>Ga0102961_1000003_pt1 | contig 28004 bp, 27 predicted proteins | sample SalPonF2_C_D1_MG_FD_84518 | JGI IMG/M metagenome (GOLD analysis project Ga0102961, IMG submission 84518) | Salt pond soil microbial communities from South San Francisco under conditions of wetland restoration - Salt Pond MetaG SF2_C_D1_MG ...
GACTTTGAAGCCAAATCTTAGCTAATGGATATTTATTGATTTTATGGTGATATAGCTAGAAGGGGTCGGGTATTTACCAAAGAAAGGGGGGGTGGTTTGGAGATAGGGAAGTGTAAAGGGCGAAAGAAAACCCCACTGTATATATTGGGGTTACTTAATTGGGCTATTATGCGGGCTTAAAAGAACATCCTGGATGTTGCTGGAATTAAAAGTGGCGGAGAGAGAGGGATTCGAACCCTCGGTGGGGTATAACCCCCACACTCGCTTAGCAGGCGAGCACCTTCAGCCGACTCGGTCATCTCTCCGGCCAAAATGATTAAAAAATATGTGGCGGAGGAAGTAGGATTCGAACCCACGGAACTTTCGTTCAACGGTTTTCAAGACCGCCGCCTTCAACCACTCGGCCATTCCTCCACAGTCAAGAAAATGGTTTGTACCATTTCAGGCCGGGGCTGTCAATAATATGAAGAGCCATCTGTCTTTGTTGAGCCCCAATTTAATTATTAATCCGAGGCCATAGATTTTTCAGGTAATTCAATTTTCACACAGTGGATAAGTAGATGGAAGATCAGGGAAATTTCATTGTTCATTTGTTTGTCGGCATACTAAACTGCCGACGATTGACAGCGCTGCTCGGCTGCGTGAAATGGCACCCCCCAAACTTTTCTTAGTAAGGTGCTTTATTTATTCTTCTGAGAGTTTTTTCAGTTCATATAACAGGTTTAAGGCCTCAAGGGGTGCTAAAGTGTCAGGTTTTATGGTTTCCAGTTTTTCGCGGACCGCATCATTTCCGGGCGTAAAAAGACTCAACTGGTTTGGATGATTTGCATCTGCTCCGCTCCGTTTTTGATTGTGCTGCCGCGCGCTTGCCGCAATGCGTGGTTTGCCGAAGTGGTCGAACTCTCCTTTTTCAATGTTTTTCAGAATCTCATGGGCCCTTTCCACCACTTTTGGGGGTACTCCCGCAAGGGCCGCCACCTGGATGCCGTAACTTCTATTTGTGGAGCCGGGCATAATCTTATGAAGAAAAATGATGGAATCGTTCCATTCCCGCACCCCGATATTGAAATTCTTGACCCTGGGCCTGGTCAGGGCAAGCTCAGTAAGTTCATGATAGTGGGTGGCAAAAAGGGTTTTGACGCCCTTGTTGTTTTTGTTTACCAGGTCCTCGGCAACAGCCCAGGCAATGGCAAGACCGTCAAAGGTGCTGGTGCCCCTGCCGATCTCATCCAGAATGACCAGGCTGTTTTCCGTGGCATTATTGAGGATGTTGGCTGTTTCATTCATCTCAACCATGAAGGTTGACTGGCCGCGGCGCAAGTCATCCATTGCACCTACCCGGGTGAAAATACGATCAACTACTCCGATATCCGCCTTTTCAGCCGGTACGAAACTTCCCATCTGGGCCATGAGAACAATCAAGGCTGTCTGGCGCAGGACGGTTGATTTACCGGCCATGTTCGGGCCGGTGATGATCAGGACCTCTTCACTCTCCTGGTCCAGGTGAATGTCGTTGGGCACAAAACGACCGGCAGGAAGGGTCTGTTCAATAACCGGGTGCCGACCTTCTATTATGGCAATTTCTTCGCCGTTCTCCACACAGGGTTTAACATAACGGTGGCGGCGGGCTGTTTCCGCCAGGCAGGCATAATAATCAAGGCGGGCAAGGTGCGCGGCTGTTTTCAGCAAAATCGGGCTCTGGGCCGCAACCTGGTTTCTGATGTCTGTGAATATCTGGTATTCCAGTGCAAGCCTTTTTTCTTCAGCTCCCAGAACCTTGCTTTCAAACTCCTTCAGGTCAGGAGTTATGTAGCGTTCTCCATTGACCAGGGTCTGCTTGCGGATGAAATAGTCGGGAACATTTGCCAACTGACCCCGGCTCACCTCAAGATAATAGCCAAACACCTTGTTGAAGCCTATCTTAAGATTGTTTATACCGGTGCGCTCACGCTCCTTTGCTTCAAGGGCCAGTATCATGCCCCTGCCGTCCCGCTGGATTGCCATGAGTTCATCCAGTTCAGGATGAAAACCCTCCCGGATAATTTTGCCTTCGCGCAGGCTTACCGGGGCATCATCACGGATACATTTTTCCAGCAGGGTCTTTGTTGCTGGGAGCACATCAAGGTCAGAGGCTACCTGGTGCAAAACCCCCTCTTTTATTTCTGCAACAAGATTCTTGATTGCCGGCAATTGGGCCAGTGTATTGTGTATGGCCAGGAGATCCCTGGGATTGGCGCTGCCAAGAACGACCCTGCTGTTCAGCCGTTCAAGATCATAGACATCGGCTAAAAGACCACGCAAGCTTTCTCGCAGGCTGCTGTCAATAAAAAGCTGTTCCACCGCTTGAAGACGGGCCCGGATCCGGTCCACATCACGCAGGGGGAAAAGCAGCCGGCGCTTGAGAAGGCGCGCTCCCATGGGGGTGGATGTATAGTCAAGCGTGTCAAGCAAAGACCCCTTCCTGCTGCTGCCAACGATTGTCTGGACCAGTTCAAGATTGCGCCGTGACGGCTCATCCACGATCAAGACATCCTCAAGGTTAACGGGGATGAGTTTTTCTATATGCGAACAGGCGGTTTTCTGGGTTTCCGATACATACTGCAGCAGCGCGCCGGCAGCAGAAATGCCCGGCTGCATCTGGTCGCAGCCGAATCCGGCCAGGTTCAGGGTTTGAAAATGCTCAAGCAGGGCTTCTCTGGCTGTTTCAAAATAAAATGTATGTTCTGCCCGCTTGGACAGGCATATATTAGGAAGAAGTCCTGCAATATTTTGCACGACCTCCTGGCTGCTTGCGTCTTCTGACTCGTTAATGAGAAGCTCTGCCGGTGCCATGCGGCAGAGCTCATCAAGCAGCTCATCAAGACCGGAGTGTTCGCTGACCAGGAATTCCCCAGTTGATATATCAAGGTAGCTGGCGCCATAAGCGCTATGTGACTTATCTGCAGAGTGAGAGATTGCAGAAAGATAGCGGTTGCTTTTATCGTCAAGGAGCTGTTCTTCGGTAGTTACACCAGGAGTTACCACCCGTAAAACTTCCCGCTTAACGATCTTGCCCGCTTTTACCAGGCGGGGATCCTCAACCTGCTCGCACACTGCCACCCGGTGTCCTGCCTTGACCAGTTTGGCCAGATATGACGAAACTGCGTGGTGCGGCACGCCGCACATGGGTATTTTGTTTTTGTCATTTTTGCTGCTGCGGGAGGTAAGCGTTATGCCAAGAATTTTTGCAGCAACCACAGCATCATCAAAGAACATCTCGTAGAAATCACCCATGCGGTAAAAAAGGATGGCATCCTCATGCGCGGCCTTGATCTCCATATACTGCTGGAGCATGGGGGTTATTTTGGGTGTTTTAGGCATGATTTTTTTATATAAAAATGCATATAAAATATAAAATTAAACATTTCCCCTCATTTTATTTGTTGAACTTTATGCCCTTTAGGGTGCAAAGAAAACGAAGCAAAAGATACAGGCAGCCGTTCACTTGTCCGCCTTTGGCGGATGCCCTGTGCTGCTCGAAAAAAGCAGACGTCTCGGAATGTCGCTCCCTTGCAGGGTGCTCGGCCGAGTCGTTTTGCTGCTTTTTACTCCGCTGGAAGCGGAACAGGTCAGTCGGGGTGCCCTTTTCTTGCTCCTTCTTTTACTTGTCTAAAAGAAGGAGAACATAGGTTAATAATTTGATTTATAGTGACTATTAATATTTTTTATTTATCTCGTGTTATATTCAACAGCTCCTGAAAATCAGGCAGCAGCCGGTCAAAGGTATTGTCTATATGCTCAGGGATGGTTCGCACCTCTGCCAGAACCGTCATAAAGTTGTGATCACCTTCCCAGCGCGGGACCACGTGAAAATGCAGGTGATCAGGATGACCGGCTCCGGCAACTGTACCAAGATTGAGCCCAACATTAAAACCTTCCGGATTTATATGCTTCCTCAAAATTGCCACAGCCCAGCGGATCATGTCAAACAAAGCAGCACTTTCTTCCGGCACCAGATCATTGATGTCACCAACGTGACGGCAGGGTGCAAGCAACAGGTGGCCGTTTGCATATGGGAAACGGTTAAGGAGAACCACGACCAGGGCATCACGGTACAGGAGCAAGCTCTCTTTCTCATGTTTTTTTTCAGGGCCTGCCTCAAAAATACACGCTTTTCCGGGCTGTTCCTTTTCCTGGATATAGGCCATTCTCCATGGAGTCCAAAGGTTTTTCATGGTGTGTTCTCAATATGGTGAATTCTACCTTCCATGCTGTGCCTGTCAACCTTGATGATGGCGTAGGTGCCGGTAGAAGTGAAACTGCCCGGATTCACCATGAGGGTCGGCCCGTAGCGGCGGCAGACAGCTTTGTGGGTGTGGCCATAAACAATACAGTCTATGGGCGCAAAAATATCAAACAGTTTGTCTTCAATATTGTACAGGTAGCCGCCACCGTGGACAAGGGCCAGGCGAAAATTACCCGCCGTGACAATTTTGCTGGCAGGCAAAGAATCCCTGGTCTTGGGACCGCACATATTTCCATGCACAGCATGGACAGTTTTTCCTGCAAAAACATCGAGCACAGAGAGGCTTGTCAGGTCGCCGGCATGAAAAATCATGTCGGCATCTGCAAAGCACAGAGCCGCCTTTTTTTTGAACCACTTGTCAGGTTCCAGGAGATGCGTATCAGAAAGAACGCCAATGGTAATCATAAAATTAGTACGTTAAAATCTAACTTTGACCCTGTAGAGAAGTTCCGCTGAATCCTTGGCAGGCACCGTGATATGCCATTCTGCTTCTGCAGAACTTATTTTTTTGTGGCTGTGGTTTTCAGACAGGATCTCCCAGTCGCCGGGCATTGGCTCTTTGACCCTTACCATCACGTCTTCATCCTTGCCGTTTTTCAGTTCAATGCGATAGGCGCTTTCAAAGACATAGTTGTATTCTCCGAAGCCGGCAAGTTTCTTAAAGTCTGTCTGTTTGCGTTCTGCCGTGATGTCAAAGGCGTAGCCCAGCTTGAGCCTGACACTTTCATTTTCAGGGGTATGATCTATACGGTCTTCACCGACAAACTGAACCGAACCGCTGCTGTCCTGCTTGTAGACCCGAATGATGCCTTTTGGCAGGGGCAGACCGAGGTTCTGCGTTTTTCTGTTTTCAAAGGAGAGGTATACGGCGACCTTGATCTTGGAGCCCAGGTCGCCGGATCTGTTCCGGTAATAATAATCCTGTCCCTGGAGAAGATACTCCTTGGCGCTTGCAATATTATTCGCCTGCAGCAGGGCGACCTGTTTTGTCTGGTTTTCCAGGATGCTGGTTGTCCTGTCCAGTGTATAAAGGTGGTAATCAAGGAGGGATTCCTGAGCCATTCTCGGGGCTTCAGCCGCATAGGCAATATCAACGCCCTGTTCGCGGACTCTTTTTTCAAAAACAGGCTGCACCTGGTGCACATCACCGGCAACAAGCTGCAGCCGCGCATTTTTATATGATGTGCCGCTTGTATTGGTAAGGGTTACCCAGCCGAGAAGATTGAGTCTGCTTTCGTCGGTGCCAAGTTCGGCAACGTAATCAGCCTGCCAGCTCAGGCCGCCGGTAAGGTAGCTTAACTCAAGGGCCTTCTCTCCTCCGGTTTTGTTTGCCAGTTGCATGACGAGGGTTGGCTTGTCGCGCAGGTTTTCCGGCACATCCGCAAAAATAAGACGTCCGCCTGAAAGCCCTGTTTCAATCCTGTCCCCAACTTTGAGAACCACGCCGTTATTGGAACTTAACACAATTGCCTCCTCCTCGGTTTCTTCACCGGTTGTCGGGTGGGTTTTGACAACAGCGATGGTTCTGCCCACGTATTTTTCAAGCAGTTTCTGGGGAGTGAGCAGGTCAAAATCAAAATTCTGCTCGAGGACCACTACGTCCTGCCGGGAACTGCTTTGCAAAAGGGCAGTTTCCGGCCGCATCATGCCGCTCACTTCGCGGAACGCAAGGGTGATCTCGCCGGCCGGCAGGAAAAGAGACCGTTTGTCCTTAACCAGGGCAAGGTTTTCGTTGTATATGGTGACAGCAACCTCTTTCTGGTCTGCCAGGGTGCTCACCTTTTCAGGTGCAGCAGCCATGCCGGAGCCGGCAGACCAGAGAAGCACCAGCAGGACAATACCTGTAAAATATCTGATAGTCATATATTCCCTCCAGTCTTTATTGTGTAACTAGATTACCAAACTGAAACGTTCATGCAAAAGTATACTTGTCCTCTTTATTGATTCATCATGTGATACTCAGATGATTTATTCCAGTTATGCAAAAAAATCAAAAGCTCATTTGGGCTCCCGGCCAATACTTTTCTTTTCTGGTCCGGGAATTATAATCTTATCGTTGCATAAAAGTACGCAAAAACGTATAGTAGGCCGCCTATTTATGATGTCACAGTTAATTTTTTATCGACCTCGCAAAAAAATCTCCTCCAGCCTGAGTTACACATGTAACAAGCTGATATTATTTGGACTGTAGATGACGACAGAAATTTTACACTGTGACTAATTATTGAAACGACGCTATAAACATTGAGGAGCAAGAAAAGATGTACACCGCATCAGATTTACGGAAAGGCCTTAAAATTCAAATAGATGGAGAACCTTATATAGTTCTTGACTTCCAGTTCTCCAAACCTGGCAAAGGCCAGGCTCTCTACCGTACCAAGCTCAAGAACATGGTGACCGGCAACCAGTTTGATCGAACATTCAGGTCCAACGACAAATTTGAAAAAGCCCCGCTCGAAGAGAGAACAATGCAGTACCTCTACTCCCAGGGGGAAGAATTTCACTTCATGGACACAAAAAACTATGAGCAGATTGTTATCGCACGGGAGCAGATGGGAGACGATGTTAATTTCCTGATAGATAACATGGAGGTCCAGATCCTGCTTTTTAACAACAACCCCATCGGAGTCACGCTGCCGAACTTTGTGAACCTGACTGTGACAAAAGCCGATCCATGGGCAAAAGGCGACACATCCGGCAGCGACTCGAAACCGGTTACCGTGGAAACAGGGTATGAGCTCCAGGTTCCCCCTTTTGTTGAAGAGGGCGATAAGATCCAGATAGATACTCGGACCGGGACGTATATGACCAGGGTCAAAGACTAAGGTCTGATGGCTAAGCAAAAAGTTCGATCTGCTGTGTCGTAGGGCATTTTTACTCGCGGGGCATACCACATGTATTGCCTCACTCGCAAAAAAAAACACAGATCCTTGTATATCAAAATTTTTGCTTAACCATCCCATTCCTTTTCTGGTAGCATATTTTCAAATGTGATTGTCAAATTCAAGGGAACCATCTGGGATGCTCAATGAATCCGGCCTGAAAAAACGGGCGCAACTCATACAGGCTATTCGCCGGTTTTTTATCGACAGGGACTATATTGAGGTCGAAACTCCTCTAAGATTGCCGGTCCTCATACCTGAAGAACATAACGAACCGGTGGAGTCAGGCAGTCATTTTCTACAAACCTCACCGGAGATCTGCATGAAGCGGCTGTTGGCAGAAGCCGGCTGCCGCAAAATTTTTCAGATCTGTAAATGCTTTCGTAATAAAGAACGCGGCGACAGGCATATTCCTGAATTTACCATGCTGGAATGGTATCGCACCCATTGCGATTACCTCGCCCTCATGGAGGAGTGTGAGGACTTTATTATTGATGTGGCCCGGGCAACAGGGCACAGCCGTTCTATTTCCGTAAGAGGCAATACCGTCAACCTTGAAAAACCCTGGGAAAGGCTCACGGTTTCTGATGCTTTTGCACAATACGGGCCTGTGTCAATGAATCATGCCCTTGAGCAGGGCATATTTGATGAAATGCTCTGCAGCTACATCGAGCCGCAACTAGGCATGAAAAAACCGGTGTTTCTTTATGATTATCCTGTCGCACTGGGTGCTTTGGCCAGGAGTAAAAGAGATAATCCCGCCCTGGCTGAGCGCTTTGAGATATATATAGCCGGCCTGGAACTGGCCAATGGCTTTTCAGAGTTAACGGACCAGTCAGAACAGCAAAAACGATTTGAAGCAGAGCTGCAGTTGATCAAAAAGCAGGGCCGGGCTGCTGCAGAATTGCCCCTGAAATTTCTTGCATCCCTTTCCAAGCTGCCTGACGCAGCAGGCATAGCCCTCGGTGTTGACAGGCTGGCCATGGTTTTGTTCCAAGTAGAAACTATCGACCAGGTTGTATCTTTTATTCCTGAAGATTTGTAACGTGCACCAAACTGCTGAACCTGCAGGATTGAAATTCCCCGGTCGAGGGGCTAGGAGAGGAGCAAGAGGTAAAGGCTGCTGAATATGGCCCAGAGAAGGACAAGGGCTGTTATTGCGACACAGCACAGAGCGGCAATTTTGTGCCCATGTTTTTCGCGGCTTCGTTCCTTGTACCCCAAGAGAAAACCCAAGGCAGCGCCGGCGAGCATGCCGCCGCCGTGGGCCCAGTTGTTTATTGCCGGCACCAGGAAGCCGAACATGAAGATGCCGATGGCCCAACCGCCGATCTGCCGGTATATTGTCTGGCCATAAACCCCACCCCTGCTTTTACCAAAAAACAAAGCGGCACCGATAAGACCGCAGACGGCTGCTGATGCGCCAATCGTGAATGTGACTCCGGCAAGGTAGGAAACAAAGAAGCCGGCAACTCCGCTCAGCGTATAAATAATAAACATGCGATAATTGCCATACTCCTGCAGGACCAGCGGGCCCAGTTGCCGAAGGGCTATCATATTGAAAAAAATGTGCATAATTGAGCCATGCAGGTAATTGGCAGAAACCAGAGACCACCAGCGATGCAAGCGGTCTATGGGAATAAAGCCTGAGGCTCCTAGCAAAAGGAGGCTGCGGTTGTCCGGTGATAGAAAAACGAAGGGGTTGAAAGCAAGGTTTGTGGCGCGGGCACTGATGAGAAGCGACAGAATATACATTGCCACATTGACCCCAATGAGGATTTTAAGCAGCTGATCACCATCACTCAGGCCTTTACCTATCAGGCGCTGCCAGGGAGATGTCGGGTTTTTTATGCCGCAGTACGGACAGATGGTATCATCCCCACTGATAAGCCTTCTGCAGTTTGGGCAAAGCAAGGACCGGCGCTGGTTTTGAGTCATTTGTTGTCCTGTTTGATTTTGTCAGTTTGGTGTATATATACAGAAATTCTGCCAAGAAGCAGTAATATTATTTATCCATCACTTTGTTTTCTTTCACAAAAAAGGATGCGCCATTAACGCGGCGCATCCTTTTTTAATTTAAACTTCACCCAGTTATGCTGTTACGGGGCTTGACAGATCTTTGACTCAGTTTTTGCAGGATTTTTCTGTAAATGCCTATGGCGGTTGCTGGCAGCATCCGCAATTCTTTTTACGATGTTGGCCAGGTCTGAATTTCGCCAAACAGCTGCAAAATCAGGGTCCTCCAAGAGCTTGTCGCTTATGATAAAACCGCTCTGTTCTTGAGGGTCAAGCCGAATGTCTTCGTATGTAAAAGCCCCTTTCCTCTCCAGTACTCTGCCGAAAAGTTTCTGAATGGTGTAAACAAAGAATTTTTTCACATCCTCTGTAGATTCCGCAATGTTCATATTCTGGCGCAATTCCGGCCGTAATTCTTGCTCGTACTTGGAATAAGAAAGTTGTCTTGCCATAGCAGTACTCCTTCTTGCCTGATAATTGATTTTTTTGTCCATTGCCGTATTCAATAAAGATGTTCTTGGGCTTTTACGTCATACACGCTCCTCCATGTTTTATTTCATGAAAAAAATACGTATCACTAATATTAATATAATCCATTTTTAATCTTTAGCCACTGCTGAACACTATGAAGATTTTTCTCTGGCAGGTCTATCCGAGTTCTGATAACCTGAAACAGCCCGGAATTATTAGAGTTCAGCAAAATACACAGTTTTTTCCGACAGAAACTGAAATTTTTTTATCAAATGAAAGTGAGAGGAAAACCACTATGAAAAAATTATCCTTGATACTCGTATTTCTGCTCCCTCTTTTCCCGGTGATGGTCCTGAGTGCTGAAAGTATTTGCCTGGAGGGGAACTGCGTTAGCGGCAATGGGGTTATGCTATATGGAGACGGCGAAAAATATGCCGGAGATTTCAAAGAAGGTAAACGACAGGGATATGGAATATTGACCGCAAAGAACGGCAAGAGATATGAAGGGGATTGGGCCAATGATCTGCAGAATGGCCAGGGAACAATGATTTCAACAAATGGTGAGAAATATATCGGTGCATTTAAAGATGGGGTAAAGCAGGGAGAAGGGCAACTAGCATTTCCCAATGGTGAAGTCTATACCGGAGTGTTTGACAGGGGAGAACCCAACGGCTGGGGTGTGCATACGTTTCCGAACGGCGAAAAGTATGAAGGAGAGTTTAAGAACAGCCTCTATGATGGCAAAGGAATTCAGACATTTCCTGACGGCAGGAAATATGTCGGTGAATTCAGCAAGGGAATAGCTACAGGCATGGGCACACTGACTCTTGCCAACGGCGAAAAATATGAAGGCGAGTTTGCCGATGGCATGGGCAATGGGAAAGGCACGTACTTCTTTCCTGGTGGAACAATCTATGAAGGAGAATGGAAAGATTTTAAGTATCACGGCCATGGCACCTTAACTTTTTCTGATGGGGGTCAGTATACGGGAGAATTCAGGAACGGCAAAAGAGAGGGTACCGGCATAATCACCTTTGCTGATGGTGAGAAATACGAGGGTGGCTGGCAAGATGACAAAAAGCATGGTTTTGGCATTCTGATAACTTCAACTGGCGAAAAATATGAAGGGGAATGGCAGGAAGATACGTTCATTCAAGATAAAAAGTAATATCCTTTTGGGGCTCCTCTTCATTCTTGTCAACCCAATTTTGGGGTGCAGCTCAGATGATTTTGCACAGCATAAAGGTAATGATATTATGAAAGTTAAAGTTGTATCGCTGGAAAAATGCAGTGCAACCGATCAGACAATTGCATTGATTAAAGAAGTGGCTGCAGAAATAGGCCTGGAAATCAACCTTGAGCATGTAATTGTGAAAACCCGTGAAGATGCCTTTTTACAGAGGCACATCGGCAGTCCAACTGTCCAGGTAAACGGCCGTGATATAGACCCGGGGGCAAGAGAAATAAATCAGTTTGGCATAACATGACGGCGGTATGGGACATCGGCGATGCCCCCAGAGGATTTGATTAAGGCAGCCTTTCAAGAAGCTTTGGATAAAAAAGCGGGCTGATACAAATGAGATGATATCTTGAGAAAAATGAACAAAGCCCTAGCCAAACCTGAAATGGCTCTTTTGTTTGCTTAAGCGCATGATTCTTCGGCGGTAGATTGGCTATAAAAGGAACAGCAGGCTGAAATATATTGCTGCAAAAAGCCCCATGATTGCAATGGGATAAAAACCGGACTGCGCCCTTTTCAGAAGATTCTCGGAGATCGTTTTCCTGTCTGGTGCGTCGAATGCAGTTTTCCAGAACGGCCAGCATATCTTAGCGAGCAGTGTTGCCGGCAGCCGTTTTACATGGTTGGTTACATGAACAAGAAATTTGCCGACAAAGACCTGTTCCGCTGCACTGTTGAATGCATTGAGTCCTTTGTCCATAACCTGATAGAAGAGGCGCCCCCCCTTACGATAGATCAGGTCGGTATCAAGGTTGATTGCCCTTATTTCAGCCGGATAGATGCCGGAGCGCAACAGCAGGGTAAAGGCCAGGGCTGAAAACATCAGCAGTTGCAACTGAGACAAAACATGCGGAGCTGTATAGGGTACGAAATCAACAGGATACGGCAGGATGGAGTAGAGAAATTTTGGATAGACACCGAGAAAGATACAGAAAAATGCTGCTATTCCCATGGCGATCAGCATACTGGGGGGCGCTTCTTTAACGCGGTGTCCAGCATCGTGTGAAAAGAAGGCAAAAAACGGGATTTTGATCCCTGAGTGGTGAAAGACGCCGGCAGAGGCAAAAAGCAGGGTCAACCAGATTATACTCATATGCCCGTGTGCCGCAGCATCAAGCACCATGGATTTGCTGACAAAACCGCTGGTCAAAGGGAATGCAGAAATGGAAGCAGCACCTATTGAGCAGAAAAGAGCAGTCCACGGCATGGACTTGTAAAGGCCGCCGAGGTCTGTGGCGTTGATCTTGCCTGTGCGGAAAATTACTGCTCCCATGGACATGAAGAGCAGAGACTTGTAAAGAATATGCGCAAAGGCATGGGCTGCCGCGCCGTTTATTGAAAGTTCCGTGCCGATGCCGATCCCTACCATCATGAAGCCGACCTGATTGATGAGGCTGTAGGAAAGAACCCTGCGCATATCGTTTTCAATGACAGCGAAAAAGATTGGAAAGGCAGTCATGACAGCACCGATCCAGATAAGCGGCTCTGTGCCGGGAAAGGTCCTGGCTAGGGCATAAACTGCTGTTTTGGTTGTAAAGGCGCTTAAAAATACGGCGCCGCCCACTGTGGATTCAGGATAGGCGTCGGTCAACCAGGTATGCAGAAGAGGCCAGGCCGCGTTGATCCCCATGCCGATGAAGATACAGTAGGTTGCCGGGCTGTGCAGACCGATAAATCCCAGGCTGATCGATTTCTGCTCGCTGATATACATGATGATGCCGGCCAGAAGGACGAGACCGCCAAATACATGTACCATGAGGTAGCGGAAGCCTGCAGCCTGTGAAGCCTTGGTGCGCTTCGCCCATATCAACCATAAGGCGCTGACGGTCAGCATTTCCCAGAATACAAAGAAGGTGAACAGATCACCGGCAAAGACAACGCCGAGGGCACTGCCTGCATAGACAAGGCCGGCCACGTATTCCAGATCGCTCCTGATGCTCAAAGTGTAGATAATGCCGATAACGGAGATAAGGTGGAATATGTAACCGAAAACAAGGGACAGCCGGTCGACTTTAAAGGTCACCAGATCAAAGCCTAAAAAGTCTATTTCCCAGGCGGTACCGACCTGGGTGGATATCAGGAAGAAAAAACTGATTATTGGCAGGATAAGCATGTAGGCGGATTTGACCCGGCCCCGAAGCAGCGGGACTAGCAGTGCGCCCAGGATATAGATAAAGGCTGGAGGAATGAACTCAATCATAGTAATCCTCTTCCCTCTTTACAAATGGCCGGAGAATGTATTTTGCAGCAAGTACCAAGAGAACACAGGCGACAAAGCCGTAAATGGCATAAAAGCCGAACCACTCTTCCCAGGCAAAATAAGGATGCTTATGGATGAATGGCTCCAGGGCCAGGAGCAGGATCAGGGACCCAAAAAGACCGTACAAGACCAGGTGTACATTTTTCTTGCTGTCAAAAATATGTTTTTTTTCAGTGTCCATTTGCATGTTCCAAGCGGAATATTTTAATGACCTGGTGACGCCATGAGAAAAATTATGACCAGGTAAATAAGGCTTATGCCGAAAATCACATAGAATGCCGGCCGGTATCCCGGGACCGGATCATGTTTTAACTCTTTCAGTTCCTGGTCCTGCATGTTTTAACCTCCAATAATAGTCTGGACAGTCAAGCTGGCCAGGTTGAAAAACGGCTGGGGAAAGAAAAACAGTCCTACAGAAAGAATTGCAGTTATTACCAGCGGCACCACACACCAGAGCGGGGCCTCCTGAATCTTGTCCTCAAACATGGATTCTTCAGGAGTGCAGAAAAAAGCCCGGTAAACAACCGGCAGAAAATAGGCGGCATTAAGCAGCGAACTACTAAGCAGCACGACCAGCATGACGATCTGGTCTGCCTCTAGAGTGCCGAGTACTAGAAACCATTTGCTGATGAAGCCGCCGGTGGGAGGCAACCCGATGACGCTGAGGCTGCCGATAAGGAAGGCGGCCATGGTAACCGGCATACGTTTGCCGATACCGACCATTTCACTGATATATTTTTTGCCGGTGGCCACGAAAATTGCACCGGCACACATGAACAGAGTGATCTTGCCGAATGCATGCATGGCAATATGCATCAGGCCGCCGGTCATTGCTTTCGGCGACAGGAGGCTGGCTCCCAGAATGATATAGGAAAGCTGGCCGATGGTGGAAAAAGCCAGTCTGCGTTTCAGGCCGTCCTGTGACAGGGCAATAAGGGATGCGGTCAAAATGGTAAAGGCGGCAATGTAGCAGAGCACGGTGCCGAGATTAAGCGATGACAGGAGATTGGTGCCGAAGATCCCGGTGATCACCCGGAATATGGAAAACACGCCGACCTTGACAACAGCAACCGCATGCAGTAAGGCCGATACCGGGGTGGGTGCGACCATGGCTGCCGGCAGCCAGGCATGGAAAGGCATGATGCCGGCCTTGGCAAAGCCGAAAACGCACATAAGCAGCAAGACTGTCACTGTGGACTTTGAAAGACCAAGCGGCAAAATCCCCTGGCTGGCAAAGTCCAGCGTTCCTGTTAAAGAGTACAGGATGAGCATGGCAGGCAGCACCAGACCGATGGAGGTGCCCAGGATATAGGACAGGTATTTGCGGCCGGAGATTCTTGCCTCATGATCCTGGTGATGGGTAACCAGGGGATAGGTTGCCAGGGAAAGCATCTCGTAAAAGAGGTACATGGTAAAGAGGTTGGCGGAGAAGGCCACGCCGATGGTGGCGGAGAGCGCCACGGCAAAAAAAGCGAAATAGCGCGTCTGGCTGTGTTCATTCAGGCCCCGCATGTAGCCGATTGAATAGGCTGAGGTCGCTATCCAGAGAGAGGAAGAAACCAGGGCAAAGAGCATGCCCATCGGATCCACCCTGAACTGGATGGCCAAACCGGGTAATACTTCCACAAGGGTATATTCTATGATAACACCATTCAGTACAAGAGGCAGCATGGACACCACCAGTCCAAACTTGATAATGCCGGCAAGAAAGGTCCAGCCTTCCCGCAGGTTGGGCCTGCTCCCGGAAGCAACAATGGGGATGACTGCCACCAGTGAGACAAGGACGGCAAGAAGTGGTTTTATGGAGGTAATGGTTTCCATGAAAAAAAGTTATCAGTTATCAGTTTGCAGTTGTAAGTTTGCTTTGCTTTATAAAATATGACCCATTTATACGGGTCTATCTATCGTTGGTTTATTGCATAATTCTTCATTCTTCATTTTTAATTCTTAATTTTACAACAATCCTGCAGGCACTGAGTGCTGGATAATGTTTGTAATTATATCACCTGAGTACAGGCCAATGACGATCAAACTGAGGGCTACAATGATAAGCGGCACCAGCATGGTCAGGGGCGCCTCGTCGATGATGACCTTTTCTGTTTCACCACCGTGGTGGTCGACCTTGGGCTCAAAGTAGGAGATTTCAATGACCTTGAAAAACAGGATGGCATTTATCAGGCTGGAGACCAGCAGGGCTGCCATGAAATGATATTTCCCGGCATCGATGGCACCGAGGATGAGGTACCATTTGCTGAAAAATCCGGCTGTCGGCGGGACGCCGATCATTGACAGAGCACCCACGGTAAAGGCTGCCATGGTCACCGGCATTTTTTTATACAGCCCGGCAAGATCCTGAAGCTGGTGACCGCCTTTCTTGTAAATGACAATGCCGGCAAAAAGAAAGAGACAGAGGGTCATCAGGGCATCGTTGACAATATGCAGGATGGCTCCGGTTAATCCAGCAGCGCTGGCCAGCCAGGCACCTCCAACCATATACCCCACCTCTGCGACGATGAGATAGGTCAGCATCTTCTTGAAGTCGGTCTGGGCCAGGGCCAGGATTGATCCGCTTATAATAGCGATTACGGACATCCAGACGATGGTTTCGGACAGGCCGATGATGCTATAGACATAGAGCGGTGAAAAAACCGACAGCATAATGCGGATCATGATATAGACCGACACCTTGGTGACCAGGGGTGCAACCAGGCAGCCGGCTGCCGAAGGGGCATACGTATAGGCATTGGGCAGCCAGCCATGCAACGGAAAGAAGGCCATCTTGATCCAAATTCCTACCAGGATGAGAAGCAGGGCGATAAAAACTGCATTTAAAGAGTATAAGCCGGGAAGAATGGTGAGCAGGTCGGCCATATTGAGAGAGCCGGTCATGATATAAAGATGACCGACACCCAAAAGATAGAAACTGGCGCCGATTGTTCCCAGGATAACATAGTTGAAGCTGGCAACCAGGGCCCGGTTGTCACCCATTGCTATGAGCGCATAGCCGGTAAGTGCGGAAATTTCAAGAAGAACGTAAAGGTTGAAAGCATCGCCGGTAACAGTCATGCCCAGAAGGCCGGTAACCAGCAGTATGAATAGGGTGTAAAACTGGGGGATCTTCTCCGGCACTTCCTGCTTGACGCTTTCTTTGGAGAAGATAACTGCCAGTAAACTTACAAAAGAAACCGTAACCAGCACCAGTCCGTTTAAATGGTCAATTACATATTCAATACCGAATGGCGGCGGCCAGCCGCCGAGACGATAGCTTATAGCGCCGTTTTCTATTACCCGGATAAGTGTTACAACTGAGGCAGCAAATGAACCCAAAATGCCCAGTATTGCCACAGGGAGGCAGTACCGCCGGTTGACCAAACCGAGGATGTTAACCAGTAAGGCACTTAATAAAGGAATTATGACGAGAAGAACCGGGGCCTGTTTCACAAAACTCATTACAGCTGCTCCTGTATCTCGTCTTCTTCAAGACTGTTATATCGGCGGTGGATTCCCAGGCAGATTGCCAATGCCACGCCAAGAGTACCGACAGATACCACAATGGCGGTAAGCATCAGGACATGGGGCAGTGGATTGGCATAGTGGGCAACGTCAACGGCGGCTTCGACTGCACCATGGCCGTGGGCAATGATCGGGATGGTGGCATGCTCTTTGGCGCCGGTGGATACATAAAAAACAATGATGGCGGTCTGGAAGATCGACATGCCGATAACCTTTTTAACCAGGTTATTCTTTGCCAGCATGGCATAGAGGCCGATCATCATGAGCAGGATGTATATCCAGTAATTATAACTTGAAATGATTGACTGCATTATTAACCCTTGTCGTATTTGCCGTGGGAAATAATATTTAGATAGATAGAAATCACAATTGCCATGACCGCAATCGCCACGCCAATCTCAATACCAAGCATACCGTGAGAACGTGCCATGATCTTGTCCGTTGCCGGCAGCACCTTGCTGAGCACCGAATAATCAAGAAAGTTTGCTCCCAGGAGTAAACATAAAAAGCCGATTCCTGCATAGATCAGCACCCCGATGTTGCCCAGCAGGATATTTAATCTTTCACTCATGATCCCAATAATCATCCTGGAGTCATAGCTGATGGCCAAGAGTATGAAGCTGGCGCCAAGAATGACCCCACCCTGAAAACCACCGCCAGGACTGTGATGCCCGTGTGCCACTACATAGAGGGCAAAGAGTTGGATAAAAGGAGCCAGCTGCCTGGCAATAAACCTGATAATGGTGTCAGGATAGCCTTCTGAGATAACGTATGGCTCGGGGAGGTCACACCGGTCGTCTCTTTTATAACGGCGCAGGATTGCAATGACAGCCAGGCCGGCTGTGAAAATCACAGCTGTTTCAAACATGGTGTCAAAGCCCCTGTAATCTGCCAGGACAGAGGTCACAATATTGGGTACGTTTGTATCATGCAGTGACTGGGTAATGTAATACGGTGAAAGGTGGAGACTGGCCGGCGTAAAAGGGCTGGCAAATCCGGGAAAATCGGTCTCGGCAATGATAAGCACCAGTCCGGTCAGCAATGCCGCCATCAGAGCAAAAACCTTGGCAAGCATGCGCCCTGACTTACGAGTTCTAACCCTTCTGGTGGTTTGGTGGACCGCGGCAAAAAACAGGACAGTGCTAACGCCTGCTCCCACCGATGCCTCGGTAAAGGCGACATCCACCGCCCCCATCTCGGTCCAGAGAAGACACATCAGGAAGCTGTAGGCCCCGAAAATAATTGCTGCACTGAGCAGGTCCTTGACCATGATGGTTGCAAAGGCGCAAATTACGATAAGGGTAAGTATGCTGAGGTCAAGCTGCCAGATCATGGACTCTCTTCCTCCGGTTTTTTAGCCCAGGGTTTAATGCCAGACTCATAGCCGGCATCAATAATGGCATGGGTTGCAGTGGGGCTTGCCATAAAGATAAAGACAGCAATCAAAAGAATTTTCATGGCAACCAGCAGGTTTGCCAGATTTATTTCATGGAAGTTATAGAGCACCAGAGCCAAGAGGATTACGAGCGAAGACAGGGTGTCCCCTTTTCCGGCTGCATGCATCCTTGAATAAAAATCCGGGAAACGCAGCAGTCCTACTGTTGTTGCAAAAAAGAAAAGCAGGGCGATTACAGTAAGCACGATGACAACAATATCCATCAGTCATCCTCCGCCGGGAACCTGTAACCATAGCCCTTGGGATTAAGGTTTTTGTGCTGTTGAAAATAGCGTGAAGCCGCTATGGTAACAATAAAATTAAGCAGGGCATAAGCCAGGGCAATGTCGATAAACATATCCACCCGGTGGTAAATGGTCCCGATAATCACCAGGAGAATTGTCGTCTTGGTGCCGATCACGTTGACGCCCATGATACGGTCAATAGCAGTAGGGCCATGGATGGCTCTGTGCAATGTCAGAAGCATGAGCAGGCAAAGTGCGACCCCTGTGCCAATAAAAAAAGAATCCATATCAGTCACTTTCAAAAACTTTTGCCAACCGTTCTTCCATTTCACCCGGGAGTCCGGCAGCAGCCTTGCGGCTGATGGCATGCACATAAAATACCTGGTCTTCAACCCTGATGGTAATGGTACCCGGGGTAAGGGTAATGGAGTTGGCCAGGGCAACTTTGGCAATATCGGTTTTCAGATTTGTTTTAAAGGTTACTATTGTGGGATCAATCTGCTCTTTCATTTTCGGATGCAGGGCCAGAAATGTTACATGCAGGGTTGACAGAACGATCTGGAACAAAAGCCAGGGAAGATACAGCAAAAACCTTACGCCTGTTGTCAAATGGTTGCGGCTTTGCGGATCATACATGAAAAGGTCAGCGGATATAAGGGATACCAGCCCACTGGAAATTACCCCGAGGGTCAAATGAAAAAGGTCGAATTTGCCTGACAGCAGAATCCAGAACCCGAACATGATCAAAAAGGTATAGATATATCGCATGGAAAGCCTGGATGATTTCGTTATGTTAATCCGCTTCGCAAATATGATTTAGCTTTCAGCAAAAAGTAAAATGATCTATGCTAGCGCAAATGTAATTAAAACATGTGAAAAAACAACAATTTTTTTAGGTATTTCTACGCACAGCCAAAATCCTTTGAAAAAAAGATGGATTTTTTCCCCATTCACTTTACGGTTTCAGGCGTTGAAACCTCAATTTTTATACCACCGCTTATTGCTTTTGTAATTTCCTTTTTTTCATCCATGGCAGGAATCACCGGTGCCTTTCTGATCCTTCCCTTCCAGATGAGTGCCCTGGGATTTGTCACTCCCTCGGTCAGTGCAACCAATTTTCTCTATAACGTGGTGGGCACACCAGGCGGCATTCTGCGTTATATGCGTGAAGGCAGGATGGTCTGGCCCCTGGCCTTGGCCATCACCATCGGAACCCTGCCTGGAGTTCTTGTTGGCTATTACATTCGGGTGCGCTATCTGCCGGATCCAAGATCCTTCAAGCTTTTTGTAGGGGTAATTCTGATGTATATCGGCATGAGAGTGGTAAAAAAAATCATCCGGACCGGAGGGGCATCTGCAACAGGAGAAAACGGGAATTTTACTGTCAGCAATGTCACGTACAGCCTGTCCAGAATGGGATTTGATTTTCAGGCACAGCGGGTGGAGTTTAGCCTGGCGGCAATAATAATCCTTTCCCTGGTTGTCGGGGTAATTGGAGGTATTTATGGCATTGGGGGTGGTGCTATAATAGCGCCATTCTGTGTTGCATTTTTGAATATACCTGTCCACACGGTTGCCGGTGCCGCGATGTTCGGCACCTTTGTCACTTCTATTGTAGGCGTTGCCGTATACAGTCTAATACCTTTTTATAATGGGCAAACGGCTCCACCTGACTGGTTTTTAGGGATACTGTTCGGGATCGGCGGACTTTTGGGCATGTACCTCGGCGCCACCTGCCAGAAATATGTGCCGGAAAGAATAATTCAGGCCATACTGGCGCTCATTATCTTTGCTGTTTCGATCAACTATATTCTGCAGTTTTTTATTTACGCGTAGTCATTCTGCAGGGACTTGCTCTTCGTCATCAACGTAATAATGCGTTGGCGTCTAATGTGTCTGCCATGGTTTCTTCCTCACAAAATTATTGCAGGTTTGTTTAGCTGTCCTTAACCTGGCGACGGGAAGCAATTTTTTTATAGGCCTCGTTAATTGTTGAGGAAAGCTTGTCAATGTCTGTTGGTTTTTGCAGATAGGCAAAAGCTCCTAGATGCATGCAGGTCTCCTTGTCTGCTTCGGAGCCGTGTCCGGTAAGAATGATCACCTCAATATTGGGGTTGTTTTCTTTGGTTTGTTTCAGAACCGCGATGCCGTCGATTCCGGGCATCTTGAGATCAAGCACCATGACGTCGGGCTGGTCGTCGCCTATTAAGTCAAGGGCTTCCTGGCCATTAAAGACTGCGTAGGGGCCTACATTACGAGTAACAAGCCTTTCTGACAAGGTCAGCACATATTCTCTTTCATCATCTACAAGAAGAACCTTTGGGGGCAGTTCAAACTCTTGGTCCCGATAGATTGATGCCGGGTACCCTTTTCCCCTTTGAACCTCTACTCCTTGAACGCCATCAACCGACCCGGCAATATCAGTTAATTTTTCTGTCAGACGGGAGAAGCTGAAAGTGCTTTTATTTATCTTCAGGGTTACGTGGCCATTGCGTGTTTCAACCGCTACTTTCTGGCCTTTATCAAGAAGGGCAGCTTCGACCTTCGCAGTGAGGGCAAAATCCCCTACGGCCTGGATGGAGGCATCTGTCTCGAGAAGGGCTTGTTTGTAAAAATTTTCTTTGATAAGGGCAACCACCTTGTCAGCATTTTGTTTTTCTACTGGAATAACAAGGTCATAGAGAGAGGAGTCAAATGCTTCTTTCCGGTATAGGAAATCTGTCCAGTCGTAGGCTTTTTGGTCCTCTGCTATCATGAGATTGCCGGCATCTTTTTTTGTAATGCCTTCGGCCACTGCCTGCTGGGCCCTGTTTTCCCTGCTATCAATGATCAGCACTTTTAAAACATGAGTTATATCATGGGGTATAAGCAGAGAAGTAAAGCCGCAATACAAATAATTTTTCTTATGACTCAGCCTTTCTGCCATGACAGACCTGAGATGATTCGCATTGTGTTCCCGTTCGAGGGTGTAAGCATTAAAAACAGATGTTTTGCTGTAAAGGCACTGTTCCAGTTTGATTTTTGAAGAAAGCTTTTTGTCGCAGACGTCGTTGATGATATCTTCATCGTTGATAATTGACAGGTCGAGCACGGTGGCCAGTTTTACCTTTATTGCATCTTCGTTAGTAAATTTGCTGCAGAATAGGGCGATGGAAGGCATTGTGAGACTCCTTTTAGTGAATATTTATAACAAAATTCACAACGGAATGATTTATTTAAATTAAACGTTTTGCTAAAGTGCTCAATTTTTCAGTTGCTGAGTTGTTGAAAAGTTAGTCGAATTTACAATTCCCGTCAATGCAAAGTGGCGTGATTTACCTGCAAATTTTTTCGGTAGAGCCATAAGCTTGCCTGCTCAGGTCGCTTGTTTTCCGTCGGTTAACTCGTATGGGTTTATGCCGGTCCCGTTAAGTGGTCGAGACTCTCCCAACCCTAATGAGCTCCAAGTATTCTCGAAATTCTGTCAAGCTGATGTTGACCTAAAAGGCAGAAGTCTAAGAAATATTATTTTTTTGTAGCAGAGAGAAGTAAAAGCATGTTTAAATGAATGTTTATTCATTTAAGACAAGCATGATTTATCTTCATGCAAACCAGTTTTATGTTGCAACGCTTTCACTAATAAAAATTGCAAATTGTATTAAAAAATACCGTCAGGAGATTCAAAAATGATTTTCAAGATTTTCCCTTTTCTTGAGTGGTTCAAAGGGTACGGGGTCGGCAAGTTCAAGGTCGACTTTTTGGCCGGTTTGACCGTCGCACTGGTACTCATCCCTCAATCAATGGCATATGCACAGCTTGCCGGTCTGCCCGCCTATTACGGTCTTTACGCAGCATTTCTGCCACCCATGATTGCCTCGCTGTTCGGCTCCAGCCGGCAGTTGGCTACCGGCCCGGTGGCGGTAGTATCGTTAATGTCAGCCGCCTCCCTGGAGCCGCTGGCAACAGCCGGTTCCCCTGAATTTATCGCCTATTCCATTGTCCTGGCCATGGTAGTTGGCATTTTTCAGTTTTCCCTTGGTGTTCTGCGCTTAGGGCTGGTGGTGAATTTTCTTTCCCATCCTGTGGTCAACGGCTTTACCAATGCGGCGGCAATCATTATCGCCTCCTCCCAGTTTTCCAAATTTTTCGGAGTCTATGTAGATAAGGCCCCGCATCATTATGAAACCATGGTGCGAGTGGCCCAGGCAGCCATGGATTACACGCACGTCCCCACTCTCCTTTATGGTATCGCTGCGGTGGTCATCATGGTGGTCCTCAAAAAGATAAATCCCCGCATTCCCAATGTTCTGGTGGCTGTTGCCATAACAACAGTGATTTCCTTTTTTAGCGGCTATAACAACGATGCCTATATCGATGTCTCAGCTATTAATCAAAATGGCATCAGCGACAAAATTACCGAGTTTAACCATGCTGTCAACGAAATCAATACATTGGGTAATGAGCGGGCTGCAACCGGTATCCAGATAGACGAGGAGCTCAAGAAAGAGAGCGGACACGGTACTTCAAAGTCTATTGCGCTCATCAGACTTGAAAGTAAAAGGGATATCCTTACCTCGCGCATGGATGAAGCCAAAAACCATGCCCATTTGATCCGCAAAGATCTTCGTCATATGAAGTTTGAGGCGGTAAAAAATGGTGACAATTTTACTTTTTATCCTAAAGATGCCATACCTGCCGGCATAAAAACCGATGGTGGCACCTGGCGTATTAAAGTACAGAATACCACCCTTGATTCCACCAATCTGAAACTCATGGGCGGTGGCGACGTGGTCGGCAAGATTCCTGAAGGGTTGCCGACCTTTACAGTCCCGCAGTTGACTATAAAATCATTTTTAAAATTGTTTCCCACGGCGATTATTATATCTCTGCTTGGCTTCATGGAAGCAATTGCCATTGCCAAGGCCATGGCCGCCAAAACCGGCCAGAAATTGGACCCGAACCAGGAACTCATCGGTCAAGGCCTGGCAAATATATGCGGTTCCATAGGATCAAGTTACGCGATTTCCGGTTCATTCTCCCGTTCTGCAGTCAACCTGCAGGCTGGAGCTATTTCCGGCATTTCTTCGGTGGTTACATCCTTGATGGTGGTCATCACCCTGTTGTTTTTTACACCTCTCCTCTATCATCTTCCCCAGGCAGTACTGGCTGCAGTAATCATGATGGCGGTTATCGGCCTGGTGAACACCAAGGGTTTTGTCCATGCCTGGAAGGCCCAGTGGTATGACGGTGCTATTTCCATATTCAGTTTTCTGGTTACTCTGTACTTTGCCCCGCATCTTGATAAAGGCATCATGGTGGGTGTGGCGCTGTCCATGGCGGTTTTCCTCTACAAATCCATGCGTCCGGTCGTCGCCAGTCTTTCCTTGGGCGAAGATAAAGTCCTCAAAAGTGCAGAGCATTTCCGCCTGAAAGGTTGTCGTCACATTTCTGTTGTTCGTTTTGACGGCGCCCTGTTCTTTGCCAATGCCAGCTATCTTGACGAGCAGGTGGCCAAGTTCCGGACCGAGCAACCTGATCTCCGTTATATCCTCCTTGATGCCAAGGGGATTAATGACATGGATGCATCTGGCGAGGAGGCTTTGGCTCTATTGGTTGATCGGGTTCGAAGCGCCAATTTAGGTTTTGCGATGTGCGGCATTAAAGGTCAGGTCATGGCTGTTATGGAACGTACCCACCTGCTGGATAAGATCGGCAAGGAAAACATCTATGCCGGTACAGAAGAAGCAGTTGCCACGATTGTTGAGAAGGTTCATGAAAATACAGACTTGCCCCAGGAGGGCTGCAAGAACTGTCCGTTGACAAGACATATTCCGGTTTCGGCAAGTTGATGAATAATATTTATGCAATCTATGAAAATGGAGAACAAGACAACTGTCCAGTTCTCCATTTTCAGGCGCATTATAAGCAAGCCAAGCGCTTAACAATTGCTTTAACCTCCCCGCAGTATGCTGCGCACTGATTGTGTTCAGCTTAACAACTCCGTTGAATATTGTGGGCCGGACCATGGTTTCAATCTTTACTGAACGAACGGTTCGAATTTATTGACCAGGATTCAGCAACTCTTTGATGCCTATCTCCGCATCCGGGCGCTTTCTTGCTTTCCGCCCCAGGAAGACACCGGATATTTCATACTCGGGATAAAAGGCATGACGTAAGTTCTGCGCAAAGAAAACAGAAGATGGTGGGGATAACGCTGACTGAAAATCAAAATACAGGTGGCATATTTCAGGTAGCCTGCATATTTTATGGCAAAGGGATCAATACGCGCTCACTAATAAAAAAACGTATATCGAGGACACCACATGGCTAAATATAAAAAAATACTGGTAGCATACGATGGGTCGGAATCAGCTAAGAATGCTCTGGCTGTTTCCGTCGAGCTGGCCAAACAGGACAACAGCTGGATCAAAGTTTTGGATGTTGTGACGCCATATAATGGAGAAGCAACATTAACAGATGGAAGTAATATCAAGAAAACCTCCGTAGATTCTGCCGAGGAACTCTTTGCCGGGGCTCGTGCAATTGCTGATAAAGAAGGTATCCAAATCTTGACTGCTCTTGCCCAGGGGGAACCCTTTCAGCAGATATTAGCCATAGCGGAAGATGAAGATTGCGACCTGATTGTCATGGGGCGCCAAGGGATCAGCCATTTTGAGCGAGAGTTGATGGGCAGCGTTACGGCACGAGTTATCGGTCATACAACCAGAAATGTTCTGGTCGTCCCTGAAAATTACACGTGGAACGGCAAATGGGAGTCCATTTTATTGGCTATGGACGGATCGCCGAACTGCGCTACTGCTAATGATGTGGCCTTAGAGGTTGCCGGGCAGCGCTCAGTCAGAATTGCTGCGCTTACAGTAATTAAAACTAATATCAGCAATGAGTCTGCAGCTTTTTCCCAGGCTGCCACCAGGAAAATCGAGATGAAGGCGAAGAGTATTGTTAATGAGTTGAAAGAACGAGCGGCAGTCATGAGTATTGACGCAGTGGCACTCGTCAAGCATGGTGAACCCCATCAGGAAATTATCGCATTAGCCGCTGAACTTGGAGTGGCCTTTATTGTTATGTGCACTCATGGAAAGACCGGAATCAAGCGGCTCCTCATGGGAAGCGTGACCCAGAGAACTATCGGCCACGCTGACTGCCCGGTTCTAGTGGTGCCCAACCGGGATAGCTGTGAAATGAAGTGAAGACATTTTAATTAAAGTCAGTTAAGTACGTGAAAAGGGCTGTCTAAAAAGTTAGGCCGCCCTTTTTTTTGCATTACTGCTGTCTCTACCGGGTATGTTGATTTAAGTTACCATGATATCGGCTATCGGCCTGGTTAATATCAAGGGATTTTCTCATGCCGGAAAGACCCTTGGGAAGGGCAGCTCTATTTACATATTTGTCAACTGTTGAAAGGAATTGAAGAGTGATGCAGGTTGATCTTTAATTTGCCGTCCGACCCTTTAAGGTATCCAAAGGTGTATTCAACCTTTACTTCGGTGCCGTCAAGCTGGGTGAAAAAGTAATTGCCCATGGCCACCGCGTAATCTCCGTGGATATAAATCGCGTTATTCTCAAAAAGGACTTTTGTCCAGGGGTGGATGGCAAAGCCGTGATCTTCCTTGTAATTGTCGTTGCCTCCTACAAAGTACGAGAGTGCCGCCTCTCGCGTCGGGCGAAATTGGGTGTTAGCTGCCTTGGTTGGCTTGAAAAGCACAGTCCCGGCCTCAAAAGCGTATAGAGTGTCAATATGATTTGCTGCAGCTTTTACGAAGTCGCCTTTATCGGTAAATGCTTTACCGATGGCCACGATGCCCTCTCCCCAAATTTTCTGTGCATCGGCTATTTCATCAGCAGTGATAGTGTTTCCCATTGTTGTATCTCCTTATATGGTTTTTTTATTTATTTATGTATAGATGGTTTGAGAGGCTTAGGTAACATAGTTTAGTTACTGAAGACAAGCGGTAAAACATTGAATTATTGCCGAACAAACTTGTCACCTGATCTTATAATTAATAATGTAAGCGGTTACATGAAGCTGAGGATAAATAATGTCCATTGATATCAATCATTTTATTACTACCCTTGCACGGGAAGTAGAGAAATATCAGGTTCCCGTTGTAGACCTCATTGCTGTCCAGACCAGGGATCCTTTCAAGGTTCTGGTGGCGACCATTCTTTCGGCCCGCACCAAGGACGAAACAACGGCAAAGGCCGCTTCCAGGTTATTTAAAAAAGTAACCGATCTGGACAGCCTGGCAAGCCTTGATGAGGCAACTATTGCCAAGCTCATTTACCCGGTTGGTTTTTATAAGAATAAGGCAAAATATCTCAAGAAACTGCCGGCTGCACTTGATCGGTTTGGCTCCAGGATTCCGGAGACAGTTGAGGAACTTGTCACGCTGCCCGGTGTTGGCAGAAAAACAGCGAACCTGTTGGTGGCAGTTGCCTTTAACAGGCCTGCCATCTGCGTTGACACCCATGTCCACCGGATCATGAATATCTGGGGCTATGTGGAGACAAAGTCCCCGCTTGAAACTGAAATGAACCTGCGCCGGAAACTGCCGGAAAAATATTGGATCAAGATCAATTCCATACTTGTTGCCTTTGGCCAGGCAACCTGCAAGCCGGTGCGGCCCCACTGCGACCGGTGTGTTATTGAAAAATATTGTCCTAAAATCGGTGTGACCCCACGCAAATTACCTTCGGCAAAGAAAAAAACGAAGAAAAACGGCGTCAATAAATTTATATCATGGAATGTGAATGGTTTACGTGCCATTGAAAAAAAGGGTTTTGTCGACATCATGCATGAACTGGATGCGGAGGCAGTTTGTCTGCAGGAAATAAAAGCAATGCCTGAGCAGTTGCCGAAGAGCCTTGCGCACATTAAAGGATATAAAGCATACTGGCACCCGGCCAAACGAAAAGGCTATGCAGGAGTGTGCACCTATACAAAAAAAGAGCCGCTGAATGTGATTTACGGGATGGATATTGTTGAACATGACCAGGAAGGCAGGGTGCTGACCCTGGAGTTTGATAGTTATTTCCTGGTTAATGCCTATTTCCCCAATGCCCAGCCGGGACTGGTAAGGCTTGATTACAAGCTTGCCTTTAACCGCGATATCCATAATTTCGTCGACAGGCTGGCTGCACAGAAGACGGTTGTCATCTGCGGTGACTTCAACGTTGCCCATAAGCCTATAGACCTGGCAAATCCCAAACAGAATGAGAAAAATCCTGGCTATTCTCTACCGGAAAGGCAGTGGATGGATACCTTTATCACCGCCGGATATATTGACACCTTCAGAAAATTCAACCAGGAGCCGGAACAATATACCTGGTGGAGTTACCGCTTCAATGCCAGGGCAAAGAACATCGGTTGGAGAATTGATTACTTCTGCGTAGACCCCGCCAGTGAAACCAGGATAAAAAATGCAGGGATTCTGGATAACATTCTTGGATCAGACCATTGCCCGGTCAGTTTGGATTTTGTATAGCCCACAAAAAATTTAAGGCAGTAGGAAGTTCGCAGACTGCGGAAGGCAGCAAAAAACTCTAAGGCTGAGAGCTTTGCCAGGTATCGTCTCAAATCGTACGACGTCGATGCTGAACGCCCATTTTTCATGATGTCTGTTTCTTCCTGACCAGAAAAAGAGCAATACCTGCCAC
>Ga0102961_1000009_pt1 | contig 23233 bp, 18 predicted proteins | sample SalPonF2_C_D1_MG_FD_84518 | JGI IMG/M metagenome (GOLD analysis project Ga0102961, IMG submission 84518) | Salt pond soil microbial communities from South San Francisco under conditions of wetland restoration - Salt Pond MetaG SF2_C_D1_MG ...
CAGTTCGGGGTCGCGTCCGGGCGCACGACGTTCGGCCACCGTTTCCACGCGCCCGGCCCAATAACCCTGTCAGAAGCGGCCGATTACCCAGCTGCGCTGGCCGACAAGGGTTACGTCATTCCGGGCTTCGCGGATCGCCGCGACCGGATTGAAGCACAGGCCATTGCGGCCGCCCGCGAGGCGGGAGGCAGCGCACATCTCGAGCCGGCACTACTCGATGAGGTTACTGCGCTGGTGGAGTGGCCGGTCGCGCTGGTCGGAAATTTCGATGCCGATTTTCTGCAACTGCCACGCGAAGTGCTGATTGCGACATTGCAGAACCATCAACGTTACTTCCCGGTTCTCGCACAGGACGGACGCTTGCAACCGGCTTTCGTGACGATCAGTAACCTCGAGAGCAGCGAACCCGGGCGGGTTCGCGCCGGTAACGAGAGAGTGATCCGGCCGCGGCTCGCAGATGCGCGATTTTTCTGGGACAACGATCGCAAGAAAAGACTTGCCGATCGCGTCGAGGCACTCAAGGGTATCGTCTTCGAGGCCAAGCTCGGAACGATCCACGACAAGAGCCAGCGCGTTGCCGTGCTGGCTGCCGAGGTGGCAAATGCCAATGAGGCGGACGCCGAACATGTGGCACGCGCGGCGCTGCTCGCAAAATGCGATCTGGTTACCGCAATGGTAGGTGAGTTTCCCGAATTGCAGGGCGTTATGGGGCGCTACTACGCCGCCCACGATGGCGAGCCGGAAGAGGTAGGCGCCGCACTCGAGGAGCATTATCTGCCGCGATTCGCCGGCGACCGGCTGCCGACGGGTGGAGTCGGACAGGCGGTCGCAGTAGCCGACAAGCTCGACACGCTTTGCGGAATCTTCGCGATTGGTAAACGGCCCACCGGGACACGCGACCCATTCGGGCTAAGGCGCGCGGCGGTGGGCCTGCTACGAATCCTGATAGAGGACCAGCTCGATCTTCCATTACGCGATCTGATCGAGGTAGCGGTTCATCTGCAGCCGGTGAATAAGGTAGGCGATTCGTTGGCGGAGGACGTCTACGGCTACACGATGGAGCGCCTTCGCGCGTATTACAGCGATTCCGGCGCACTCGAATCCCACCCGGAGATTTTTGACGCCGTGCTGTTACGCAAACCGGCCTCGCCGCTGGATTTCGATCGGCGCCTTGCCGCGGTCATGAATTTCATGACGCTGGAACAAGCTCAAACTCTGGCTGCTGCGAACAAGCGCGTTGCCAATATCCTGCGCAAAGCCGAGGACCAAGCGATTCCGGCGCAACCGGACCCGACGATCTTCCAGGATGCCGAGGAAAAGCAGCTTTACGAGGAACTGGTTGCGGCGGAGAGCGTTGTGGAGCCGCTTTTGACATCGCGGAACTACACCGACGCACTCAGTCATCTGGCGCGGCTTCGCGCCCCGGTCGATGCGTTTTTCGATGCCGTAATGGTAATGACGGAAGACCCCGCTGTACGCCGCAATCGACTCGCTTTACTGGCCCGTATGCGCGAGTCATTTTTGCGCGTCGCGGATCTTTCGGCGATTAACGTCTGAGGCCACTGCGGTGACCGCGCAAGCCGGCCGCCTGGTGGTGCTCGACCGCGATGGCGTGATCAACCAGGCGCCGGATACATACGTCCTGAGCGCGCGCGACTGGATCCCGATTGAGGGTAGTCCCGACGCGATTGCTGCACTCGGCCGCAATGGTTTCACCGTCTGCGTCGCGACCAACCAGTCATGTATCGGTCGCGGTCTGGTCAGCCGCGATGAGATCGATCTCATCCACCAAAAAATGTGCGAACGTATCGAGCGGGCGGGTGGTCGAATCGACAAAATATGGCTGTGCCCGCACCGACCGGAACGGAGCTGCGACTGCCGCAAGCCGCGGGGCGGGATGTTGCTTGAGATCGCGGAGTATTATGGTGTTCCGCTTGCGAGCATTCCTGTTGTCGGCGATGCCGCAACGGATCTGGAAGCGGCCGCCAGCGTCGGCGCTCGAGGGATCCTGGTGCTGACCGGGAAGGGACAAGATACGCTGGCGGCTATGGGTCAGAACGCGGAGCCGGAAGTGTATGCTGATCTCGGTGAAGTCGCCGCAATGCTTATCGACGAGGCTGGGAACTGAAGCAATGCTCTACCTGCGATCGCTGATTTACACCATTTTGTTCATCGTAACGATCGTCATCACGTCCGCGTTGATCGTTATTTTTGGCGCGTTCAACCGCCGAATCGGGTTCAAGATAGGCAGTCTGTGGGGCCGCGCCATCATTGGCTTCGGTGCATGGTTTTGCGGGATGCGCTTCGAAATCGAAGGCACGGAAAATATTCCTCAGGAACCATCCGTTGCGCTAATGAAGCATTCTTCTACCTGGGAGACCATCGCGGGGCTGTTTTTCGTTCCGCAACATACCTGGGTATTGAAACGCGAGTTGATGTGGATTCCGATCGTCGGCTGGGCGCTTTACATACTCAATCCGATTGCCATCAATCGCAGCGCGGGGAGATCCGCGGTACAACAGGTACTGCGGCAGGGCCGGGAACGGCTCGCAAACGGACTGTGGATCGTCATTTTTCCCGAGGGGACCCGCGTGGCCCCGGGTCAGACCCGCCGCTACGGCATGTCCGGGGTCTTGCTCGCCAACGATACAGGCGCGCCGCTGGTGCCGATTGCCCACAACGCTGGCGACTGCTGGCCGCGGCGCGGACTAATCAAGACGCCGGGGCTTATCCGGGTGGTTATTGGCCGGCCAATCCCGACCGAAGGGCGCTCCCCCAGGGAAGTCAACGCCGAAGCCCAGAACTGGATCGAATCGACCATCGCGGGATTCTCCGAGACGGCCCCCAGCGGTTCCCGAGATCTGACATCTTGACCTTATTTAGCTAAAAAATCCCATATATAGCTAAATATCGAGGTTTGCTACTGTCAGTGCGTTGCGCTCAATGAATTCGCGCCGCGGTTCGACCTGGTCACCCATCAGCGTTGAGAATATCTCGTCGGCCGCCACCGCATCCTCGATCCGCACCTGCATCAGGCGCCGGCTGTCCGGATTGATGGTCGTGTCCCACAACTGGTCCGGGTTCATCTCGCCGAGTCCTTTGTAACGCTGGATATGCAAGCCGCGGCGAGCCTGCTCCATAAGCCAGACCATGGCTGCTTCGAATCCGCCAACATCCAGGCGGCGTTCGCCACGCTGCACATAAGCGCCGTCGCCGATCAACTCACTCATCTCCGCGCCTAGTTCGGCAATTCTCCGATACTCCGGAGCACGGAAAAACTCCATTTGGATCAATTTGTTAGCTGTGACACCATGGCTGGTTATCGCGACTTCTATCGCTCCGGATTCGCCTGGTTCGCCAGCTACCCAGCGCACCGCAAAACGCTCGGTGTCGCTGTCGTCAGTCTCCATGAGCTCCTGTAGTCGTTGCGCCCAGTTGCTCAGCCACTCGCTGTCTTCCATGTGCTCTTCGGTGACCGACGGCATGTACAGCAGCTGATGGAGGATTCTCGCGTTGTAGCGCAGCGCCCAGCGGCGGATGATTGCCTCGACCTCGACGAACTTGCGCGCAAGATTTTCCAGCGCCGGCCCACGTATAGGTGGCGCCTCCGCATTGACGTACAGCGCCGCGTTCTCCAGAGCCGAATTCAACAGGTAAGCGTCAAGTTCCGCGTCATCCTTGAGATATTGTTCCTGCTTGCCCTTGCGAACCTTGTAAAGCGGCGGCTGAGCGATATAGATGTGGCCGCGCTCTATCAACTCGGGCATTTGCCGGTAGAAAAACGTCAGCAAGAGCGTTCGGATATGCGAGCCGTCGACATCGGCGTCAGTCATGATAATGACGCGGTGATAACGCAGCTTGTCCGGATCGAAATCCTCGCGGCCTATGCCGCAACCCAGCGCGGTTATCAATGTGCCAACTTCAACCGAAGACAACATCTTATCGAAACGCGCTTTCTCGACATTGAGAATTTTGCCCTTCAACGGCAGAACTGCCTGGGTTCTGCGGTCGCGACCCTGTTTCGCCGATCCGCCGGCAGAATCGCCCTCGACGAGGAACAACTCCGACTTGGCGGGGTCCTTCTCCTGACAGTCGGCGAGTTTACCCGGCAAGCCCGCAATATCCAGTGCGCCCTTGCGCCTCGTCATTTCGCGTGCCTTGCGGGCTGCTTCGCGAGCCCGCGCCGCATCGATCATTTTGGCAACGATGGCTTTCGCTTCGGCAGGATTCTCAAGCAGAAATTCGTCCAGTTTCTCCGCCACGACCGATTCGACGGCAGCCTTGACCTCTGAGGAAACCAGTTTGTCCTTGGTCTGTGACGAAAATTTCGGATCCGGCACCTTGACCGACAATACGGCGGTCAGTCCCTCACGCGAGTCGTCACCACTCGTGGAGACTTTTTCTTTCTTGAGCAGGCCTTCGCGCTCCATGTAGTTGTTGAGCGTACGGGTCAATGCGCTGCGAAACCCCGCCAGGTGAGTGCCGCCGTCGCGTTGCGGAATGTTGTTGGTGAAGCAGAACATGTTTTCCTGATAGGAATCGTTCCACTGCATAGACACCTCTACCGCCATATCATCGCGATCGGCCAGAAAATGCAGAACCGTCGGGTGCACGGCGCTTTTCTTGCGGTTGAGATGTTCCACGAACGCGCGAATCCCGCCCTCGTACTCGAATACGTCTTCCCGACCGGTACGTTCATCCCGCAAATGAATTCGCACGCCGGAATTCAAAAACGATAGTTCTCGCAGGCGTTTCGCCAGTATCTCGTAATGAAATTCAATGTTATTGAAAATCTCTGCGCTGGGTTTGAAGCGAATCGTTGTCCCGCTGCGATTCGAGTCACCCGTGACCTGCAGCGGCGTTACCGGCTCACCAAGGCGATATTCCTGGTAGTGAACATGCCCGTCGCGGTGAATGGTCAGTTCGAGCTGCTCCGACAAGGCATTGACGACCGACACGCCCACTCCGTGCAGACCACCCGAAACTTTGTAGGAGTTGTCATCGAATTTACCGCCAGCATGGAGCACGGTCATGATGACTTCGGCCGCCGAACGGCCCTCCTCGGCATGCACACCGACCGGGACCCCGCGCCCGTCATCGGTAATCGTGACCGACTCATCGGCGTGAATCGTAACGGTCACCTCGGAGCAATGGCCCGCCAGCGCCTCGTCGATCGAATTATCGACAACCTCGAACACCATATGGTGGAGGCCGGTCCCGTCATCGGTGTCTCCTATGTACATCCCGGGGCGCTTTCGCACCGCATCGAGGCCTTTCAACACTTTAATATTTTGGGAGTCGTAGGAGTTTTCGTTTGTCATACGGATACCTTGTAACCAATCCAGCCATTATACCATCCGCCGTAACTCGCCATGTTCCACGTGAAACCTTTTTGTATCTGTCGGGAGAGGCAGATTTCTCCCTGGCAACTGGGTAACAAAAAGCTGAAGAGGCAGTGAGCAAGCCAGTTTCAGCAACCCTTCCGCCCGCGCCTCGTCGAGTTCGGCTTCAGGATCATCCAGCAGCAATACACCGGGCTCACCACGCCGATCATGAAGTAGCCGCATCTGCGCCAGCGTGATCGCGGCAGACAACAGTTTCTGCTGCCCACGCGAGACCCGCCCTCGCGCTGCATGTCCGGCCAGCCTCAGCCGCAGGTCCGCCCGGTGCGGCCCTAGTTGCGATGCACCGTATTCCCGGTCGCGGCCACGGTTCTGCCTGAGGCTGTCCAACAATTCCTGATCCTGCGGCCAGCCGCGCCGATATTCGCAAACCAACTCTTCGCCGAGCAGGGTCATCCCGAGGTTCCGCGCGGCATCCTGCAAAAGCCCGGCATAACTGCGGCGCGCCATATCAACCGCCGTTGCGGCGGCTGCGAGCTCACCCTCCCACGCCTCCACGGCAGCATCCGAGCCGCCGCTGCGCAACAGTGCATTGCGCTGTTGATTTGCTTTTCGGTAGCGCCGCCAGGCTGAAATGAACGAATGTTCCACGTGAAACACCCCCCAATCCAGGAACTGACGACGCAGCGCCGGACCATCCTCGACGAGCTTGTGAACATTCGGATCGAGGTTTTGTACCGGCAGCGCTTCGGCCAGCTCTGCCAGTCCACGCACCTTGCTTCCGCCAAGATGAGCCTCGAGGCCATGACTCGACCCACTTACACCGGCGACGCGTGAACCAGTAGTGGAATCGAGCCAACCAACGATCCTGAATAAAGTGGCGCCATCGCGGACGAGGCTCGTAAGGCGGCCCGAGCGAAACGACCGGCCACGGCCGAGCATGTAAACCGCTTCGAGCAGACTTGTTTTGCCGGAAGCGTTTTGGCCTTCAATCAGATTTACATGCGGCCCGAATTCGACATCGACATTTCGCAGACAACGGAAGTCTTCAACCTGGAGCCTGCTGACACCCATGTCCGAGCGCCAACCGCAATTACAGGCGCATCGGCATCACGACGTATTTGCAGTCCGGATTCTCGTCAGCGGAAATCAGACAGCTGCTGTTGGAGTCGTGCAGTCCCACCCGCACTTGCTCACTATCCACTGCCGCCAGCGCATCGAGCAGATAATTCACATTGAAGCCGATTTCCAGCCCTTCGCCTTCGTAGGAAACTTCAATCTCCTCCTCGGCTTCTTCCTGTTCCGGGTTGTGCGCCTGGACTACGAGTCCGTTCTCTTTTAGTTCGAGGCGAATCCCACGATATTTCTCATTGGAAAGAATGGCGGTTCTCTGTAGCGCCGACCGCAGCACAGTCCGATCCGCGACCAGATGCTTGTCCTGGTTCTGTGGAATTACCCGGCTGTACTCGGGAAAACGCCCGTCAATCAACTTCGACGTAAATCGGATCCCGTCCAGGGAAACACGAATATGATTCGTTCCGACCGATACCGCGGCAGAACCCTGTTCCCCAAGCAAACGTTGAAGCTCCAGAACGCCTTTGCGTGGAACGATCACCTGCTGGCTCGCGCCAAGCTCGTCACTGAGTTGTATCTCGGACATTGCCAGGCGGTGACCATCGGTTGCGACGGTCCGCAGATGCTGGCCCTCTGCCTCGACCAGCATTCCGTTCAGGTAGTAACGGACGTCCTGCTGGGCCATCGAAAAATGCGTTTTCTCCAGTAACCTGCGAAGCGATTTCTGCTCCACCTCCAGGTCGAGCTGGCTATTTATCTGCTCGATCACCGGGAATTCCGAAGCCGGGAGCGTTGACAGGGTAAACCGGCTGCGACCGGAGCGGAGGATTATCCGGTCACCGTTTTGCGTCACATTGACGGTGGCGCCCTCCGGCAACGCGCGACAAATATCCAGCAGTTTTCTGCCGGGCACCGTGATTTCACCGGGTTCCTGGACTGTCAGATCCCCTGAAGCAACCAACTCGACTTCCAGATCGGTTGCGGTAATGTCCAACCGATCATCGCTTGCCACCAGTAGAACGTTTGCCAGGATCGGCATCGTTTGCCGACGCTCGACTACGCCGATGACCGCCTGCAACGGGGCCAGGAGAGCCTCTCTTTCCGCGCTCAACTTCATTGGTCAACACCCATTAATAAATAAACTAATTAATATCTTTATTATTACTACTACTAACGCTTGCCAAAACTCGGGATAACTCTATTCTTTTTCATATAAATCAATACCTTAAGATGCTTTTTCCGACATGCAAAAAGAGGGTAACGGTACGGGTACCAGCTGTATACAGGTTGTGGATAAATATTTGTCAACCGTTTGTCCACAGCCCGTTCACGTTATCCCGCAAGGGTTCTCAACAGGTTTTGATAGTCTTCGCTGATCCTCGTGTCGGTATCCCTTAACTCTTTGATTTTCCTGCAAGCATGCAACACTGTCGTGTGATCCCGGCCACCGAACGCGTCGCCGATTTCGGGCAGGCTGTGATTCGTCAATTCCTTGGACAGCGCCATTCCGATTTGCCGCGGACGGGTAATTGAGCGGCTGCGTCGTTTCGATAGAAGATCGGCAACCCTGATTTTGTAATACTCGGCCACGGTGCGCTGGATATTATCGACGGTAACAAGACGCTCCTGTAACGCAAGCAGGTCGCGCAGCGCCTCTTTGGCAAAATCCATTGTTATGGGCTGGCCGGTAAATTCAGCGTTTGCCTTGAGTCTTCGCAGTGCTCCCTCGAGTTCGCGGATGTTCGAGCGAATGCGTTTGGCCACGAAGAACGCAACCTCGTCGGGCAATGCGATATCGGCCGCCGCGGCCTTGCTCATCAGGATCGCGACGCTGGTCTCGAGTTCCGGCGGCTCGATCGCGACGGTAAGCCCCCAACCGAATCTGGACTTCAGCCTCTCTTCCAGCCCGTCAACCTCTTTCGGATAGCGGTCGCAGGTGAGAATCACCTGTTGCTGCCCTTCGAGCAGCGCGTTGAAAGTGTGAAAAAACTCTTCCTGCGAACGTTCCTTGCCGGCGAAGAACTGAATATCGTCGATCATCAGCGCATCCAGCGAACGGTATGCCTGTTTGAATTCATTAATCGTGTTGTGCTGCAACGCACGGACCATGTCGCCCACGAACCGCTCCGAGTGAACATAGGCGACCCGGGCGTTGCCGTTGTCGGCGATCATTTTGTTGCCAACGGCGTGCATCAGATGGGTCTTGCCAAGCCCTACCCCGCCATAAATGAACAACGGGTTATAGGCCGTGCCAGGATTGGTAGCGACCTGGAAAGCGGCTGCGCGGGCGAGCTGATTGCTCTTGCCCTCGACAAATGTCGGGAAGGTAAATGTGCCATTCAGGCGGCTGCCCATCACTTCCGGCAAGCGTGGTTTGGCTTCGCCACCAAGCGGGGCGGCGACCCGCGGAGCCACCGCTTCGACCGATCCGACCTCGAGCAGAACGATGGGCGCGCGGATTCCGCCGACATTGCGAACCGCGCCGGTGATCCGGTCCAGGTAATTCTGGTTGATCCAGTCGACGACGTAGCGGTTCGGTGCGAGAAGCCTGAGCACGCCATTGTCCTCGATCGCCTGTAAGGGCAGGATCCAGGTATTAAAAAGCTGCTCGTCGAGCTCGTTTTCCAGCTCTCCCAGACAGCGAATCCATAGTGCGGAGCTCACCAGCGCCAACCCCCAGAGAAACACGGCACATAACGATGAGAAAGGGAGGGCAGTCTACCCGCGTTTTGGCGAGTTATCCACAGCCCCGGCGGCCAGCGCATTTTTGCCTCGGGAGTTGACCCGCGGCCGCCCTGGGATTATCCTTGCGCGTTTTCCGTAAGCCCCGGGCCCGGCAGAAATCTTAGGGAAGCCGTAACCATGAAACGTACATTTCAACCCAGTAATTTGAAGCGCAAGCGTACCCACGGCTTTCGCGCGCGCATGGCGACCAAGAACGGCCGCCTGGTGCTGAAACGTCGTCGCGCCAAGGGCCGCGCGCGACTGGCCGTCTAGAAATCCTGGCAAGCAACAGACCCAAGCGCCGCGGCAAGTTTAGTTTCCCGCGTCACCGGCGTTTGCTCGCCGCTGAACAATACAAACGGGTCTTTGCCAACCCCATACGCAGCGCCGATCAGTACTTTACCGTGTTGGCGAGAGTGAACGATCAAGATTACCCGCGCCTCGGTCTTGCAATATCGCGCAAGGCAGCCGCCTCGGCAGTGCAGCGCAACCGGATCAAGCGCGTCATTCGCGAGTCGTTCCGTCATAATCCGAGTGAATTGCCCGCGGCCGATGTTGTCGTGATGGCGCGGCCGCTGGCGGCCACGACTGCCAGCGCCGAACTCGGGATCTCACTGGCACGCCATTGGAGCAGAGTACGACGCAAATGCGACGCCTGTTGACGGCAATTATCCGCGCATACCAGTTGGTGCTGAGTCCGGTCCTTGGCACCAATTGCCGGTTTTATCCGAGCTGTTCGGAGTACGCGCGTGAGGCTATCGAAAGCCACGGTGCGGTGCGCGGTAGCTGGCTCTCGCTCAAGCGGCTCGGCCGCTGTCATCCACTAAATCAAGGCGGTTCGGATCCGGTGCCGGATCCGCGCCATATTGCCGAGTAGTCGAGACTTCAACGTATGGACAATCGTCGCATTTTTCTCTGGGCAGGCCTTCTGTTCGTCTACTTTGTCGTCTACCAGACATGGGTGCGTGAACAGCGTGGTCCGCAGCAGGTACCGACGGCAGAAATTGCGGCGGATGCGCCTGCCATTCCCGGCGAGGTTGCGCCCGGCGATGCGGATCTTCCGGCGCTTCCAGATTCTGAAGCTGCTGCGGCACCGCAGGACCTTCCGGGTCCGAGTGAGTCGCGTGGGCCGCAAATCAGCGTCCGCACCGATGTTTTCGATCTCGTCATCGACACCCGTGGCGGTGATATCCGTGACGTGACGCTGCTCGAGTACCCGCTTCGCAAGTCCGATCCGGGCGATCTGGTCGAGTTGCTGCATAACGGCCCGGGCTATCTTTTCGAGGTCCATACCGGCCTTCGCACGAGAGGTAGCGGGGAGGAGCCCAATCATCTTGCGCAGTTTTCCGCCGCGGCGGAGAGTTTCGTACTGGAAGACGGCGCGGACGAACTGATAGTGCCGTTGCGCTGGACCAATGCGGATGGACTCGTTGTCGAGAAGATTTACCGTTTCCGGCGCGGCAGCTATCGCGTTGACCTCGAATACCGGGTGGAGAACGGAACCGGTGCGGAAATCGGGGCCGCGTCCTATGTCCAGCTTGCGCGAAGCCATGCGCCGCCCAAGCGATCGATGACGGACGTTGATTCCTACTCCTTTATCGGCCCGGTTTTTTACGATGGCCGGAAATACGAAAAACTCGATGCCGAAGACATCGCGACCGAGCCGGTGAGTGCTGCGGTAACGGGTGGCTGGATCGCGTCGATACAACATCACTTCCTGGCCGCGGTCGTTCCAGCGGCGGGTGAAACGTACACATACAACTCCGGTATGCGGCGCGGGACGGTAATGCAAAGCGCAATCGGTCCGGTGAAATCGCTGCCACCCGGCGCCAGCGAAAGCTTTGCGGAAACGCTGTTTGTCGGACCCAAGCTGCAAGACCAGCTCGAGGCAACCGCCGATGGCCTCAAGCTGACCGTCGATTACGGCATGTTGACGATCATCGCGCAGCCGCTTTTCTGGGTGCTCAACTGGCTCCACAAGCTGATCGGCAACTGGGGCTGGGCAATTATTTTTCTGACCGTTCTGATCAAAATCGCCTTTTACAAGCTGTCCGAGACGAGCGGGCGGTCAATGGCGAAAATGCGCAAGATGCAACCGCGGATAAAGCACCTGCAGGAGCGTTATGCGGATGATCGCCAGGGTCTGTCCAAGGCAATGATGGAGCTTTATCGCAAGGAGAAAATTAATCCTGCGTCGGGCTGTCTGCCAATATTGATTCAGATGCCGGTATTCATTGCGCTCTACTGGGTCTTGCTGGAGAGCGTCGAGTTGCGTCAGGCGCCGTGGATGCTGTGGATTGACGATCTCTCGGTGCGGGATCCGTTTTTCATCCTGCTGGTGCTGATGGGTGTGACCATGCTGATCCAGCAACGTTTGAACCCGGCGCCGCCGGATCCGGTTCAGGCCAAGATCATGATGGTGCTGCCGATTGTGTTCACGGTGTTTTTCGCCTTTTTCCCAGCGGGTCTGGTTATCTACTGGTTTACCAACAACCTCCTGTCGATCGCCCAGCAGTGGCGCATCAACAAGCTTGTCGGTGCAGATTAGCAATCGCAGGCTCTTGCCAGTGCCAGGTCAGGGCATGATCGTCGTGGCGTGACGGAATGAGCCGCCCCGCCAGCGACATGTTGCGCGATGACACGATCGCCGCGATCGCAACACCTCCCGGTCGTGGCGGCGTCGGCATCATCCGCATTTCCGGGCCGGCAGCGGCCGAGATCGGCAAACGTCTGAGCGGAGTGTTGCCCGCGCCCCGGCGCGCGGTTTTGGCGCGGTTCGGGAACATTCACGGCGAAGCCCTGGATGAAGGCCTGGTGCTGTTCTTCCCGGGGCCCCACTCATTTACCGGCGAAGACGTGATCGAGCTGCATGGCCACGGCGGGCCGGTGGTTCTCGACCTGTTGCTGCAATCCGTGTTGGCGGCGGGTGCCCGCCATGCCGAAGCGGGAGAATTTTCGCGTCGCGCCTACCTCAACGACAAGCTCGACCTGACCCAGGCCGAAGCGATTGCAGATCTGATTGACAGCGGCTCCGCGGCTGCCGCGCGCGCCGCGCTGAATTCTTTGCGGGGAGAATTTTCGACCCGGGTTCACCGGCTGGTCGAGATGCTCACCGATTTGCGCAGTTACGTTGAGGCGGCGATCGATTTTCCCGACGAGGATGTCGATTTCCTCAGTGACAAGGCGCTCGAGCGCCGCTGCAATGAGCTCGACCTGGAGTTTTCGGACCTGCGCGCCTGCGCGCGCCAGGGCAGCCTGTTGCGGGAAGGCATGAGTGTCGTTATTGCCGGGCCGCCGAATGCCGGCAAATCCAGCTTGCTCAATGCGCTTGCCGGCTATGAGGCAGCTATCGTCACAGAGGTCCCGGGAACGACTCGCGACGTGTTGCGCGAGCAAATCGCGATCGATGGTCTGCCGCTGCATGTGATTGACACCGCCGGCCTGCGCGAAACCCGCGACCGGGTTGAGATTGAGGGAATTCGCCGCGCCCGCGCCGAGCTCGAACGCGCCGACCGGGCCCTGATTCTGGTTGACGCAACGGCCGATCTGGAACGCGCAATCCGGACCCTGCTCGACGGTCTCGGAACGGCGATTCCCGTCACGATCATAGTCAACAAGATCGACCTGCTCGGGGCCGAGCCGCGAATCGAGTCCGGCGCCGTGACCCGGGTTTATATTTCGGCGTTGACCGGGGCCGGTGTAGACCTGCTGCGCGAACACCTCAAGGCGTGTATCGGGTTCGAGCCGGTCGGAACCAGCGCGTTGTCTGCGCGGCGCCGGCACCTCGACGCGCTGGCACGCGGCGAGGCGCATTTTCGTGAAGCGGTTCGCCAGCTTGCCGATTTTCGCGCCGGCGAGCTGATGGCCGAGGAGTTGCGGTACGCGCAACAGGCGCTTGCTGAAATTACCGGGGAATTCGGCAGCGAGGACTTGCTGGGACGGATTTTTTCCAGCTTCTGCATCGGCAAGTAGCCGCTGCGATTCCGAACCGATTTGGTGGTGTCTGCCGGCGACGCTGCTCTACAGATTCGCATGATCGGAGGCGACTACCCGCCGGGCAGGTAGCCCGGCGGGTCGCCAATTGCTGGTGCGTACGCAGATATCAGAATGAGTAGCCGATACCGATCAGAAGCTGGGTGTCGCTTTCGTCGGGCTTCTCGCCGTCGTCTATTTCGGCGGGTTCCGAGATGTAATCCCAGATCCAGCTTAGGCGTATATCGAGATCGCCAATGATTTCGTATGAGGTGCCGAGTTCCATCCGGTGGGTATATCCGCCGGTATCCTCGTTGGCCCACAGCAGCCGGTAATCCCACCACACATCTATGTCGTCGGTCAGTTCATGGTCCAGGCGGGTTTTGCCCTGGAGCGCGAAGCTGTCCTCGGAATCGCTCTCGCCGGCCGGGACTTCCTCGAACCAGGTCTTTGTGTACGCGGGACCGCCGCTGACGCGCCAGGTCGTCTCGGAGGTGTCGATGATCTCGTACCCGATGCCGGTACCCAGCGTGGTCCGGTGCTCGATATTCTGGAACTTGTCCTTGAAGTACTCGGCGGTAACCGGGGTCCAGAACCAGCGGTTCGTGATGTAACGGGCCCAATCGCCGGTCAGGCGGTGGTTGTTCTCGGTCTCCGTATTCTCGGTTTCGTCGTAGTTACCGATGTACTCGAAAATCATCGCCTGTTCGACGGTCCGACGCTGCGCAAACATCCTTGCGTTGAACGTCTCCTTGTCGGTGTTACCGGACTGGTAATTGGCGCTGCCGCTCACTTCCCCGGACCAGAAATTCCGCTCCCGCGGAATCCCTGCTGTCATCGCGAGGACCTCGCCCTGGTCGAAGACCACGGTCGTGTCGCCGATGATGCTTACCTTCTGGTCCTTGATGAACACCTTGCCGGTAGCCGATTCGCCGATCTCGGGCCGGACCTCGAGGACCCGGGCGGAACGCATCTCGACGATGTCCTCCCAGTCGATCTTGATGATACCCACCTCATCGCTGTCGAACTCGAGCTTGCCCTCGTACATCACTTTGACTTCCCCGCCAAGCCATTCGCCGGAGGGCACCTGGACCCAGTCGAACTTGTCGGGCATCTCCGCGGGCGGTGGCGGAGTCCAGGCTTTGGCGCCTTCCTGGGCAAAGGCGGGTGGCGCCGTCCACGCGAGTGCCAGCGCGGCGATGGTTAACAGGACATCTCTCGGTCCAAGAGCACGGAACTCCCTCTGCATGCTGTCTGCTCCTCCAGACTGGGTCTGTAATGACTGTTGTGCCCGACAAGGGGCGAGAATCGGGCGCAAGGATAGGGCAAGCGCGTTCAATACGCCATGGCTTTACAAAAAAACCGCTGACTGAATCAGGGGTTGCGCCGGAAGCGGCGTTGTGGCGAGACCGCGTCAGGCCAACCGCCTGACCCGGGTCGACGTTGGGCTGTTGCGGGTTTCAGGTCTCTGCCGAATCCGGCGCCGACGAACATCCAGCGATCGTCGGCGCCGAAACCCGGCCATGGTGCCGGCTACAGGCGTTGTATCTGTTTGCCGATCAGTTTGTCGCGCACTTTCCAGAACAGGCTGCTCGGATTGACGACGATGATGAAAATCTGCCGCATCCGGTCCTCGGGACAAGTGATTTCGCGCACCCCGTGCCAGCCGCGCGGACTGCGCTCCAGGATCGCACTGACATTGCCGAGCGACTTGCAGGGAATGATCTGTTTGAAATCCTCGAACGCTGGCGCGGAGTTTGGATCCATGCCGCCACCATCGTCGAGGACCAGCGTCTCGCCGCCCCATGCCGGGTCCCAGTCGTCCTCGGTGTTGAAGTAAAACAGGTGCGATCCGTATTCGCGTTTCGAATCGCAGTGCGGCGACACCGAAGCGCCACGCGGCGCATAGTGCCAGTGAAAACGAAACTCAGGGTTGTCTGCCTCGAACAGCTTTGCGATCACATTCCGATAGCGGTCGCTGCGCAGTTCATTGATAAAGTCTTCCCACGGCTGCGGTATCGCCATGCCTTCGACATACTCCAGCGAATAGCGATCGTGAGGTTGCTGCCCGGCCCGCCTTTCGTAGCCAAAGTTCTTTTCGAACATCGCCACGTCCGGCATGTTTTCGCACAGGAGCTTGTAGCCCTCGGCGGTAATCAGGCCTTCAGGATTGACCCACGGGTAGGGTTTCTTCGCGCGAAAGTCCGCAACGTCCAATGCCTCGAGTTTTTCAAAGTCGATGTATTTAGTCATGGTCTCATGCCGGTAGTGGTGGTGTGCGATCGATGACTTCCAGCGCATCGTGACGCACGTGGTTTTGTTTCATTTCGTCGCGAATCAACTGCTCGCTGACGATGCCCTTTTCTACGCACTCCCGCAGGAGGCCGAAAAAGAATCGTTCCTGGTTGGGATCCGGGTGGCGATGGTAGCGGCCAAGCAATCCATACTCACCGAACATTTTTGCGCGAAGTTTCATTAATGACCCCAGCACCGGGTATTTGCGCAATTTATCCGCCGGAATGAAATCGACGGGCAACCCGGATTTCCACGGCTGGGTTCGGCGCTTGGTGTTGTGAAGCAATTTGGTGTTTTCCGTCAGGCGATCGAAATCGTTCCACTCGGGCTCGAAAAACCCGACTCTGGACGGGTCCTCATGGGCCAGGCAGATCCACTCCTTGTAATCCCTTTCGAACGCGAAGAGTTCAGCAAACTCCTTCTCGCAGTCCCAGTGCTGCAGCTGCGCGCAGTCCATCAGCATTACACTGGTTGCAACGCAGTAGGCCTTGTCCTTGCGTTGCGAACGATGCCGTCCCATGACCGATGCGCCCTGCATATCTCGTGTCAGGAGTTCGTTAATGTCACCCGCGGCAAAGATGTCCGGGTCGATCACGACCGCACGACCCTGGTATTCCATCAGTTTCGGCGGCATGAATCGCAGCGGGGTAAACGACTGCAGATCGCTCATTTTCCAGACCCGCGTCGTACCCCCGCGGAGAAAAGTCTGGCCTTCCCGCTCCCACAGAAACGGGTGATCCTTGACGTGAATGATTTTTACGTCGAAAGCATCGGGATTGGCCGAGTTGCGTTTCAACGAATACTGCGAGACCAGCGCTCCAATCCACTGGCGCTCGTTGGTATGAATGAAGACGCAGTTCTTCATGCGGCATTCTCCTTACTGCCATCGCCGCTCGTGGGTGTGATGCTCGAATCGCCGTAATCGAAAACCGGCGACAGGTTGGCATTGACGTAGGCATCAATCTGTTCCAGCTGGGCATCCTCGAAATAGTCGCGGTAACCGCCGACCTTGGCGCGGCGCACCTTGTACGAATTCGGATCGGCTTTGTCGCGCGGCGTCAGACGGCTGCCGCTGCGCCAGAAGTAATCCTGGCTCTCCAGTTTGCGCAGGTTTTCCACCGAGCCGAATTCAACTGTTTCAGTGACCTGACCGGGCTTCGGGTTCTCGCCGAGAAATTGCAGCATCCGCGTGAGTTCCTGTTCGGGATTTGCGCGCAGATCCTCGTAGCGAACCACCAGGAGATTTTTTATCTTTGGCAGTTCGCGCGCCCACGCGTTCAGGAAACTGACGATTCGCGGTAACCCGACATCTTCGTTCATCACGAAATCCAGCATGTCGATGTCGGCATCCTGAGGAGGGTATCGGTTCAGCGGGATCTTGTGCGGGCGCATCCGGTACTTCCACTGAAAGAATTGTGAGACGGCGACGTCCTGCGGCCGCCGCACCAGCAACACGACTTTCTGCTCGTAGAAGTCCTTGCGGTTGTCGACATTGCCGGTGTACTCACGCAGGTAATTGTCGTGGGTGAAAAAAATCTTCGGCACATCCGGGTTTTTTTTGTGGAAATTGTCGAAACCCATCATCAGCGCCTCGGGAATGCCGTGCGCAATCTGGTAGTAACGAGACAGCATTACCCGTACCCAGGTGCGCCCGCTCTTGGCGTAGGAGGCGAAGACATAGTCGGCGGCCTTCAGCTTGCGAAATTCCTCGCGGCCGCGGCGTTTGCGTTCCAGCGTACGCCCCTTCTCCTCGGGTAGAAAAATCGAGATGAACTGAACCAACCAGCGCGTCAGTCGTTTCGTGACCATGTGCATGTGGCATCTCCATGGGGCGATTTCGGTGTCGGTGAGACCGTGCCGATGCGGCTCGGGCCTCGGAATCGAGCCCGGGATAAGGCGGAACAACCCGCGAACCAGCCGGAAATTATACGTGAAAACCGCTTTATGTTGAATTCGCGGCGAGGTCAGGCGATCCCGTGGCGTGGCGGTGATCGCGATCCCGAGTGCGGACCGCATCGCTGGCCCGGGGTCAGGTCGGGCGCTGCCGGATCGCCAGGGGTGGGGTGCTTTGCGGGTCGCGCCAGGCGCTGGAGAATTCGTCGCTGGTCTCTACGCGGTTGCGACCGAGTTGTTTCGACAGGTATAGCGCGCCGTCGGCGCGACGCAGGGTGCTTTCGATCGACTCGCCGATACGGAATTCCGCGACCCCGACCGATACGGTAATGTGGCAGCGGCTGGCGAAGCGGGCGTGGGCGGTAATGCTACGAATACGCTCTGCGCAATGGCGCGCTCCCGACAGGTTCGTATGTGGCAGCAGCAGGATGAACTCCTCTCCGCCGTACCGGGCAAACCGCGGATCGTCCTCGCGCCGGTCCAGCGCGTCGAAGTAGCGTAGCTCGCTACGCAATCTTTCAACGAAGTCCACCAGCACGCGGTCACCGGTAATGTGACCATAGCGGTCGTTGATTTCCTTGAAATGGTCGAGATCGAAAATGCAAATGGAGAATGGCATGCGGGTCCGGTCTGCACGCTTTTTCTCTTCCTGCAGCGACTCCATGATGTAGCGTCGGTTATAGGCTTTTGTCAGCTCATCGCGTTCGGCAAGTTCGCTGATCTCGGCCAGCATGGTTTTCAGCGTGCGATTCTGTTTTTGCAGGCATTGTCTGAGTCGGCGGGCGTGCAGGCTGAACAGCGAGGTCCACAGAATGGCGCTTGCGAGCACGGCAACCCGCATCAGTTCCACCCCGAGCGTTGGCGCGCCCGGCATGCCGGCGGTGGCCGCGGCGATTCCGGTGTAACCGCCCAGTGCCAGCGAGCCAAGCAGCAGGTAGCCGCGTTTTTCGAGCTGAAACATGCCGAACAGCATCGGAATGATCAGCGCGGTCAGCATCAGTCCGCGTGCAGCCGGGACCGTCGCGTGGAGCAGCACCAGGGCCCATACGAGACCAACGATCAGCTGTTGCAACGTTACCCCCGGATCGCGCAGGCGCTGATTCAGTCCGCTTCGGAACACCATGAAAAACGCAACGTTGCTGGCAACGACGCCGCCAATGCAGGTGGCCACGCCGATGGCATCGAGACGCAACATGCCGGCTGATTGCGCCAGCAGCGTCAACGTAATCCAGATGGCGTAATAGGCCATGGCAAGGCCAAATCGGCGGATACGCAAGCGTTGCTTCGGATCTGCGGCCATAGTTCCAGAAGAGTGGATGAATCGGGACCGGTCGGACCGTTCCCCGCAAACGGCTACCGCCATGGTTGGGAATGGTCGTCGCAATCTTGCGACAAGTCCGTGACAGGGCTCTCAGAACCCGTGCGGGTGGCGCCCCGGGGGGCCACGAAATGTGACCGATGTCACGCTTTTGTCGTCAACGGGAGCGCATCTGGGATAGTTCGCCTACAACGCAGACGGAACACTCAGCCGAGAATGCCTTCGCGTTTGTAGAGACGCGCGGCAAGCGCGGTCAGCAACAGGCCGAGCAACAGCGTGCTTCCCATCGATACCAGTGGATAGGCCAGCGGGATCGGTTCCGCCTTCATCAGGTCGGTGATGATCAGGTGTTGGCTCAGGCTTGGCACCATCATGTAGCTCAGATCCGGCTTTACGGTCCGGATTGCAGCGAACAGGATCGGTAGCGTTGGCACCAGCATGACCACCGTCAGATAGGTCTGCGCTTCCTTGTAACTCTTGGTGAACGACGCAACGCAGGTCATCAGTGCCGCGCCCAAGAGCGCAAACGGCAGCATCAGGAGAAAAATCCGGATTACCACCGAGGGGCCAAAATTGGCCGTCATCCCGAGTTCTTCCAGCGGCACGAACTGCAGGCTGACCGAGAACGCCAGCAGTGTGACCGCCAGCGAAGTAATCATGTAAACGCAAGTGGCCAGGATCTTGCCGATGATCAGGTCGCTGCGTGGGACCGGCAAGGTCAGCAGCGGCTCCAGCGAGCCGCGTTCGCGTTCACCGGCGGTGGTATCGATGGCCAGGTACAGCCCGCCCATCAGCATCGAAAAAATGACGAAATACGTCATCATCCCCAGCAGTATTACCGAGCGCCCTGTTGGGGTGGAGACGTCGACGTCCTCGACGATCACCGGCATCACCGTGGTCGGATTCAGGCCGCGTGCCTGCAACCGCAGCATGCCCATTCTGCGCTGATAGGCATCGAGCAGCGCACGGGCGCGGCGAACGTCCTTGGCCGTATTGTTGTTGGCGCTGTCGGAAACGAGCCGGACAACGGCGGGCTGGCCGGCCGAGAAATTTTCGCCAAACCCGGCCGGGATTATCAGCGCGAGATCATGTTCGCCGTCCCGGACCTTGTTCCGTGCGCTGTCGAGATCCGCTTCGATTTTCACGATTTCCGTATTTGAGCGCTCGAGAAAAGCGATCAGGTTCGGCGCGTTTTCCGCTCCCGAAACCGGCAGTTGCAGGGGCTCGTCGACTTCTGAGACGTGTTTGTCCAGGGCGAACGAAATCATGATTGCGAACAGGAACGGGCCGAACAGCGGACCGAAAAACAGGGCCGACATAAGGCTGCGGCGGTCGCGGAAGTTATCCAGCACCTCTTTGCGGAAGACCGTTCCGATGCGGGACTTCATTCGAGACCCTCTTCGGTACCTATCGCTGCAACAAAAGCCTCTTCCAGAGTGCTCTTGCCGGTCTGGCGGCGAATTGCATCCGGTTTGCCGGCGGCCACCACACGGCCATGGCCGACAATTACGATGTCGTCGCACAGCGCGGCCACCTCCTGCATCACATGGCTCGAAAACAGGATGCAGATCCCGGTATCGCGGAGCCGCAGGATCATTTCGCGCAACGCGCGTGTCGCCATGACGTCCAGACCGTTTGTCGGCTCATCGAGCAGCAGATTGCGTGGCTGGTGGACCAGGGCGCGGGCCAGCGCGACCTTGGTGCGCTGGCCCTGCGAGAACCCCTTGGCGCGGCGGTCGGCAAATTCGCCGATATCGAGCAGCGCGATCAATTCGTCGACGCGGCGGCCTAGTGCGCTGTTGCCGATGCCGTGCATGCGACCGTAGTAGGTGATGTTCTCGCGTGCAGTCAGGTGGGGATAAAGCCCGGCGCCATGTGGCAGAACGCCGATGCTGCGGCGTGCGGCGAGGCTGTCGCTAACGACGTCATGGCCGTCGACGCTCGCTCTGCCGGTATCGGGACGCAGCACCGTGTAGAGGATTCGCAGAGTTGTGGATTTTCCGGCGCCATTCGGGCCCAGCAACCCGGTGATACGACCGTCGGCGGCGGAAAACGTGATGTCTTTCAGCGCACGTACCGATCCGAACGACTTGCTGAGCGCGCCCGCCTCGATCATGGCGTAGGTCCGGAAAAATTGACGAAAAATGGACTCGGCCCCTGCTTGTCCATGCATGACGGGTCGAGTCCTTCGATACTGGCATTGGCGACGAAATCGGCCATCAACTGCGGCATGCAGCCTACTGCGGCGACGCCGTGGCCCTGGCCATTCGCGACGATATGCAATGCATTTTCCAGTGCATCGGCCACACGTTCGCCGTTGCCGGGCGGAGTAATGGGGTCCGCGCTGCCGGACAATATCAGTACCGGTGTGGTTCCGGTCACAGTGGTCTTGAGATCGTCATCGATAACGCCCTGTTCCCAGATCTTGCAGATTTCAACCAGCGTGTCGAATTGGGTCGCGCCGATATACGTTTCCTCCAGCGCGGTACGGTCTATGTCGAGATTGCCGTAGAACGGCGCATCCTCGGTGCAGACTACGGCGTTATGCATGCCAAAACTGAGCGCCTCCGACAGGTCCTGTTGCGCCATGCGTGACTGCGCGGCGAGCGGTGCCATATTGCCGCGCGCCGCCGCATCGATGAGCAGCGGCATCAGCGCGACGCTGTCCGGGTGGTAACTCATCAGCCGCAGCGCGACGACCAGGTCCATTTCACTGAAATCGAAAGTATCGGGTTCGCCACTGGAAGGATCCTGCATGGCGACCTGGGCCGGGCCGGAGCGCAGGCGTTGGTGCAATTCGTTCAGTCTGTCAGCCAGGTCGGGGAAGTGCTCCGAGCAGTCCGAATCTGCCGCGCAACGAGCAACAATACGGTCGAGTGCTTGTTGTGCATCGATGGCTATCTCGGGCCCGACCGAGTCAGCCGCCGGCAGAACGCCGTCGAGAATTACCGTACGAGTTCGTTGCGGATAGCGCCGCATGTAGTGCTGCGCCACCCGCGTCCCGTAAGACGACCCGTAGAGGTTTAGCTGTTCGTATCCCAGTGCCTCGCGCAACCGGTCGAGATCGCGCACCGCGACGCTGGTCGTGTACTGCCTGACGTCCGCGTCGATCGAAGCAAGGCACTCACGGGTGCTGTCCCGGACCAGCTCCAGCGACCAGTCGGCCGCATCCAGTTCCTCGGGCACGGGGCAATCCAGCGCGCCGGAACGGCCGGTGCCGCGCTGGTCGATCAAAATAATGTCGTGATTTCGCTGGATCCGGCTGAAGGCGCCGGCGTAGGCAGCGTAGAACTCGGTTGACGCGGCGCCCGGCCCACCTGCAATTGCGGTGAACGGCGTTGCCGCCGGTTTCTGGCTCAGCGCCGGGACGACCGCGACGAACAGGTCGATCTGGCGCCCGTCCGGCTCGGCGTAATTCTCCGGAACGGTCAATGTGCCGCACCGCGCGGTGATGCTGCGGATGCCGCTGGCATCGCTGATGCGGCAATCTTTGAGCGACACGCTGGCTTCTGCTCGGGTCGGCGTCGCGCACAATAGCGACGTTAGCAGTGCGGCGCAGCCGAGGCGGAGTAGCGTGAGGTCGGTGTTCATCGGGCGCTTATGGTGACGGCGCACCGCGACGCTTGCAACAGCCCTGGGATGCCGAGCGCTGCCCACGGATCACGCAAGCAGCTACAATGTCGCGCCCCGATTGGAGTTTTGGACGGGGCGGGAGTCAGCAACGTGAAGCATGCGGAAAAATTTGACGTAATCGTTGTCGGTGGCGGCCATGCCGGAACCGAAGCCGCGCTTGCGGCCGCTCGGATGGGCGCGCGTACCCTGCTGTTGACCCAGAATTTAGACACGATTGGACAGATGAGCTGCAATCCGGCGATTGGCGGAATCGGCAAGGGTCATCTGACCAAGGAAATCGATGCGCTCGGCGGCGCCATGGCGCGCGCGATCGATCATGCCGGCATCCAGTTTCGCACGCTGAATGCGCGCAAGGGGCCGGCAGTCCGGGCGACCCGCGCGCAGGCCGATCGGTTGCTTTACCGGCAGGCGATTCGCCACCTGGTCGAATCCCAGCGTGGTTTGTCGCTGTTTCAGCAGGGAGTTGACGATCTCCTGATTGAAGGCGATCGGGTTTGCGGCGTGCGGACACAAATGGGGCTGGAATTCAGCGCCAGGGCCGTAGTCCTGACCGTGGGCACGTTCCTCGGCGGGCGAATCCATGTCGGCGATGCCAACTACCAGGGTGGTCGTGCCGGCGATCCGCCCAGTAATGCGCTCGCGGCACGGCTGCGCGAGTTACCGTTTTCGGTGAATCGCCTCAAGACCGGAACGCCGCCGCGGCTGGATGGCTCGACGCTGGATTTCTCGCAGATGCTGGCGCAGCCGGGCGATCAGCCTCTGCCTTCGTTCTCGTTCATGGCCCGCGGCGATGAGCACCCGCGCCAGGTACCCTGCCATATCACCGCGACGACCGAGCGAACCCACGACATTATCCGTGCGGAATTGCACCGCTCGCCGATGTTCAGTGGCGTTATCGAGGGTGTGGGGCCTCGTTACTGTCCTTCGGTCGAAGACAAGGTGGTGCGTTTTGCGGACAGGACCTCGCATCAGATTTTCGTGG
>Ga0102961_1000013_pt1 | contig 21306 bp, 18 predicted proteins | sample SalPonF2_C_D1_MG_FD_84518 | JGI IMG/M metagenome (GOLD analysis project Ga0102961, IMG submission 84518) | Salt pond soil microbial communities from South San Francisco under conditions of wetland restoration - Salt Pond MetaG SF2_C_D1_MG ...
ACGCGATCAACTGGTCCTTGGCAACCTGGTCGAGCCGCGGCGCTGGTTTCCGCTGCGCATCGAGCGTGGCTGGCGCTATAGCCAACGCAGTGCGGTGCAGGCCGAGCATCTGGCGCGAATCGTTCAGGTGTTACGCGACCAACCCGATCTCGATCTGCAGGTCGTGCCGGTCTCGGTGTTCTGGGGGCGGGCCCCGGATCGTCCGGAAGGTCTTTTACAGGCCCTTTTTTCCGAGGACTGGGCGATACGAGGGCGGGTTCGGAAGTTCTTCAGCGTGCTCGTACACGGGCGCCATACACTGGTCCGGTTCAGCGAGCCGCTGTCGTTGCGGCAGCTGGTTGACGAGGAATTGCCCGATGCCCTGACCGTGCGCAAGTTACAGCGGATTCTGCGGGTGCACTACCGGCGCCTGCGCATCGCTACGATTGGCCCCGATTTGTCGCACCGGCGGACGATGGTAGCGAAATTGCTCGAGACGCGAGAGGTGCGGCGGGGCATTGATCGCGAGATGCGCTCCAAGAACATCAACCGGCGCAAGGCCACCGCGCGGGCGCGCGCCTATGCGAACGAGATCGCCGCCAATTACTCGTACCGCGTCATCCTGGTGTCTGAGCGAGTGCTGACGTATATCTGGCAACGCTTGTACGACGGCGTCGTGGTCGGCCATTTCGACAATCTCAAAAACGTGGTCGAGGGCAACGAGATCGTCTATGTGCCCTGTCATCGCAGTCACATCGATTACCTGTTGCTGTCCTTTGTGGTTTACAAGCGTGGCCTGGTCGTGCCGCATATTGCGGCCGGGATCAATCTGAACCTGCCGGTGCTTGGCCAGTTCCTGCGCGGCGGCGGCGCCTTTTTTCTGCGCCGCAGCTTCCGCGGTAACCAGCTGTATTCGGCGGTTTTCAATCAATATCTTTCGATGAACCTGGCCAAGGGTGTTCCGCTGGAATATTTCGTCGAGGGCGGTCGCAGCCGCACCGGGCGATTGCTGCCGCCACGTCCGGGCATGCTTAGCATGACGATATCCAGCTACCTGGTCAGGCCGCGGCGCCCGATCGTGTTCGTGCCGGTTTACTTCGGCTATGAGCGCCTGATCGAGGGACGCACATATATCGGCGAATTGTCGGGCAAACCGAAATCGAAGGAGTCGATCTTCGGCTTGCTGCGGTTTCTGCCGACGCTCAAGGAGAATTTCGGTCATGTCCGGGTCAATTTCGGAGAACCGCTGCGGCTCGACGACCTGCTCGACCGGGGGCGCAAGGGATGGCGCGAGGAAAAACACGAGTACGACCGCAGACCGGCATGGCTGCCGCCGCTGGTGGACGAACTCGGTGTAGAAATACTGCAGCGGGTAAATGCGGCCGCCGCAGTCGGTCCGGTCAATCTGCTGGGCCTGGTAATGCTCGCCACGCCACGTCAGGCAATGCTGGAGCCGGACCTGGTCGCCCAGCTCGAGCTATACCGCTCGATGTTGAGCCGCCTCGAATACTCGCCCTGGGTGACCGTGAGCGACGAGAAAGCTGTGGACATGATTGCTTACGGGGAGAAGATCAATGCGATCTCCCGACGTGGCAACCCGCTGGGGGATGTCATTTACATGTCCGAGGAACAAGCGGTATTGATGACCTACTACCGCAACAACGTCATGCATACGATGGCGTTGCCGGCATTGCTCGCGTGTTGTTTCGTCAATAACCAGACGATGGATCTGGATGAAATCCGGACCATTGTCCAATTCCTCTACCCGTATCTGGCAGCCGAGTTGTTTATTCACTGGTCCGAGGACGAACTCCCCGGCGTGGTCAAAAAGACTCTGGACGTGATGGCCGAACATGGCCTGGTGCGACAACGCCGGCTGCGTAATCGCTATTCGCGTAACGAGACCGATGCGAGGCAGTCAGTGCGGCTGACCGTTCTGGCGCGGCTGGTAGAGCAGACGCTCGAGCGTTTTTATTTCGTAATTGCATTGTTGCGCCGCCACGGCAGCGGCCATATCAGCGAGAAGAGACTCGGCGAAGAGTGTTCATTGCTCGCGCAGCGCCAGAGCCTGCTTTTCGGCCTCGACTCGCCTGAGTTTTTCGATCGCTCGCTGTTCCGCAACCTGATTCAACTGATGAAAAAACGCGACGTGCTGGATGTGGACAGCTCCGGCAACCTGATTTTTGGCGAAGTGGTCGAGGACGTCGAGGCCAATGCCGGCCTCGTGCTTCGGGAGGACGTCCGCGCCAGTATTCGCCAGGTAATCGCTGCCTGAAATCAGGCGTTGAGATCGGGGATGAGTTCGCTCTCGAGGTGAGCTATCTGGTCTTTCAGCGCAAGCTTGCGTTTTTTCAACCGGCGCAGCTGCAACTGATCCGAATAGGACTGGTCCTGCAGATGCGCAATTACGTCATCCAGATCCCGGTGCTCCATCCGCAGCTCTTTCAGGCGCTGGTGGTGCATGAACACCTTCGTGTCTATGTTATTAGCCATGTTCTCCATATCGGGCATGCACCTGCAACGGCTGGGGTTGAGTATCACCGGGCTTTGCCCTTCGCTCTAGCTTAGTCCAGCATGACCGGCTTATCCACAGCAGGGCTTGGAGGCGGAAGCTGCCTCATATCCCTACCGATTCGACCGCGCTGCCGCACATCACAACAAACCCGGTTGCGCGATTGAAACCGTCGCTGGAATAGTCGAACACGTAGGTACGGCGTACACCGACACGGCCGTCCGCAAGCCGTGCAAGACGCAGCCGTGCCAGCGCAACCGTGCCGTCAAGCAGGGTCAGGCCCTGTTGCGAGCACAGTTTGCGGGCTGCCGTGTTCGCCTGCTCGCGGGCCGACATCGCCGAATACCATCCGCCCGCGGCCAGCAGTAGCACCAGGGCGGGCAGCAGGACGCTCCACATGGTCGAACTCGACTACAAGTAGCTGGTCCAGTCGCGGCTGGTGTCGCCGAACACGAGGAAGTACGGATTAAGGATGTCTTCCTTGGCGTTGTAGGCAAGACGGCTGCCATCGACGTTGATGACCTGGCCGCCAGCGCACTCGACCACGGCCTGGGCCGCCGCGGTATCCCACTCCGAGGTCAGCCCGAGGCGGGGGTAGACATCAGCAGCGCCTTCGGCGACCAGGCAGAGTTTCAGGGAGCTGCCCATCGAGACCAGTTCGGTGGCGCCCAGTTTTTCGACGTACGCGGTCAGCTCCGGGCTCGCATGCGAGCGGCTGCCAACGACTCGCACCGGTCCGTCGCCCAGTGCACACACGCTGATCGGGTTCACCGTGCCATCGCTTTCGCGCTTGAAGGCGCCGGCGTCCCTGCTGCCGTAGTAGACGATGTCCTTGGCCGGCACCACTACCACGCCGAGTACCGGTGCGTGATCCTGGATCAGCGCGATGTTGACGGTGAACTCGCCGTTACGCTTGATGAACTCTTTTGTCCCGTCGAGGGGGTCGATCAGCCAGTATGGGTTCCAGGCGCTGCGCTCCTCGAAAGACGGAAGACCGCCTTCCTCTGAAATCACCGGAATTTGCGGAGTTAGTTGCGCCAGTTTCTCCGCAATAACCGCATGAGAAGCATTGTCGGCTGCGGTCAGCGGCGATTTGTCGTCCTTGTGCTCTATCGCGAAATCTGACTGGTAGATCTCCATGATGGCTTGCCCGGCTTCAACCGCAATCTGCGTGACCGGCTCTAACAGCTTCTCAAGATCGAGGGACATTAGTAAGTGCTCCAACATTAGCTTGCGCAAAAGAGGTATATGATAACGCGGTCATGAAGGACGTTGCCCAAGCAATCATCGACTGGACCCGGATAGATACGATCCTGCTTGACATGGATGGGACTCTGCTCGATCTGGGATTCGACAATTTCTTCTGGCGTGAACACGTTCCGCGCCGCTATGGGCTCGCTCGCGGTCTCGAAATCGAGGAAGCGCGGCGTCTGCTAGAGCGACTTTATCGTGAGCGCGAGGGTTCGCTGCAATGGTACTGCCTCGATTTCTGGACCCGCGAGCTCGACCTTGATCTGCTGCAGCTAAAGCGCGAGGTGAGCGAACGGGTCCGTTACATCCCGCGCGTGCCCGAATTTTTGGAAAGCGTAAGGGCGCTCGACAAAAAGTTGGTGCTGGTCACCAACGCCCACCGCGACAGCCTGCTGGTCAAGATCGAGCAGACCGCTTTGCATCGCCATTTCGATGCCGTTTACAGTTCGCATGATTTCGGCTTCCCGAAGGAGGACGAGCGGTTCTGGTTACAACTGGCCAGGAAAGAGCCTTTCGATCCGGCGCGCAGCCTGCTTGCTGATGACAGCCTGCCGGTGCTGCGCGCAGCGCGCGACTTCGGCATTGCTCACCTGATCGCTATCCGGCGCCCGGACCTGGGAGCGCCACGGCGCGAAATCGACGAATTTCCGGCCGTTGACGGCCTCGGTGAAGTCAGCCCCGCCGCGGACTAGCGAGGGTCCGGTGCTCAGGCCCCGGTCGTTGACGGTTTGCGCGGACCGCGGCGTTTGCCCGAGTTGCCACGCCCCGGGCTACGCGATGACCTGTTGGGACCGCCGCGGCCGTGGCTCTGCGGCCGGCGTTTTTGCGGCGGCGGGCGCTTGATTTCGACCACCAGTTCCGGCGGAACTGCCTCGATCGGTATCTTGTGACCGATATAGTCTTCGATCTCCGGCAACGAAAAAACGTACTGCTCGCAACCGAAACTGATCGCATCGCCGCTTGCTCCCGCACGCGCGGTGCGGCCGATCCTGTGCACGTAATCTTCCGCGTCCTGCGGCAGGTCGTAGTTGATTACGTGGGTCACATCGGGGATATGAAGTCCGCGTGATGCCACATCGGTGCCGATCAGCACGGGCAGGTCGCCGCTCTGGAACTCGCGGAGCATGCGCAGCCGCTTGGGTTGCGGGACATCGCCGGAAATCGCCCGGGCATTGATCCCGTTGGCCTCGAGGTACCGCTGCAGGCGATCCGCCTCGCGGCGGGTATTGACGAAAATCATTGTCCGGGTGGCCTGCATGCTCTTTAGCAGCCCGATCAGAAACGGCAGTTTCTCCTCGTTGGCGGGGAAGTACAGGACCTGGGTCACGCGGTCGGCGGTGACTTTTTCGGGCTCGATCTGGACCAGTTTGGGGTCGTTCATGTGTTCGTATGCGAGCTCGAGGACGCGATGCCGAAGCGTCGCCGAGAACAGCATCGACAAACGCCTGTCAATCGGCGGCAGCCTCCGCAATACGTAGCGGATATCCTTGATAAACCCGAGATCGAACATCCGGTCCGCCTCGTCCAGGACCAAAACCTGAATGGCTTTCAGGCCGAATACGCCCTGCTTGAAATAGTCGATCAGGCGTCCCGGCGTACCGATCAGCACGTCGACACCCTCTTCGAGGCGGCGGCGTTGTTTCTCGTAATCGGTCCCGCCGTAGGCGAGGCCGAAGCGCAGCCCGGTAAACTCGCCCAGCAGGCGGGCATCGTTTTCGATTTGCACGGCCAGTTCACGGGTCGGTGCGAGAATTATCGCGCGCGGGTCGTTCGGGCGGCGTCCCTCGAGCGGAGGCTCCCGCAGAAGCCGGTTGAAGGTGGCGATAAGGAACGCAGCGGTCTTGCCGGTTCCGGTTTGTGCCTGCCCGGCGACGTCGTGTCCCAGTAGTGCGGTCGGGAGCGTATCGGCCTGGATCGGAGTGCAACGATCGAATTTTGCCGCTTCGATGCCACGCATCACTTCGGGGGGGAGGTCCAGGTCGCTAAACAGTTGCGCGGCCAGATGCGACTCGTCCGAGTCGCTTGATTTATTTGTCATATGATACTCATCAGGATTCGTGCGGAAAAAAGACTTGCAAAATCCGCACGACACGGTACAGAATAACGCCCAGAACGCAGCGGCCATTGCCGCGCCTACCAGTCGCCTTCACCAATTTCAGGTTCCACTCAGCAGCAGAACAATTGGGTCATTGTGCCTGATTGCCTCCGGTACGTCACACCCGAGTTGCTGAAAGACCGCATGTTCGAAGGCGGCAGCCATCCCAGTCCCAACAAACGGAGGTTCTCAGGTGAGCGCCAAAATCGTTCATACAAGCGACGATGCATTTGATGCCGACATCATAAATTCGGATCAGCCGGTACTTCTCGATTTCTGGGCCGAATGGTGTGGTCCGTGCAAAATGATCGCGCCAATCCTCGATCAGATCGCCGAGGAATACGACGGCCGCCTGAAGGTGGTCAAGATCAATATCGACGAAAATCCGAATACCCCGCCGAAGTTCGGCATTCGTGGTATTCCGACCCTCATGCTGTTCAAGAATGGCGCCGTAGAGGCGCAGAAAGTCGGAGCGGTGAACAAGAAACAATTGGCTGAATTTCTGGATACGAATCTGTGAGAGGCTACCTTGGTAAATCCGCGCAGGGGCGACCCAAACCCCAGTCGCGCGGCAAGTCCGGCAACAAGTCGGGAAACACAGCTGGCCGCAAGAAGAAAGGGCGTCGCAGCAATGACCCCATGGCCAGTATGTCCGACAACGAAGGACTAGAGACAATTAGCAGCGAAGAACTGGCGCACACGCGCGAAATCATGAATTTGACCGCGCTGAAACAGCGTCCCGTAGCGGAACTGGTCGATCTCGCCGAATCTATGGGGCTGGAAAATCTGGCCAGATCGCGCAAGCAGGACATCATCTTCTCGGTGCTGAAAGCCCACGCCGCGAAAGGCGAGGACATTTACGGCGACGGGGTGCTCGAGATCCTGCAGGATGGTTTCGGGTTTCTGCGCTCGGCCGACAGTTCCTACCTGGCCGGTCCGGATGACATTTACGTTTCGCCAAGCCAGATTCGCCGCTTCAATCTGCGCACCGGGGATTCCGTATCCGGCCTGATCCGCCCGCCCAAGGAAAGCGAGCGCTACTTTGCGCTGCTGAAGGTCGGCGAGATCAACACCGAGGCGCCGGAAGCAGCCAAGCACAAGGTTTTGTTCGAGAATCTGACGCCGCTCCATCCGGCCGAGCGTCTGCGCCTGGAACGCGGCACCGGTAGCACCGAGGACCTCACTGCTCGCGTCATTGACCTGGTCGCACCGATCGGCAAAGGCCAGCGCGGCCTGATTGTGTCTCCGCCGAAAGCCGGTAAGACGATGTTGCTGCAGAACATCGCGCTGTCGCTGGCGGCCAACCATCCCGATTGTCATCTGATGGTATTGCTGATTGACGAGCGTCCTGAGGAAGTCACGGAGATGGCGCGAACGGTTCGCGGCGAAGTTGTCTCGAGCACATTCGACGAGCCGGCCAGCCGCCATGTGCAGGTTGCGGAAATGGTCATCGAGAAGGCCAAGCGGCTGGTGGAGCACAAGAAGGACGTTGTGATCCTGCTCGATTCGATCACTCGCCTGGCGCGTGCCTATAACACCGTCGTGCCGTCGTCGGGCAAGGTCCTCACGGGCGGCGTGGACGCCAATGCACTGCAAAGGCCAAAGCGGTTTTTCGGCGCGGCGCGCAACATCGAAGAGGGCGGCAGCCTGACAATTCTCGCCACCGCTCTGGTCGAGACCGGTTCGCGTATGGACGATGTGATTTACGAGGAATTCAAAGGCACCGGCAACATGGAGATCCACCTCGATCGCAGGATTGCCGAGAAACGCATTTTCCCGTCTATCAACATCAATCGTTCCGGAACTCGCAAGGAGGAACTCCTGACCGAACCGGACGAGTTGCAGAAGATGTGGGTGTTACGCAAGCTGTTGCACCCGATGGATGAGCTTGCGGCGATCGAGTTCCTGCTCGGCAAGATGAAGGACACGAAAACCAACGGCGACTTCTTCAGCGCGATGAAGCGTTGATCCGGAAAGGCGCGGCCGAATACGGCCGCGCCGTATCCGCTCTGTCCCGTACTACTTGGGCGCCAACTCCCGCCTGACCGCCCGATAGCCAATATCGCTGCGGAAAAATGCGCCTTCCCACTCGATCCGGCGCACATGTTTGTATGCGATCTCGCGCGCGGCGGTCACCGAGTCGCCCATTCCGACGACACAAAGCACCCGCCCTCCGCTGGTAACGATGCGGCCGTTTTTCTCGGCCGTGCCGGCATGAAAAACCTTCACGGCCGATTCGTCCGTCGAGCCGAGCCCGGCAATCGGTTTGCCTTTCTCGTAGGAATCCGGGTAGCCACCCGCGGCGACGACGACACCGAGAGCGGCCCGCGGGTCCCATGCCACGGAGGCCTCGTCGAGTTTGCCATCCAGCGCCAGCAGGCATAGTTGCGGCAGATCGCCGCGCATTCGCATCATCACCGGCTGGGTTTCGGGGTCGCCGAAACGGCAATTGAATTCGAGCACGCGCGGAGTGCCGTCGGCGCCGATCATGAGACCGGCGTACAGGAATCCCACGTACCTGATTCCTTCACTGGCAAGACCCGCGACAGTAGGTTCGATGACTTCGTGAAGGATGCGCCGTTCGATTTCCGGCGTAACGACCGGTGCCGGCGAATACGCACCCATGCCGCCCGTGTTGGGGCCCCGGTCACCGTCGTCGCGGGCCTTATGGTCCTGCGACGTCGCAAGCGGGAGAATATTTGAGCCATCCACCATCACGATGAAACTGGCTTCCTCTCCCTGCAGAAATTCTTCCACCACGATGCGATGGCCGGCCTCGCCGTAAACGTTACCCGCGAGCATGTCGGTCACGCACGCCTCTGCCTCGGCCAGCGTTGCAGCGATGACCACGCCTTTGCCCGCCGCGAGTCCATCGGCCTTTATCACCAGTGGCAGGTCATGCTCACGAACGTATGCAAGTGCGGGTTCGACTTCGGTGAACTGGCAATAACGGGCGGTCGGAATCCGGTGGCGCTCGAGAAATTCCTTGGCAAATGCTTTGGAACCCTCCAGCTGAGCGGCCAGCGCCGACGGGCCAAAGCACTTCAGACCTGCTTCCGCGAAGCGATCACAAATTCCGGCGACCAGTGGCACTTCCGGGCCGACAATCGTCAGGTCGATGCCTTCATCACGCGCAAATGCCAGCAGGCGCTTCGTGTCGGCGCTATCAATATCGACGTTTACCAGTCCGGGTTCCCGCGCCGTGCCCGCATTGCCGGGTGCCACATACACCTGGCTTACTGCGGTGGATCGGGCGCATTTCCAGGCCAGCGCGTGTTCGCGCCCGCCGCTACCAACTACCATCACTTTCATTTGTGGCTCTCCGAACGTATCAGTGCCTGAAGTGCCGCATACCGGTGAAAACCATCGCCAGTTCGTGCGCGTCCGCGGCGGCAATTACTTCTTCATCGCGCATTGACCCGCCTGGCTGAATTACTGCGGTAATACCGTGTTCCGCCGCGCTGTCGATGCCATCGCGGAATGGGAAAAATGCGTCCGATGCCATGACCGAACCCTTTACGGAGAGCCCGTGGTCGACGGCCTTGATCGCAGCTATGCGCGTACTGTAGACCCGGCTCATCTGTCCGGCGCCAATGCCAATCGTCATTTGATCCTTGGCGAAGACTATCGCGTTCGATTTCACGAATTTGGCTGCTTTCCAAGCGAAAAGCAGGTCACGAATCTCGTGTTCCGACGGTTTGCGCCGGGTCACGACCTCGAGTTGCTCCTGCGTGACCAGGCCGTCGTCGCGATCCTGCAGCAGCATGCCGCCGGTGACTCGTTTGAAATCCCAGGCCGGCTGCGGATCCATATCCCACCATCCGGTGGACAGTACCCGCACGTTTTTCTTCGCGCCCAGCAATTCCAGTGCGGCCGGTTCGATCTCGGGCGCTATCAACACCTCGACGAACTGTTTTTCGATAATCGCCCGCGCGGTCGCCGCGTCGAGCTTCCGGTTGAACGCTATGATTCCGCCGAACGCCGAGGTCGGGTCCGTGCTGAAAGCGCGGCGATAGCCGGCGAGGATATCGCTGTCGACGGCAATACCGCAGGGGTTGGCATGTTTGACGATCACGCAGGCGGGTTCGTAGAACTGCTTGACGCACTCCAGCGCGGCATCGGCGTCGGCGATGTTGTTGTAGGACATCTCCTTACCCTGATGCTGGCGCGCAATCGCGAGCGAGGCGTCTGCGCTGGCGGGATCCGTGTAGAACGCCGCGCGCTGATGCGGGTTTTCGCCATATCTCAGCCGCATCTTGATCGGCCAGGCGATGTCGAGACGATCCGGTAGCGCATTGGGCTCGGTACCTGCGCGGCCAAGATAGGATGCGATGGCTGAGTCATACGCTGCCGTGTGCGCGAAAGCCTTAGTGGCAAACCGGCGCCGACTTGCCGCGGTGAGCGCGCCATCGTTTCGTGCCAGTTCTTCGAGCAACAGCGTGTAGTCAGCCGGATCAACGACAACGCCGACGGCATCGTGATTCTTGGCTGCCGCGCGAAGCATTGCCGGTCCGCCGATGTCTATATTCTCGATTGCATCCTCGCGGGTGCAGTCGTCACGCGCGATCGTTTCGCTGAACGGGTACAGATTTACAACGAGAAGATCGATTGGGGCGATGTCATTGTCGGCCATTACCTGTTCGTCGATGCCGCGCCTGCCGAGAAGCCCGCCGTGAATCTTCGGGTGCAGCGTCTTGACCCGGCCAGCCATGATTTCCGGAAATCCGGTGTAATCCGACACCTCGCGTACGGCAATGCCGTGGTCAGCGAGCAGTCGCGCAGTGCCCCCCGTGGACAGTATTTCGATTCCCCGCGCCGCCAGCACAGTGGCGAGATCGGCAATGCCGGCTTTGTCCGAAACACTTAAAAGTGCCCTGCGTATCTGGGTCATCAGTTGTTCTCTGGCGGCGACTCTGGCGCAGGGCAGGCACCCCGCAGCGCCCGGTGTCGTCTATGTAATCAGGCCGTAAGTCTTGAGTTTCTTGCGCAACGTGCCGCGGTTGATGCCGAGAATGTCGGCCGCGCGGCTCTGGTTTCCCTCGGTGTATTCGAGCACCGCCTTCAGCAGCGGTTGCTCCACCTCCCCGATCACCAGCGAATACAATTCGCCCGGGTTGTGCCCGTTCAGAGTCTCGAAATAGCTGTCCAGAGCTTCCTCTGTGAGCTGGCGCAACGGTTTGTTGGCAACGCTTACATTGATGGCTGCCGCGCCGTTCGATTTCTTGTTTTTTCTGGTCACCCTCGCAGTGTCCCCATGCATTTACGCCGCCAGCGGTTCCCCTTCCGCAAGGCAACGAAAGTACTCGTAGGTCAAGTGAGTCTGTTCACCTGGTGTTTCGGCACGCACCGCACGATGGCGGTAGGCGTCAGCATTCCGGCGACCCTGACAGTACCAGCCTATATGTTTACGGGCGACGCGTACCCCAACGTCATCGCCGTAAAAGCGGTACAGGTTCTCCAGATGCCCGAGCATGATATCACGGACCCCGGCTGGCGGGACCGGCTCGAGTTCTTCGCCGGTGCGAAGAAAATGCGCGATTTCCCGGAACAGCCACGGCCGCCCCTGGGCGCCGCGTCCGATCATGATTCCATCCGCGCCAGTCGCTGCCAGAACCTGGTGTGCCTTGTGTGGAGAATCGATATCCCCGTTTGCCAGCACCGGGACTGAGACGCATTCCTTGATCGCTCGAATCGTGTCGTATTCGGCGGCCCGGTCATAACGGCATTGCCGGGTCCTGCCGTGCACTGCAATTGCCGCGACGCCCGCATCCTCGGCAATGCGCGCCACCTGAACCCCGTTGCGTGAATCGCGCGACCATCCGGTCCGGATCTTGACTGTGACCGGTATCGAAACCGCAGCGACTGCGGCTTCGATAATTCGTGCAACCAGCGTTTCGTCCTTGAGCAGAGCGGACCCGGCCGCCTTGTTGCATACCTTTTTCGCCGGGCAGCCCATGTTGATATCGATGATGTGTGCACCATGCGCCTGGCTCAGCCGGGCTGCCTCGGCGATTTGATCCGGATCGCCTCCGGCAATCTGCACGATCCGCGGTTCGGGCTCGCCGCGATGATCGAGGCGCCTGCGGGTTTTGGCACTGCGCCAGAGGCGGCTGTCGGCGCTGATCATTTCCGACGCTGCAAGGCCGGCGCCGAGGCTCCGGCACAACTGGCGGAACGGGCGGTCGGTCACGCCGGCCATCGGGGCCAGCGCGAGGCTGTTTTCGAACAGATAAGGTCCGATACGCATATTTTCGGGCGTTGCCCACTGTGACCGGGCCGGGAATGATAGCTCCATGCGCGGGACGCGCAAAGCGGGCATTGCGTTAGCCGGCGGTCAACGCGGGTTAGCGCACTCCAGCACGCCGGCTACCAGCGCCAGACAGGCGTCAATTTCGAAATTCTCCGCCTTCTGATCCGGCGGTTCCACGACAGCGATTTCGCCGATAACATTTTCACCGGGTTCCAGCAGTGGCGGCGGCTCGCTACCGAGATACTGGGCGGGGAGCAGGTCGCGCTGACCGATTGGTTCGCCCCAGATGTCGATCAGAATAAGCCGGATTACCGGGTAGGGTTGTGCCCGTGCGGCCCGATTGCGCAGCGATATCTTGATTCGAATCACCCCGGGGGAATCCGGGTTGACGACCGCACTCATCTGCCGCAGGTCGTAGGCGGTCAGGTCCCATTTCTCCGGCGGTTGGTAACCGAATGCCTGGTAAACGCTGCGCAGGGCCGGGGCAAGAGCGGAGTCCTGCAGCAACTCGTCGCGGCGTGCGTGGATCAGCTGGATTACCAGCAGGAGCGCCAGCGCCAACGATGCGGCGGCGAACAGCACCCGTTTCCGGCGCGGTGGTGGCGAACCCGGAAACGGTGTCGCGGATGAGGCTGCTGGCGGCGAGAAGGGCGTCTCCGGCTGATCCGATTGCTCGTCCCCGAGTGCCTCGGCGACGGCCGAATCCAGTTGCGGATCGGCGGGCGTTACCGTGCTTGCGAGGAAAGTCTCGTAAAGCCGGTCGGTCTCCTCATCGCCGGTTGCGGAACTGGTGCCGCCGTGCCCGGTCGCGACGTCTTCGTCGTGGCCCCGATTGCTATCGGCATCGACGCCCTCCGTGTCGGTGCGATCTGCGCCGGTCTCGCTGTCGGGACCCAGGCCGAGCTGCGCCGACAGGTTTTCCCAGGCTTCGTCGTCCACGTCGTCGAGGTCGGACTCATCCAGCAATTGCACCCGGATACCGGAGGCTTCTGCGACCATTTCGGTCGGAGCGGTTTTCTGTTCGTTCTCGCGCAGGATGTCCTCGAGCAGAGACTGCTCGTCCGGGCGCGATTCGTTGGCGGCGGAGTCAGGCGGCGCCTCCTGCTCCGCTGCGGGCTCGTCGTCACTCCAGTTGAGTGCATCCAGCCCTTCGAAAGCTCCGGCGAAATCGTCGTCGTCCTCGTCTTCCGCGACGGGTACCGCTTCATCGTGATGCTCATCGCTGAGCGCATCGACTGCGGCGTCCAGTTCCTCGTCGAGACCAAGATTGACTGCGACCGATCCATCCCGGTCGTCCGCCACAGCCGCGACCTGCCGCGCGTTTTCTTCCGCTTCCGAATCGCTGAACAAAGCGGCCAGACCGGCGTCGACCGCATTTTCATATTCGTCGTCATCCCTCGCATCGACGGCTGCTGACTCCGTTTGCTTCGGCCCGTCGATTTGCTCGTGACTGGCTTCATCCCCGGAATCGGGCTCGTCCGAATCTTCAAGCGCCTCGATCGCGGCGTCGATCTGCTTTTCGAGGTCGATTTCATCGGCGACCAATCCGTCCGGATCGTCGGCCGCAGCCGCCACCTTCGCGTCGTCGCGGGCGAGCGGCTGCGCGTCTTCTTCCGTTCCGGCATCGGCAAACGAGATCGCCCGGTCATCGCCGGCCTCCGCTGTACCGTCGTCGTTGTCATGCCCGGAGTCTGCAGCGTGCTCCTCGGGAGCGCGCGGTTTTTCGCCCGACTCCGGTTCGGTTGCATCCGCCGCAAAATCAGGTTGCGCGGTTTCTCGCTCATCCGGGTCGTCAAATACACCGGCCATGCCAGCATCGACCACTGCCGGGGCCGCGTTTTCAGGGGCGTCCCAGATATCGTCGGTCACCGATGTATCGGCCTCTTTCGCCGCGGCAGCGGGTTCGAAAACCGCGGCGATCCGGGCGCTCACGGGGTCGGCCTCCTTGTCTTTTCGCCCGCTCCATAGGCGCTGCAAGAATGTGCGCGGTGTGCCGTGATCCTCGCTGGAGCCGGTTTTCGCTGCGGGTTCGACATGTTCGTCTTGGGGTGGAGGTGTAGTGGAGTCAGACTCGATTTGCGGTTCCACCGGGTAGTCGTTCGATTGCCGCGGCGATGTGTGCTCTTCAGCAGCGCTGTGCTCCGCCATTTCCGGTGTGCCGCCGGGCACGGCTTCCTCATCTTCCCGCGGCGTTGCGTTCTCGTCCGCCGCGCCGGGTTCTTTTTCCTGTTCGTCCGGCGGTGTGCCGGTTTCGGCTTCAACGGCAACATCCTCGTCGCCGTCGTGCTCGCTCGAAAGTGGCTCCATATTCCAGTGGGTGGAGGTGTGGACGTCCCTGGACAGATCGATCCGGCCGACGCTGGAAGCAGTTGCGGGTTCGGCACCGCTGTCGGGAATACCGTGTTCGTCGTCAAAAAACAGATCCTGCCAGGGATCCGGGCCGGCCTCCATTGGCGCGGACAAAGGTCCGGCTGTCGCTTCATCGCGATTCGTTTCTGCGGCTATCTCAGCGGAATCGCTGGCGATTGCGGTCGGCGAAAAAACCTGCTGATCGGGATTGTGCTCCTCCGTTTCGTCCTGAAAGGCGTCTTCGTCAGCTGCGGAATCATCGGCAAATTCCGGTGCTTCGAGAATGCCGCTTGCTTCGAGCAACTCTTCGTCCAATTGACGGGTATCGCCGAATTCGTCCTGCGCTACCGCACCGTCTTCATCGTCCGCCGCCGGGCTCGCAGGGGTATCCTCGTCCGGCGTTGGCTGGTGCGCCGAATCCGAGGCCGCGGATTGATCATCGTCCGATTGCTCCACCAATTCGTCCAGCGCATCGAACACATTCGAGCATTTGCCGCAGCGCACCTTGCCTCGTGCAATGCGCAGTTGTTCCGGAGTTAGCCGGTACAAGGATTGACATTCCGGGCAACGGGTAAACATGTGTCAGCAGCGCCGGCAAGCGAGAGCCGCCCAGCCATCGCGGATATCGTAAGTCGTAACGGTGAAGTGCCCGGCAAAAGCGGCCGCTACACCGTCAGCCTGATTTTCCAAAATTCCCGACAAGACTGCTGTTCCGTTCATGGACGTTATATTAGCTATCGTTTCAGCGAGTTCCGTCAACGGGCCCGCCAAAATATTTGCCATTAGGATATCGCACTTCAGGTCTTCGGGTTCTATCCGGTTGGTTGCAACGAGGCGGTCGGCCACGTCGTTGCGGCGGGCATTTTCACTGGTCGCCTCCAGCGCCTGCGGATCGATATCGAGGGCAAATGCCCGGGCCGCTCCCAATTTGAGCGCCGCAATAGCGAGGATGCCCGAGCCACAGCCGTAGTCCACGATGGACTTGCCGCCGACGTCCTGGCTTTCCAGCCACTCCAGGCACAATGCGGTCGTTGGGTGGGTGCCGGTACCGAACGCGAGCCCCGGATCCAGCCACACGGTCACCTCCCCGGGGCCGTTTTCGCGCTGGCCGGCCGGGCTTACCCACAAACGCCGGCCGAATTGCATAGGACCGAAGTGCTGCAACCATTCGCGCTCCCAGACCCGGTCCTCCAGGGTGCGAAATTCGTTGACCGGAAGCTCGTTGCAGTCCAGAGCAGCGCGCAGATGGCCGCGTACGAAATTCACGTCAACGTCATCGGCGAAAACCGCGCTCAGCCGGGTGTGTTGCCATAACGGCGTCTCGCCCGGCAACGGCTCGAGAATCTCCTCGCCGTCTTCGGCCAACAGCGTCATCGATTGTGCGCCGCATTCGAACAGGGCGGACTCGACCGCTTCGAGGTCGAGGTTGCGAATGGAAATGACAAACGTTGCGATGGGCATCGCCGGTTTTCCCCGCGGTCCGCAGACGCCGAGTTCCGGTCTAGAGACCGAGACGTTTCTCCAGGTAGTGAATATCGGTGCCGCCGGCCTTGAATGCGGTGTGCTGGCAAATTTCCCGGTGCAGCGGGATGTTGGTCTTGATCCCTTCGACCACGATTTCGGCCAGCGCATTTCGCATTCTCGCAATGGCGAGCTGCCGGGTTTCGCCGTGGGCGATCACCTTGCCGATCAGCGAGTCATAAAAGGGCGGCACGTCGTAGCCCGAGTACGCATGACTGTCGACGCGGATTCCGGGTCCTCCCGGCGCATGCCACAGCGTAATAGGGCCGGGCGAGGGCATGAAGGTCTTGGGGTCCTCTGCATTGATCCGGCATTCGATCGCATGGCCACGGATCCCGATGTCTTCCTGTGCATAGGGCATGGGCCGCCCAGCGGCGATTTCGAGCTGGGCGCGCACCAGGTCGACACCGGTAATCATTTCCGTGACCGGATGCTCAACCTGAATTCGCGTGTTCATCTCTATAAAGTAAAACTCGTCATCCTGATAGAGAAATTCGAACGTGCCGGCGCCGCGGTAGCCAATGGTCTGGCAGGCTCGCACACAGCGGTCGCCGATCATCTCCCTCTGCGCTTCGGTGATTCCCGGCGCAGGCGCTTCCTCGATCACTTTCTGGTGGCGCCGCTGCATTGAACAGTCGCGTTCGCACAGGTGGATGGCATTGCCGTTTCCGTCAGCGAGTACCTGGATTTCAATATGCCGGGGACGCTCGAGAAACTTCTCCATATAGACGGTTGCATCGCCGAATGCAGCGAGCGCTTCACCGCGCGTCAGGTTGACCGTGTTCAGCAGCGAAGCTTCGGTATGCACGACTCGCATGCCGCGCCCGCCGCCACCGCCGGAGGCCTTGATGATGACCGGATAACCGATACTGCGTGCAATCTTGATGTTCTCGTCGTGGTTCTCGCCAAGTGGTCCATCCGAGCCGGGCACGCACGGGATTCCGGCCTCGCGCATCGCACGGATGGCCGATACCTTGTCGCCCATTAGCCGGATAGTCTCGGCGCGTGGCCCTACGAAAATAAAGCCGGACTGTTCGACCCGTTCCGCAAAATCAGCATTTTCGGCCAGGAATCCGTAGCCTGGATGAATTGCGATCGCGTCGGTGACCTCGGCTGCACTGATGATTGCGGGCATGCTGAGATAACTGTCCGCCGATTTCGGCGGACCGATACACACCGTCTCGTCGGCCAGCAGCACATGTTTCAGATTGCGGTCGGCCGACGAGTGGACTGCGACGGTTTTGATGTCCAGTTCACGGCACGCGCGCAGAATGCGTAGCGCAATCTCGCCGCGATTGGCTATCAGCAGCTTCTCAAGCATTGCGGCGGGAACCCTCTGTTACTCGATGATGAAGAGCGGCTGGTGGTATTCCACCGGCTCCGCGTTTTCGACCAGCACGGACACGACTTTTCCGGCGCGGTCGGCTTCAATCTGGTTCATCATTTTCATCGCCTCAATGATGCATAACACATCGCCGATCTCTACCCGTGAACCAATCTCCACGAACGGCTTGGCGCCCGGCGCAGGCGACGAATAGAAGGTCCCGACCATTGGGGCCATCACGGAGTGGCCGTCAGGTGAGGCCTTTTTTTCGATCACGGGCGCGCGCGCTTCGGCTGCCGGCGTCGCGGCGACGATTGCCTGCGGTGCTGCCGTCGGCGCTGCAGGAAGGCTGCTCGGATAGCGGCTGATCCTGACCCCTTCCTCGCCCTCGGTGATCTCAAGCTCGGCGATTCCGGACTCCTCAAGGAGTTCGATGAGTTTTTTGACCTTTCTGATGTCCATCGTTTTCCCCCAGTACGTATCGGCGCGGTCAGCGCAGCGCCGCGTCGATCAGTCCGCAGCGCCGGAACCCAGTTTTAATGCCGCAGCGAGTGCAAGTTCGTAACCGTACGTGCCCAGTCCCACGATACAACCCGCTGCGATATCGGACAGATAACTGTGATGGCGGAACGGTTCGCGCGCATAAATGTTGCTGATATGAATCTCGATGAAAGGCTTGCCGCATCCGGCAAGGGCATCCCGCAATGCGATGCTGGTGTGTCCAAGCGCCGCGGGGTTGATGATCAGCACCTCGCTGGCGTCGGACGCCGCGGCCTGAATCCGTTCAACCAGTTCGTGTTCCGCGTTGCTGCGGTAGCATTCCAGTCTACTCCCCGCTGCCTCCGCCCGCGCCTGCAGATCGCGCTCGATATCGTCGAGCGTGCGCGAGCCATAAATTTCGGGCTCGCGGCTGCCCAGCATGTTCAGATTGGGACCGCTTAACAGAAGCAGGTTTGCCACGGAGGTCTCGTTTTCGTCCGGTTTGCAGAAATTCGCGGCAAGTTTAACGCCATTACCCCTCAAATCGCTACACTTTCGGGGATTTTAGCTTGTGCGTTGCAGCACCGGCGGGGCCATGCGGGGGGGGTTAGCGGTATGCCGTCGCCTGGATCTGTTCGCTTATCTGCTGGCGTGCCGCGGCCAGTTGCATATCGCCGGCCCGCAACCGGGCAATCGCCGCGAAGACGATTTCCGCCTGTTCGCGGTGGACTTCCCCTAAATGCAGGTGTACGACCCGCCCAGCGTGGTCGGTAAACGCGGTCAACGGCAACCCGATGAAGTCCATTCCGAAGGCCTCGGCCGCATCGATGGCTTCCTGTTCGCCGATCAGCACGGGGTAATTCACCGCAATTTCCTGCAGGAACGCCACCACGTCCTCGCGGAAATCCACTGCCACGCCAATGACCTGGATTCCGGCGTCGACATATTCGCTCTGCAGCGCGTTCAGCAACGGAATCTCGCGCCGGCACGGCGCGCACCAGGTTGCCCAGAAGTTGACGACAAGCGCGCTGCCGTCCCATTCGCTGATCGAGCGTTCGATGCCGTCGCTGTCGCTTAGAGCAAAAATTGGTCGAAGTTCGCTCATGGACAATGTCGGGCCGGGCTGCACTGGCGGCGTGTCCGCACCGCGCTTCGCAAACACGAAGGCGAAAACAGCGGCCGCGGCAACCGCGCCGAGTATCAGCAGAATTTTCTTGTTCATCAGCGAGAGACAGCTCCGTAGGCGGCGCTTACATGAGCCGCGAATTCCTCTGCCGGCATGAAACCGACAACCTCGCGCCCGCGTAGCTGCGCGCCGTTAGCATCGAAAAAAACAATAGTCGGGGGGCCAATGATATTGAATCTCTGCAGGAGTTCGCGGTCCCGATCATCGTTGTCAGTAACGTCGGCCTGGAGAAGCAGAACATCGCGCAGCGAATCCTGGACCGCGCCATCGGTAAACGTATAGCGCTCCATTTCCTTGCACGACACGCACCAGTCCGCGTAGAAGTCGAGCATGGCCGGCTGGTTGCGTGCCGCGGCTGCGCGCAGTTGCGCGTCGAGATCGGCCGAGGTCTTGATGCGGGTGAAAGCGACACCGTGCTCGCTGGTTGCGCTGCCCGTGCCACGGAGCCCGGCCAGGGGCTGCAGCGGATCGCGCCCGCCCGCCGCCAGGCCGATCAGCAGCAACAGTCCGTAGGCGAGGGTGACCACGCCGAGCGCGCGTGACAGCTGGCGCCAGATGCTCGCGGAGCCGGGTAACGCGGTGAGCGCACCAAAAAACACTCCCAGTGCTACCGCCAGGAGCGCCCACAGCAACATGATTACGGCACCCGGCAGAATGCGTTCGAGCATCCACACCGCCACGCCGAGTAACAGGAAGCCGAAAAACGCTTTCACCTGCTCCATCCAGCCTCCGGCCCTGGGCAGGATCTTGCCGGCCGACGCGCCAAACGCGATTAACGGCGCACCCATGCCGAGGCTCATGACGAACAGCGCAAGTCCGCCCCGGACCACGTCGCCAGCCTGGCCGATTACGGCGAGCGCGGCAACCAGCGGCGGGGCGACGCAGGCGCTGACGATCAGTGCAGACAGCGCACCAACGACAAATGTCCCCAGATACGTACCGGTCTGGCGCTGGTTGCTCATGTTGCTCAACCGCGTCTGTAGCGCCGCCGGAATCTGCAGCTCGAACAGGCCGAACATGCTGAGCGCCAGTGCCACGAACAACAAGCTGAAGGTCACGATGATCCACGGTTGCTGGAAAACGGCCTGCGCCTGTTGCCCGGCCATCGCGAACAGCGCCCCGGCGATGGTATAGGTCAGCGCCATGCCCATTACATAGGTAAACGACAGCGCCGTGGCTTTGGCCGTGCTGGTATTTTCACCCTGACCGACAATGATTCCCGAGAGGATCGGAATCATCGGCAGCACGCAGGGTGTGAAAGCAAGCAGGATGCCGATGCCGAAGAACGTGGAAAGGACGAGCAGCAGGTTTCCCTCGCCGATCAGTTTCGCCAGCCGGTCCTGTTCGGACAGTGGCACGTTCGGCGTTGTCGTGCCGGTGGTCTGCACAGCATCGACCGCCGGTACAAAAAGCTGCAACTCGCGGGTCATCGGCGGGTAGCAGATTCCGTCCTCGGCACAACCCTGGAGCGCCAGTCGCAGGACGATATCGCCACTTTCCGGCCCGCTGCGGGCGAACGGGACGCGAACATCGACCGATCCGTAATAGACCTCGGTGGCGCCGAAGTACTCGTCGGTCTTGGGTTTGCCGGGAGGGAGTTCGGGGGCCGCCAGCTGGATAAGGGTGCTGTCAGTGGCGACAGCGAGTTTGTCGCGGTAAAGGTAGTAACCGTCGGCAATCGTCCAGCGCAACAAAAGGTTGTTGGGGTCCGCCAGAATGGCATCGACGACAAATGCCTCTTCGGCCTGGAGAAAAGCGGTTTCGGTTGCGCCACCCGTGGCCCCGAGAATAGCGCCGAGGTCGGATCGCGGCGGTGTTGCCGGTGCTGCTCGCTGGGGCAGCGCGACCTCCGTTGTCCAGGTGTCCGGCGGATAGCACAGGCCGATATCTGCGCAGCCCTGCAACCGCATTTGCAGCTCGAGCCGATCCAGATCCGGCGGTGCCGAGTAGGGAATCTCGATCGCAAACGTGTTGCGGAAGATCTCCATTTTTCCAAAGAACTCGTCCTCGTGGATCTCGCCACGCGGGAAACGCGGATCGCCGAGACTGACACGCCCGTCGGGGCTGGTGAACCTGAAGCGCTTTTTGTAGAGGTAGTAACCGTCGACCAGCCCGAATGTCACGACGATCGTCTCGGCGTCGGCCGCGACCCCATAGGGGAAAGCCTGTTCCGGTCGCAACGGTTCGTCCTGCGCTGCGAGCGCCGGACCCGCGAGCAGCAGTATCCCGAATAGCGCGAACCCGATCAGGCCATCTCGGCCGTTCGCTAGGTTGTGTTGTCTTCGATCCATTTCAGATATCCGGGGGAGCCGTGGTTGATGGGGACCGCGATGACCTCGGGAAGTTCGTAAGGGTGCTC
>Ga0102961_1000015_pt1 | contig 20446 bp, 13 predicted proteins | sample SalPonF2_C_D1_MG_FD_84518 | JGI IMG/M metagenome (GOLD analysis project Ga0102961, IMG submission 84518) | Salt pond soil microbial communities from South San Francisco under conditions of wetland restoration - Salt Pond MetaG SF2_C_D1_MG ...
CCTTTTGTCCGAAGTGATAATCCTCTACCGTCTTGTCCAGGTTACTTTCCCAACGACTGCAGGCGATGACAGTGCGTTGCAAGCCGCTCGGAATAATTTCTTGGGTGGGTGCCAGGTTGTTGCGCATGGTTTCAAACTCCTTCACTGCAGTGCGGGGTTCTCTTCGAGACTTGTGGCCCAGTGACTCTCTCAACTGTTCGTCGTAAGTGATGATCCAGCCCTTGTCGCCAAACTGCAGGCAGTCGACCAGCTCAACCTGCTGCCCCCTGCGGTTTCTCTCCTCCTGAAGTTTCCTGGCGACATCAACCCGTTTTTCGGAAAGGAACTCCTGCCAGGAGTCACCGGGATACCGCTGACGCAAGACCTCTGTCATGGTCATTTCGATGATAGTGATCATGCCGAAAAGGAACATGCGCATTGGAGGTTTTTCCAAGTCGGTCAGGGTGATGATTGCGCCGACATGATCAAGGATAGTCACAAAGCACTGCTGGTTGATCGACAGAGACTTGACCACATCGATCAGGTTGGCGGTGTCAGGAACAAGATCATCATCTGGGGTAAAAGGACAGAAATGGTCGCCACAGACCCCGGATGTCAGATCCTCGTGTCGCACATACCCTTCAACCAGTCCGTTTCTGCGTACGCCAACGAGATCGAATCGTTTCTTTTGCATGAACTGATGAACGTCTGCCACTTGAGCGTTTTCATCAAATGAAACCAGCGGCTCGGCAATATCCATCGCTGAAAACCCTTCGAAGAAAAGGCGATGCAGACGTGAACTTTGGGTGTCTCTCCAGGGCATGGGAACTCCGTATTTATCGTTTATAGGACAGTGTGACGCAATATCTTCAAGCAGCCAGGTATTCAGTTTTCTTTCACGTTGGTCGCTATTATTTTAGGCCTGCGTAATTATTGATATTGTTGGAACCCTTGGTATATTGGATGAGGCAACTCTGTTCTGTATGTTTGCACACTCATTTCATCTTAGTGGTGAGCCCGTCAGTTATTGAGCAAGTAAAACAGAAATAATCAACAAGTTCAAATACAAGGTTTGCTCAAAGCCCATATATTTCCTGGAAGAGGGCATGAATGGAGAACTGCAAGAGGGGACAGCGCCTACATCCCGGCGATTGGCCACGTCGCCAATTACTACACTCAATCTGCCATCTGAACTTCTATTCTGCAGAGCGTCGAAAGACATTAACAGGACATGGGCTAGAGGTTTTTTCTGGTTTTTGCCAGCAAATTGGTCCTTGCTGTAACTCTCCGTACCAGCACTGGCTTAGGCTTGCTTCCCATAATGCCACGTTTGGGAGAGAGGAATCGTAGTGGCCCTAATCATTGCTGGTATTGGAATTAATTAATCCACAGAATTATTTTTTACATATTAAATCCCTTTCCTAAAACAAAGGTCGAAGAAATATACAATGTTTCGACAGGAGTTCACCGAAATGAACAGAAAAAAAAATCTCTTCAAGCATCTTCCGGTAAGCTTCTCCCTGGGGCTTATTGCCCTTGCTGCACTGACCCTGACGGCCTGCAACAAGGAGGAAGTCAAAGCTCCGCAAGCTCCGGTCGCAGTACAGGCCGTCCAAGTCGAGCCACAGACCGTACCGGTGAAGGTGTCCTTCGTCGCCCAGGTGGAAAGCTCCCATCAGGTTGAAATCATGGCTCGGGTCAACGGCTTTCTCGAAAAGATTCTGTACCGGGAAGGGGACGTGGCCAAACAAGGGCAAACACTGTTCCTGATGGATCAGAAACCTTTTATCGCTCAGGTCGAGGCGGCGCGTGGCGCTTTGGCTAATACTAAGGCACAGCTCTGGACGGCACAGGCTAATCTGAACCGCATCAAGCCGCTGGCTGAACTCGACGCCGCCAGCAAGAGCGACCTCGACAACGCTATCGGTTCGGCCCACTCGGCCGAAGCGGCTGTCCATTCAGCCCAAGCTCGTCTCGACACGGCGGAACTCAACCTCAGCTACACCGTGATCAAGGCGCCGGTGACCGGGGTCACCGGCCAGGCCTTGGTTCGTGAAGGGACCTACCTGACCGCTGGTCCGGGAGGCCACTTAAGCTACGTGGCCCAGATCGATCCGATCTGGGTCAACTTTAGCGTTTCGCAGAACCAGATGGCTTCCTACCGGCAACAGGAAGCCGCTGGACTGATGGTACCTCCACCCAACCGGGAATACCATGTCGGCCTGAAGCTTTCCGATGGCGAGAAGTATCCACATAGTGGCAAGCTCAACTTTGTCGATCCATCGTTCAACACCGATACCGGCACCTTCCTGGTGCGTGCCGAACTGCCCAACCCGGAAGCCAAACTGCAACCCGGTATGTTCGTCGAGGCAATTATCTCTGGATCAACGCGTCCGAACGCGCTGTTAGTACCACAGCGGGCCGTTCAGCAATCGTCCAACGGCCATGTCGTCTTCGTTGTCAGCAGCCAGGGAACTGCAGAGGTTCGTCCGGTCATCGTTGGCGACTGGGTCGGCCAGGACTGGATCATCGAGAAGGGGCTGAAACCCGGCGAGCAGGTCGTCACCGATGGTTTCCAGCGCCTGGCACCCGGAGCACCGGTAAAGGTCACCGATGCCAAGCTGGCACCTGAAAAGTCCGAATCCACAAAAACAGCCGCACCTGTGGCAAAAAAATAGACGAGGCCCATCATGGCAAGTTTTTTTATCAATAGGCCCGTCTTAGCAGCGGTCATCTCAATTGTCATCCTCCTGGGCGGGCTCGTGTCCATGAAAGCGACTCCGGTTGCCCAGTACCCCGATGTTGCACCGCCAACCGTACAGGTCACCACGACCTATCCAGGTGCGACTGCCGAGGTTGTTGCCAACACGGTGGCAGCGCCGATCGAGGCGCAGGTCAATGGTGTCGATGACATGAGCTACATGCTCTCGACCAGTTCGTCGTCCGGCAACATGACCCTGACCGTGACCTTCGATCCGGGGACCGATCCGGACCTGGCCCAGGTCAACGTGCAGAATCGCGTCAGCCAGGCCAATTCTCAGCTACCCGAGGTGGTTGCCAAGCAGGGGGTCATCGTGCAGAAGCGTTCCAACGCCTTCATGATGGTCATAAGCTTCTACTCTGAGGATGACCGCTACGACTCAACCTATCTGGGCAACTACGTCAACCTCTACCTGCTAGATGCCATCAAGCGTATTCCAGGAGCAAACCTCTCAAGTATGTTTCCGGTCCCTGATGTTGCCATGCGCATCTGGCTCAAGCCTGACCGTCTGGCGCAGATGGGACTGACCGCCAAGGACGTCTCCAATGCCATAGCAGGACAGAACCAGGCCTTCGGCGTCGGCTCGATAGGTAAGAACCCGACCACGGAGGGGACCCAACAGAGCTTCGTGGTCACCTCTCAGGGGATGCTCACCAAGCCGGCTGAGTTTGACGAGATCATCCTTCGTACCGACGAACAAGGTGCAGCCATTGTCCGTCTCAAGGATGTTGGTTACGCCGCACTGGGCTCCAAGGATTACTCGCTGCGGGCCAAGGTCGACGGTAAAACTTCGGCCGCTATTATTGTCTACCAGCAGCCCGGGGCTAACGCCATTGAAACCTCGGCCAATGTCCGTGCCCTGATCGACCAGATCCAGCCGAGCTTTCCAGACGGTCTTAAATACAATATCGTGCTCGACACCAGCACGTTTACCAAAGCCTCCATCGAAAAGGTCGTGCACACCTTCTTCGAAGCGGTTATTCTGGTGGTGCTGGTGGTCTTCCTCTTCCTGCAGAGCTTTCGCGCTACCATCATTCCGATCATAGCCGTGCCGATCTGCATCGTCGGTACCTACATCGGCATCTACATGCTCGGTTTTTCCACTAACATGCTCACCCTGTTCGGCATGATTCTGGCTATCGGTCTAGTGGTCGATGATGCCATCATCGTTGTTGAGAGCGTTGAGCACAGTATGGCAACCCTCGGCATGAGCTCGAAGGAAGCGGCGGTGAAGGCGATGGAGGAGTTGGCCGGAGCACTGATCGCTATTGCTTTGGTCCTGGTCTCGGTGTTTCTCCCGGTCGCCTTTCTCGGCGGCATGACCGGAACCCTCTACAAGCAGTTTGCCATCACCATCGCCATCGCTATGGTGATCTCCGGGGTGGTCGCGCTGACCCTTTCACCGGCTTTGGCGGCCCGTATTCTCAAGCCGGGCACGCATGAGAAGAAGGGTTTTTACAAGTGGTTTGAAAATGGTTTTACCTGGGTGACCGATCACTATGTGGGCGGAGTCCGCTGGCTGATCGGTCACAAACTGATCGGTATGCTGCTGTTCGTAGGCGTGCTGGCCGGCACGGTCTTCATGTTCAGTATTGTCCCGGGCAGTTTCGTCCCCGTGGAGGATCAGGGCTACATCTATGTTGGCAGCATCATGCCCGACGCCTCCAGCCTGGAGAGGACCACAGCCGCTAGTGATGAGGCCGTCAAAATGCTGCTGGACAACCCGTCGGTGAATGCAGTCGCCCAGATTGATGGTTACAGCATCATCGATAGCCAGTACAAGACCAACACGGCACTGATGTTTGCCTCGCTAAAACCGTATGAGGAACGCAAGGAAGAGACTCAGTCGGCTTTTGCCGTGGTTGCCGATATGCACAAGCAACTTGGTGGCATCAAGGAGAGTATAATCTTCCCCTTGAATCCTCCATCGATACCGGGTCTGGGAACCACCGGCGGTTTCGAGTTTTATATTCAGAGCATGGGTGGTGGCAGCCCGCAGGAGCTGGACAAGGTGACCAAGGACTTTGTTGCCAAAGCCCGCGAGAACAAGACCTTGACCGCCGTCTCCACGACCTTCTCCGCGTCGGAGCAACAACTCTATTTCGACCTCGACCGCCCCCGCGCGGAAATACTTGGTGTACCGGTTGCGGACGTCTACCAGACCCTGCAGGCCTATTTCGGTTCCTCCTTTGTTTCCCAGTTCGTCGATTTCGGCCGGATCTGGCAGGTTGTCATCCAGGCTCAGCCCGAATATCGCGACCAACCCATGGATTTTGAGCAGATTTATGTCCGTTCGAGCAACGGCAGCATGATCCCGCTCACGGCCCTGGCCACGGTCCGCTATGTCGCCGGCCCCGGTCTGCTGCCGCGCTTCAATAACTTCCCGGCGGCCAAGCTGACCGGCAACCAGGCCCCTGGTTACAGCAGCGGGGAGGCAATTGCCGCCATGGAAGCAGTTGCTGCCGAGGTTCTTCCTTCCGGCTACGGTTTCTCCTGGTCCGGTCAGGCGTTCGAGGAGAAGAAGGCCGGTGGAACTTCAAGCTCTGCCTTCATCTTCGGTTTGATTATGGTCTTTCTGATCCTGGCGGCCCAATATGAAAAATGGTCGCTGCCAGTCGGCGTGGTCATGGCTGTCCCCTTCGCCGTCTGCGGCGCCTTGCTGCTGACATGGGGACGAGGGCTGGAAAATGATGTCTATTTCCAGGTCGGCCTGGTCACCCTGGTTGGGCTGGCGGCCAAGAACGCCATCCTGATTATTGAGTTCGCCGTGGAGAACCTGCATAACGGAATGGAAGTCAACGAAGCGGCCATTGAGGCTGCTCGCCTTCGATTAAGACCGATTGTCATGACCTCGCTGGCCTTTATCCTCGGCTGCGTGCCGATGGCGATCGCCACCGGCGCCGGTGCTAATAGTCTACACGCGATCGGGACCGGGGTCATCGGCGGCATGCTCGCCTCCACCTGTGTTGCCTCCTTCTTCGTACCGCTGTTTTTCGTTGTACTCGAGGACGCCACCGGGCTGTTCAGCCGTAAAAAGAAGGCTGTTTTAGAGCCGTCCCCTCAAGAAGGAGGTGACCATCATGCGTAACCTGTTATTTACCGGTCTTATCGTCCTATTCCTGTGTGCCTGCACCATTGGCCCCGATTACGTAAAGCCAACCGTCGAAACTCCCTCAGCGTGGACGGTCTCCTATGACGCCGCGGCCGAACTGGTCAACACTGCCTGGTGGCAGCAGTTCAATGACCCGGCCCTTGACGAACTGATTACTAGGGCGCTGAACGAGAATCTGGACATCAAGGCCGCAACGGCCCGCGTCGATCAGTTCCTCGGCCAATACCGAACCACAAGGTCGGAGTTCTTCCCGCAGATCGGCGCCTCGGCAAGCGCATTCCGGCAGAAAGACACGGAGACAGGCTTGCTCCCCGGCAATAACGACGATTACAGCACCTACCAGGGAGCGCTCAACGCAACTTGGGAAGTTGACCTTTGGGGTAGAATACGTCGGTTAAATGAAGCGGCTCAAGCCGAGCTCCTTGCCAGCGAGGCGGGTCGCCGTACTGTTCTGCTAACGTTGGTGAGCAATGTTGCCAGCAGTTACCTGACTCTGAGGGGTCTCGATCGCCAACTTGTGATCGCTCGCGAGACCGAACAGGCCTATGCCGAGTCGTTGCGTATCTTCAACCTGCGGCATCTTCATGGCACTGTTTCGCAGGTCGAGGTGAGTCAGGTCGAATCGGAATATGAAGATGCCCGCCAGGCTATTCCACAACTGGAAAGTCTGGTCTCCCAGCAGGAGCACCTGCTCTCTGTTCTGCTTGGTCGCAATCCGCAGTCCATTCCGCGAGGTAAAACGATTGACGAGCTGACCGTACCGGAGATTCCAGCCGGTCTCCCGTCGGAACTGCTTGAGCAGCGACCCGACATCATCCAAGCCGAGCAGACATTAATTGCCGCCAACGCCCAGATCGGTGCAGCTCGTGCCCTCTACTTCCCGCGCTTAGCGCTGACAGGCAGTTATGGAACGGCCAGTATCCACTCCAATGATTTGTTCGAAGGGCCGTCGGCAATCTGGGAGGTCGGCGGCGACGTTTTGGCGCCCATCTTTACCTTCGGGGCGATCGAAGGCCAGGTCATGACCGCTGAGGCTTCTCAGCGTGAAGCTTTGTACCGTTATCAACAGTCAATCATTGCTGGTTTCCGTGATGTGGAAGATGCCCTGGTGGCAACCACCAAAGGGCGCGAAACCCAGGCCGCCAAGGGGCGCAGGGTCGGCGCCCTGCAAACCTATGCAAGGTTGGCCGTTTACCAGTACGACGCCGGCACCACCGGCTACCTGCAGGTGCTCGACGCTAATCGGAGCCTCTTCTCCGGCCAACTTGACTATGTGCAAACCCAGGCTGCTGTGCTGACGAGCCTGGTCGACGTTTATCGGGCCATGGGTGGCGGTTGGATTGATATTGCTGATCAGGAGACTGTTGAGTTAACTTCAGATTCCATTCAGACTGTTAACTGAGTTCACTGGGGAATAGTCATGTCAATGAAAGAGTAAGTTGCCAGAAGCTTTGGAAATGGGGACAGTCAAGGATCGCAATCGGTATCCTGAGCCTGATGTTTATCAATTCATTGCAACGTTTTAAATTAAGGATTTATATTCGTGTCTTTTACTGAGCGTGCTTTTGCTGTTGCACTACTCACAAACAATGGCATGGGACTAAACGCCTGTCTGCAAATCATTGGAAATTGAGAGGAGAATCAAGATGTCTGTAGTATCCCGAAGTTGCTTCCTGTTACTCGTTCTGTTTTTAGGGCTCACAGGCCTGCCAAAGGCCAATGCCGCAGAGCCGGCGTCAACGGACCAGAAGGCTAATGTTATAGAAGAAGAGGTCCTGGAGATTTTCAACCGTTCTATGGACTATCTTGCCAAACTTAAACAGTTTCAGGTGACTGCCGAATTCGGCTTCGATGTGTTGCAAGAGACGGGTCAGAAGATAGAGTTCGGCTCCCATCAGGACGTCACGATTCAACGCCCGAATCATTTTCGGGTTGATTTTGTCCGCAGGGATGGAGTTCATGGCAGCGTTGTCTATGACGGCAAGGAGGTCGTGCTATCTAACCCCGAGGAAGCGGTTTATGCCAAGGCCCCGTTCAAAGGCGAAATCGATGACGCCCTCGACTTTCTCGCTGAGGAGCTTCAGAGACCAATCCCCTTAAGAGATTTTTTCGTGAGTGATCCAGGCTCTGTGCTGACTGCCAAGATAGAGTCCGGGATATATGTTGATGAGTCGATGTTGGCAGGCGTACTCTGTGATCACCTCGCCATGCGTAATGACAAGGTTGATTTCCAGATCTGGATCCCTCAGGGCGATGAACCTTTGCCGCGCAGAATTATCATCACGTATAAAAATGAGGAAGGTCAGCCTCAATTCTGGGGGCAGTTTATGGAGTGGGAAACAGCTCCAAAGCTAAGTGACGAGACCTTTACTTACACACCTTCCGAGAAGTCGGAACGCATTCCCTTCGCGGTGGTAGATGTTGAGATGCAATCGGAAGGAGGTCAGCCATGATGAAAAGGAAGTGGCAATTGGTGATCGCTGGATGTGCTTGTTTGGTAGCTTTGCTGTTTGTTGTGGCCGAAGTTGAGGCGCGTCGTGGTGGCGGTGGTGGCGGTCGAGGCGGAGGCGGCAGAAGCTTCTCTCGAAGTGGGCCAGCCTCTGGCGGTTCGGTTCGCAGTCATCAGGCACCGAGTGGTCAGCGTGGAGGCAATCGCAGCAGCCTTTCTGATAATCGCGGTAGCAGGCAAGACAATCGTGGCGCTCAGCGTGGCGAGATGCAGGACAATCGTAGTGATCGGCGTAGCGAAATGCAAGACAATCGTGGCGACCGGCAAGATGACATACGGGACGCTCGCAAGGAGAGACGTGAAGACTGGCAGGACTACGGAGATGATGTGCGAGATGATCGGCGTGACTGGTATAACGATCGTTATCGTTATAGGGTTGGCACGAGTATAACTTATGCAACGTTTCGCTCGCTTTCATGCACGTCAACTACTGTTCATGTTAACGGTGTCACCTACTATCGCTGTGATAATGATTGGTATTCACGGGCCTATTCTGGCGGGAATGTGACGTATATTGTTGTCAAGGCTCCTGCTGGTTATTGATTTCAAGAGGATTAAAGATTGAGAGGCCGGTAAACAGGTCGCGAAAATCAACGTCTAGGGAATGAAGCCTCCGTGAATAGTAGCTTTGTTGTGATCGCCCCCGGATGGGTACACAGCATTATGGGCAAGATGGACATTGTTTTCGGTTATGACTATGTTGCTGATCCGGAGAAGATGAAAAAAATCTGGAAAAGTGAAAATAAAGCTTGAGCTGTTTGCCTTGAAGGAGAGATATGTCTCAACAGAACAAATCAACCGAGTTGACCATGACGGTTTTAATGACCCCGGAGATGGCAAATTTCTCTGGCAATGTGCATGGTGGGACAATCCTTAAGTTTCTTGATGAAGCAGCCTTTGCTTGTGCGTCACGTTACTCTGCGAGTTATGTGGTCACAGTTTCGGTCGGTTTAGTTGAGTTTCGTAAGCCAATTCATGTCGGAGAACTGGTCTCTTTTATTGCTCGCATTGACACGGCAGGACGTTCTTCCATGGTGATTAGTGTGGAAGTCATCGCTGAGAATATCAGAACTCGGGAAAGACGACAGACTAATCACTGCTATTTCACTATGGTGGCTATGGAGGAAGGGAAACCGAAAGCGATCCCACCTTATGTCCCTGAAACAGAGGATGAGAAGCAGCGAGACCAGGCTGCGAAGATGCGGCGAGCATTTAAAGACGAATACTTGGAGAAACTTAAAAAGACCTCTATGACCTGATTTCGTCTGCTCCCGAGCAGGGGATGAAGACTTGTTAACTTTATGTGCCAGATTTTAGCTCCCGACAATGAGACGTTTACAATTTTTCAACCGCTTAGGATTACAACGTTTCTCAGATAATTAAGTTTTTCAGGGCTTGAAGGTTAGAGCTTTTGAAGTATGATTGACTGGCGTAAGTATTTATGCCTTGTCGTTATTTCAGAGGGCAGCAAAGCTTTTGTGAAAGCTTGATCTTGGCGCTACCCAATCTGATGTCTGCATTTTCAGGAGAAACACATGCGTTTTGTTTTAATTTTAATGTTGGGCGTTACCCTGTTGACGTCCGGTTGTATTAAGGTCGGCCCTGATTTCATTACGCCACCGACCCCGGTCGCTGATTCGTGGATGAAGCCTGACGATCCGCAGTTAACGGCCAAGGCAGATCCGCACGAGGAATGGTGGACGGTTTTCAATGACCCCATTCTGAATGAACTTGTCGAAGAGGCCTATCAGCAGAACCTCACTCTGCAGATCGCCGGATTGCGCATCCTGGAAGCCAGGGCACAGCTCGGTATCGCAACCGGCAACCTCTATCCTCAACAGCAACAGCTTTCAGGTGGGGCCGCCGCGGTAGGTGGCAGTCGCAATGCCGCAAACAGTGCCGGAGGGGATCTGCATTTCAAAGATTTGAGCACGAGCATGGATGCAGCCTGGGAACTTGATTTCTGGGGAAAGTTCAGGCGCGGCGTTGAAGCAGCCGATGCCCAGTTCCTGGCGGCTATCGCTGACTATGATGATGTCATGATCACGCTTACAGCAGAAGTTGCCCGGGCGTATATCCTGATGCGGACCAATGAAGAACGCATTGTCCTGGCCGATGAAAGTGTTGCGATCCAGGAAAGATCACTGGAGATCGCAGAGAATCGTTTCGAAGGTGGGTTGGTCACTGAACTGGATGTGCATCAGGCGCGCTCACTCCTCGCCAACACACACGCGACAATCCCCCGGTTGGAGCTCGGCTATCAGCAAGCCATGAACGCGTTGAGTGTTTTGTTGGGACAACCTCCAAGCGACCTGAGGGCCACTCTGAATTCACCCGGACACGTGGCAGGCATCCCTAAAGTCCCTGTCAAAGTAGCTGTTGGGGTCCCCGCAGACCTTCTGCGCCGTCGTCCGGATGTACGTCGGGCGGAGCTTCTGGCGGCCGCCCAGAGTTCCCTGATTGGCGTTGCCAAGGCGGACCTACTCCCTCACTTCACCCTGATTGGCAGCATCGGTTTACAAACCAGCAAAAGCTCTTTGACACGTAACGGCAGCAGCAGCTTCAGCGACCTCTTCGACAGTGACAGCATGACGTATTTTGCCGGGCCGTCATTAAACTGGGATCTTTTCAACTACGGACGGATCAAAAACCAGGTGCGAGTTCAGGACGCTCGTTTCCAGCAATTGGTGGTGAACTATCAGAATACGGTCCTCCTTGCTGCGCAGGAGACTGAAGATGCCATGGTTGGCTTCCTGAAAAAACAGCAGGAAGCATTCTTTCTTGCCGATGCTGTCAAGGCTTCCCAACGCTCCGTAGATATCTCCGTGCTTCAATACGGGGAAGGCCTGACTGATTACCAGCGTGTCCTGGATGCCCAGCGAGGGTTATCTTTAGATCAAGATTCATTGGCCAGCATCCAAGGCTCGGCGGTACTCAGCCTTGTGAGTATGTACAAGGCCCTTGGTGGCGGTTGGCAGGCCCGGGCCGGGCAGAATATTGTCAGGCCCGAGACTCAGCAGGAGATGGCTGAACGTACTGACTGGGGTGGTCTGCTGGATGAACCGAAAGAAGAACCTGGCGAGACCAGTGAGGATCCCGACTGGCGCTGGCCGGATTGGTAAGAAACTCTGGGAGAAAGGGAAGGAGTGAGAGGGCTTTTGCCTATCCTCACTACCACTCTCACCAACTCCCTTTATCACTATATTTAACATTAACTTTTAACTATTAGCTGAAATCAGGTGTGCTATGAAAAATCGATTGACGCGGATTATTACACTTCTTTGCCTGCTCCCACTTCTTATTTCTCTCGTCGCCTGCGGTGACAAGGAAATTATTGAAAAGGACGACGTCCGACCGATCAGGGCAATGGAGGTCGCGGACCTTGAACCCTTTGGTGGGCGCTGGTTCCCCGGCCAGGCAACAGCAACCCAGGAAGCCAACATGTCTTTCCGTGTTGCAGGGACCGTCAACTTGATTTCGGTTGACCTTGGCGACGAGGTAAAGCAGGGGGATGTAATCGCCCGCCTCGACCCGAAGGATTATCAGGTCGAATTGGACAATGCAAATGCTCAATTGCGTAGGGCAATTTCTGATCTTGAACTTGCTAAATCAGAATATGCACGGGTTGCCAGAGTCTTTGAAAAAGACCCCGGGGCGGTCAGCAAGTCGATGGTCGACACCCGTAAGGCGCAAAAAGATTCTGCTGCAGCGCAGGTAGAATCTGCCAGAGCTACGGTCGAGCGTGCCTCGGACAACCTTCGTTATACCTACCTGAAAGCTCCCTACGATGGTGTTGTGGTAGAAAAGTTCGTTGAGCAGTTTGAAGATGTTCAGGCAAAGCAGGAGATCATCCGCGTCCTTGATAACAGCAGCATCGAATTTACGGTGCAGGTTCCGGAAACCCTGATGGAGCATGTAGACAAAATTCGCTCTCGGGGGGCCTACGTGGTGTTCGACACTTATCCGGGCATTCAGGTCCCTGCAAAGGTCAAAGAGATTGGCAAGGAAGCTTCAAAAACCACGCGAACTTACCCTGTCACCCTGATTATGAATCAGCCTGAAGATTTCAAAATATTACCAGGGATGGCCGGTAAAGCCAAAGGTGATCAGGCCGCAACTGTGGAAATCGCCAAGGAGGTTGGTATGGTCGGGTTCGATATTCCGATCACCGCGACCTTCTCAGACGAGAACAAGAAGACTTTTGTCTGGGTGGTTGACCAGAGTAATAATCAGGTCAACAAGAGAGAGGTTGTTCTCATCAACCTGACTGAGGATGGCGCTATGGTGACTGGCCTTGAAAAGGGTGAAACAATTGCCACCGCTGGAGCCAACCTGCTTGTTGAGGGGCAACAGGTTCGCATCCTTAAGTAACCTGATGCACAATTAGAGACCCTGACATATAGGAGATTCGTCTGTGAATCTTGCCAAAATAGCCATTGAGAAAAAAGCCGTCACCTACTTTATAACTGTCCTCCTTATTGTTGGGGGTATTGCCAGTTTCCTGTCGCTCGGACAGCTTGAAGACCCTGACTTCAGCGTCAAGACGGCTGTCATCCTGACTCAGTACCCGGGGGCCAGTGCAGAGCAAGTTGAACTTGAGGTGACGGATCGCATCGAAGTTGCCCTTCAGCAGCTAAAGACCCTCGACTATATCAAATCCTTTTCCGCGCCTGGATATTCGCAGATCTGGGTCAATATCAGTACGCAATACTGGTCTGACCAGCTACCGCAAATCTGGGATGAGATGCGACGCAAAATTCGCGATGTCGAGGAGTCCCTGCCGCCAGGCTGTGAGAGGCCAGTCATTAATGATGACTTCGGTGATGTCTATGGCTTGGTGATGGCGATCACCGGCGATGGTTTTACCTATGCCGAAATGGAAGAGACTGCGAAGGACCTCAGGAAGGAATTGAGTCTGGTTGAAGGCGTCGCCAGGGTCGAGCTTTGGGGCACCCAGCCCAAGGTCATCTATCTTGAGGCCTCCGAGACCCAATTGAGCCAGCTTGGGATCTCTGACAAGAGCATTATTTCCACCATGAAGGAACAGAATATGATGGTGGATGCTGGCAGTGTTGATGTGCAGCAGAAACGCGTACGCCTTGCACCGACTGGAGAATTCCGCTCCCCGAAAGACATCGAAGAGCTGGCCATTCACCCCTCCCTGATGGACAGTCTGCAGAGCCTTGAACAAGGGCAACCGCTCCTCTCAAGCGATGAGCTGATTCGTATTCGAGATATCGGCACGATCAAGCGAGGTTATGCTGACCCTCCGCCAACTATGATGCGTCTTGATGGTAAACCTGCCTTAGGGATCTCCATTACTAATATAGGTGGAGCGAATATCGTCGATGTCGGCCGCAACGTTGACACCCGGATGAACGAGCTTGAAGCAGAGTTGCCTGTTGGTATGGAGATTCACCATGTCCATTGGATGTCGGATGTGGTTGCTGACTCTGTTAACGGGTTTTTTGTCAATCTTGCACAGGCCGTCATCATCGTTCTTATTGTGCTGGCCCTGGCCATGGGCTGGCGCATGGGCACCTTGATTGGTATTGATCTGGTTCTCACCATTTTTGGTACCTTTATTGTCATGGCGATGATGGGGATCGACTTACAGCGTATGTCCCTTGGTGCCCTGGTCATTGGCCTGGGCATGATGGTGGATAATTCAATTGTTGTCGCTGAAGGATTTACGGTCCGACGAGAACAGGGCATGGATAAAATCAAGGCGGCGATTGAATCCGCCGGGTCTCCGGCCATGCCACTGCTGGGTGCGACGGTCGTGGCTGTTATGGCCTTCTATCCGATCGGTGGCTCAAAGGAGAGTACAGGTGAGTACTGCCTCTCTCTCTTCACCGTGGTTGGCATCTCTCTGGTAGTCAGTTGGTTTATCTCCATGACCCTGACACCTCTCAAATGTATTGATATGTTGCCCGATCCCAAACCTCGGGAAGAGGGGCACGATCCCTTCGGCAGCAAGTTCTACAAAATCTTCCGCGGCCTGTTGGAGAAAGTCATCCGCTTACGACTCCTTTTTATTGCAGTCATGGTCGGCTGCCTGGTTGCTTCTTTCGTGGGCTTTGGTTATGTCGAGCAGCTGTTTTTCCCCGCGTCGTCGATGAGCAAGTTCATGGTTGACTACTACGCTCCCCAGGGAACTCGTATCCAGACAACAGCCGAAGATCTGGCGGGTCTGGAGGCAAAATTCCTTGCCGATGAGAGAGTCGATAATGTTGCGTCATTTATTGGCGCAGGGCCACCGCGTTTCTATCTTCCCGTGGAGCCAGAATCGGCGAATCCAGCCTATGGCCAGCTGATAGTCAATCTCCATGATTTCCGAGAAATTGACGGTCTGATTAAGGATATGACTCCGTGGCTGGCTGAAAATTACCCCGACTCAATGGTGCCAATGCGCAAGTTCGATGTTGGCCCGGGCCAGACCTGGCAGTTCCAGTACCGCATCAGTGGCCCGGCAATCGCTGACATTGAAGTGCTTCGTGGTCTAGGAGAGCAAGTCCTCGACATTCTGCGAGCAGAACCAACCGCTGGTGCCATGCAGCTGGACTGGCGCCAAAAAGTTCCCAAGATGGTTCCAGTTTATAACCAGGAGCGCGCTCAGTACGCCGGGGTTGCCCGCGAAGATGTGGCCAATGCCACCAAGCGCGCTTACGATGGCCTCCCGATTGGCCTATATCGTGAGAATGACGAACTGTGGCCGATCGTTTTACGTCACGTTGAAGACGATCGTGCAAATCTTGCCTCGTTAGATGTTCTGCAGGTCCAGCCCGGACTCTCCACAGACACGGTTCCGATTGCCCAGGTAACGGATGGGGTTGAAATGGGTTGGGAGGAGACCCGGATCTGGCGTCGCGATCGCCGTCGCACTGTGACCATACAGGCAAACCCGGTGCTCGGCGTCACCTTACCGACCGTAATGCAGAACATTCAGGCCAAGGTCGAGGCCCTCGAAATGCCACCTGGCTACAAGGCTGAATGGGGCGGGACCACTGAGGATTCGGCAAAATCACAAAAAGCTTTGCTTCCTGGTTTTGTCCCAACTTTTGCGGTTATCCTCTTTATCCTGGTGGCTCTGTTCAATGCCTTCCGTCCACCAATCGTGATTATGCTGGCCGTACCTTTTGCCATGATTGGCATTACGACAGGTCTGCTGACTTTTCAGGCGCCTTTTGGTTTCATGGCCCTGCTCGGCGCTATGAGCTTGATGGGGATGATGATCAAGAACGCCATCGTCTTGCTTGACGAAGTTAATATCAATCTGGCTGATGGCATGAAACAGTACGACGCCGTGGTAATCGCAGCCCTGGCTCGTTTGAGACCAGTCGTACTGGCAGCGGCGACTACGGTGCTTGGCGTTGTGCCTCTGCTGCAGGATGTCTTCTGGGTCGGCATGGCAATCACCATTATGGCCGGCCTAGCTTTCGGTACGGTTCTGACCATGCTTGTCGTGCCAGTGCTCTACTGCATATTCTTCAAGGTGCCGTCGCCCGAAAAAAGCAGTTAAGGTCTCGGGTCCAGGAATTTGTAGCAGAAGCTAAAAAAATAAACAGGGCAGGCTACTTTTTAAGTTGCCTGCCCTGTTTTTCGTCATTCTTGAGATTGAACCTGTTCAATTCAAGAGGCTGTAATTACAAAGCTTTACAGTAAAAAACCATTACCAGTAGCTTGTGCATTTTATCGCATGAAGTAAGCTTGAGGGAGTAATGCACGGTCTTATATTCATGAATTGATAAGGCCGTGCCTGGATATGATTGCAACCACGTAACTGATGGAGAGTGTTATGTCTGCTGACCAACATCCAAGTTTCATGCACAGTGTCAAACGAATGTACGATTTTGCCGTCTCACGGACGGACCTGCCTCCAGGGATTGCTGAACTGTTGGGTGAATGCCGGTCTGTTTACCAGGTTCGTTTTCAGGTTAAAATCAAGGGCGAATATAAGGTGTTCAAAGGTTGGCGTGCCACCCATAGTGAGCACCGACTGCCAGCAAAGGGTGGCATCCGTTTTGCCACCGCAGTCAACCAAGACGAAGTCGAGGCGCTGGCTGCACTGATGACCTTCAAGTGTGCGGTCGTCAATGTTCCCTTCGGTGGTTCCAAGGGTGGTCTCTGCCTCGATCCACGAGATTATAGCCGCGAAGACCTTGATGCAATCACCCGCCGGTTTGCCCTCGAATTAGAGAAAAAAGGCTACCTGAGCCCCGCTCTGAATGTGCCGGCTCCGGATATGGGGACCGGCCAGCGTGAAATGGCTCTTATGGCTGATGTCTACCGCACGTTGCACCCAGAAGATATCGATGCCGCGGCATGCATTACCGGCAAACCCCCCGAGATGGGCGGGATAAATGGCAGGACTGAAGCCACAGGGCGCGGCGTGCAGTACGCCATGCAGGAATTCTTCCGTCATACCGAAGATGTTAATGCAGCCAACCTGCCGCCTGGCCTGAACGGAAAGCGTGTGGTTGTGCAGGGCCTCGGCAATGTTGGCTACCATGCTGCCAAATTTCTTGAGGAGGAGGACGGCTGTTTAATCCTCGGTATCATCGAAAGGGACGGCGGTCTTTGGAGCGAGAAGGGCCTGAACGTTGAAAGCGTCTCTGCTTATCTTCGGGAGAATGGCGGCGTTAAGGGATATCCTGATGCCGAATACGTTGCAGATGGGAACTCCCTGCTTGAAGCTGATTGCGAGATCCTGGTGCCGGCGGCACTGGAGAGCCAAATTCATGAAGGCAATGCAGAGAAGATCAAGGCCAACCTGATCGTTGAGGCTGCGAACGGTCCGGTTACCGCCGAGGCAGACGAGATCTTGCGTAAACGCGGCAAGATCATTATCCCGGACATGTATGCCAATGCTGGCGGAGTGACAGTCTCTTACTTTGAGTGGACCAAAAATCTTGCACATATGCGGTTTGGCAAGATGGGACGCCGATTCCTGCAGGCCAGATCTGATTCAGCCATAGCTGCGCTAGAGCAAGCTATGGGTGCCCAATTCCCGGAAAAGATGCGTCAGGGTTTTAAGAAGGAAGCCGACGAACTAAACCTGGTGCGTTCGGGTTTGGAAGACACCATGTGCGAAGCCTACCAGGAGATTCGCGAAATTTGGCATTCTCGCGATGACGTCCCTGATTTGCGCACAGCCGCCTACATTCTGGCGATTGGCCGTGTGGCTCATTATTACACTGAGTATGCACTCTGACAAATAAACATGAAAAGGGCGTGACACGTGGCCGGAAGTTTTTTTTCGTTTGACGCTTTGATTATTTAATAACCACACAAAGTTGAAGAAGGCTTTCTGGCTTTTTCACCTTTCGCTCCTTACACCACGAAACCTTGTGTTATGACTCCTGTCTTCATCACCATAGCTTTTGTTCTTGGCTTCCTGGTTCGCCAGGTCGGACTGCCGCCACTGATCGGCTTCCTTGCCGCCGGCTTCGCTCTCAATGCCCTTGGCTTTGAGGGCGGCGAGGGCCTGCAGGTCATCGCCGACCTGGGCGTCACTCTGCTGCTTTTCAGCATCGGTTTGAAACTGCAGCTCAAGAACCTGGCTAAGCCTGAGGTCTGGGCCGGAGCCTCCCTGCACATGCTGACGACAGTTGTCGTCTTCGGCACTGGAATCTTTCTGCTCGGCCGGACAGGCCTGCCTTTTTTTGCTGCCCTTGATCTCCCTCTAGCTATCCTGCTTGCCTTCGCTTTAAGCTTTTCCAGTACAGTCTTCGCAGTCAAAATTCTCGAAGAAAAAGGCGAGAAGTCAGCCATGCACGGCAAGGTCTCTATCGGCATCTTGATCGTGCAGGATATCTTTGCTGTGATCTTTTTGACCGTGTCCCTCGGTAAAATTCCCTCGGCCTGGGCCCTTTTGGTCCCACTGGCCTTGTGGGGGCTGAGGCCACTGCTATACCGCCTCGCCGATCGCTGCGGTCATGGCGAACTGCTCCTCCTGTTCAGCTTGTGTGTAGCTCTGGTTGTGGGGGCCGCAGGTTTTGAGTTGGTTGGGCTAAAGGCAGACCTTGGCGCCCTGGTCCTGGGTGTTCTGATGGCCGGACATGAAAAGAGTTCGGAGATGGCCAAGACTCTGTTGGGGCTGAAAGACCTATTCCTGGTCGGCTTCTTCTTGTCCATCGGGTTCTCCGGAGTACCGAGTCTTGCCGCCATTGGCGTGGCAGCACTTCTGGTCATGGTCGTGCCACTCAAGGTGGCACTCTTCTTCACCCTGCTGACCCGTTTTAAGCTGCGCGCCCGTTCCTCCCTCCTCGCATCACTGAGCCTTGCCAACTACAGCGAGTTCGGCTTGATTGTAGCGGCCGTTGGCTCCAGTAATGGTTGGCTGAGCCCGGAGTGGTTGGTTATTATTGCCGTGGCCCTGGCGATATCCTTTGTGATCGCTTCACCCTTGAACACGGCCGCGGACGCGCTCTATGGACGGTACCGAAACATGCTGCAACGGTTCGAGACACCCACCCGTCACCCCGATGATCAACCGATCGACCCGGGCAATGCGACTATCGGTATCTTTGGTATGGGGCGCCTCGGAACCATGGCCTATGATTTTCTGCATGACAAGTATGGTGACACTGTTATCGGCTTTGATTTCAGTGCCGACACGGTTCGCATGCACCAGGAAGCAGGACGCTGGGTTGTTTATGGTGACCCCACCGATCCTGATTTTTGGTCTCGTATCAGTCTTCAACCCGGCCGTAAGGCGCGAATGATCATGCTGGCCATGCCTAAGCATGTCTCCAATCTGAATGTCGCCAAACAGATGATTGAGAAGGGCTACGCGGGCATGCTTGCGGCTACAGCACTCTTTGACGATCAGGTTGAGGAGTTACGTGAGGCCGGTGTTCACGCGGCTTTTAATTTTTACAATGAAGCCGGGCTTGGTTTTGCTGAGCATGCCTGGTCGGCCCTTGAGAAAAGGGAAGATGTAGGAATTTCATGAAATATTACACTTTCGGCTTCAAGACCTTTATTTTGGGCCGCTATGGCAGCCTGCTGATTGCATTGATCCTGTTGATGGTGATGCAGCCGGCGGTTGATACGCAACTTGGCAAATATCTTCTCGAGATGATGTTCGTCATAGTTCTCTTTACCGGTCTACGCGCAATCGAAATCAAAAAGAGCCTGCTCGGTTTTGAAGTGCTCCTGCTCCTGGTCAGCCTTGTGCTCAATGTAATGGGTGCTGTTACAGGCAATGAAGTCTTATTCTTCAGTGGCATCGCTTGCCGCGTCATCTTCATGGTTCTGGTTGCCTTGACTATTCTGATCGACCTGTTTCGCGGTCGCGAGGTAAGTGGTGACACCTTGGCCGGGTCGGTTTGTGTCTACCTGATGCTTGCTGTGATCTGGGGGTACATCTTTTTACTGATTGAAGTCATGGTCCCGGGGTCCTTTTCTTTCACCCAGGGACAAGCGCGCATGCATCTCTGGCTTTCCCGGGAGTTCTTCCCCTTTTTCTATTTCAGCCTGGTGACAATTACCACGGTCGGTTACGGCGATATGTCCCCTGTGACCACGGAGGCGCAGACTTTTGCCACTTTCGAAGCCATTATCGGACAGGTATACCTGACTATCCTGGTGGCCCGCCTGGTCGGCATGTACCTGGTCCACCAGCAGGTCGACAATACGAATAGTGGTGAAGAGGCAGAACAGAGAGAATGATGGTAAGCGCTTCGAGCGGAGTTTAAGACGATAGCGAGCAGAAACAAAAAATCGACGGCAATGCCGTCAGCTCAAACCAATGATAACCCCGCATTTTAAATGCGGGGGTTTCTTAATATCAGCAGTCGTATTTCCACCTTATCCACGTCTCTACGGAATAGGGTCACAAATGTATTGACACAAATTTTTTCAAGGTGTATAAAAACGTCCTTCATGCCCAGTTTTATGGCGTATGTATAATTAAAAATTTAGTTTGGCTCTGTTTATTCCGCCTTAGCTCAGTTGGTAGAGCAGCGGACTGTTAATCCGCTTGTCGCTGGTTCGAGCCCAGCAGGCGGAGCCAAGCCGAAACAGGGACTTAGAGCATTTGCTTTGAGTCCCTGTTTTTTATTCCAACACCTTGTCCCAA
>Ga0102961_1000019_pt1 | contig 18574 bp, 18 predicted proteins | sample SalPonF2_C_D1_MG_FD_84518 | JGI IMG/M metagenome (GOLD analysis project Ga0102961, IMG submission 84518) | Salt pond soil microbial communities from South San Francisco under conditions of wetland restoration - Salt Pond MetaG SF2_C_D1_MG ...
GCCCCCCTAAACCTGGTGATCACTTCAGAATATAGCCGGATTACGAGCAAGTACGGTACCAGGGGAGAAAGGTATGCTATGATCGAGGCAGGTCATGTAGGGCAAAATATCTTTCTCCAGGCGGAGGCCCTTGGTCTGAGGGCCGGGATCGTGGGTTCTTTTCATGACAATGATGTGATCCGAGTCATGAAAATCAACAGATCCCATGAACCCCTGCTCATCTTGCCTGTGGGATATGAGGCATAATGTGGTTGGGGATAAACCTTGATTAGTGATTATCCGACTTCGCTCTGTGAGCTTCGGGCTTCGCTCTTCGAGCTTCGACCCGACAAGACGACGGGACAAGTCAGGCTTTTAGGAATTGAGGGACGTACTTAACATTTAAAGTTTATTTTTTAATTATTTTTATGTGGAAAACCATTTTTGTCAAAATAAACCCCTTTAAACCCAAACATATATTTGTGGTTTCTTTGCCTCAAGTGCCATTGATTTTTGTGATTGAACCCAATAAGTTTGCTCATTGAAGCAAAATCCAACATCCACCCCTGGCTGCCCTTTTCGAGAAAAAACGGTGATGCCTGACGAAGATCATAAGAAAAACTGATGACCGCTAAATTATCCTTGGTGAAAATATTAGCTGTGGACATCGCGCTGTTTATGACTTGAAGTTCATTGTCCTGTTGGGCGTCGGTTACCACCCAGTCGCTGAAGAACTTTCTGGTTTCCGGGGTATAAATGCCAAGTTCGGGATCTTTGATATGCAGATGGAGTATTTCAATATATTTATCAACCGTATCCTTTACCGACGGCTGGGCTTGATATTTTTTTGCCAAAGGAGAAGCCTCCTTTTCAATGTTCCTTGAACCGATTTCCACATCTAATCGAGAACCTCCTCCTCCTGATAGAAATCGGACGGTCTGCTGCTTATTTTCCGGCTTTGTGTAATTCAAGGTCTCTATTTTTCCAAGCGCCTTTCCGACCAAAAGTTCAATAGTGGCCTCGATTCCCGGCCCTACTTTATTGGCCTGAAAAAACGGCGTCATCTGTCTTCTTTCAATATATCCTGTAAAGCCGTCCGTGAATATGGGTTCAAGATCGTATCCGATTTCGATCCTTACCTGTTTTCCAAGCGGGTCTATGAGAAAAAGCACGCCTTTCGCGCCGTTGGTTGTCCGGCCAACGCCAAATTCTTGAAAAAGTTTAACAGCTTTGTTATTAATATCATCCGGGCTTTCTTTTAGCACAACGGCCATAATATGGATATCCATATCCCTTAAGAGTGCACTGCCAAGTTGTTTAATATGGTTTTTCTCGGCGTTTGAGAGAATGGCTGCCTGATCGCTAACAAACTCCATGCCGGCATTTTTTGGGGAACTGTCATTATTGTCGGTACATCCTGTGAAAATGGTGATAAAGAAAAGAGAAAGAACCGTTAATGTTCCCGCTTTTCCGAAGCAAAAAAATATTTTATTTTTGAGTTTCATATCAGTCTGTAACGAGATAAGGTGTGATTTGTCGTTGGCATTTGAATCTGTCATCCATTAATGGGCAGGTCAAGCAAAAATATCACAAAAATAAAGAGAGGATGATGCTATACGAGAAATGGGGTCAAGGTCTGCCTTTGATCCTTATTAAGGAATACCGGGACGTCTATAATTTCATGCGTTTCGGGATCTTGGGGACGGAATCCGAAGAAAAAAGAAAAGAGGAAAGAGCAAAGAGTAAAGGGCCCCGGTTAAATTCGCTCCGCTCCTTTTCTTCGAAAAATTTAACTGGGCCCCGATAACGGGATCTACGTTTTACTCCGACAGGCAGGGGCCAGATCTGGCGGCCGGAGGAGATCGAGTTGCTGAATTAGGATATGGATGGAGAAACATCTCATTACGGAGTTTCCAATACAGAGTACGTAACGTTAAAGCATGATGTCACTCCCCAGGCCACATGGAATGATAGGAGACAGGTGATTTTTAAAATTCGAATACCAATAATAGCTGTTCCTGCTCCACGGGACCTCAGGGGTAGTAGCTATGCCGGCTTCGTGAAGGATTAATATGGCCGCCTCATCGAATAGGGCAATTTATGGCGCTATTATAGCAAATACCGCTATTGCCATCAGTAAGTTTATTGCTGCCATTTTTACAGGTTCTTCTACCATGTTCTCCGAGGGGATACACTCTCTGGTAGATTCAGGCAACGGGTTTCTCCTGTTGATTGGTGTCCGGAGAAGCAAAAAACCGGCCGATGATGCACACCCATTTGGCTATGGCAAAGAGGTCTTTTTCTGGAGTTTTGTCGTTGCGCTGTTAATATTTGCTCTTGGGGGCGGATTTGCGATTCATGAGGGTATCAAGAACCTTCAGCATCCGAAGCCCTTGACGAATGTCGGGTGGAACTACCTGGTTCTCATTCTTGCCATGATTTTTGAGGGTGCTGCCTTGAGGGTTGCATTGCAGGAATTCAATAAAAGCCGAGGTTCTAAACCAATTTTGAGAGCACTTATAGATAGTAAAGATAGTGCCACCGTTGCCGTGGTTATTGAAGATACAGCTGCTTTGATCGGACTGGTGATAGCATTTTCCGCAGTGTTTCTTGGACAAATAACGGGTTGGATATATTTTGATGGCATAGGCTCAGTACTGATTGGTGTCCTGTTAGTAATTGTAGCGCTGTTCTTCGCCATTGAATGTAAGGCCTTGCTGATCGGTGAAGGACTTTTGCCTGAGGATGTCGATAAAATCATAAATATTCTTAAGGAAGAAAATCGTGTGATCAATTATCGGCGGCCATTGAGTTTGTATTTTGGACCAAGTCAGGTTTTAGTCAACCTCGATGTAAATTTCGCGGATGATCTCACACCAGATGACATTGAGAAAACAATTGATAGCTTGGAGTCTAGAATAAAAGCCGCTCTTTCTGTGGTAAACCGTATATATATCGAGGCTGAGGCACTACGACCAAGAGGCAGGATAAAAGCCGAAGATGATTTTTCAAAGAGAGAGGTCAAACCTTGAATAGTGAATAAGGTGCTACTATTCACTATTCAAGACGCGACACCCAGCACTTAGGATTCAGGCCAGCACCAGAGCAAATTTGTTGGCCTTGAAAAAGTTTGAGAAAACCAGGGGAAGCGGGATTGGCAATCTTTTCGGAGGAGAGGAGGATTAATGTTTATCGAACTGACAGGATTTAAGAAAGAAGCGCTTGTGGTCAATCTTGATTTGGTAACCACAATCGTAAAAGGTGAGCAGTCTGGTTCAAGACTATATCATTGGCAGCCTCCTCACAGTTCATTCACTGATGTGGAAGAAACATTGGAAGAAATCACTAAAAAGCTAAAGTATAAAGGATTGTTATAACTCGGATTTCCGGCAAGCTGCGCTTGTCTTGGGGTCTGCTCTTGTCATGTTGGGCTGGGGTCGGGCCACTCGGTGTGGGGGACGGTCATACAATTTAACTATTGCGCTTGAGCTTGGAAGGTTTAAAGATGGTTCTGATGGTTCAAATACTTAGGGGATTTATAACAATAGGCCAAAAATGAAGGGCAGAAAGAACGAAACATACATATTTTGTCCGAAGAAAGGAAAACAACGAAAGCATATTGATGTTTGCCGGCAATGCCGTAATCGAAAGAAATGCAAGGCGTATCAAGGATACATGCAACCTGAGTTGCCGTTTATATTTTGCTTTGAGGGTCTCAAAATAAAAGAAATGGATTGCCGTTAGGAACCAGGCAAATCGATTTGCTTAGCCTTACTATTGGCGATATCTGAAATTAAATTGATATGGTGGGCTTATTCAAAATCAAGACTCATAATGATAAACTTCCCATGAGCCTATTTCCTGTTTTATTGGCAGTAGATTGGTTTTTTAAAAAAACTATTCTTTTAATTGCTCTAAAACGCGATCCTTAATGGCGCCAAGATTAATCGTAATATAGCCATCAAAGTCGGCTAAATCCGCGAATGTTGATTGTGATGTCAAGTTTTTCATTGCTTCTTTAACCCTCGGAATGCTCATTTCATTTTCTTTGTTTTCTGATTTTTTAAGAAATTTATTGATTGTGTCAAACCTCTCTCCAAGGAAAAAGCCTTTTTTGTCCTGTGCAGATATTGACGGGCCGAATAGTTTGAAAAGTTTACCATTATTGCTATCTGCATAATGCAACAAGGCTTTGATTCTTTTTCCCGGATCGAAAAGCCCTGCTTCCTTAAGTTCTATGTTATCAGATAAGAAATTCAGCATTTCTTTAGCGGCTTTTCGAGTTACCCCCAAGTTGTTTGCTTTATGCACAAACGCAAATTCCAGTAGGTTTTTAAAAGAATACAGGTGATGATAACCGGTTTTTTCAACCTCATCAATTTCCGGTTTTATTCCTATCTTTGAAGCAATATAGTCATACCTGTGTTTATTAATATCGACCAGCTTTTGGATATCCTTCGCTTGAAAAGATCTCATTTTCACCGCCTCCGCATTGATTATTGCCTATTCAATATGCAATATAGAATGGCCTCCACCTTTTATCAATAATTATCCTGTTGATAACCGAATAAAGGTTGTCTCCCTCTCAAATTGAAACCATTTTGTAACCATCTTAATCAGAATTAACCCAAACTCAACGACTCTGTGAAATTAATAAGTTCTATCACTATTTGGCTCTTCTAAAAGAATATAGAGAATATAGGGGACGTCCATTGGATTATTGGTTGACGACCGATAATGAGAATTCTATCCTTTTGCAGATCACAACCGCATCCAATCCTTAGGTAAGAGAATCATCACAGAAAATGCCAGGCATGAGAGGGATATTTTTGTTTAATTCTGTTTTAACTCGGTTAATTCTTTTATTTTATCTACGAATTCTTTCATGTTTATGGGTTTTTTAAAAAATATTCCCTTTTTGGATTTGAATTCAAAATTACCTGAAATAAAGATAAACTTTGACTGGTTAGTTCGAGGATCATTTTTTAGTTCTTTGTAAACTGCCATACCATCCATCCCTACACCTAAAACCATATCCAGTACGATAAGGTCTTGCGGTATTTCACGGGCTAATTTTATTCCAGATTTACCATCCGTTGCATAGAAAATTAATAATTCATTTGCATAAAAAGAACGCGTTAAATACTTTTTTAAAAATTCACATACCGACTCATCATCTTCTATGATTAATAATGTCTTTACTCCTTTGAAATTATTGAATTCAAACGGGATATTTTTATTCATTTCATATGCTTTTATGTATTTTACGATTCCATCAAAACCCACGCTATTCTTCTTGCATGCCTCTATAATTTTTTTTCTTATTAATATATCGTCCTTGTCGAAAAGATCTTTATCCCAGATTTTTGTACATGCCCTGATCAATCCAAGACGCTTATATTTTCTTAAAGATTCAAGAGAAAAATTCAAAAGCTTAATGACTTCACTCGTATCGATCAGAATGGTTTCTTTCATATCCACGTCCTTTTTCCCGTGAATTATAAAAGTTTCGTGAACCTGTTTGGCACCAGTTTACTCGTCCAGATTGCATTTCATGACTTGGCGTCCACTGATAATAGAATCCAAAGATCCGGTATGACGAGTCGCATGACAGGCATCAAAACTTTTATAATTCGTTTCATCTTTTACCCCCACGGTAAAATAATTCGAAATTATTAAAACAATTTTTTAAATATTTGCTTTTTTTTTATCACCACCACCCATATATTTTTTAATGACAAGACCACAAATCGATCGGAAGAACTTCAAAACAAAAAAAACCTTTGGGCAAGCAATCCCAAAGGCTATTAAGTAACTTCGGTAGCCCGGCTGTCATAGCTTTTCAGCTTTAGATCCGTGACTTTGCGTCTCCGCCTTTCAACGGATTTGCCCTTTCGATCTGTCAGTTTTGGAAATATTATAGAACATTTTGATATAATTGTCAATAAATTACATCATGAAAATGAGGCTTGTCAAAACCTTTGATCATTGCTTCAGATCACAGCCCTTTTAGATTCATTGATAAAAGAATAATATCATTGAAATATATGTTTTTGAGTTTTAATTATAGTGGTCAAACCTCATAGAGTCGGTGCCGTGATAATTCTCGTAAAAGCAGACCTTTCTTTCGAAATTTAAGGGTTTACAGGACGCTCCATTAATTATAAAGTTTCTTCTAAGCATGAGGCAGAGAAATATCGGAATGTAAAATTGTAGATTGTTTCCTGAAAAATCACTGAGGTGAATTGAATAAAAGGATCACGCTCGGCTTATCCAGCTCTATCTGGGCCGGGTAAAAGGCGATTCCGAGTATTTGGAAAAATAGGTTATGTGTGATTGGGTCAAGTATTGGTTTCCGTTCTTAACATATAAAGTTTAGCAAGCTTTGAGAAAACAAGAGGGTCAGGTAACAGTTCTTGATAAGGACAAAAGGATTCTGAGCTTATGGGGCTTCTCAAAAAATTTTTCAGTCAAGATCCTGAAAAGATCGAGCAGAAGGGTGATGCTTTTTTAAAGGCCTCCGATTGGGGCAGGGCAAAGCTTGAATTCGAAAAGGCCCTGGACGCATTGGAAAAAACATCGTCTGATGATGCTTCAGAAACAAGGCTTCGGGATAAACTGGTTCAGGCCAAAGAGTCCCTGGCACACGAACACAGGCAGGCCGGTGAAGATTTGATAGAGACCGAATATTACGATGAAGCGCAGGGATTTCTTCAATTGGCCCTCGACTTGACCCGGGACCCTGCATTGATATCCGTTGTTGAAAAGCTTATGCATGAGATTGCACGCCTCACAGCCGGAGATATTCAAATGGAAGTGCCTCAATCTGACCTGACGCCTCTCCCCGATGACGAGACATACACCGGCGATCAGGACGATGAGACTTTTATGGCACTCTGCAGTACACTGCCCGAAGAGGTCCGGGAGGCCTACCTTTCCTATGGACGGTCCTTTAAAACCGGTTATCTCGCGCTCAACCGGGGAGACTTTGATCTTGCAGCCGATGACCTGTATCAGGCCTTGGAGGAGAATCCTGCCCCGGATTCAATTATTCCCCTTGAGCTGGGCACGGCCTACCTGAACCTGGAGAAATTGGATGAAGCCCGACGTCTGCTGGAGACCTTTCTCCAACATCATCCGGATGCCCTGCCGGGTTATCAGGTGCTTTGTGAGGTTTACTGGGAAATAGGGGCCTTTGATCAGGCTGAAACCCTTCTTGTCGATTGCCCGGATGACCTTAAACACTCTTTGGCCTATGCCCTGCTCCGTGGCGAAACCCTGTCTCAGGCCGGGCGCCATCCGGAAGCCGCCTCTTACTATCAGGATTTCATGGAGGTTTACGGATGGAACGAACCACTAGCGATTGCGCTTGCCGGCACATTGGAGACATTGGGAGACCTTGAAAGCGCCCGGGATCTGTATGCCGAAATCATGAATCAGTGCCGCAGTTGTCATAGCCAAATCGATCCTCTGATCAAACGAAGATTTGCAGATATCAGCTTTGATTTAGGCCAGCATTCTTCAGCGATTATGGAGATGTATCTTTCCCTGGCTCAGGATGATCCGGAAAATGCTCCGTTATATTTTCAGAAGATCAGCCGAATATATGCCTCGATGGGAAATGAGGAAGAAGCACGCCGATTCCAGGTATTCGCCCAACAGGCAGAAAATAGAAAAGGATAGACGTGTGCCCTTAAGAATTGAGGAAAATGGTGTCCAGCCTACGCTCTGATGAGCTATGGCTCGGCAAGCATGGATCAGGGGACAAAGTAGCATTTAATTGGATTAAAAAGCGATTTGTTTAGCCTGCCAATGCTTAAATCATAAGAAAATATTGATAAAAATGAAAATATGGGATTGATGCTACAGGATCTGTCATTCGAACAAACCGACAATGCGTGGCAACCTGTTTTGATAAAAAATGTAAGATTTTACCATTAAAAAATGTAAAAGGAGGGTAATATGTTAAAAAAAACATTGTTTGTATTGTTGAGTGCCCTGATTCTTTCAGGTGTCTGTTTCGCCCAGGAAGACCCTGCCAAAAAGCAAATGGAAGAAACAACTCCAGCTGTAGCACAGGAACAGCCTGCAGTTGTAGCACAGGAACAGCCTGCAGCTGTAACACAGGAACAGCCCGCATTGGTTTTGGAAGAGATCCAAATTTGTACCGCTGTCGAGGATAGGCAGCCCTCTGGTGCTGGAACTGTATTCCCTGATGATTTGGATAAAATATACTGTTTTACCAAAATTGGCGGGGCTGAAGATACGACTAATGTTTATCATGTTTGGTATTTTGGGAATGATGAGATTGCGAGAGTTAAACTGCCTGTAAAAGCAATATCCTGGCGTACTTGGAGTTCTAAAAAGCTTAATATGTTATTAGGGAATGGACATGTGGAGATAGTTTCTGAAAGCGGAGATATTTTGGGTAAAGCTGAGTTCGAGATACAGGCAGCCGAGAAAGCTGAAGAGGTTGGAGAAACTGAGAAGACCGGGGTGTCCGAAGAAGCACCAGAGGCCCCTAAAGGACAATAACCTTAAATGGAATAACCGGGACGTCTATGACTTCATGCGTTTTGGAGGCTGGGGACGGAATCCGAAGAAAAAAGAAAAGAGTAAAGGTCAAAGAAAAAAGAAAAGAGGAAAGAGCAAAGAGTAAAGAAAAAAGAAAAGAGCAAAGAGTAATGGGCAATGAAATAACGTTTTTTATTTGCTTTATTTTTTCATTCTATGTCTAATGTTTTGAATAGTGATTATCTTTGTCTATCCAGCGATCGGTCGGAGAGTGACAGAAGGATGACATCAGATTTATGGGGATAGACAACTCTTTGTAAAAATCGCTATAAGTGGTTTCAAAACCTCCCCTCAGGCCCAATTCCTGTTTTGGACCGAGGGATTCAATACTCGAACTATTAAATATATTCCTGCGTTTGAATCTCTCGGTCCGCCTTGACTTTAAACCTGATTGAAGGTTTTGAAACCACTTCTAACCAAAATCAAAAATTGACGGTTTAACCCCTTACCTGAATAGGAGGAAAATATGGCGACTCGTAAAGCAACTGCCAGATGGAATGGCACGCTGAAAGAAGGCAACGGCGTAATGAAATATGGTGAAGTTGAAGGCCCTTTTACATTTGCATCGCGTTTTCAAGAGGGCAAAGGCACAAATCCTGAAGAGCTTGCTGGGGCTGCCCATTCCGGATGCTTTTCAATGTTCCTTGCCGCTATCATGAGTGCGGATAATTTTACACCTACAAGCGTGCAAACAACGGCTTCAGTTCATTTGGGAGAAGATGACGGCCCGAAGATTACCAGTATTGACTTAGATTGTGAAGCAGAGGTGCCCGGCCTTGATGCTGATAAATTTGCTCAATATGCTCAAACAGCCAAGGAGAAATGCCCAATTTCAAGACTTTTTGCCGGCACAGAAATCAATCTTTCAGCGAAATTGATTGGATGATCTTTAGGTGCTCATCTTACACCGCTTCGGAAAGTGATTGGGGTCAAACCCTGATCCTTGATTATCAGCCTTCGCTGTAAGCTTCCGACTTCGCTCTGCGAGCTTCGACGAGACAAGAAGACGTATAGACGTTCAGGGGGCAGAAACCGAAGAAAAAAGAAAAGAGGAAAGAGTCAAGGGCCCCGGTTAAATTCGCTCCGCTCGTCTTCTTTGAAGAATTTAACAGGGCAAGCAGGGATCGGACCAGGGATTAGGGATTAGGGGCTAAGGATCAGGGTTCAAGGTTCAGGAGGCAGGGCCTGCCCGCCGATGCTTTGTGGCAGGCTCAGGGAAACGAAGCATTTAAAAAAAGCGATTTGTTTAGCCTTACTTTTGACGTACCTGTAATCAATTGATATTTAGATATTGGCAACTAAACACAAGTTTGATTTCGGTTAGAAACTTTCCATTTTGGGCAATTTAAAGTGTAGTCACATTATCGTTAATCAAGTCCCTCACTTTCACCCTGATTTAACATAGGTAGGGATCAGGGAAGTCCTTTTCACCACCGTACCCCTATTCCGTGGGCTAATATTATGTAAAACTTTTCATAAATCTTATGGAGCATACCTCATAATTTCAGGTGTTTTCAGTATATATCTGTACTGCCAACCAGACCTTTCAATTAATGTAAATCTCTAATATTATTGCAATTTAAATTGAATCGTTCCATAAACAACTGATTTTGCATGGTTTTTGCATATGACAAAATAAGATTTCTCAAACTTAAAGTTTCATAAGGATAGCTTGCAAATGTTCGAGTTAATTAAAATTGGAAATCACAACGTAATCGACTTGGCCGAGCGTAGATTTAAATCAAAAATCGTTTCAGGCGAATACCACAGTGTTCAGTTCTTTTTAAATGGAAGTGGGCTATCCCACCTATTTAGACTACGATATAATACCTCAAATGGGCCATATCTTCTTGTAAAACAAGATTCCTCTGTGTTCAAAGAATTGAAAGTTGGTGATTTAATGGACATGGAATACAATCGGTCTGAATCATTAGGTGGTAGCAAAACTTTTAAAACTCTAATAACTTCAAAAATTCCAGATGATCATTATACAGGGTATTCTATTGTCGAGTTATCTATCATCAATAATCAAGAAGAAAAATTAAATTAAACCAACCTATTACTATGATTAAGAATATACAGAAAAATTCCTTAAAAGAAATTAGAGAAAGTCTTTTGATGAGTAAGTCCGAGCTTTCCAAAAAGGCCAGCATTTCACCCCTCACCATCTCACGAATAGAACAAGGTAAGCCATGCAGAATGGAAACAAAACGAAAAATCCTTTTAGCGTTAGGTTTGAAATTAACGGATAAGGACAAAGTTTTTCATTAGGTTAAAGAATTATTCCAAATTGTAAAAGAAACCCAAGAAATAGAGATGTCAGAAAAATACCCAGAATGCCCTTTGTATAATCACAAAAACTGCAAAGAGATTGATAACCGGAAAGTCTGTGCTATTGTACGTAAAGACAAAATCTGTCTTAGAAAGCTTCCGAAATCGGTAAAGGAGGTTAAAAAATAACCCGTAACCGGGATGTTGTCATTGAAGCATTAGATATCACAATACCTGCTAAATTATTTATTGCCCAAATACTATCAAGGTATCTGTAATCTACGCACTCCTTATCTCCATCGATACCCATCATCCATTTGAGTTGCCTGATAATACTATGTAAATAATGTAATAAATTTATGTAATTTACCCCACAATTACATAGATCTTTTTAGATTTTTGCATACTTATTTGTCATCCAGCTTGCAGGAACTACCTGATATCTCTAATATTAATGGACAAAACGTTGTTCTTGCACGATTTTTGCATAATTTTTAATAAATAAGCATAATTATCAATTGAAGAAAAGCCAAAGTCCGAACTATCGGCAGTAGTTGGACGTAAAAGGTTTAAGAAATAGTTGGGCATGAACCATATATTGCCCGATTACGGAGGAAGAGTGGTTAATGGCGTGTTAACTTATCTTCATAACTCCTCCATAAGGGCGGTCTAAAAGGACCGCCCTTATTCTTTGTTAATTCAAGGAATTCCAAACGCATCTGACTTTTCATGCCAGCAGCTTTATTTATGAAAACGCCCCGATTCCTCCCACCTCCGAAAGCATCGAACCGATAGAAATGCCACAAGTGTTCCTTTCTTAATCAACAATAGCGTTGCCTTTTTTGCATTTCTGTAAGAAATAGGATATCTGTAAAGAAAATATAGATGCTTGGACCTGTGGTTTTGGTACATGTAATTATAGAAAAACGTATTTCACATTCAGAAGAAGCTCCATCCAAGTTAAAATTCCCGCGTATCCTTCTTTAAAAACAGACTGAGCAATAGAGCATATAGTACCATTATTTATTGAAGACTTATGTTTTTCCAATCCTGATCAACTGAAGGAATATTCCTTCGCTTTATAACCATTTATTTACAGACATTTGAATCATTTTTTCTATCAAGCTCTTTTGCTCACCGTATGATAATTCATTCATTTATTCCATCTGGTTTTCATCCAATAACTATAAATATACTATTAAACAGAGGGTTATATCTCTGGCATATCAATTGCAAATAAACATATTTAGAATCGCAGCGCAGGTGGAATGAACTACATTTGGAGGCGGTTCTTCAAATAGAATAATTATTGTGCGCTGTACTTGAATTGAAGCTCCCTACAACCCCGCTAAAACGAAATTCCTGCTTCTCTCCAATAAGCTGCGGGGAACGCGCTTGCTTTTGTAGTTCAATCTTCCTTGCCGATGGTGAATCATGTCAGTAAGAAAGTTCAGGTAAAAGGATCGGTGCTGGAAAGCAAAGGGCAGAAACAGATTTACGTTTCAGCCTATAGAATCATCAAAGAATAACCGCTTCATCAATTAAGGGCGGCAAAGCAAAAAAGGGGAAAATTTCCCCCTCCAATAAGTAAATTTGGTGATGCCATGTACCATATTTTAGTCATTGATGATGAAAAAGCGATATTAGATGTCATTAAGATAGTATTATCAAGAGCCGGCTTTAAGGTTGAAATCGCCTTGGAAGGCCAAGAGGGTATCCAAAAATTTAATAGCGGTCGATTTGACCTTGTCATTACAGACATCCTAATGCCGGGACTGAACGGTCGAGACGTTGTTGATCACATCCATAATTCCGATAGACCTTGTACTCCAATCATAGGTATCTCTGCTACTCCTTGGCTCTTCGAGAACATTCAGTTTGATGCTGTTTTCACAAAACCATTTCCCTTTGAGGATCTGGTAAATTCAATCCGTCATCTCTCCATGCAGGTCGACTAAGATTGTGATTTAATCTAAATTGAGCGCTTTGGATTAGTTAACCAATACCTTGGCGAAAAATATGCTTTGTAAGACTCAATCGGATGAATCTATTTTTCCGCTAATTTCAAAAGGCATTTGAGATGAAAAAAATTATAATTCTAAGTGACACCGATGAAACCCGTATTGATCTGGTTTCATATCTCAAGGAGCTATTTCCTGAATGTGAAATCCAGATACTCAAATACCGATCCAATAGTATTGAAGAGGGTATTATCACCGAAATAAAGGGTATCAACCAAAAATAATCAGGGGAAACAGTCACTTAAACTCCTCATTCAAACTGAAAACGAACTATGGCCATCTACTTAATTCCGGAACCTGTCAGCATGTTTTTGTTGGGCGTCGGCCTTGTGAATCTTGCACGGTTCGGCCGGATGTTTTTTAAAAAACATAGCCCGAACGAAACCCTATTATCGGATAGAGTGAAAAAGCTACGGCTTAGAGACAGTTTGAAGCTTAAATTAGAAATCATACAGAAAAAAATTGAGAGACTAATATTAGAATCTAAAGAAATATTATCTGCAAAAGAAACAGCTGATAACATAAATAGAGATAGGCGTTCAGGTATTGAAAGGCGCCAATTCTCATATAACGGATATATACCTGAACGCTGGTCTGGCAAAGAAAAAAGAAGTGGGAGAGATAGAAGATAAAAATTAAGAATACTGCTACATTAAAAATAATTTAAAAGGCAGGGTCATTTGGCCCTACTTTTTTTATCGTCCATACTTTGAATAAGTGAAATTTTTATCAATACATGTCTATCCCGAGCCGGACTTTTTTGTGTAGCTACTTGTTCTCTTCTATAATGGTAATCGAAAGGGCTACAATGGACAAACACCCCCTGAACTGCAAAAAATTTGATTCCTATACTTCACCATGTACAAAAAGAGACAATGAAGCGTTAAAAGAACTTAGAAGACTAATTAATGTTGGGGGCACATATCCAGGTGACATTTTTTACAAAGCAAAAGCCGTATGTATGAATTGTAAGAGTTTTGAACCTGAATTTTTTTAAAATGTTTAGGTGAAATATGAGACCAGTAAAAGATATTGAACCAATAATAAGGAAAATATGATATCTGTATATCAATGGTTGTTGTGAATGGTGCGGAGATTGACAAGGTACCAGATATCACAATGCTCGGTAAGTTGTTAATAAGCTAAATATTGGCAAGAAAGCGCGAGTTTGATTTCAGTTGTAAGCCTTTTACAATTCTTTTATTCCGATTTTCCCAAAAAGGAGTCAAAATTCTGACATCATTGTAATTTGACGCCAAAATCTTACCATTTTATCCCCTTGAAACTCCATGTTACCATCTCTAACCAATTGTTATAAAAGATATTAATTTTTCTCACATGTTTTGGCATAGTTTCTGCTTAAAAGTATAAGCGGTAGAGTGTTACTAATATAATTTGAGATACCTTAAGACACCTTACGTTTTTGTTTTAGGTCCGAATTTTAATAAAATCTTAAATTAATACAAAACGGCCTCTCAAAAAAATTAAATAGGAGAACACAATGAAAATAATTAAAATATTTTTCATGGTATCTATGACCCTTCTACTCTTTTCATCAACAGTCGTAGCTCGAGATTTTGACTGGACCAGAGATTTAAATATCCAAGCTGAAGCGAACGAATCAGGATTTCGGGCAAGACTCGAAACTCGTTTTAAGATAGGTGACGCACAAATAAAAATCGTGCTCAATAATATTGAAGAACCTGCGGACGCCTATATGGTTCTCAAGCTCGGAGAAATGTCAAATCAGCCAATGGAGAACGTTATTGAAGAATACAAGTCTGGTAAGGGAAAAGGCTGGGGAGCACTTGCGAAAAGTCTCGGTATAAAGCCCGGTTCAAAGGAGTTCAAAGCACTGAAGCATGGCCATGATCTTTACAATGAAAAACCTAAGGTTAAGAACAAGGCAAAGGGTAAACGCAAAAAATAATGGTTAGGACATCAACTCGTTGAATGAGCTTATGAATGTAAATAGGTTCAACCAATCATTTCGTTTTGATTATTTGTAAAAGTTGAGATTAAAAGAATCAATTATGATCGAAGCTCATCACTGTTAGGTAAAATGATACGAAAACTGATTATAATTATAGCTTTTGCAATCGCAGTGGCAGTAATAGCCGACTATTATGGGGTGATAACGCTTCCTTCTCTTGAAAAACCAGCTGTCTTGGATAACAGAGATCAAATGATATATAAGACAAAAAAAACAATAGAAGATTAATAAGGTGATTTTGTTTTTTCTTTTTAAGGTGAGCCATGAGCAAAAAACATGAATATTGTGGGGAATGCATATTCTGTGCTTCTGTTTGTCCTGAGTGTGGGTCATCTGATGTGGATGTATCAGGTCTTATAAGCTTTTCATACAGCAACCATCAACAGAATGATATTGAGATGAGTCTAGAATTTGACTTTATTAAGGGATTTTACTGCAATGAATGCCAGACAGATATAAATCCAGAGAAGCTTGAATATGCAATCACTGAGACTTTACCAGACACTTTAAAGGCAAAAAGAAAAGATGGGGATATGGTCACTATTTCGATGTAAATCATTAATCCCAAACAGCTGATACTTTTACCACAGGCTTCCGATCCATTTTAAAACTTGTGCTATCTCCCCTACATATCTGTAACTGCATTAGATATCAAAGGTTTTGACAAGACCTTTTTTTGTAAAATAGTCTCAATAGATTACAGATAGCTTCAGACCTGAGATAAGAAAACGATATCTGTAAAACAATTGTGTTTTGATATTTACAGTTCGAGTTTGATATTTATCGGTTTTAATGTCTTTCAGGTCGTAGCAAGAAAACAACGGTTTAATTGGGAATGAAATTCTTACTTTCTGTTAATTCAATTGTGGGTATGAAGACTTAACTTTTCAGCTGTTCTAAACTTCATCCGATGAACTTGGTCGTTTTATTTTTCTTTCAGGCAGTATTCGCGCCACAGACAGTCTTGACGGTCACAGTATCCATCTGCCTCTCCAAAACATTCCGGATTTCCTTCGATACATTGAATGCTTCGAATGAACCGTTTTAAATCCTGGAAATGGCCTTTAGGCTCATTGTCAAAATCGTCTGCCATTAATATCTCATTCGAGTGCCGACAATCTTCCGATTCAGTGGCATCAAAAGCGAAAATAAACCTAAATAAATTTTAGATTCATTTATCGTTTATCATTGAGTTGTATGAATAATAAAAATCCTGGCCCATCGATGATCCCGCATTGCGGATCAGGACCAGGATTTCAATTTAACAATATTACCCTCTTTTCTTCTTCTCAGGTTTACCATGGGCACCGGTCACTACCGACAGGCGGTTCTCAGTCCGTATTTAGCGGCTTTCCGAATCGCTTTTCATCATCGTTGACTCTTTTCGGCCATGGTTGGATTGATTTAGAATTAGGCTGAATCTACCAAGTTAAAATATTCTTCAATGGGCAACATCCGAAAGACTTCATAGTTTACATTACCTTGTTGGAGAGTTTGTACCATCGATTTGACACGTGCATCGTGATCTGGAAATTCACTGATGATTAAGTACTCCCCTTTGCTAACAATGTAATATGCATCTAATATCTTGCCACCGAGTTTCTCCACCCCTCTTTTCCCTTGCTCGAAACGCTCTCGAGATTTTTTAATCTCTTTGTTACCTGCCGCAGTCATTTTTAAAAAAGATGCATAAATGGCCATTTCTCCTCCTTTATTCAATTTGAGTTTCTTTACATTGGAAAATTACAAGCCCATTTCCTTCATTCAAGACAACTATCCTCTTAAATTAATTAAAACTATTTATTATCGATTATGCTGGTCTTGTCCATAGGAGTATGGCTTCATTTTCTCTGGGGAAACTACCTATGCGGGAATTTCTCCCAAACGGGAGAGAAAAACGATGATGATCTGATAGAATCGAAACTCAAACCCGGCGATCACTGCAATAGAGAATAGATCCGAACATGCGCAAATATTTTATGTCCAAAAAATATACCTGAAAAAGGAGCAAAGTTGGGATCACTAATGGTGAGCACAGGATTTTTGAACGTTATGGAGCCTGCACGATCTCCAACATAACGCAAATAAGCTTTAATTGTCGATAGCTCGCAATGTATCTAAAATCTTAACAGTGGGTTCAGAGGTTGTGATATCGTCAAAAAAATATAGAAGCTATCTCAGAATAATCTTTTGGCCTCACCTCGGCGTTGGCGCCTCGTTTTAATTCCTCGACATACTTGAGTATGCCTGTCGCAGATGCCGCTTTCTGTGCGGTTCGGTATATTACTACAGCGGCACCCTTGACGTCTTGGATTTGCAGCACTCTCTATTTTTGCATCGTTAGAGTCAATTTAAAATGCATTTGATGAGCAGAAAGTATCGAGAAAGAAATCCTGACAACATCACCGGCGCATCCCCATGACATTACCGTCCGGTTGGAAAGTGGTGAAGTTGGGCGAGTGAAGGAAATATGGGACTGAGAAACATTTTGTTTTTTTAGAATCTTCCCATTTATCTTTTCGGAATGGGTGCAGATGCTAACACATCATGAATGGTAAAGGATGTATTTCCCCTAAAAAAAGATTTTGCAATTTCCTTTCTCAAAGTGTCGTAATCCTCAAGATCTTTATTCTTGTGTTTTAAGCCCCCAAACTCATTGCGCGACATAAACATTGCATAAGCGTATTCGATAAATGAATTGTCAAAACCTGCCAGTTGAATGGACGTGCTTATCTCTTCTTCTGAATATCGTTTGTGTTTTCCGTATCTCTTTTTTAGAAATAAAGGCAGTTGCTTTACGTATGACTTAAGCGTTGTTCTTTTTTTGATCCAATTAAACAATTTAATAATCCTTTCGATAATACGAGGTTTTTTTCCGACAATGGGATTAACGGTTAATAGGGTTTAGGAAGATAACATGGTTTAAATATCTCCCATATCCATAACATCAAACTGTATCATGAATCTGATGAGGTCATAACCGTCATCATCATCGGTATTGCTTTTCAATAACAGCATCGTTTGAACAGCATCTTGACCGATACTTTGCAATTTTAGCAAAACATCGAACAACCCTTGGTATTCCTCTGTTTTGAGTTTGAATAAAGATTTGCTATAACCCAAATATTCTTGGTAATCATTGAATCCGGTTAACTGGGTTTGAACCGGAGAAGTTTCGAATGAATTCGTTAATATTTCTTGTTTTTCGATCATTTTCCTGTCACCTAAAAAGTATAATTGTTTGATAATTTCAAAAACAACCCATCAGAAAAAAGCCTCTTCACGGAAAATTTATACCGGCAAGACTTTTTCTTGATTCTATTAGTCTGATGGAGCAGAAGCGAATTTCGGAATATTTGTGAGAATAGAAGGGCTTAGAAAAGAATGGTCACAATATACGCGAAAAAATGTCCGCATAGTGTTTTGGTTGATTCAGAAATCCTGCAATATATTCGCTGACTTTAAAATAAGCAAGAAAAATCTTTAAGAGGACTGGAATATTCTATTAAATGGAGACTTGGGGAATTTCCGGGACATCCGTAAATGGTATCGTGTTTTGAATTGTGAATAATATTAATATATTCACTATACAAGATTTGACACCCTTTCTTTTTTGATTTTCTACTATTCTTATGACGATCTATATGTTATGTTTTTCTATCATCATTCCCGATTGATCAGAGGATTTTTCAATGACCAGAAGACCGACTTATAAAGAATTGGAACAAAGGGTAAA
>Ga0102961_1000022_pt1 | contig 18075 bp, 14 predicted proteins | sample SalPonF2_C_D1_MG_FD_84518 | JGI IMG/M metagenome (GOLD analysis project Ga0102961, IMG submission 84518) | Salt pond soil microbial communities from South San Francisco under conditions of wetland restoration - Salt Pond MetaG SF2_C_D1_MG ...
ATGCCCATTTCTCCCTTGCACAGTTAGATTTTAAACAAACGTAAGCCATTTTTTGTTTTAGTTTACATGAGAATACCACAATTGCCTCCCAAATACACTATTGGGGGGAGATTTTATTCTGCTGCAATAAAATATATCGGATTCAACTGTTGGACAGGTCTGCCCGCCAGTTTATGAGGAAACGGCTATGGCAGTTGGGGCAGATGAGGTAGATATCTGCATTCCGGGTATTGCCGGCAACCTTGAATGAGACATGGAATCCGTCGGTATAACCGCAGCTTGGGCAGGTATAAATCACACCTCCAGATTTGATTTTTTCCACCCTGCTCTTGGATCCCATTTCCATGGAGATGTCACGGCTCCTGTGTTTACTTCTTCTTTTGGCCTTTATTCAAATATTTTGCAATTCTGACAAACCTGGTTGGGTTTACAACCTTATCATCATAATGGATCTCGTAATGGACATGGGGCCCCGTACTCCTGCCGCTGTTACCCACCAGACCGATAATCTGCCCCCTTTCAACAGTATCGCCCTTTTGCACCAGGCTTTTCTTGAGATGGGCATACTTGGTTCTGAAGCCGTTGCCATGGTCAAGCACTATATACCTGCCTTTAACTTTGTCATAGTTTTGGGTTTTGACAGTGCCGGCGCCTGTGGCCTTGACATCCGATCCCATGCGCCCCCTGATATCCACACCACGGTGATACGCTGATTTGCCATTGATGGGATCGATGCGCTTGCCGAATTTCGAAGTAAGCACGCCCGGTACAGGGGCACCTAGCGGCACATTCAGAATGGTATCCAAATATTTGTCTGTGCGAAAAATCAGTTCATCCTGGGGGCCGCCGAAAGAACTTGTAAACGGGCCACCACTATTCTCATTGCTCACCTGGATCTCAATGTCAACTCCCACACTGTCCAGTATTGACTCGATAACCTGGCTTTTCTGGTTCAAGTCCGCCACGGCGCTGTCAATGAGTTCCGCCTTTTCCTCCTGAAGAATAGACACCCTGTTTTTGAGCCAATCATTACTCATTTTTAATTGCTGCAGCTCAACGACCAGAGTATTCTCGGTCTCAATTTTTGCAAGCAGGTCCTGCAGCATTACATTTTTCATGAAAAAGCCTATGCCTGCCAGGGTACCTAATACAAGAATAAAGAGCAGCAAAACGGGGACAGGCACACGCTGTTGCCAAAGAAACCCGAACAGTTGCCTGCATGTGTTTGTGCTGGGTTGCTGCGCACTTTGCGAGCTTTTCATTGTTGAATCACCTTGCTTATACTATACGCAAATTTATAGTTCTAATTTTTCCAATATGTTAGGCAGTGTGGCATGGAAATTAATACTGATGGGGACAGGAGTCAACTAAAAAATTGGCCTTTGGGGTCCGGGGTTCTCAATTTGTTTATCAAAATGAACAGGCTATAAAGGATTCTCTGCCCTGGCAAAAATCCTGACCGGCGCCGGATAACCTTCCACTGTCAAGGAAGGATCGGCCTTATCTATAAAATCCTCGTAGGATTCAAAAACCATCCATTCCGTACGTCGCTGTTCCTTACTCGACATGGGATGGGAAAAAAATATTTTCACTGCAGCAAACCCTGCCCTGGATAACCAGTTGGAAAGGCAGGCAGCTGTTGGCACAAAGTAGGTACCAGGCACCTTGGCATACCTTTGTTCAGGGAAAAACGCCCAAGGCTCTTTGCCAGGTATACCCTGTGATTCAACAATCAAAACTCCGCCGGGTTTCATAGCTGTCCTGATCTCCCGCAGGACTTCAACCGGAGCGGAACGGTGATAGAGAATTCCCATGAGAAAAACAACGTCAAAACTCTTCTTGAACAGGCCGATATGTTCGACCCCCAGTAGTTCACAGCATAAATTTTTATATCCGGCAAATCCATTCAGGGTCTTGAAGGTAAAATAATGCTGCAGGTATGGCTCAAAACCTATGGCCAGCTTTGGTTCATGATGGGCCATCCTGAACATGTAATAACCATTGTTGCAGCCGATATCTGCCACGATTTTACCCTGCAGGTCAGGAAGTTCCGGGAGAACCCTTTTCCATTTCCTTTCACTGCGCCATTCGGCATCAATGCCAACGCCAAAAACTTCAAAAGGCCCCTTACGCCAAGGCATAAAATCACGCAAGGCCTTATATACCTTTTCCCGGTCCTGTCCTGAAAGTTGATCCGGACCGCCTATTTTTACGACATCACCTGAAAAATCACACTGTTCAGCCCTGATATGCTGAACACTTTCATAGGGTTGACGGAAACGTTCCACCCCTTTTTTGCCCTGAGCGAGCCAATGCGCTTTCTCCTGCAAAAGAGCCTGTATCGCCTGCATATCGGCATTGGGTAAAAGATTGAAATAGGGCATATAACAAAGAAGAAAAATTATTTACAGGCAAGGATAGAAACAAAATTGAACCACTGGAAAAAGGTCGTTGTCCTGCTGAATCCAGCCTGCAGAAGCATGTCCATGTTTTCCTGGATAGAAAGAGGGATCAGCACATTTTCCAGGGCCTCACGCTTGTTGGCAATTTCCAGTTCGGAGTAGCCGCGTCTCTTTTTATACTGATGATATGAAGCCAAAAACTGCCCATTGTATTCTTTATCGCGGTTGACAACTTTTTCACTGAGTATCAGGACACCACCGGGCCGCAGCCCATTATTGATTGCCTTAAGAAACCCCGGCCTAACTGAGGGTTTGATAAACTGCAGGGTATAATTCAAAATAACCCCGCCGGCGCCAGAAAAATCAGCCCGGGTTATATCCTGCTCAATGAAAAGAATCCTGTCAGCCATGGAAAACATCGCAGCCTTGCGTAGTGCCTTATCCAGCATGGCCCGCGAATTATCCACCCCGATAAATTTGAGATCCCTGGATTCCAGCATTCTGGCCAGATAAAGAAGCGTTGTGCCTGTTGAACAGCCCAGGTCATAAACCGCATCACCTGCCAGCAATGCGCGGCCGAAGATCTCGGCTGTCATTGCAATGACCTGTTTATAGAAAGGGACTGAACGGTCAAGCATATCGTCAAAAACCTCGGCGACCCGTTCATTGAATTCAAACTTCTCTGCCGTTGTTGCTTTCGTATCGAAAATGGTGTCCCGCGCCATAGAAATTTTCCCTGACCTGCAACTTGCATTCATCCATCAGATGATGCAGTCCCTTCTGACTGCATCATCTGATGGGATAACGCTTATGCCGGCAACTTGATCCTGTGCTCATCCTTCCGATCAGGGTTCTCCCGGAAAACCAGGAAGGTTTTGCCTATAACCTGGACTATTTCGGAGCCGGTCCTCTCGGCTATGACTTCAGCTGCCTCCATCCGCTCCAGAAGGCAACCATTGCCTATCTTTACCTTTATCAATTCATGGGCGCCAAGCACTGCATCCGCAGCATTGATGACATTGTCGGTTATTCCGCCACGGCCCAGCATGACAAGGGGCTTTAAATGATGTCCCAGGCTTCTCAGGTAACGCATCTGTTTGCCTGTCCGTTTTTTGTGTTCCAGCTTTGTTTTCATAAATTTCTTAAAGTCTTTTTCCTTCATTGTTCTTGCAAGGCTGATTCCATGCCCCGATGTATGTTAAATGATTTCGTAATTTTCTGATGAATATCTGTCCATCTCCTTAGAAGCATGCGCTGGACCGGTTTTTCTCCTGTAAATTTATGCTGCTACTTTGCCCTGTTGCCGACCGCGAGATTTATCATGGCTGTATCAGGTTTGAAATGATTTCAACGCCACCAATCCAGGTACCGATCATACTTCCAAAGCCCGGCAACAGAAACGCTAGAAATACGCGCAAAAGTTTATTTTTCCACCAGCCGGCAAATGTGCCCATATCCTCGGTTACTGTCTCAAACTCCCGCACTACCGGAGGCCTTACCAGAACCTGCACAAAGGCTGTAACATAACCGGCGCCAATGACAGGGGTCAGGCTGGTTACAGGGGCAGCAGCAAAGGCACTGGCTATGGTTAGCGGATGAGCCCAGGCCAGCATGGCGCCAATGGCCGAGGGAATACCATTGGCCAGGACCCAGTAGAGCAGATTGGCTCCGGCAGCGGTCCCGCCTTTTTGAAGGCCTATAGCGATGAGCGAGCCGATTATCAGCAAAGGAATAGCCCAGCCCAGGGCTTTCAATGAAGAAGAGACCGGGGGAAAGGTACTGATTGAGTGCATAACACTGCTATGGTCTTCCCCTATCCTTTTTTTGATACCCTCCACATGCCCGGCTCCGACAACTGCCACCAGTTTCCTTCCGGATGACATCTTGATTTTTTCCGCCAGGTATATGTCCCGTTCGTCTATCAGCACCTTTTTCAACTCAGGCATAGCCGCACCCAACTCGGACATCAACTCTGACAATACATCCTTTTTTTTGAGTTCCTCAAGTTTTTCCTCGGTGATTTCAGTCTTGTCAAAAAGACTCAGCAGAAGGGTAACCAGCAGATACCCTTTTTTAAAGAAAGAAGTTTCATGCCAGGCCCGGCGCAGCGTTACCCTGACATCCCGGTCACATAACGCGACCGGAATGGAATGTTTATCAGCCTCGCGGACGGCTTCCAGGAGTTCTGCTCCCGGCATGACTCCCAGCTGCATACCCAGTTTCTTCTGGTAGGAGGAAAGGATCAGGTTGACAAGCAAGGTAGACAACTGCTTGTTCCTGATTATTTCTTTCAGGTCAAGGGATTCCCAGCGTTTTCTACCGGAAAGCGCCTTATAGCGTTTGTCATCAAGTTCTACACATACACAATCGGGCTTCTCGGCGGCAATCACTTGCCGTACCAGGTCAACTGATCCCCGTGACACATGCGCTGTACCCACCAGAAGTATTTCCCTTTCGCCGAGGGTGAGGTGTTCGACGTCATCAGAGTAGACATGGTTAACGTCTCCCTGTTCTTTTATTTGATGAACATTCCCTGTCATGATCTTTTCAGCGCCCGCTTTCCATACGGCTTGAATTCGAAGTTTATATTCCCCAAGGAGGTACTAAAAGAAGAATCCTGCAAGGGTGCTTACCAGCAGTAAAATTTGCTGGCGCCTTTACTTAATACTGTTCATATATAAAAAAAAACACGCTGCGCTGTGCATGCGCAAGCCGCTGCAGGGGGGGCAATTATCCCTTTAATGCCTGGTATTCAGTAACACCGTTAAAAAATGTTTCCCATCCTGCAAATATGTCTCTCTATACCTAATCGCCCAAAAAAACAAGCACAGGAGTTAAGATTTAATTGATCTTGTGCAGCAGTACACCATAAGCACTTGCTGAATGAAATCCAATAATCAGTTAAAATATATACAAATGGGGGGCAAAAGATACTTCAGGAGGCACTCAACGGGGGGAGGAAATTTTTTTATCCTTGCAACAAAATCATCCACCGCTGGCAAGTTTTAAGAGCAGGCGGTTGCCTGGATATATTGTGTTGCCCTTCAGATTATTCCATCTCTTTATCTCTTCCGGGGATATCTTGTGCATTCTCGCAATGGTCCACAATGAATCACCGTTGCGGACCTGGTAAAAGGTATCAAGCATAGGCGCTTCTGCATCTGCAACCCTGAGTAATAACTGATCGCCGGGATGGATCATATTGCTAGGAAGATTATTCCATCTCTTTATCTCTGTTGCTGAAATCCTGTATTTTCTGGCAATGTCCCAAAGCGAATCACCGCTGCGGACGAGATAGTAAAATTCTGATCCGGTCGGTTGAGAGTTTGCCACCAGAAGGCGGTCACCGGGATGAATGACATTTGTTGCCAGACCGTTAAGCTGTCGCAATTCTTTTGAATCCAGATCAAACTGCCGGGCAATTTCCCAGAGGGAATCTCCTTCCTTTACCAGGTAGTATTGGCCTGAGTCATCACTGTCAAGATTGTTCTGTGGTGCGACAGGCTTACCCTGAACCTGCTGCGGCTTTGTATCATTCTGCACAACTTCTTTTTTGCGCTCTGAAGTTAATTTTTTCACCTGGTTACCGTCGGCAGCACCCCCCGCAACTCTGTTCTCGCTGCTCTGCACATAAAAAATAAGCTGTTGCCCGGCCCGTATCCGGCTGATATCAATTATATCATTCCAGGCAGCAATCAAGTACACCGGGACACTGTAAAGCCTGGACAGATGTGATACTGTTTCACCCGGACGCACTTTGTGCAAAATAAAATTGCCCCCCACAGCCTCTGCTGCCATATATCCCTTCGCCACACTTCCTTCCGGCAGCATTTGATACGCGGTGGTCTGGTAAGGAATACGCAGCCGCTGTCCAGCCTGTAATCCTGAAGATTTCAGCTTGTTTGATTTCAGAACCACGGTTTTGGTCAGTCCGTATTTCCTGCAGACTCGATCCAATGTCTCTCCCTTTCTGACAGTATGGGTCTTGAATCCGGTTGTCACAACAGCCTGTACGCGGGGCAGATTTTTTTCGACCTGTTCTTTCTTGCCTACCGGGACTTTAAATGGATAGGAAGCCTTATCAGGTGGGGTAAACTCTTTACGCAGTTCGTTGTTATATCTTTTCAGGACCGCCGATTCCATGTCACCGGCCAGTGCCACTGCCTTAAAAGCGGTCCAGCGCGGCACTTCCACTGTTTCGTATGCCAGGGGCGGTTCATACTCAATATTATCGAAACCATACTTTTCCGGTTCCCTGGCAATCAAGATTGCAGCTATGAGCTTAGGAACATATCGTTTTGTTTCCAGCTTCAGATAATTACCCTGGGCTATTTCCCAAAAATCAGTGGTGTTGTATTTCTTAATGGCTTTTCTGATTTTACCCTCACCGGCATTATAGGCCGCAACTGCGAGATACCAGGAGCCAAACTCACTGTATAGGTCTTCAAGGTATGAAACCGCCGCCTGGGTCGACTTGACCGGGTCGCGCCGTTCATCGACATACGTATTGACTTCGAGGCCATAATTAATGCCGGTGCTTTTAATGAACTGCCAGAGGCCTACTGCCCTGGCCCGTGAGTAAGCCCTCTCATTATAGCCGCTTTCAATCATGGCCAGATAGGCGAGATCCTCAGGCAAGCCGGCTTCTCCAAGTCGTTCCTGTATGATGGGGAGAAAGCGCCCGGACCTGGAAAGCCAGACTGCAAAGCTGTTGTGGTGCTTGCCCATAAAAAAATCCAGATAATACTGAACCTGTCGATTGAGTGTTACCGGGAAAGCATACTCCACAACGTCATCGGAATATGTATCTGCGGGAATTCCCTGCTCCCATTCGCCAAGAAGCTCGAGTTCCTGCAGTTCCTGATCCTTTGTCTGCTCAGGTTCCGGCTCAACATCGCCCTGCAGCCTGCCTTCCTCCTCTGTGCTGCTCAATAAGGGCGAATAATCGCCGGAGGGGCCCCAGTTAAAATCAGGACTTTGTTCGACAGCAACAATTCTCGGCGCATGGTGCTCCCTGTCAATATCTCCGGTTTTTACAGGAGCACAGGCAGCTAACACTACAAAGCAGCAGGAGGTGGTAAGGATTTTATAAATGATTGGCCTGGTAATACTCATGCATATCCTTGGAAAAGGTTTTCGGGGTGTTATTCTTCCCACAATTCATGAAATTTGCAAAAAACATGCCGATTCTAATTAAAACAATTAAAACTTTATGCTGATTACTATCATGATATCTGGGAAAGCATGAGCCGGCTTGGTATGGTTTCCTTTTGAAACAATATTTTAGAGAAAAAACACCCAGATAGAAATTGCACTAATTACCATGAAATTCCTTGCTGCTGCAACAAAAAACAAGTCAGAGCTTGAATTTAGAAAACTTTTAGTGGAAAATACAGCCTCCTGTTTCGGCAAAAAGCCAAAGGGTAAAGCAAAGAAGCTGTTTTGTTCATAAGAAAACGGTGGTTTTTCTGTTTTCGTTTTCTTATTTAATTACAACATGTTATATTGTGCTGCGTTACATTGTATTGACCCATCAGGGTGCCAATGAAGACCGATACTAAACATATGCTTAAAAAACTTTTTTATGCTACTGCAGTTTTAAGTGGACTGACAATTATTGTCAGCTTGTGTGCCTTTTTCTGGCTCGTTGTCTTTTCTCCTGGCGAACAGGTCAAACAGAAGAATATAGAAAAAATTCTTTCCATGGAAAGCCCGGTCTATTACAGCGATGGCCAGAACAAAATCGGGGTTTATTTCCAGGAAGCCCATAGGCAATATATCCAATATGATGAGATTCCCGAAGCTTTTATCGACGCCATTATCGCGGCTGAAGACAATAACTTCTTCAAACATTTTGGCGTTGACATACCGGGAGTGATGCGGGCCATGCTGGCAAACATCAAGGCCGGAAAAATTGTCCAGGGCGGCAGCACCATCACCCAGCAGACCGCCAAAAACCTTTTCAAAAGAAAAGACCGTTCCCTGAAATCTAAACTGACTGAACTGCTACAAACCCTCAGGCTTGAGTACCATTACCCGAAAGAAAAAATAATGGAATTTTATGCCAACCAGTTCTATGTCAGCGGCAACGGCCATGGCCTGGGCGTAGCAGCGCAATATTATTTTGATAAGACCGTTGCAGAGATGAACACCCTGGAATGCGTTTTTATCGCAGGCTCTGTCCAAAGACCTAATTACTATAATCCCTTTATCAAGGGTGATGAAGAAATGGCCGACCTGGCTATCAAGCGGGCAAAACAGCGTTCCGCTTATGTCCTGGGGCAGATGCTAAAGCTTGGCATGATCTCGCGTGGCGCATATGAAGACTATATGGAGCAGGAAATTGCCTTTAAACAGGGACAGATGTTCTTTCCGCTTAATACGCTGATGGATTTTGTCAAGAAAGGCCTTTCTGCCCCCGAGGTGGAAGAAGCGCTGGCAGCCCACGGCATTGATAATATCGCTACTTCTGGCGTAAGAATTTACACCACAGTTGAAAAGGAATTACAGGATCAGGCTTTTTACGGCCTGCGCAAAGAATTGTCCCGGCTGAGCATTCGCCTGAAAGGCTATATGCATGAAGAGCTGCAACAATACTATGAGGGTTTGGTGCAGGCCGGAGACCGGGACCTGCATGATGGTGCCTTTTTCTTTGGCACTGTTGCCGCCATCGATATCTCTGCCAACCCATTGATAACCGTTTCCCTTGGAAAACCTGACTCCATAAAGAATCTTACAGGTACAGTCGATCGTCCAGGTTTACTGCCGGTTGTTGATTCCCTCGTCAAATGGGAAAAAAATCGCTGGACTGAACCCGGTGAGCAGGACCTGCAAAAATTTCTAAAAGGATTCAAAGTCGGGGATAAGATTTTCGTAAGTGTACGTCAAATTGACCGGAGCAATAACTCTATACTGCTTGACCTGGAAAAATATCCTGAAATCCAGGGCGGCCTGATAGGTCTCAGGGATGGAACTATCCGGTTTATGGTGGGAGGGATGGAGAACCGTTTCTTCAACCGGGCAGTCTCTGCCAAACGTCCCATGGGTTCCGCAATCAAACCCCTTGTCTATACTGCAGCTATACAGCTAGGCTGGGACAGCATTGATGAACTAGACAACGACAGAAACCTGTTTGTCTACCAGAAGCAGGCTTATTTCCCGAGACCAGACCATGACAGCCCACATAAGCAGGTGTCAATGAGCTGGGCAGGTGTCCATTCTGAAAATGTGGCTACGGTCTGGCTCCTGTACCACCTGTGTGATCAGCTCACACCGGCCCAGTTCAAGGAACTTATCTCCCACCTTGACCTGAGCCCGCGCGATGATGAGTCACATGCCGGCTACAGGCAGCGTCTGCGCGACACTCTCGGGATCCTGGTGGACAAGGAACAAATCTACCGTGCAGCATTCAGACAGGCTGTTATTAACCTTGAAGCCGACCTGATCTTCAGCGGCAGACTCGACGAATACCAGTACCTGAAGAAAATGCAATATGGTGCTGATTTTGAGATTTTCCTTGAAGAGATTGAAAATCTTGAAGGGCCCGAATACGTTGAGGAAACAAGGCGCCAACGCCAGATTGATGCAGAAAAAAATATCCGGCAACAGATCCTCAAAAACAATTATCTCCATCATATAAAACTATCGCAGGAACTCGACTTCCTGCGGGCCAGTCTTTCCGGCAAACTGCAGTTGAGCAGAACCGCAGCGCCGGAGATGTTCCTTGGCCGTTTTTACCATGACAGGTTCAATGACATATTTATCTATGCCAGCGCGCCTGTTGAAGATGCTTCCTGGCAGATGCTCAGCCCCGCGGACATCCAGAAAGAATTGCGCCCCCTGTCATTTGCACGGTTCAGGAAAAATTTCCAGGATAATTTCTGGAACAATATCCTCCTTGAAGGCAAAGTCAGCCTGTCAACATTGGAGACACTCAATAAAGCCGTACAGGCAGAATCCGAATATCTCTCTTCTCTCCCCCCATACAGTTTCGAGGTCCTGTCACTCATCCCAGATTTTCGTGTTCTGGCAGGGCTGCGTTACGTGACAGCGTTGGGCAGGGCTTTCAATATCAAGAGTGAACTGGAGCCCGTCCTGTCATTTCCCTTGGGTTCAAATGTTATTTCACTCCTCGAAACGGCCAGAATCTACCAGGCTATAACAATGGGCCATATAACTTTGAGCAGCTCGGATAACAGTATTGATGAACTTGCAATTATTGACCGCATAGAAAATGCTGAAGGCGAAACCATCTTTGAGCCGGTGAGAAAAAATATCAAAGTCGTTGATGCCAGGACAAATTTAGCGCTGAGTGACATATTAGAAAATGTAGTAAAATTAGGGACAGGACGTTACGCACATGCAAATGTCCGGCTCCACAGTCGCGATCCTGAAATTGAGCGGCAGCTCAAACAGTTTAACCTGCCTGTTCCCATCATGGGAAAAACAGGGACTGCAAACCGCTTCACAAATTCTGCTTTTGCAGGTGTGATTCCCGGTCCCAACAGTGGGCAGAACGGATTTGCAACAAAAAACGGCTATACTGTTGCAGCCTATGTCGGCTTTGACAACAATGATCCCATGGTCCGGAATAACACGCACATCACCGGTGCCAGTGGTGCCCTCCCGGTCTGGACCAGAATGGCGAACAGCATTCTTCTTGAAAAAGAATTCGGCGCCGAATTGGACCTTGTTGACCTGGCCTTTTCCTTTGATCCTATCACCGGCCAGACAGGTTTACGCTTGATCCAGCCCGACCTCGAACAGAAAAGCATCCCGGTTAACAGAGGCAACGGCTTGCCTGTCCGGGCTCAATATGGCAGTACCGACTCTGCCAATTCCACAAATGCCAAAGTTTTGAGCTTCGGCACCATCCTTCCAAGCGGTGAAGTCAAGCCGAACCGGACCTTTCAGCCTTTCTGGAGCAATTAATTGTTCCCGAACTTCTTCCATTCGTGAACTTTGCGCATACGCCCCCCAAGCCTCCTCCTCTTTAACAATAATTAGTCTCTGCAAAAAGTCTCAGCGCAAGTCTTAATTCTTGCATAATTGACAAATTCTGTTTTATTGCTAAGGCTTGACAATTTTAAGAACATTGAACCCCGAAGGGAACAGGTAACGTGGGTTCATCTTCTTCATATCAAAATAAACTGCAGGATAACGTATGCTGCCTCCCAAAGCTTTCAAGCTCATTATTGTATCGATCTTCCTTGCTTTCCTGTTAAACGGGTGCGGAGCTACCCGTCCGGTTACTTCCACTGGCAGGGTACAAGCCCCGGCACCATCAAGCCAACAGGAAATTGAGCAACCAGTCTTCCAGTCCCCACCACCAGAGCAGGTTGAACAGGAAATTGAAGAGTCAGCCCCAACCTCCTCACCTTTGCCACTTTTCGAGCCTGAGGGGGCAATGGAGACCAGGGAAGTAAAACTGGATTATGATGATATCGGGTTTATCCAACTCCGTTTGGATGAATATGAAAACAGGTTTGAATCTTGGCTGGAAATTTCCGAATTTACGCAGGAGGACGATCTGGCTGAGGAACTTACAGCATCTGAAACAGAATGTGTGCAGAGGCTTGAACGCATTTTAAGCGGTTACGGTCTCCTACTGGAAAAGATACAGCGGAGTGAAACAGTTCCGCTTGGCAGGCCTGCAGCACTTGACCTTAATAAAATGCAACAGCTTGATATTACGTTTCTTGAAAGCAAATGCGATGAAATGCTTGCCAAGGATATTGCGCCCCAGTATGAATTCATGCCCGAAGCCAAACCAAAACTTTCTTTTGCTGCTGCTCAAGAAATGATTGTATCATATGTCGAACAGGGAACTTACCTGGAAGCACTCTTGTCTTACGAGCGTCTTGCCCGCGATTTCCCTGACCTGAAGCCCTCTATGTCCACCCAGATGAGCTATGGCCTTGCCTTGCAATACAGCGGCCAAATCAAGGCAGCAGCAAGACACTTTAAAAACATGCTTGAGTCCAGCGAACTATCAATTGCCCCTCTCAGCCTGCAGCGGGAAATTGCAGATCTCCTTCTTGCCGGCGGCAATGTTGCTGCAGCAGAATCCTATTATGACCGCGTTCTCGCAGGACATGAACTAATCGGTGCAGAAAAAACATGGGCTGAGGAACAGCTTGCCTTCCTGCGTTCTGCTGATCCCGCGTCTGAGGATATGGTCGCTTACATGGCGCTTCTGCGTGAATTTCAGAGGTATGACTACCGGATTGATGCACCAAGGTTAAATGAAGCGATAAATGCTTTTGCGACGCAGTACACCGGCAGCCCTGTTGCCGTCAGTGCTTTACGGCTTAAAACTTTTGCAAAGGACCAGCTTAAGTCATGGTTTAGCCGCCAGTTAATCAGAGTTGATTCTCTTGTCGCAGAGAAAAAATTTGCCGAGGCAACCGATATTCTTAATAGCATGACGCGCTATTATTTTCCTGCAGAGCTGCAGGCAGTTCTGCAGGAAACCTATCGCAAAGTGGGCCAGTCTGAAATCCAGGAAATGGAAACGCTGCAGCACGTCCAGGAAGTGGAATTTACCGAACAGTGGGATGCCGCCAATAAGCTCCTGGACTCTCAACGTTATGATAATGCCATATCAGCTTTTACAGCCCTGATGGATACCGAGTATGAACAACAGGCAACAATGAAGATAACCGAAGCAGCCAACGAGGCTGCCGGCAAGATGCGCAAAGAGGCGGCATCCCTTTTTGTCAGGGCTGGCAGGACTTCAGACCCTGAGCAGAAAAAGGAACTCCTTATGGCCTCCCATAGACTTTTGACGGAAATCCTTGACAAGTATCCGCAAACCGATCTCCTGGACAAGGTACATCAGAATATCTCCATACTCGAAGGACAGATCCAACGCTTTGATCCGGAACTGCTGAAAGAATTGCAGCAGGAGAATTCTGTTGAGCCTTCCAGTCCTTTCACGAGACAACTTCAGTGATTTAATATTTTTCTGTCCGCGTTACTTCTGCAATCTTGCTCCGGTGTGCTCCATTGCCAACAGGGCTTCTTTGATGGCAACACCTCCAGCAAAACCACCCAGGCCATTTGCAGCAACTATCCTGTGACATGGAATTATTAGCGCCACTGGATTATCTCCACAGGCCTTAGCTGCCGCCCTTTGTCCTTTCGGGGAACCGACCGAATGAGCCAGTTGCTGATATGTAATGCAGCTGCCATAGGGTATTTCTCCGATATGGCGCCAGATACGTTTCTGAAAATCTGTTCCTGCGGGAACAAGGGGCGATTCATTGACGATCGGGAACGTGGTAAGCCTGCCCGAAAAATAATCAGTAAACATGCTGTCGAAGTGAAATTTTTTTTGCGGTATCTTTTTGATATAGACCTTGAAATTTAAACTCTTTAATTGTTCCTGGGCCCGTTCATGCTTTTCAGAAGCAAAACTTAGATGTACAATGTTATCTTCGGGCCCGATGATACAGTAAATGACAAATTTCCCGTATCTGCATGTAACCTTAGCAAAATCAAGGCCAACCCCTGAACTTGACAATTTGAACAAGTAAGTGTGTAAATATTCTTTCATGTGTGCCTGAATTACAAAACTGGTTTACGTATGCATCCTCTGGAAAAGAAAACTCTGAAAATCTTCGAACAGGAGCAGCTCCTGCAGGCCGGTGAAAAAGTTGTTATCGGGGTTTCCGGCGGCCCGGACTCCATGGCACTTTTACACGTCCTGTCCCGTTTAGCCCCTGTTATAGATATAAAACTGGCTGCTGTCTATGTCAATCACGGACTCAGACCGGGTGAAGCAGAAAAGGAAAAAAGTTTAGCTGCTTCTGAAGCAAATAGGCTCGGTATTGATTTTTTTTCCGGTGCCGTTGATGTCAAAGGCTTGGCCGCAAGACAAAAATTTTCCATTGAACATGCCGCCAGGCTGCTGCGCTACGATTTTCTTGAAAAAACCGCCCAAGCTTACGGTGCACAGAAAATTGCCTTAGCCCATAGCGCAGATGACCAGGCTGAAGAAATTCTCCTGCGCCTCGTCAGGGGTACAGCCAGGAAGGGGCTTTCTGGTATGAAAACCCTGCGCGCCGGGAGATATATCCGCCCCTTCCTGCGTTTTCCCAAGTCTCATCTACTTGACTATCTTGATAAGCATTCCATCCCATTTGCACTTGACAGCTCCAACATGCAAAATCTTTTTCTGCGCAACCGAATAAGAAATGACCTGCTGCCTTATCTGGCAGAGCAGTACAATCCGAATATCCGGCAGACCCTGACCCGCACGGCAACCATCCTGCAGGACGAAGAAGAACTTCTGGAAACCCTCACAGAGGCGGCTTTTTCTGAAACTGTTAGCGTTATTCAGGAAACTTTGGCACAGGTGCAGGAAGATACCACTCGTTGCCCCGAACCGTGCCCGCAGGCACTGCAGCTGCGCTTGGATCTTTTTGCGTTGCAACCACATGCAATCCAGCGAAGGCTGCTGGAAAAATGCTGCTGGCTTATGGCTTGTGAACCCCGGTCCAGACAGATAGAACACCTCCTGCAACTTGCCAGGCCGGGTTCAAGTGCTGGCTGCCTTCACCTTTCTGACGGCCTGCGGGTTACGAAATCCAAAGAGCATTTTAACTTTGCATATCCGCACGGGCGTGGACCGTTTCGAGGCAACCTCCCGAGCAAGACTGCACTTGAAATACGCGAAACCAGGATCGCCGGGCCGGGCAGCTACGAGTTTCCAGCATTGAACAAAAGGCTGGTGGTCGAAGACATTGAAGGCTTCATTCCCGTATCAGCAGATATCTTCCCCACCGGCGAATATCTCGACTCCGCCCTTTTCTCTTTTCCGCTTACACTCAGAAGGCCTGTGCCGGGTGACCGCTTCCATCCTTTGGGTGCACCGGGGAGCAAGAAAGTTTTTGATTTTCTTCGCGATCAGAAAATTGACCGGCATGAAAGAGACCTTGTCCCGGTCTTATGTATTGATGATTCCATTCTTGCCCTGCCCGGACTACGCATCGATCATCGCTTCAGGGTCACTGAGAAAACAAGCCATGCTATCAGAGTGCGCTGGCAGGAGATAACGGAAGAAAAGAAAAGTTAAAGCCTACAGACACAGTCTCCACGGCGTTTCCCTTTCCCTTCTCGAGCAGTTAGCAATAACAGGAGGAAAAACTGAAAACTTTAGCAGATACGATTTAATAACTCCCACACTATAAATTTACCTGTCATAAATAGTACTAAGGTACAATAGTAATTGATTTTAAGTTGGTATAATCTCCTTTAACAGGAAAAAGCCAAACCTGCTGTGAAACAAGGCCGAGAAACCTGGGGGTTCGATGAGACAGCCGAGTAGCCATGTACTGCAGCTCGGCTTTTTTATTTATGGTAATTGCAAAATTGTACTGAAAAATATTGGATACATACTCTTACAGATTTTATACAATAGTAGTGTTTTCTCTGTGCCTCTATGAATTATCAAAAGAGCCTCCAATGCATGACTGAACCCGTTACCACTCCTTCAGGCGCGGAAATATTTCTAAGCCAGGCTGTTCGGGATGCATGTGAAAAGCTTTCTCATAACATCCGCATTGGCGTAGGACTGCAATTAGTAATAGGTGATGATGGGTCAGGCAAAACAACCCTCTTTAACCAGCTAGCGCAAAGGTTCAGTGCGGACAACAATACAGTTGTGCTTTTGCTTAACAATCCTCAGTTTAGGGACCTGCAGCAATTTCTTGTTACCGTTGCTGCTGTTTTCAAAACCATCAAAACTCCCTCTGATTTTGATGATAGTTTACTGCAGAGGGCATTCAATAGCTTTTTCTACAAACTGTGTCTACAGGAGAAAAAAACCGTTCTTCTGCTCATTGATAATGGCCAGAATCTTCCGGACTTCTGCCTTAATGCTCTAAATTCCTTTTATGACCATCACATGGATTGCCGGAGTTTGCTCCAGGTTGTCATATGCTGTGAGCCTTCATTAGTGAGGAAAATCAATGCGAACGATTCCTTAAACAGCCGGGTTGCTTTTGCGGCCGTGCTCAAACCTTTAGGTTTTAAAGACACCAGAAAATTCATTCTCTTTCACCTGGAACGTACCACAGCCGACCACAGTTTTCCTCCGGCACTTTTCAGTATACCCGCCCAGTGGGCCATTTATCATATGACCCAGGGGCATCCAAAAGAAATTATTGAGCTCTACCATTTCATCGTCCTGACACTGGCTATTGAAAACCGGAAAAAAGTTGGCTGGTTCATGACCCTGCGTTGCGCCAAGCAGCTTATCCCTCCTCGGGCAAAAAAATTGCAAATCATCCAGGCCTCTTCTCTTGCCAGTCTTGTTGTTCTCATTCTGCTTTTAGGATTGTGGTCAGTGCAGACCAAGACATTGAGCGTGCCCCAACCGGAGTACCTGCCAGAGGTGACTACCCCCCAAAGGATACCGCCGCCAGAACAGCAGCCACTTGAATCGGTAAAAGTCCCACAAAAAATTCTATCACCGGCGATATTAACAGAGGGGCAGGTCGAAGTAGCGGCTCCTGCTGAAAATTCTGCAGCGTTTCCGGTGCAGCCTGAAGACAAAGCCGCATCTGCGCAGGTTCCTGTGCTTGAATCAGCCACAGTCACTCCGGCCATAAAAGAAAGCCGGCAAGTTATGCTTGGCGATACCTTTCTGGGTATGATTCAGCAGGTTTACGGTCCTGATTACGTGAATACGCAATATATAGACCAAGTTATTGCTGCCAATCCCCATTTAAGGGATTTCGACAACCTGAAAGTCGGCGACAAGGTTTTTTTTCCTGTTTTGGTCCAAGAAGCCGCAAAACCTTTTCTCGCTGCAACTGCATCTAAGTCCCAGCCTGCCCCAGGGGTTGTTTCGCAACCTCAGCCGGACGATTCTGCAGATTCTATTGGTAAGCGGGTAGAGCCACCTGAATATCTAGGTGATATTATTACTGCTTCTGGAGAAACTTTTGGTGATATGGTCCGCAGGATTTACGGACCGTGGAGCTTTAATCCTGAAAACGTCAAAACGGTTATGGCAGCCAATCCGGATCTTAAGAGTCCTGAATTGTTGTCTGTGGGCTATAAAGTCCGTTTTCCCACAATTCCCGTGGCCCTGACGTCAAAAGCGGAAGAAGTATGGTGGGCACGGATCACTACTTTTGACAATATTCAAAGCGCTTATCGCTTTCTACGTAAATACAGTAAAGCATCATCACCCTTGCTCATTATTCCTTCAAGAGATAACAGTGGCCAGATCCTAATGAATATTTTGCTGGAAGAATATTTTGTGGATAAAAAGTCGGCACAAAAAGCCATCCATGCCCTGTCTGATGAAATTTCAGCTCAGGCTCAAGCATTGCATGGCTTGAGTCCTGCAACTTTTTACTATCAGTTGACGCCAAATGATTAAAAAAAATTTGGTAGATTAAAAATTATCACAATGGCACGCTGCAATGTGAAAGTACAAAAAACGCATAAAAATTGGAGCACCAAACCTGCTGGAAAAGCTTGGGGGGACTTATAGGCTCTCCACAATCTTGACCCGTGATTTTCTTGTGCTAAAATAACGTCGCAAATCAATATGTTAACTTAATGCAAAGCCTGTTTCTTTTTTAATTTCCTCAACTCTATCTAACACCTCTTGCTCAGTAAAGAGCCCTTTAGCTACCATAACATCCATCAATGCTTG
>Ga0102961_1000028_pt1 | contig 17500 bp, 22 predicted proteins | sample SalPonF2_C_D1_MG_FD_84518 | JGI IMG/M metagenome (GOLD analysis project Ga0102961, IMG submission 84518) | Salt pond soil microbial communities from South San Francisco under conditions of wetland restoration - Salt Pond MetaG SF2_C_D1_MG ...
AATAAGTGCCCGATTCAGGGTGCGGCGACCGGGTAGGGCAGGCTCAGGAGTTCCAGCGTAGCGCTCGTCCCGGGTAATTTTGCCCTGACTTCGCCAGCCAGCGCATCAGTGCGAACCACGGCGAGACACTCGGCACCGGCCGAGCGGACGACGTTGCCGACCTTCTGACCGCCGTTCGTCAATATGGTGCCCGGTTCCGGGTTATGGCCGCCCGGTACTGCAAATCGGAACATGCGGCGTTTGATTTTCCCCAAATGCTGGGTTCGGGCCACGACTTCCTGACCGGTGTAGCAACCCTTTTCGAAACTGATTCCGTCGAGCAGATCGAGATTTGTCATTTGCGCGACAAACAGCCCCCGGCTGCTTGCGAAAATGGTCGGGTCGCCGGCGCGGATTCGCTGCAGTTCCCATTTTTCGCCGCTGTCTGCGGCTATGGGGTATGCGCCAGGCCGCTGATGCAGCAAAAAGGTGTTGTCGAGACCGGGCAGGCGAATCAGTCTCGCGTCTGCCGCCGCGGTGACAGCCATGGGCCCGGGTGCGGCCTGAGCCAAGCCGTTTGCGGTCAGCCACACCGGGACTGCCGGCCCGGATACAGCCGCGAGTTCGACACTGTCGCTGAAATCAGTAATTTGCAGCCGGGCCCGCAGAACATACCGTCCGAGAATGGCGGCAACCGGCTCGATGATTTCCTTCGGCAGGATCAGGTCTATCGTGTCCGGATGCGGCGAAAGCGCATAGGCAATGGCCTGGAGCCGGCCTTTGGCGTCGCTGAGGCCGGTCAGCTGGGCATGCGCCTCATCCAGCTTTCGCACATCGTTGCAGAGCTGTCCCTGCAGAAAAGACGCCGCATCGTCGCCGCTGATTCTAAGCGTGCCGAAATGGGGTATCGCCCAGGCTTCTCCCGTTTCCGCCGCGGTGCTGTCCGCCAGTTTGTCAGGCTCGATCATATGCGCCGCATTCTTGGCTCTTGGTGGCCCTAATGCAAGGTGAAATACGACCGTTGATCTGGCAGACTAGGCCGGATGCAAAAACGCCAAGAAAAAAACGAATTGCCTGCTGCGGAACGGGCCGAATCCGGTTCCGCAACTGTGCCTGACAGCGGGGCAGAGCCAGCGAAGGAGATCGGCGGCCGGGATGGTCCTGATCCGACGCGTTATGGCGACTGGGAAAAAGCGGGGCGCTGTATCGATTTTTAGGCGCGCGACGACGCGCTCCAGGTCAAACGCGCACGGAGCTTCTTCTCTTTGACCATTCAGAACAGCAAAAGGGTGTAACTAACGATGGCGACTGATAATCGTCCGCTTTCTCCGCATTTGCAGGTCTACAGCCCGCAAATCACATCGGTGCTCTCGATCCTCCATCGCATTACCGGGGTTGTCATGTCGCTCGGCGCGTTGCTTCTCGCCTACTGGCTGCTGGCGCTGGCATCGGGCCCGGTGGCCTATGCCGGCGCGCTTGAGGTGCTCGGCTCCGTCCCTGTCATGCTGATCCTGTTCGCTGTCAGTTACTGCTTTTTCTACCATTTGTGCAACGGGCTGCGTCATCTGGCCTGGGATGCCGGCTGGGGCTTCGAGTTGCCGCAGGTTTACGCATCCGGTTGGGCAGTTGTGATCGCTTCTTTAGTGTTGACACTGGTTTTCTGGGTCGCACTTCTGGCGGGAGGGTCGTCATGAGTCTGCGCACCCCGCTAGGCAAGGCGCTTGGGCTAGGCTCAGCGAAAGACGGCACCGGTCACTGGTGGTCACAGCGAGTGACCGCCGTGGCCCTGGCGATACTCGGTTTATGGTTCGCGATTGCGCTTGCAAGTCTTGATGGTTTCGACTTTCAGACGGTCCGGCTATGGCTCGGTGCGCCGTTGAACTCGATTCTGCTGATTATTCTGGTGGCGACTCTTTTCTACCATTCGAGCCTTGGCGTTCAGGTGGTAATCGAGGATTACGTCCATGAGGATGGCGGCAAGGTCATCGCGCTGGTGTTAGCCAAATTCATTCATCTGTTTGCCGCGGTGGTTGGGATATTCGCCGTATTGCGGATCAGTTTCGGAGCCTGAGCATGAGCCGAACTTACGAATTCATCGACCATACCTACGACGTTATCGTCGTCGGCGCCGGCGGGGCGGGTCTGCGGGCGACCTTCGGACTCGCCGAACAGGGGCTCCGGACCGCCTGTATCACGAAGGTATTTCCTACGCGTAGCCACACGGTGGCCGCGCAGGGCGGCATTAGTGCCGCGCTCGGCAATATGGGTGAGGACGACTGGCGCTGGCATATGTACGACACCATCAAGGGGTCCGATTGGCTCGGAGACCAGGATGCGATCGAGTATATGTGCAAGGAAGCGCCGGATGCGGTCATCGAACTCGAGCATTACGGCGTTCCGTTTTCACGCACCGAGGAGGGCAAGATTTATCAACGGCCCTTTGGCGGGATGACGACCCATTTTGGCGAGGGTACGGCGCAACGCACCTGCGCCGCCGCAGATCGAACGGGTCATGCAATGTTGCATACGCTGTATCAGCAGTCGCTCAAACACGATGCGGAGTTCTTTATTGAGTATTTCGCCGTAGATCTGATCATGGAAGACGGCCAGTGCCGCGGCGTTGTCGCCTATCGTATGGACGATGGCACCCTGCATCGGTTTCGCGGCCATATGACCATACTCGCCACCGGAGGATACGGCCGGGCCTATTTCTCCTGCACCTCGGCTCACACCTGCACCGGCGACGGCAACGGCATGGTCCTGCGCGCCGGACTCCCACTGCAGGATATGGAATTCGTGCAGTTCCATCCCACCGGAATCTATGGCGCTGGCTGCCTCATCACCGAAGGCGTGCGTGGCGAAGGCGGATATCTGACCAATTCCGACGGCGAGCGCTTCATGGAGCGTTATGCGCCAAATGCGAAAGATCTTGCATCGCGCGATGTTGTAAGCCGTTCCATGACGATCGAAATCCGCGAGGGCCGCGGCGTCGGGGCGGAGCATGATCACATCCACCTGCACCTTGAACATCTCGGCCCGGATGTCATCAACGAGCGTCTGCCGGGTATCGCCGAGACGGCCAAGATATTCGCAGGTACAGACGTAACCAGGGAGCCGATCCCGGTCCTGCCGACCGTGCACTACAACATGGGCGGAATTCCGGCCAATTACCATGGCGAAGTCGTAACGCTCAAAGATGGCAACCCGGAACATGTGGTTCCCGGTCTGATGGCGATCGGCGAGGCGGCCTGCGTTTCTGTGCATGGCGCGAATCGACTGGGATCGAATTCGTTGCTCGACCTCGTGGTGTTCGGGCGTGCGGCAGCGCACCACTGCGGCAGCATCGTTGCGCCAAATCAGCGCCACAAGCCGTTGGCCGGCGATGCCGGGCAGCAGGCGGTGGATCGCTTTGACCGGCTGCGCCATTCCAACGGCAGTGTCACGACAGCCGAGCTGCGCCTGAAAATGCAGAAGATTATGCAGAATCATGCCGCCGTGTTTCGCACCGGCGAGGTCCTGCGGGAAGGCATTGAGTTGCTCACCGCGGCATGCGCCGAGTTCGCCGACATCAAGGTGGCCGACCGCTCCATGGTATGGAATACCGATCTTGTTGAGACCATGGAGCTGGAAAATCTGCTGGGTCAGGCGCTGGCTACCATTTGCTCGGCGGAAAACCGCAAGGAAAGCCGCGGTGCGCATGCACGAGAGGATTTCTCCGATCGGGACGATTCGAACTGGATGAAACACTCTCTGGCTTGGCTGCCGAATCCGACGGAAATTCGTATCGATTATCGTCCGGTCCACGAAGAGACACTTACGGACGAAGTCGAGGCCGTTCCGCCCAAGGCCCGCGTGTACTGACTGCAATCGCTCAAGGAGACTTCGCCACATGGCCCAGTTCCGACTCCCCGCAAATTCTCGAATCGGCAAGGGAAAACATTTCAAGGCCGCAGACGGCACCAGGAATGTGCGCCGCTTCCTGGTCTATCGCTACGATCCGGACAGCGGAGAAACTCCGCGTGTCGATACTTACGAAGTTGACATGGACAGTTGCGGGCCGATGGTTCTCGACGCGTTGATCAAGATCAAGAACGAAATCGATCCGACGCTGACTTTCCGCCGCTCCTGTCGCGAGGGGATTTGTGGTTCATGCGCCATGAATATCGACGGCGGCAATACGCTGGCTTGCATCCAGGCCAGCGACGAGATCAAGGGTGACGTGAAAATCTATCCGTTACCTCACCTGCCGGTCGTCAAGGACCTGGTGCCGGACCTGACCAATTTCTACGCCCAATATGCGTCGATAAAACCGTGGCTGCAGGCGCGCACCCCGCCGCCACCGGATGGCGAGCGGCTGCAGTCGAAAGAAGAGCAGGAGCTGATCAACGACCCGTCAGCCTGCATCCTGTGCGCCTGCTGCTCTACAAGTTGCCCGAGTTACTGGTGGAACAGCGACCGCTATCTCGGCCCGGCGATACTGTTGCAGGCTTATCGCTGGATTGTCGACAGTCGTGACGAGGCTACCGGCGAACGGCTCGACGAGCTCGAAGACCCGTTCCGTCTGTATCGTTGCCATACCATCATGAACTGCACGCGGACGTGTCCCAAGGGCCTCAATCCGGCGCGCTACATCAGTGAAATAAAGAAAGCCCTTATTGAGCGGCGTCACTAGCCGCCGCGTGCGCCGCTCGAAATGAGTGAACTGTCCCGTCTTCGCTGGCACTGCCGTCGCGGGATGAAAGAACTCGATCAATTGCTCGAAAGATATCTCGACCGGTACTACGAGGGTGCGACAGCAGAGCACCAGGCCGCTTTCCGCGCGTTACTGGATCTGCAGGATCCCGAGTTATACGGTTTCCTGCTGGGACGCTCGACGCCTGAGAACGATTCAATGAAAGCAATAATTGATCGGGTCCGCGGTGAACCAGACAATTGAGCTGCGGGCTGGTAGCGGAGTCGCCGTTTTTATTATGTTTACTCACGCGCTGGCGCTGACCGGTATCGCCCTGGGCGGGGTTGACGGTCCGGTTGCAACGGTGCTCGCTATCGGCGTTTTTTGCAGTGCCGCAATGGCGATGCGAACGGAACTCGCGACGGCGGCGTCGATTCGACGTTGCGGGTTTAGCGAGGAAAGAGGATGGTGGCTCGAGGCGCGGGACGGCTGTCGCACGACAGCAATCCTCGAGGAATTCCTTTGTTTGGGCTACCATTTGATAACAATGGTCTGGCGCGACCACAAAGGGCGGAGATACCGCATCTGGCTCACTCCGGAGACGGTTTCCGCGGCCCGGCGGCGACGCCTGGCGGTCTATCTGAGGTGGGGGCTTATTACGGAAAATACCGATCAATTTGGTAAGAACTTTCCGCCTGACGCAGGGTCTATGTCTGTGGCATGCCGGCGTACGCACCGAGTGGGGGGCGTCGATGCCGGGAAAGATAACTGATCGCGAACTGGTCGGGCGTGTCAAGAAAGGGGACAAGGGCGCCTTCGATCTGCTGGTACTGAAATACCAGCACAAAATCGTAAAACTGGTGATGCGCTACGTGAGAGACCCGTCCGAGGCTATGGACGTTGCCCAGGAGGCATTTCTCAAGGCCTATCGCGCGATGGCGACGTTCCGTGGCGACAGCGCTTTTTATACATGGCTTTACAGGATCGCGATCAACACGGCAAAGAATCACCTGGTTGCAGCGAAACGGCGCCCGGTGGATTTCGAACTCGATCTGCAGGATCCGGATCAATACGAGCTGAGCAACCGCCTCAAGGACATTGACACGCCAGAGGGCTTGCTGCTCAGCAACGAGATTCGGGAAGCGGTCGAAGATGCGATACGGGGTTTGCCCGAAGATTTGCGCACAGCCATTTTGCTGCGCGAGATCGAGGGTATGAGTTACGAGGAAATCGCCGAGGCGATGACCTGTCCGGTTGGAACGGTACGGTCGCGGATTTTTCGCGCCCGGGAAGCGATAGACAAGCGTTTGCAGCCATTGGTGAATTGAGGAACCGACATGGCGAGTCCAATAGATTTTCAGGTATCGGCACTGGTTGACGACGAGCTCGATGCGGCCGAGTTCGAGCTGCTTGCCGAGCGTCTGTCGCGCGATCTTCCGTTACGCGCGCAATATTCGCGGTTCGCGATTATCGGTGAGGTATTGCGCGGTGCGCCATTGTTGCTGGATCCCGGTTTTGCGGAGCGCGTGCGTGCCGATGTTGCGAAGGAACCGTCGGGGCCACTGCCTACTCTCGGCGGGATGCAAGCATATCTGCGTCCGGTTCTCGGTATGGCGATCGCAGCGGCGGTGGCGGTCGTGGCATTGTTCAGCCTGATGCCAGGGCCGCAGATGCCGATCACCGGTGAGGCGCCTGGCATGGCGTTGCAGCAGGGAGGGCCGACCTACACGGTTCCGGAAACCGCCACCGCCAACTCGAGTGAGCCCGAGCGGCTGGAGTATTACTTCGTGCGGCATGGCGAATATGCGCCGATGGCACGGAAGAGCACCTATAGCCGGGTGATTTCGGAACCCGTGGCGGAGGATTCCGCCGCTGCGGACGTTGCCCCGGATGACCTCGATCGTGCGCGACGCAGTGGTAGTACCGAGGACGAGATCGGCCAATGAGAGCATTGTTGCGCAGTCTTGCCGGACTCGCTGTTTTGTCTCTTAGCGCTCTGGCGGCTGCCGAGCCAGACCCAAGCAGTTTGTTGCGTGAAATGGCATGGGCACTGGACCGGACGAATTACGAAGGGGTATTCATTCATACCCATCTCGGCCGGTCGGAAACGATGAAGGTTGTTCACCGGGTCGATTCCGAAGGCAGGATTACCGAGCGCCTGGTTTCGATCGATGGTTCCGGCCGTGAAATCATCCGTAATGACGATGAAGTGCGCTGTATCCTGCCCGATCGGCGCTCGGTCTTCGTCGAAAAGCGCAATAACCAGAACCCGCTGTTTGCGAATCTTCCACAGTATTCCGAGAAGCTCGGGCTGTACTACGATTTTGTTTCGCTCGGCGCGGAAAAACTTCTGCACCTGGATACCCGGGTGCTGGTTATCGAGCCGCGCGACGAATATCGCTATGGCTACAAACTGTGGCTGGAACAATCGACATCGTTGCCGCTGAAAACTCAGTTGCTCGGTGAAGATGGCGGTGTAATTGAGCAGATTCTGTTTCACAGCATTACGCTCAGCGACGAAATACCGGTGTCGGCGGTAGAGCCTGGTGTCGATGCCAGCGATTTCACCTGGTATTACGAGCGAGACGAAGCCCCGGCCGGCACCGAGACTCGGCCCGATGTCTGGCAGGCCGCGGATCTGCCGCCGGGATTCCGCCTGGAAGCGACCAACAGCGAGTATCTGCCGGACTCCGATTCGCCGACCCAGCACATCGTCTACACGGACGGGCTCGCGTCGGTTTCGGTGTTTGTCGAGCCGGGAAGTCGTGGCGACGGGGGCCTGGCGCCTGGCACCTCCCACCGAGGTGCCGCGTTTGCTCATACTGCGCGCGCTGACGAACATATGGTCACGGCCGTCGGAGAGGTCCCCGCAGTCACGGTGAAAATGATTGCCGATTCGATGCGCAAGACGACGCGGGATGCGCGGCGTTGATTGTTTGCGATGCCAGGGTCGAGAAGATCGCCGATGGCGCTGTTTGGGTCAGATGCCGGCCCAAACCGGAATGCCGGCAGTGCAGCGCAGGCCGCGGCTGCGCGGCTTATCTTTTTTCCAAGGGAAATCAGCCCGGTGAGACGCTCCTTGCGGTGGAGTCGGGCGGCCACGAGCTCGAGCCCGGTGACTGCGTCAGCATTGGCATACCGGCCAGTGAATTGCAGAGAGCGGCAATGCTGTTGTATTTCGTGCCGCTCGTCGGGCTCCTATGCGGAGCTGCGGCCGGCGCCGCGTATGGTAACGACCTTTCGACCCTGACGGGTGCAGCGGCCGGTCTGCTACTGGGTTTCGTTCCGGCGCGACGTATGGACGCGCGGATTCGCGCAGCCCGCGGCTGGTGCCCACGCGTGGTCGGGCGCGCCGCGCCGGAGCGTTCGCCTTGACCGGAACCCGGCCTTTTCTGACGCTTTACAGCCGCGAACACTGTCATCTCTGCGAGGTCATGGTGGCGGAGTTGCAGCCGCTGCTGGCCGGATATCCGGTGTCGCTGCGAGTTCTTGATGTCGATGAGGATCCTCAGATCAGCGCGCGCTATGGCAGCCAGGTGCCGGTGCTATTGCTGGGTTCCGAGGTTCTCAGTCGTTTCAAGCTGGATGCCGGTCGGGTCGAGGCTGCTTTGCAGGCGGCCGCGACATAGGTCGATTCGCTGTTAAGCCCGTATAATGGCGAGCTTTATCCGGCGGCGCCTTGCGCCGCCCCGTGACCCCGGTTCTCGATGCAGAATATCCGTAATTTTTCGATAATTGCCCACATCGACCATGGCAAGTCCACTCTGGCCGACCGTTTCATTCAGCTGTGCGGAGGGCTGGCTGAGCGCGAGATGGCCGAGCAGGTGCTCGATTCCATGGATCTGGAGCGCGAAAGGGGTATTACGATCAAGGCGCAATGCGTCTCACTGGACTATGTCAGTGGGGACGGATCCCCGTACCGCCTGAATTTCATCGATACTCCTGGTCACGTCGATTTCTCGTACGAAGTTTCGCGGTCGCTGGCCGCCTGCGAGGGCGCGCTGCTCGTGGTCGATGCGGCGCAGGGGGTTGAGGCCCAGAGCGTCGCCAACTGCTATACGGCGCTCGATATGGGACTCGAGGTATTACCGGTAATAAACAAGATCGACCTGCCGTCGGCGAGCCCCGACACGGTAATGCAGGAAATTGAGGAGATTATCGGGATAGAGGCCCATGACGCTTTGCTGACCAGCGCGAAAACCGGCCTCGGCGTGCCGGAATTGCTGGAATCGCTGGTTCAGAGAATTCCTCCTCCGACCGGAAATCCCGATGCGCCGTTGCAGGCGCTGATCATCGATTCGTGGTTCGACAACTACGTCGGTGTCGTGTCACTGGTCCGGGTCGTCAATGGCACTTTGAGTCGCCGGGACAAAATACAGGTGATGTCGACGGGCCGCACCCACCAGGTCGATCGTGTTGGCCGCTTCACCCCGAAGATGACCGATTCGGACACGCTCGGTACCGGCGAGGTCGGGTTTCTTATTGCCGGGATCAAAGACATCGATGGCGCGCCGGTCGGGGATACGCTGACCGATGCGAAGGAACCCTGCGATGCTCAGCTGCCGGGGTTCAAGCAGGTACAGCCGCGAGTTTTTGCCGGTCTTTTCCCGATCAGCTCGGACGATTACGAGGCGTTTCGTGAAGCGCTGCAGAAATTGCGATTGAACGACGCGGCACTGCATTTCGAGCCGGAGTCCTCGCAGGCGCTGGGATTCGGTTTCCGCTGCGGTTTTCTCGGCATGCTGCATATGGAAATTGTCCAGGAGAGGCTGGAGCGCGAGTATTCGCTCGAGTTGATCACTACCGCGCCCACGGTGATCTACCAGGTTCTGGACACTTCCGGCGAAATCCTGAGCATCGATAACCCGTCCAATTTGCCGGCAGTAAATCAGATCGACGAAATCCGCGAACCGATAATCAAGGCGAATATCCTGGTGCCGCAACAGCATGTTGGCGCAGTCATCAAACTATGTATCGAGAAACGCGGTGTACAAAAGCGCCTGCATTACACCGGCAGCCAGGTACAGGTTGAATACGAGTTGCCACTGGCGGAGGTCGTGCTCGATTTTTTCGACCGTCTGAAGTCCTCGAGTCGCGGCTACGCTTCCTTCGATTATGAGTTTGCGCGCTTTCAGGCGGCACCGCTGGTCAAACTGGACATTCTGATCAATGCGGAGCGGGTCGATGCATTATCGATAATCGTGCACAAGGAGGCAGCCTATTCGCGCGGCCGTGAACTGGTGGAGAAAATGCGCGAACTCATTCCGCGGCAAATGTTCGAAGTGGCGATTCAGGCCGCCCTTGGCGCTCACGTCATCGCCCGCAGTACGGTCAAAGCGATGCGCAAGAATGTGACGGCGAAATGCTATGGCGGAGACGTCAGCCGGAAACGAAAGTTGCTGGAGAAGCAAAAGGCGGGCAAACGCCGGATGAAACAGCTCGGTTCGGTGGAAATCCCGCAGGAGGCATTCCTGGCCGTATTGCAGGTGGAGAAAAAATGACCAATACTGCGCACGCTTTCGGGAACAGGGATACCAATGCAGATTGATTTCGCACTATTGCTGGTGGTGGCGGCCATTGTCACCGGTGTCATCTGGGCGATCGACGCGTGGAAATTCAAACCGCGTCGGGTCACGGCCGGTGAGACGACCGCGCAAGAACCGTTGCTGGTCGAGTACGCGCGTTCGTTTTTTCCGATTATCGTGGTTGTACTGGTAGTACGCTCGTTTTTGTACGAGCCGTTTCGGATACCGTCGAGCTCCATGATGCCGACACTACTGGTGGGCGATTTCATTTTCGTGAACAAGTTCGCATACGGATTGCGCCTGCCCGTGCTGAATACAAAGGTGGTGCCTGTCGGCGAGCCGCAGCGCGGGGATGTCGTGGTGTTCAGGTTACCGAGTGACCCGAGCACCAATTACATCAAGCGGCTGGTTGGCTTGCCTGGTGATCGAATCGAGTATCGTGGGAAACGGCTTTTTATCAATGGTGAGAAGATTCCGATCGAGCGCTACGATTCGGAGGCTGACGTATCGCAGCCGCTATCGGAGTTGTATCGGGAAAAGCTCGGCGACGCTGAGCACGACATACTGATGATACGTGGCAAGAACAGTCCGCAAGGCGAATACGTGGTTCCTGAGGGACATTTTTTTGTTATGGGGGATAATCGCGACAACAGTCGTGACAGCCGTTTTTCCGCGGTCGGTTTTATCCCCGAGGATATGCTCGTAGGCAAGGCCGTTCGCATTTGGATGAACTGGGACTGGGGAAACAGCTCGCCAATGTGGAGCCGAGTCGGCGACGCAATACGTTAGAGGGAGGAGAGAATGATGCGCCAGCGACAGAAGGGTATGACCCTTATCGGATTCCTGCTCACGGCGATAATTGCCGGTGCAATCGTCTTTGCCGGCTTGCGTCTTGTGCCTATTTATCTCGAATACATGAAAATCGAGTCCGTGATGAACGGTGCTCGGGATGAGTTCAACGGGCAGTCGCCGTCCGCTCCGGTGGTCAGGGCTTCGATCGAGAAGCGCCTGGATATCGAAGGCGTGACAGTTGTTGGCATCAAGGATTTCAAGATTCGCAAAGCCGAAGGCGGGTACGATGTCTCGATCGAGTATGAGCATACGGCCCCGTATATCGCCAACGTGTCATTCCAGGTGGATTTCAGTAAAAACGTTCATGTGGGAAGGTGAGCAAGGTTGAGCGATGGTCCGAGCGCCTGCTCGGTTACCACTTCAATGACCCGTCCTTTTTGCAGTCGGCGCTGACCCATCGCAGTGCCGGCCCCTGTCATAATGAACGCCTCGAATTTCTGGGCGATTCTTTCCTGAACTATGTTATCGGTGCCGAGTTGTTCCGGCGCTTGCCGCGCGCTTCCGAGGGCGACCTGAGTCGGGTTCGGGCGAAGCTGGTGCGCGGCGAAACGCTGACTGAAATGGCCAGCGAACTCGGTCTCGGTGAACACCTCAATCTGGGCCGGGGGGAGCTCAAGGCCGGTGGATTCCGTCGCGCGTCGATTCTGGCGGATGCGTTCGAGGCGGTTATCGGCGCGGTGCTGCTCGATGGCGGTCACGATGCCTGCAGCGACTGGCTGCTAAGCCTTTATGCCGAACGACTTGGCTCTTTGCCGTCGGCAGCATCACTAAAAGACGCCAAGACCCGGTTGCAGGAGTATTTGCAGGCGCGAAAACTGGCGCTCCCCGACTATCGGCTGGAAGCCGCCACTGGCGAGGCGCACAAGCGCGAATTCGATATCAGTTGCCATGTTCCGTCGCTGAATCTCGTATCACTGGGTCATGGCAGCAGCCGCCGTCGCGCGGAGCAGGCCGCTGCGCAGCGGATGATCGAGATGCTGGAGGCGCAGGCGTGAGCGGCGAGCCAATGCGCAGTGGTTACGTGGTCATCGCCGGCCGCCCCAATGTAGGAAAGTCGACCCTGATGAACCGGCTGCTCGGCGAGAAGCTGTCGATTGTAAGCCACAAGCCGCAAACCACGCGGCATCGCATTCTCGGGGTCCTCTCGGATACTGCGTCGCAGATTGTATTCGTGGATACGCCGGGCTTGCACCGGGACGCCGCACGCGCCCTGAACCGCAGTCTGAACCGGGCAGCGAAGACTGCTGTCGCCGACGCTGACCTCGCAGTGTTCGTCATCGAAGCGTTGCGCTGGACCGAGGAAGACGACGACGTACTGCAGCGCTTGCGGCAACAGGAAATCCCGACATTTCTGGCAATCAACAAGATTGACCGCACAGCTGACAAATCGGCACTGCTGCCGTTCATCGACGATATGCGAAATCGCACCGGGTGCGAGGAGATTTTTCCGCTTTCGGCATTGAAGGACGACGGCGTGGCGCGCCTGCTCGATGCAATCAGGACGCGTTTGCCGGTGGGGCCGGCATTGTTTCCAGCCGATCAGCTCACAGACCGAAGCGAACGTTTCATCGCTGCCGAAATAATCCGGGAAAAGCTAACCCGGGCTTTGCACCAGGAATTGCCGTACGGTATCAATGTCGAGATCGAGGCTTACCAGGAGGACGAAAAAGGCGTGCGGATCAATGCGGTGATCTGGGTCGAACGACCGGGTCAAAAGGCGATTGCAATAGGCCATAAAGGCGAGACAATGAAGGCTGTCGGCAGGGCGGCGCGCCTGGACTTGAAAAAAAGACTTGGCCGTCCCGTACATCTCGAATTGTGGGTAAAGGTCCTGTCTAACTGGGCCGACAACGAGCGCCACCTGCGACGTTTTGGCTACGATGTCTGAGGCCGCCGCCCGGATACGCCTGCAACCTGTTTTCCTGCTCCACCAGCGCCCTTACCGGGACAGCAGCGAGCTTCTCGAAGTGCTGACTGTCGACTATGGCAGGCTGGGAGTGATCAGCCGCGGAAGCCGCGGTCGCCGCTCGCGTCTGCGTGGATTGCTGCGCCCGTTCGCTCCACTGTTAATGTCGCTGAGCCTGCGCGGGGATCTCGCGACCCTGACCGCGGCGGAGGCGGCTGCGCCGCCGTCCGGTCTCGCCGGCGAGGCGCTGTTTGCGGCCTACTATCTGAACGAGTTGATTCTGCGCCTGACCGAACGTCGCGATCCGTGCCCGTCGGTTTACTCCGCGTACAGCACTGCCCTGACCCAGCTTGCCGTCGCGGACGCGGCGCTGGCGCCGGTGCTGCGCCGATTCGAAAAGCGTTTGCTGGAAGCGCTCGGCTACGGGCTATTACTCGAAAATGAAGCCATGACCGGGCTCGCCATCGATCCGGAGCTCACGTATGACTATCGTCCCGAGCATGGACCGGTACAGCTGCGCGCGGGGCAGAAAGCAGCACTGCCGGTACGCGGAGCGACTCTGATGGCGCTCGCGGCGGACTGTCTCGAGGACGAGCCGGGTCTCGGTGAGGCGCGCCGGGTCCTCAGGGCGTCCCTCGATCTCCAGCTTGGCGATCGTCCACTGAAGACGCGCCAGGTGTTGCGAGCAATGAAACGCCGCTGATCGCCTGATAGACTGTTTCGCCCCAGCCTGAATAGATGAGGATTCGCTGTGAATTTCGGCGGTATTTCCCTTGGCGTCAATATCGATCATGTGGCAACACTACGGCAGGCGCGCGGCACCCGCTACCCCGATCCGGTTTATGCGGCCCTGATGGCGGAGCAGGCCGGAGCCGACAGCATTACACTGCATTTGCGCGAGGATCGGCGCCATATCCAGGACCGTGATTTGCGCGCGATGAAGGATTTGCTGCAGACGCGGATGAACCTCGAGATGGCGGTGACCGACGAGATGCTGTCGATCGCATCGGACATTCGTCCCGCAGATTGCTGCCTGGTTCCGGAGCGTCGCGAGGAATTGACCACCGAGGGCGGTCTCGATGTGGTCGGTCAGCTGGCCAAGATCAGCACCGCCTGCGACCAGCTCGCGAAACTCGGAATTCGCGTTTCATTGTTCGTCGACCCCGATATAGAGCAACTGGATGCGGCGCGCGCGACCGGTGCCCCTGTCGTCGAACTTCATACCGGCGCTTATGCGGATGCCGCGGACGAGCACGAGAAAGCCCGAGAGCTGCAACGTGTCCGCGACGCGGCCATTCATGCCGACGGTTCGGGGCTTATCGTCCATGCCGGACATGGACTCCATTATCACAACGTCAGTCCGGTAGCGGTAATTTCGCAGATTGTCGAACTCAACATTGGCCATGCGATTATCGCCAGGGCGGTTTTCGATGGGCTTGGGACCGCGGTTACCGAGATGAAACACCTGATAAGCGAAGCGCGTCACGGATGATTTTCGGCATTGGTACCGACGTCGTTCAGGTCGATCGCATCGCGCGCAGCGTCGAGCGTTTTGGCGAGCGCTTCGCGGGTCGAATCCTGATGCCTCAGGAGCTTGAAATCTACGCGCTGCAGAAACGCAAAATTCGCTTTTTGGCCATGCGATTTGCGGCCAAGGAAGCGGTGGTAAAGGCCATGGGAACAGGGTTTGCCCACGGCATGTGGGTGCGTGATGTTGGAGTGATTCCGGACCGTCGCGGTAAGCCTGAGATCGTCTACTCCAGCCGCGGCCGAAAACTGTGCACCGAGATGGGTATCGGTGACGGTTTTGTAACTCTCAGCGACGAAGCCGGCCTGGTGGTGGCTGTTGCGGTTCTGCTGCGGAAGGGAAGCTAAGTCCATGCATTGTTTTGCATTCGATATCGAAACGGTTCCGGACACTGAACTTGGGCGTCGGCTTTTTGACCTTGACGGGCTCGACGAAGAAGACGTTGCCAAGGCGATGTTTGCGCTGCGCAAGCAGCAGACCGGCGATGAATTCCTCGCATTGCACTGCCATCGGGTCGTCGCGATCTCGGTTGCAATGCGCACGGGCAACCAGTTTCGGGTGTGGTCGCTAGGCGAACTCGAGGCCGATGAGGCCGAGTTGATCCGGCGTTTTTATGACGGCCTCGAACGTTACACGCCGGATCTTGTCTCGTGGAACGGTTCCGGTTTCGATTTGCCGGTTCTTCATTACCGCGCATTGCGGCATGGGATAGCCGCACCGCGTTACTGGGAAATGGGCGACGACGATCAGGCATTCAGGTGGAACAATTATCTGAACAGGTTCCACTGGCGTCACACCGATCTGATGGATGTGCTGTCGGGCTTCCAGGGCCGCGCGCGCGCACCGCTGGATCAGATTGCGGTCATGCTTGGTTTTCCCGGGAAACTCGGGATGAGCGGAGCGCATGTTTGGGATGCCTACCGCGACGGGAGGCTGCAGGCCATTCGCGATTATTGCGAAACGGATGTTCTCAATACCTATCTGGTATATCTGCGATTCGAGCTGATGCGTGGGCGTGTTACCCGCGAGAATTATGATGCCGAGTGCGAGCGGGTACGCGAAGTCTTGAAAGAGGCGGACAGGCCGCACTTCAATCAGTTCCTGGAGGCCTGGGCCCGCTCATGACGGCCGTTGCAAAAGACGCGCCGGTCCTGGCGGTGATCAGTGATCTCAGTCACGATGGCCGGGGTGTGGCCACGGCCGACGGCAAGACGGTCTTCGTCGACGGGGCCCTGCCGGGAGAAGAGGTGTATTACCGGACCCGGCGCCGCCGCCGCGACTTCGATGAAGCCGAACTCCTCGAAATCGTTACCCCTTCACCGCAACGGGTCGATCCGCGTTGCGAGGTTTTCGGTCGCTGCGGTGGCTGCCGCCTGCAGCATCTGTCGGCCGCCGGCCAGATTGAGGCAAAGCAAAAGACGCTTCTGGACAATCTCTCACGCATCGGTTCGGTCGAGCCCGGCGAGGTGTTTGCGCCGCTGACGGGGCCGGTTTGGGGTTATCGCCGACGCGCCCGGGTGGGAGCCAAATTTGTTGCGAAGAAAGGCCGGGTACTGGTTGGTTTTCGCGAACGGGCGAAACCGTTCCTGTGTGATATGAATCGTTGCGAGGTACTGCATCCGGCAGTCGGTCATCGTCTCGATGCGTTGTCTGAACTGTTTTTTCAGCTGACAATCCGACACCAGATTCCGCAGATTGAAGTTGCCATTGCGGACAATGCGGTAGCGATGGTGTTGCGTGTTTTGAGCGCGCCGAGCGATCGGGACCTTGAACTCATGGCGGCTTTTGCCAAGCGTCATGAGATAGTGTTCTACCTGCAGCCCGGCGGGGTAAATACGATAGTACCGCTGCGACCGCCAGCACCGCAGCTGTATTATTTGCTGGCCGAGCATGACATCCGAATTTTTTTCGAGCCGACGGACTTTATCCAGGTCAATGCGGAGCTGAACCGGGCCATGGTCGGAAATGCGTTGAAACATCTGGCGCCACAACCCGGCGAATCCATCCTCGACTTGTTTTCCGGACTCGGAAATTTCACCTTGCCTTTGGCGCGCAGTGGTGCCGAAGTGACAGCGGTGGAGGGAGATCGCCCGCTCGTAATGCGCGCCAGGGAGAATGCCGAACGCAACCGCATCGCGGCTGTCAATATCGAGTATGCGGATCTTTTTTCGGCGCAGCACACGGATGCCTGGTGGACACGCCAATACGATGCCGTGCTGCTCGATCCGCCGCGTGCAGGGGCCGCGGCGATCGTCGAGCATATGCCACGATTTGCACCGCGAAAGGTGGTTTACATATCCTGCCACCCTGGAACCCTGGCCCGGGATCTGGGTGTGCTCGTTCATACTCACAAGTATCGTCTGGATGCAGTCGGTGTAATGGACATGTTCCCGCACACCGCCCATATCGAGTCGATTGCTGTTTTGTCGCGGTGAGCCGATGGCAGAAGAAATAGAAAGAAAATTTCTGATTGCAAACGACGTCTGGCGTGAGAAGGTCGGGCGCGAAATGAGGATGCGCCAGGGTTATTTTGCTGGCGGGCGTCGCTGTTCGATGCGGGTCCGGTCCAACGGCCAGCGTGCGTGGATCAATCTGAAGAGCCGCGAATCGGGGATGCGCAGACTCGAATTCGAATACGAGATTCCTGTTGGCGATGCCGAGGTGATGCTGAAAAAACTCTGCGAAGGGGCTCTGATAGACAAGACCCGATTCTGGGTAGAGGATCGTGGCCACACCTGGGAGGTTGACGTCTTTCACGGTGAGAACTCGGGCCTGGTAATTGCCGAAGTCGAACTTGCGAGTATTACGGAGGTGGTTGACCTGCCGGAATGGATAGGTGAAGAGGTGACCGACGACGTCCGTTACTACAATGTAAGCTTGGTCGAGAACCCTTTTTCGCGCTGGAGGGGCAAATCCTGATCCCGTCGAATCAGCAGCCGTCGGGGCGCGATGATGCCGCGCTGCGCCGGATCGAGGTCGATCTTTCGCGCCAGGAGTTGACGTTATTCGCGCCTGCCGCTCCGGTGGCGCGCTACCCG
>Ga0102961_1000038_pt1 | contig 16747 bp, 19 predicted proteins | sample SalPonF2_C_D1_MG_FD_84518 | JGI IMG/M metagenome (GOLD analysis project Ga0102961, IMG submission 84518) | Salt pond soil microbial communities from South San Francisco under conditions of wetland restoration - Salt Pond MetaG SF2_C_D1_MG ...
CCAAGGGGCCCCTGTCCAAACAGCTGGACGCCTGCCGGCAATTGGTATGCTGGCCCCTTCCATCAAGCTTGTGAAGACAGACCTGTCAGAAGCGGGCCTCGGGAATTTTGCCGGCAAAAACATCATTTTAAATATCTTTGCCAGCTTGGACACATCAGTCTGCGCCGCATCGGTTCGCCGCTTCAACAAGGAGGCCAGTGAATCCCCGAATACTGTTGTCCTGTGCATCTCAGCGGATCTACCCTTTGCCCATAAGCGTTTCTGCGAGACAGAGGGGCTCAACAATGTAATCCCCCTTTCCGTCTTCCGTTCTCCGGAATTCGGTCGGGACTATGGCGTGACCTTTACAAGCGGCCCCCTGTCTGGTTTATTATCAAGAGCTGTGATCATTATCGACACGTCTGGCAAGGTCGCCTATGCTGAGCAGGTCCCGGAATTCACCCATGAACCTGATTATGATGCTGCCCTGCTTGTCCTTTCGCAGCTGACAGGATGATTGTAATTTTACTGGAGGAATTAGTATGGCGGAGGTAATTGAAATAAGTAAATCTGACTTAGCCGGTGCCAGGGATACCGGCAACAGGGAATTCCTGGAATCAACCTTCAATAAAGCCGCCGAGGTCATCAAGACAGGTGGCTCTGTGCACCTCATGCAGGTATTCTCAGACGCCTCCAAAGAGATTGCCGATATCATTGACAATCTGGAGCAGCTTGCGCATTTAAAAACTATTTATTTGCGCTGATGCTGTGTTTATATGGTTTTCTAACACCTATCTTCTTTTGGGAAGCCTAAAAGTCAATAATACAGTCTGCTGGGAATAACTGTTAATACGAATCCGGCACACATAACGAAAGTGGCTGGAGAAAATTTTAATGAATTTAATCGCAAACAAGCGTGAAGTGCCTCCCCATGACTTTTTCCTGTAAAAACTTCGATTTCAATAATGAGAACTGCATGAAGCTGAATACGGATTGCATTCCCGGCCGGCCCGGCTGCGTCCTGGAAGGCAAGGTCAGATTCAGCGAGGACATTGAGAAAAAACTGAAAGAGTTGGAAGAAGCAAAACTGCAAAGAAGAAAAAGAAGACGCAGGACCTGACATTATACCCGGTGTAGCAAAACCTGATGCAAAACACCTGCAGAAAAAATTTACAATCAGTTTAATGCAAATAATTATTCCTAGCAAAATTGTCACCTCTTTCAGCTTGACTTCTGCAGAATCAAATTTAGTTTCTTATATATAAGGCTGTATGGTTTTGATAAGCCGGCCTCTCTAAAAAGGAGACTACGCCGATGCAAGAGGTTTATCTGAAAGTCACTGATCGTCATTGAACTGATTGCCTGCGACGTAGCGCTTGACACTGTTGCTGCCGGGGATGTCATGAGTTATGAACTGGTTACGGCAAGGGAGACTGATTCTATTTGGGATACCCTGCAGCGTATGCGCGCGAAGGGAGTCCGCAGGATGCCGGTTGTAAATGATACAGGTGAACTCGAAGGCATCCTGTCTATCGACGATCTGCTGGAATTGTTTGCCGAGGAGTTGAACCTGCTTGCCAAGGTGCCGTTCCGTGAACAATTGGTTGAAAGTACCATCAGGCCATGACAGCTCCTATAATAAGATGTGAATTAATATCCTGGTCCGGGTTCTACAACCTGTCGCGTATCCTGTCGTACAAAATACATGATTCAGGGTTCAGGCCTGATCTCATTATTGCGATGCCGAACGCGACCCAAGAACAGGAAATTATGCCAGAGCTATCCTGGAAACGTACCATCCTTCTACTTTCGGCATCCAACCTGTGCAGCATATCTTTTCCAGCAGCTGATTTATTGCAAACTGCCTTGTCCTGCTTTGGTATCCACGCCTTTTCCAGGGAAAAATAATTATATTATTCTTCGGCAAGAAGACTCATTCTCAATTATAATTCCGAACTTTTTTTGAGTATCCCCTTTTTTTCATTGTTCATGACAATTTATGCATGCTATACTCATGGGGCATAAAGCTACTTTGTGGCACAATTGTTTTTACACCTGGCCTGCTCCAGCGCATGAATTATTTTGGACACTCCTGCTGTAACTGGAGGAAAGAATATGAAAAAAGACTTAAATATTATTGAGTTCCTGGCTCAAATCCCCTGGTGGGTCTGTGTAACAATATCTGCTTCGTTTTATGTGCTGCTGAAATTTATTGTACCTTATTTTGAGGCTCAATCCACTCTTGTCACTGATGTCCACATTTCTTTGGGGCCCTTCCTGGCTCCGGTTGTTGCCCTTGCCATACTCTCACCAATTACCTTTTCGTTTCTTCAATCAAACAGGAAGAAAAAACTTCACGACCTGAAAGGGGAAATCCAATCAATTCAAGAAATTCCATGGCTGCAGTTTAAAGAGCTGGTCGCTGAGGCTTACAGGCGATCCGGTTATATACTCATGGAAAACAACACATTCACTGCTGACCCGAGTGTTGATCTTGTAATGCGCAAGAGTGCCAATCTCTACCTGGTGCAATGCAGATATTGGCAGAATCGAAAACTGGGGCTGCGGGAAGTCAAAAACATGCTTTCCCTCATGCATGAAAAGCAGGCCAGCGGCGTATTTCTCCTTACAACAGGCATTTTCACATACGAAGCCCGGCATTATGCTGTCGGCAAACCGATCACTTTGCTCGACGGCATAGATCTCGTAGAATTGCTGGAAAAAGTTTCCTGCAACCCCTCTTCAAAAATATTGAATTAAAACATTTCTTGCTGGAAAGCCCATTCCTTCTCTTGTATCCAGCCGCATCCCCTTTCCCACCTTTTTGCTGCTTATGCTAATGCGCCTATGCCAAAAAACATACAAATCAGTCCAAATCCAGCACCATTTGTCTGCAGGAAAACAACCTTCTTGGCATAGTATATCTATCAGACAGGATTCGAAATTGGGTGTAAATAGTAAGAAATGGGTCAGCGGTTACTGTGCAAATTAAAGGGTGTATGCAAAAAATGTCCAGAGGCCTTTTCAGGACAGGTGCACATTAACCCATCTGAAAAACGGATATTACACAACGGTACTGAAACAGCAAAAGTTGGAAAAAGTATTCTCCCTGCGCGGATGAAGGGGGTTTCCTATTCCAGAGGTAACAAAAACACGAAAGTTACCTGCCACAACTCTGACGGCTCCTACATTCTAATCTTTTTTTTACTTTTCTGTTTTTTCCTCTTGCCGATCTCAAAATATATATGCTATATAAAGTGTACTTTAAAAAGAGCCTAACAATATGTTGTATACTTATGTCTGTTTATGCAATTGTTTTACAGAATAAGGGAAAAGTATGACCGCAATAAAGCTGGCCTGAAATTCTAACAAATCATGGGAATACTCTTCGCACTGGCAAAAGCACTTGAAGCAAGGGACGACGACACAGCCAGTCATTCATTGAATGTAACCAAATATGCGATGTTATTAGGTCAGCAACTTGGTCTTGATGAAGAAGAGATGAGGATCCTGGGCCAGGGTGCCATGCTGCATGATCTGGGCAAAATCGGCATACCGGACGAAATCCTAAAAAAACCGGGCATTTTGGATGAATTTGAATTCGAACGCATTAAGGAACATCCCAGGCTCACATCAGAAATCCTGGCCCCTCTTGAAACATCTAATTATTACTCATCCATCGCCCGGTCGCACCATGAACGCTGGGATGGCAACGGTTACCCGGACGGTCTAAACGGTGAAAACATCCCGCTCCTTGCCCGCATTGTAGCTGTGGCAGACGCCTGGGATGCAATGACCACCAACTGGGTTTATCGGCTCGGCATGAGCGAAAAAATGGCTCTGAAAATCCTTGAAAAGGAAAAAGATTGGGGCCAGTGGGACCCATACCTTATTGAGGAATTCATCAAAATCATCCGCAAGGAAAGCAGCTCCAGTTACAGTCTATTTGAAAAAGCCATCTGAAATTTATACCTGCTATAGAACAACCTCATTTCCCATATTAAATTTTCAGAAGAAAATAGATTTTATCAGCTGTTTTTTCAACAATATCGAAGAGTATAGATATACTTGAACAGAGGCCGCCTTTTCATATCTTCTTCTTCGCACCCGGCTCTTTTCTCAGCCCGTCAATCATATGCCCGATAGCAAGCAGGGGATGATGCCGGATCATATGAGGCCCTGAATACCGCATAACATCTTTGATTTTTTCTTTCATTTTTGGCTTATAGCAATGGATGGGGCAGTTGCCGCAGGTTGTTTTATTTTCCTGAAATGGACAATTCTGGAGCCGTAAACGTGCGTATTCTGCAAGTTCATGGCATTCAAAGCAAAGCCCTTCTTCTATATAATGATGGTCCCTGCAATAGATGCCGATCATGTTTTCAACGGTTTTTCGCTCTCTTTTCATGCGAGGATGCATACCGGCCCTGACTTTTCAATTCTTAGGCTTTCATCTCTGCAAAGCCCCAATATGGAAAATCCAGGCGATATTTGGCAATCAGGCCTGGGCTCTTCTCGCGGCTGGCCACCAACCACAACGAATTAATACGTTCAGCGCCTGATTTAACATCGATTGGCTCCCACTCCGGCAGAAATATCATGGCATTGTCCGCCGTGTATTCAATATCGCTTGAATCTTTGAAGAGCCCCATGTGCGGCACTCCATCGTAACGGCCGCTTTCCTGACGCGTCAGCTCAGAGATAACAAGGAAGCCGACCTGCAGCTCATCACGAATGGATTCCAACTCCCGCAACCAGGCATTTATCCCGGTCCTGCGTTCAGCAAAGTCCTTGAAAGGCAGCTTATGGAGACTGTCTATTACCACCAGTATATCTTCCCTTCTTGTCTCATGGCGCAGAAAATCAACATGCCGACGCATTATAACAGGATTTATCTGCCGATCATTCACCACCCTGAAAAACTCCAGCATGTTTTGCAGTTCAGTTTGCGCGCCGTCAAGACGGCTTTTTTCTTCATCATTCAGTTCAGCTGATACAATTTTATCGACTGCCACGCGGCTTAAGCGTGACAGCGTCCTTTGGTAAATTTTTTGGGTGCCGTTTTCAAAATCATAATAGAGCACACCCATTTTCTTTCTCGCTATTTCTGTGGCAAGCTGGATGCCGAAACATGATTTCCCTGCCTTTGGCGAGCCGCCAAGGATGTTAATGCCGTAAATACCGCCAAGCGCTTCATCATATTCCGCCATACCGGTGTGCAGGGCCAGGTAGCTTTCAGAAAGCTGCCGTTTGATATTGCCCAGAAACAACTCATACTCGTGACTTGGTGTCCGAAAAGGGGAAAACGCCTTTGAAGCATTGACCATTTTTGTTACTTCGGTTTTAAAGTTCTCCAGATCTTCAGCGGCAAGCTGAGCCAGGTTAAAACCCCGTTTCTTCTGAAGCGGCCATTGCAGCAGCCTGACTTTAAAACCTGCCTGTTGCGCAAAGGTTCGCGCCGCGTCAACTGATTCCGGCGAGTGATTCATGACCATGAACAGGGTTCGGATATGCTCGAACCGTTTGATATCAATACTATTCAGATCCGCTGCGCTTGGTACCGCAATTCCCGGAAATCCCAACTCCCTTAAGCAGAGAAGGTTCTGCTCACCTTCAACGATGAAAAGAGCTCCATCTTCACAGTAATCGATATCATTTATATTAAAAATCTGCCGGCCGTTTGTGGCAAATGATTGATCACCATGCCAGAACCGCTCAGTTTCATTGTCCGGCATAATGCAATGCGCCGTATAGCTATTGCCGTTCTGCATAAAATACGGATACACTATATAGCGGCCATTATAGCCGATCTTCAATTCTGCAAGTGTGCCTGCGCCCACCCCGATCCTTGCAAAGTATCTTTGCATCTTGGGCGTAAGTTTATCCTGGTAACTCGTGATATCCTGGTTAATATTGCCTGCAGGAAACTTCAGCGACTGGACATATGGTTCTCGGTCCGGGTCATAGCCCGGCACGGACGAAGGGTCTATACCACTGAGCCTGGCGAAATGGGGAACGAACCCTCCAGGCACACAGCGGCTCTGGCAACGAAAATAGCCTGCGAAATAACTTCTTGCCCCGAGGTAGACCACTATAGTGCCTGCCTCTCTGCCCCTGCTTTTACAAAAAGGGCAAGGGCCCTTCAATATTGTGCCGTCTATTGCTCCCTCCGTGAGATGTTCTTTATAAAAACCTGTCAATTTTTCATGCAGTTCCATGGTAGACACCATATTCGTCTTATTTTTGCAGGTAGTAAAAGTAGAAAAAAATTGTTTTCTCAAGTAAATCTAAACACTCATCCCTAATATTTACCATATCAGAACCAAAATACCCCTCCTTAGTTTTAAGGAGAGGCTATTTATCAGTGAGATTTTTTCCAGGAGAATACTGGAACAGAAATTAAAAGGCCTTACTCAATCACCCGTCACTGTTGGGAGTGATGATATTCTTTGGCAGGGCAGGCATTCTTTCTTTGTGGCGAGACGTGATGCAGTTTGTTTTGCCTCCACGATACTTTTGGCTTCCTGGTAAGACAGGACAGAATTCTCTGCTTTTAGGACATGCACAAGGCAGTCACGGCAAATATTAAAGAAATTCCGGTAATCACCATCAATTTCCCTGGCTATTTCCCAGCATGGCTTTTCAGGAGTGTTTTTAGCCGGACAATTATTTGTTTTGTCACACAGTATGATTTCCCAACAGAAACAATCACTACGAGATCCCATTGCCAGTCTCCTTAATAAGCATATTAACTGAATTTCTCATGCGAGGTGTATGGGTTGAATTAATCTATTGAAATGTGGCATTTTTATTGACTAATTTTATTTTCCCCTCCTTTGTCCATCTCACGGGTGGATCTCAATGAAATATTTTCACCTGCCCATATTATATAGGTATAAATACCCATGTCAATAGAATATTATATGTTGAGCAGGAACCAGGCTCCCACAGGGCATAATTTCCGCAGAATCCCTCTGGTAATAAACTGCAGGTTTAAAGGTAGGGTGAAAAGAGATGAAATAATCGATTGCGCAACTTTACAATCAGGCTTTTGGAAAGGATTTCCTGCAGGGTCAATTCCCGGGCGGTGGCCTTTTTCTCTTGCAAGACTCCGGCAATTGACGCGGCAAGTTGAAAGTCATAGCATTCTACGTTAAATTCAAAATTGAGTGCCAAGCTCCTTGCGTCCCAGTTGGCGGAGCCCAACAGCACCCAGGCATGGTCCACCATCATTATTTTGGTGTGGTCAAATGGCGGCTTTGTGAGAAATATCCTGCACCCTTCCCGGAGAAGTTCCTCCAGGCCTGCATCCGAAGCCCATTTCACCATCCTGAGGTTCGATACAGCCGGAAGAAGGATCTCTATCTCTACACCGCGCAACGCTGCGATGCGCAGAGCGGAAACAAGTTCTCCGTCGGGCAGGAAATAAGGGGTAATGATTCTGATCGACTTTTGGGCTGTAGCCAGGGCGGCTAAAAAAATCCTGCGCAGCTTGTCAAAATCCTCGTCCGGCCCGTCCGAGATGCCGCGCAAGACCCCTTCGCCCCGCGGTTCAAGATGCGGGTACCATTTTTCTCCTTCCAGTACCTTCCCGGTGGCAAATATCCAGTCCTCGGCAAAGGCACGCTGCAGTTCGGCTACCACAGGGCCATCAATGAGAAAATGCAGATCCTGAATGGGCCGGGCCGGATTATCAACAAGACAGTTGCCCTCGCGGATGTTCATGCCGCCGGTAAAACCTACACGGCCGTCAATCACGAGGATCTTACGGTGATTGCGCAGGTTCAGGTAGTGAAAACGCCAGGGAAGAATTGTCTTCATAAACTCTGCTACGTCAATTCCAGCCCTGCGCAACCCCCAGGTAATCGGCGGGAAAGAATAACGGGCCCCGACTCCGTCAATAAGCACCTTGACCTCCACCCCCCTTTTCCGGGCATCCCGCAGCGCATTCCGGAACCTGGCACCCCAGGAATCATTGTCAAAGATATAGCTGCACAAAGCTATGGAATGCTGTGCCGCCTCAATACAGGAAAGCATACGGGGGTAGGCCTTGTCACCATTAATGAGCGGTATCACCCTGTTGCCCCGCATAAGCGGCTGGCGCGTCAGTTTGTCCGTCATCCGGCTCAACTGCACCAGGTTCTTTTTGTCCCCTTCGCCGTACATTTGCTCAATAAAAGATGGCCAAACCGCTGCCTCTCTTTCGGGCAGGAGCACATCCTGCTTACCGGCAAAACGCTGCTTGGCGCGCCGTTTTATCCGGTTCACCCCGAACATCCAGTACAGACAGACTCCCAGCACAGGCGCAAACCACACCAGACCAAGCCAGCCAGCCGCCGCTCTGGAGTCTCTTTTTTTATACAGAATGTGCACAGCGGTAGCCAGAATGGCCAAGAATATGATCCCTGAGACGATGTGCGGCCAGGCAGCGCGCAAAAAATCAAGAATACTCATGGATCAGTCCTGCGTGCTTACAACAGATTTCATGCTGCCTCCCATGCCAATCTCTGCACCTTGGTCTTATAGAAATAACAAGTAAAAAATTCCGCTTATTTCATAGGTTAATACTGCATAATAATTATAAATACTCTATTATCTCAAATTGAGATGAATTTTGCCAGTGAACTATCCAGAAACACTTCCTTTCCAATATGCTATAACCTCCTGCCTCATTTTACGGCTAAAGGGCAGGAATATACTGCTCTTACGAAGTGTGTCACAGAGGCAGTAAATGATGGCCGCATACATACTTTTCTCCTTGCCGATTTTCTTATTCACCGCCAGGGGTTTTCTTCGCTGCAACTGGCTGAGAAAATTCTTGCTTCAGGGGGCGAACCCGTTGTCTCCCTGTCACTGACCTTCAATGATAGGGATACCATTATAGATAAGCTGCAGGGATATTACCGGGCCGGGGTTCGACATTTCCTAATTGTTTCAGGCGATTACCCGTCACAGGCTCCTAACAAACCGACAAGGCCTGTTTCTGAAATTGACAGTGTGCAATTGCTCATGCTGTTGGATGACTTCCAGAAAAAGGGAGATATTGCCAAAGGATGCGTTGTTTCGCCTTTTAAAACGTTTGAAAGCGAACAGGTCTGGCAATATGAAAAACTCAGACGAAAAATCAGGGTTGGGGCGGATTTTATAATTACGCAATTAGGGTATGATATCAGGAAGTTTGATGAGTTGATCCGGTTTTGCGATTTACATGAAATAGCTGCCCCCCTTGTAGCAAATATTCGTATTACAGACATGCAGACAGCCAGGTTGGTCCAGGCAAGAAGTATCCCTGGAGTAAAGATTCCCAGCCCCTTACTTCATACTCTCCATGAAGAAGCATCTAATCGTCAGGGTGCACTTAGAAGGGCGGCAAAGGTTCTGGCTGTCTTGAAAGGTTTAGGGTATGATGGCGCCCTGATTGGCAATCATTCAACCGATTTTTCTGAAGTAAAACAGGTTCTGGACAAAGTAGAAGCGCTCCAGAATGACTGGCAGAATTTTCTGGACGAGCTGAATTTTTCCGATGCTGAATCTTCCTTTTATTATTTCCGCAAAGACCCGCAAAGTGGTCTTAACAGAGGCGAAACGGCCTCGGTAGCCTTAAAACATTTTCCTTCCCCGACTTACTCTTTCAGCTATTTTGTAGACTGGCTGGTCTATGTCCCCCGGGGCCCTTTATTCAAACTGACGGGCCGTTTCTGCCATTTCTGCAGTACCAGAAAATTCTGGTATACCTTTCTGTGGCTGCTTGAATACGTTTCCAAAGGAGTGTTGTATGGCTGTAAGATGTGTGGTGACTGCACCCTTTATGCCTGTGGTTTTCTCTGTTATCAATCAGGATGCCCCAAAAAAATGCTGAACGGCCCCTGTGGAGGCAGCAGTGAAGGATACTGCGAAGTTTTTCCTGAAAAAAAACGGTGTTACTGGGTCAAGGTCTATCACCATATGAAAGGTGTTAACCAGCATGTAACTTTTGTAGCGCCCCCGATTCCAGCCAGGGATACCTCACTGCACCGTACCTCGTCATGGATAAATTTCTTTTTGTGCAAAGATCACCGGAAAATGAACTTTGATGACAGTTAGAAACCGGCATTCCTGCCCTTGAGCTACCAGGCACTTTTTCAACTGGTGCAAAATCTCTGTTTTATATCCTCTTGCCGCCAGTGCTGCTTCATTTACTTGTATTTCATCTGGTTTTGTTTGAATACCTTGAACTAATTTTTGGGGCTGTGGGGGTTGCCCGGGTTTTCGTCCACTCCATATAATTGTGGGGGCACTTCATATCCCGAGGTGCCCCCTGTCTATTCATTTAACACTTGCCACAATTAACATTTATTAAACAGTGTTTTCATGCTTTTTTAGATGAGACAAAGAATGTCTTGCTATTATCCAGAGAAGTGGTTAATATTATAAATTAGTTCACGTGCAGTAAATATTTGTAGTCAAAAATTACAGAAAGAACACCGCACTATTCACATGAGAAAGTGCGGTTTTTTGTTTTTAGGGCTTAGAATAACAAGACTGCCAACCCGGCTAAGCTTGAATTTACCGGGGCCCTATTAATGAGTGGTTCCAGAAGAAGGAATCCGTACTAAAGGAGTAGTAAACAATGTCAGAAGGTACAGTAAAATGGTTTAACGATGCAAAGGGATTTGGTTTTATCGAGCAGGATGGCGGTAAGGACGTATTTGTCCATCACACTGCCATTCAGGCAGAGGGATTCAAATCTCTTGAAGAAGGTGCACGCGTTAGTTTCGACATTGTCGACGGCGCTAAAGGCCCTTCGGCTGAAAATGTTGTAAAGCTTTAAGCCATACAATAAACCTACAAAAAGCCCTGCTCCCGTAGCAGGGCTTTTTTTGCCTTTTCCCCCTCTCCATGTCCCCAGGGTACAATTTTTTTCTTGTGTTGGGGCAGACTGACTCTACCCAATCTCCTTGATCAGTTCTTCCATAAAATCAAGTATTTAAATTTTCCACTTCATGCTATACTTTTCCTGTCACGTTTCTTTGAAGCCTGCTCGTATGATTGTAGAAAAAAACTTCACCCAGCCAGGTGCCAAACCCCATGAGTAAACCAATCCAGGCAATACCGCTCATAAACCTAACTCTTGCCTTCATCCCTGTTTTTATTGTCATTATTATCCACTACCGGTGGTCCAGAGAACACCGTAATGCCATCTATGGTGTTTCGCGAATGCTGGCTCAGCTCTTGCTGATCGGTTATTTTTTAACGTATATATTCGACACCCATAATGCCTGGATTGTTCTGGCGGTTCTGGCGGTCATGGTTTTTGCAGCCAGTTGGATCGGGTTGCGAACTGTGGGGCATAGGCGGCTGCATCTCTATCCCAAAGCCCTTTTGGCCTTGATTGTGGGCGGCGGCACTACCCTGATACTTGTCACCCAGGGTGTCCTAAACCTCGCCCCTTGGTATTGGCCCAATTATTTTATTCCTCTTGCAGGGATGATATTTGCCAATGCCATGAACAGTGTGAGTCTGGCTGCTGACAGGTTGGAAGCGGAAATCGGCAGGGATGTAGCCTATAACAAGGCACGCAATATCGCTTTCCGCTCCTCTCTTATTCCTATTACCAATTCCCTGTTTGCCGTCGGCCTTGTATCTATTCCCGGCATGATGACAGGCCAGATACTATCCGGTGTCTCCCCACTTATTGCTGCCAGATACCAGATTATGGTTATGTGTATGGTGTTTGGTGCAGCAGGAATTTCTTCTGCCATTTTTCTAAGTCTGATCAGACAGGATTTCACAAAAGAATCTGGATGAAAGCAATTATTATCAATGCATACGGCTCTCCTGATGTGCTGCAGGAGTCAATTGTTCCATTCCCGAAAGTGGGTCCAAGGCAGGTTCTTATTAAATAAAAGCAGCAGGCGTAAATCCCATTGACTGGAAAATACGAAAATATGGAAGAAGGCCCTGCGCGGGGCAAGGTGGTGCTGATTGGGGCCCTATAAGATAGATATTACTCCATTAAATAGTCTATGTTGAGCATCCCGTTAAGATGATCGATCTCATGTTCCACCAGGGCCGCGTAGTCATTCTTAACTACCAGAATTTTTTCTTTGTTTTCCAAGGTCTTATACTTAATTTTCACATAGGCGGAGCGCTTGATAAGCATTTCGTTGTCCTCCCGGACTGACATACAGTCGTCCATATCTATATAGGTCCCTTTTCTTTCCAATATCTCAGGGTTGATCATTACTTTTATATTGCCGTTTATACCACACACAACCAGTCTTTTTGATATACCAACCTGGGGAGCGGCCAAGCCTCGCGGCACTGATCTGTCTGCGAAAAAATCAATCATTGCCTGATAACGCAACGTTGAAATAATATCATCGATTAAAGAAATTATTGAATTATCAATATGAACAATTGGTTCTGCAACTTGCCGCAGGGCGGGGTCTGGATGTTCCAGTATAGGCAAGACATTTCTATTTATTTTATAAAAACCTGCAATTGCCAGAATGCCTATCGCAATCATGGCTGAATACAAACCACCTAACAGCATTTCTTTTTTATTGAGCAACAAATGTTCTCCAGTACATGCAGTTGGCAATGATTTTGGATCCGGATGCTATCCAATTAACACAGCTCAAAATTGGCATCCTGTTCAATAATAATAAAACATTGCAGGACAGGATATGAAGTGATCCAGACTCTTTCAGCAAACAAAGCAGTTTTGTTTAAAGCAGGCATATATGTACTCATTTAGCTGAAAAAACAGACATCACGATTCTTTTCCCTTTTCCTCTTCGAGAATCTCTTTCATGTCAAGTGCCCGATCAAAGTTATTTATTTGCTCCTGGGAGAGAAGCAGGTCTTTCAGGCTGAATATCTGCAGGCGGCAGGCTTGGGTAAAAAGCCGGTTCACCAGAAGCATTGAGGAAATCTCCAATTCCTCTATCCTCCCCTCTGCCACAGCCTTCAACGTATCATTAATGCACAATTTGTCAGCCTCTTCAATTTTGACAAAGGCCTTAAGCAAACTGTGATATTGTTCTTCCTTGTTTTCCTGACCCTGGATACCGCCCATATCGTGGTATACCTTCAGCAGCCTTTTGCGGAATGATTTGTACTGGTTGTTCAGGTACACATTGCCCGAACCCTCAAATTCATCTATATCATGCCGTATCCCTTTAAAATTCTTGTTTGAGTTCATAATGTTACGGGAAGCGAATATCATGCGCTCCAGTTCCTTGGCCTCAGTTTCCTCCAGTTTCTGGCTTTGGAGCCTGGAATAGTAAGCAAAGATCTCAGCGTGCAGCAGTTTTATTTTTTCATAAAGACTTTCAAACGAAAGTTTTTTCCTGGTATTTTTTTCCAGGGGCAGGTCCTCTTCAAATACGAGATGCCTATCAATATTAAGCAGTCGCAGCCCATAGAGCTGGCACTCCTGCAGGAGATGGAGAATTTCTTTTCGCAGTGCCGAAGTGGCAGCCTCGATCACTTCGGTAGGAGTGTTGTTGATATAGACTGTCAGGATCGCCTTATAGTCAGGAAACAGCCTGTAAAGAAGTTTTGTCAGAAGGCCGATAAAAGGAAAAAAAAGCATGACACCGATTATATTGAAAATTGTATGAAAAAGAGCCAGACCCATGACAGCGTTGGTCTGAATATCAACAAATTGGGTGACGAGCCAGGCAAGTCCCTTGATGCTCAAAAAGGCGACAACCCCGGTGATAACATTAAATACCAGGTGACTGAAGGCGACTCTTTTCTTGGCCGGTATGCCGCCCAGAGAACCAAGGATAACAGTAATGGTGGTGCCCACATTGGCCCCTATCACCATGGCCACTCCTATATCAAAGGTAATCAAGCCGCTGTGCAGGGCAGTCAGGATAACAGCGATACTGGCGGCACTGGCCTGCATGATAGCTGTAAGCAGGGTCCCGACAACAAGGTAGAACCAGATGCCGTAATCAGGAACCATGCTCAGGTCAAAACTCTGGCCGATACTTTCAACGCTGCCCTTCATGTAATCAAGCCCGAGAAAGAGAAAACCGAACCCGATCAGGAGCCGGCAAAACTGGAAAGGCTTTTCAGCCGGGTCACAGAAAATGAGGCCGATGCCGCCAAGGCCGATGAAGGGCAGGGCAAAACTTTCAATCTTCATCTTAAAGCCTACAATAGCGACAATCCACACGGTCAGGGTGGTGCCGATATTTGAGCCCATGATCACCCCTATGGCATTCTCCATGCTCATGACTCCGGCGCCGACAAATGCCAGCACCATGAGGGAAGCCGCGGAACTGCTCTGCAGGATGGCGGTGACAAGCGTGCCGCTGCCGATTGAACGGAAACGGCCGTTGGTATAAAGACGGATTATGCGCCGGAAGGCTTTTCCTGAAAGAATCTTGATAGCGTCCTCAAGCATGTACATGCCGATGAGGAAAATCCCAAGCCCTGCTATCAATTTCCATATATCAAATGTTTCGCTCATTGACTGGGGTTTTCCTCCTTGCAGGGATATGCTTCACGCAGCGCAAGAATCAAGAGATAAGCGGCCGGTTCATGGTGTTTCCCGGGATTATCTTCAAGATTGGGTGCAGGATTCATACATTTCTTTGCCGGTAAAAACAAAATTTGAAGATTGCGCACTCGCGTGGGAACAGACCAGGATGAAGAAAACAAAAAGCAGCGCAGAAAGTCTTTTCATTGAATCCTCGTTGGGGCTTTTATATGTTCAGCCAATAAGCTGAAAACTGATCACATTGTGTAAATCAACTCTATTACACAACAGTCTTAAGGGTCAAATTTATTTTTAGAGACAGCGGCTAGAGCTTCCTAATGCTGCACCTGTTACTCAGAATAACCCACCCATTTTCCCCTTGACATTATCTGCCCTTTTTTCTAGTCAGCTCAGTATACGTTTTATACCGATACGACGGTTTTTTGCCACCATCTGCCTGGAGGTGAATTCATGACGCTGGATATCAGAATTTGGGATACAAACTGATCCCTGTTTATGAAATAAAGTATATTGCTGTTATCCAGTTCCGTTGGTTGAACATATAACGTCAATTTCGATTCGTTTAGTATTAGCGTAACAAACATTAACCATACGTGCATAACCTATAGAAACAAATTACGAAAAACTCGGGTTTATTCTGGTTACAGAGACAGAAAAAAATATTCTCCTGCGAAAATACTGGAACATCCCTGTAAGACAGGTTGAAACCTCGGTCGTCCTCAGCAACATTCCGGTAAAACAACTTGTGAGAGACTGACAATATGCGGTTGTCAAATCCGAATGGTCCGCAATAAACATGATGCAGGCGATCGCACGCTTCATATTGAGAATATTCGGCTGGCAGGCCGAATTGGCAGTTCAAATGGTTGCCAGGTGTGTGCTTGTGGGTGCTCCGCATACAACCAACTGGGACTTCCCTCTTGCAATCCTTGGTATGGCTGCCATGGGCATTAAATTCAATTGGGTGGCAAAACATACACTTTTTCGCTGGCCACTGGGAATTTTTATGCGTTCACTCGGCGGCATTCCCCTTGACAGGGATACAGGAGGTGCCGGTTTTGCATTAAAGGCAGTTGAAAGTTTCCATGAGCTCGATCGTTTTATTCTGGCAATTGCACCCGAAGGTACAAGACACAAGACCGATTACTGGAAAGCGGGCTTTTACAAAATAGCCCTTAAAAGTGGTGTTCCTATTGCACTGGGTTTCGTTGACTATAAGAAGAAAAAAATTGGGATCGGCAAGCTCTTCATGCCATCAGGGGACAGGGACAAAGACTTTTTGCTGGTAAAAGATTTCTACAGTGACAAGTCAGGGAAGTATCCTGAAAAACAGGGAGAGGTGAGGCTCCGGTAGTTGTAAAGAAAATACTCCCGAAGGAATTAGCATTGATTTGCGTTCAGACTCAAGCCAAAGTATCATTCATTATTGTTTATTTTTCTAAATTCTTTATGATGGGGCTATTTATTTCAGTTGCAGATCTTTACGGATCACAACTCTTTCCATGCATGGGGCATGAGGAAGACTTCTTTTCCGGTTATAGAGGGTGCCAAGGGCGCTGCGCCCTATACCGCACTGGCCGACGCGCAAACCGCTGGAGCGGTCACAGTCAACTACGGGTTATTTTTTAATGCTGTTATCAGTTTTTTAATCGTCGCCTTTGCAGTGTTCATGATTATCAAAGGTATAAACAGCCTGAAACGCGAGGAAGAGGCCCCACCCGCAGAACCAACCACCAAGGAATGCCCATTCTGCTTGTCAACTATTGCGATAAAGACCAGCCGCTGCTCTAACTGCACCTCAGAACTTGCGCCTGCAACATAAACAGATCCACCAATGGACTTGAACTGTCTGGCGACCTCTTTTTTACCAGGCGGGAATGAATATGAAGACCGTGATTATCATACTCTGTGTTTCACTTTTCAGCTGGATAGGCTGGTGGCTGGGTGCCAGGTTTGGTCTCATGGCCGCTTATCTTCTCAGCTTTATAGGAAGTTTAATTGGTGTATATTGCGGGGTTCGCATCAACCGGGAATATATGCCCTGAAACGACGTGTGAATATCTATCTTTGTTTGCCCGGAAAAGAACCCGTTTTCACAATACCGAACGCCACCACAATCACCATAACCGGGACCGGGGCCATACCCATAATTCCCGCGCCCATTCGCCAAGGTAATGGTGCCCATCCCAATTGCCCAGACAAGGGCCGCTGCTGCTAAATACTTTTTCATTCAAACTACCTCCAAATTGCAACTGTTAAAAAACTACCCGA
>Ga0102961_1000042_pt1 | contig 16221 bp, 15 predicted proteins | sample SalPonF2_C_D1_MG_FD_84518 | JGI IMG/M metagenome (GOLD analysis project Ga0102961, IMG submission 84518) | Salt pond soil microbial communities from South San Francisco under conditions of wetland restoration - Salt Pond MetaG SF2_C_D1_MG ...
TGATCGGTTTGGCCGGCCTTGAAGGAAGCGGCCAGGACGTTTTTCTCAGAATCGCAGCAGGTCTGAAGCAACCGTCCAAAGGGTCCATACGTCTTCAGGGCGTGAAAATGAACGGCAAGGATTATCATACATACAAAAACCACAGAGTAACCTACTTGCCGGGCTCTCGCCTTGAAGAGGGATTGATATCAGGATTGAGCATAACCCAGCATCTTTTACTTCAGGACATACAAAAAGGGTTTTTTGTAAAAAGTTTTCACGCCTTTCGAAAAGCGAAAGAGAGCATAACCCGGTTTCGAATCAAAGCCGAACCCGAATCTTTTGTAGAATCTCTTTCCGGAGGGAATCAACAACGCCTGCTTCTTTCTTTTCTGCCCGCCGATCCGATTTTGCTTCTATTGGGGAATCCAACAAGAGGGCTAGACATGGAATCTGTTCTTTGGGTTTGGCAACACCTCCATCAATATTGTGCACACAAGGCGTGTATTGTTTTTTCATCTTCGGAACTCGATGAAATCCTGATGAATGCGGATCGAGTGCTGGTCTTTTTTAATGGTGTTGTTATTAAGGATACACGGACAGACCGAACGGATGTCCATGAACTTGGACGGGCTATTGCGGGCAAAACTTAGGTTGGTTAAAGTCATTATGAAAATATTATATAGATACGTATTTGAAGGCGTTCTGACACTGTTTGCGGTGTTGTTTTTCACCACAATAATTCTACTTGTTTCCGGCGCCCCGCCTTTTGCTGCCTATTATCATATCTTTAAAGGATCTCTGGGATCCTGGATTAAATTGGGCCAGGTCATACAAGTCTGGATACCGCTGACGCTTTGTGCTGCAGGCCTTTTATATACATTCAGAATCGGTCTTTGGAACATCGGTGTTGAAGGGCAGGTCATGCTGGGCGCCGTGTTCACGACAGCAGTTCTTAGGATTGACGCGGCAAAGAGCATGCCGATGCTTTTTATTGGGCTGTCGTTTCTGGCCGGCATCTCCGGCGGTGCGATATGGGCGATCGTTGCAGGGGTTTTAAAAACAAAAGGGGGAGTTAATGAAATTTTTGCAGGACTGGGGCTTAATTTTGTCGGCCAGGGGATTATCCTTTGGCTGATATTCGGACCTTGGCGGCGTCCCGGAATCGCTTCCATGAGCGGAACCGAACTATTTCCTCAGGAGTTATGGCTTCCCATTTTTCCGGCCTTTCGGCTTTCCCCTGTGGGGCTGGTTCTTGCTTTGTCAGCCCTGGTTTTAACCGCACTGTTACTGCGTTATACTCATATGGGGTTAAACTTGAAAGCCATCGGGAATAATCGTGATGCAGCCTATCTGTTCGGTCTGAAACCCGACCGGTATATGATTATTGCCATGATTTTCGCCGGAGGGTTTGCAGGTTTGGCCGGGAGTATCCAAGTTGCCGGCGTGTATCATCGTCTTTTACCCGCCATTTCCAGTAACTATGGATATCTGGCCCTTCTGGTGGTGATGCTCGCAAACTACAATGTGTGGATAACGCCGTTAGTGGCTTTCTTTTTTGCATGCTTAAACGTCGGCAGTATCCAGCTTCCCATGATGCTCGAACTCGACTCGTCATTAAGCGGAGTAATTCAGGGAACGCTGGTTTTGGCAACGCTGGCCGTATATTCATGGCGAATTCGCGGGAAAATGTCCGGAGGAGATGCTGCGACATGACTGAGCTTGATTTAACCATATTATTTGCCGGCGTCGTGGCCGGAGCAGCGCCCATCGTCCTGGCGACGCTGGGGGAAACGGTTACGGAAAAAGCAGGCATTATCAACCTCTCTTTGGACGGAACCATACTCTTAAGTGCCATGGCTGCCTTTGTTGTTGCCCTTGAAACCAACAATATTTTATTGGGTTTTGCTTTTGCGGCCCTCGTAGGGGGCATTGTTGCGGCAATCGTTGCTTTTTTCAGCATCTACCTTAACCAATCACAGGTGGCAGTTGGATTCGTTCTAACCCTCATGACCCGTGACCTTGCCTATTTCCTCGGCAACTCTTATTCCCGTTTGCAGGGTCCCCAGGTTGTTCCTCTTCCGGTTCCGCTTTTAAAAGATATACCCTTTTTTGGGCAGATATTTTTTAATCAGAACCTGTTGGTTTATTTCAGCCTGGCCATGATCATATTTTGCTGGTGGTACATGTATAGAACCCCGCTGGGTTTGCAGCTTAGATCTGTGGGAGAAAATCCCCGGGCATCCTATGCCAGAGGGATAAATCCTAAAAAGCTGCAGATGATGTATTCAATTTGTGGCGGTCTGCTGGTGGGGCTTGCCGGGGCAACGTTTTCTTTGTCTGTTAAGCCGGGCTGGGGACGACCCCAAGGCGCTGAGGGGGTTGGATGGATCGCCCTTGTACTGGTTATTTTCGGTGGGTGGAATCCGATAAAAGCTGCGATGGGTGCCTATCTTTTTTCATTTTTGCAGGTCATTGGAATATACTGTCAGGGATGGCTGCCGTCCGTTCCGGCCCAGGTATTCCAGGTGGCGCCGTTTCCATTGATGATTTTTACCCTTTTGGTCATGTCTTTGGCCCAGAAAGAGTCTGTAGTGAACTGGGCCGAAGATCACATCAGAATGAAATCCATATTGGCGTTTTTTTCCGGCAGTGTTCCAACCTCCTTGGGCAAACCCTTCAGACAGGACTGATTGACAACTTTTTCAATCTATTATATAAATCGCAATAAATTTTTCAGTATCATTAATATGTAATTAGATAAATCTAATTAGTGTCCATCCATAAACCAATATTAGGAATAACTTAAGTTTCCAATTCAGAAATTAGCAATTTTTCGCAAGGTCAAGTCGAAGATCCCGGACTTTGATCGGGGGAAATCAAGGAATTCCGCGTCCCGCCCTCGGGCGGGAACAAGTAAATCCGCAGATTGACCCCAGAGAAATAGGCTCTGCATTTCACAGGGCAGGCGCAGAGATTGCGGAAAAGGGCAATTTCTGGATGGAAACTAATCAGTGGAGCAATAACAATGGCAACGGTCGGAATTATCGGAGGTTCCGGACTCGATGATCCGGGAATACTAAGCAATCCAGAGGTGATACAAGCAGACACCCCTTATGGAAAACCGTCTTCTGCATTATCTGCGGGCAAGATTAACGGGGTCGATGTTGTCCTTATCGCAAGACACGGGGAAAAGCACAGGTTGAGTCCGAGCCAGGTCAACTACAGGGCAAATATTTACGCCTTAAAGGACCGGGGTGTGACTCATATTCTTGCAACAACGGCCTGTGGCAGTCTTAAAGAGGAAATAGAAAGGGGACATTTTGTCATTGTCGATCAGTTCATTGATTTTACAAAACACCGAAAAGTAACATTTCATGATTCCTTTGAAAACGGGGCTGTGCATACGGCCATGGCCGAACCGTTTGACATCGGGCTGCGAAGGACGCTTTACAAAGCGGCAAAAGATTTGAATTATGAAACCCACTTTGGTGGAACAGTAATAACCATCGAGGGGCCGAGGTTTTCAACCAAAGCAGAATCAAAGATGTTTAAGATGTGGGGAGGGGATGTTATCAACATGTCGATCGCTCCTGAGGCGGTTCTGTCAAATGAGGCAAAGATACCGTATGCAGTGGTCGCCATGTCTACCGATTACGACTGCTGGAAGGAAGATGAGGCGCCGGTTTCATGGGAAGAAATCCTGGAGGTATTCAACCAGAATGCTGATCGGGTTAAAAAGCTGTTAGTGAATGCTGTTTCCAATATAAAATGAGGTTAATATGAATCTTAAAGAAAAGATCAGAACCGTGCCGCACTGGCCCATTAAAGGGGTGATGTTTCGGGATATTACGACCCTTTTGCAGGATGCTGCGGCATTCAAAGAAACGTGTGACATGCTATATCATCGTTATCGGGACATGGAGATTGAAAAAGTGGTCGCCATTGATGCAAGGGGATTCATTTTCGGTGCGGTACTGGCCTATAAACTCAATGTCGGGTTCGTTCCTGTAAGAAAAGCAGGTAAGCTGCCCTATAAAACCATCAGCGAGCCATACACACTTGAATACGGCAAGAGTATTGTAGAGATGCATATAGATGCCATTAAAAAGGGTGAAAGGGTCCTGGTAGTAGATGATCTGATCGCCACGGGCGGCACGATATCCGCAGCAACAAAGCTGGTCGAAAAACTGGAAGGTGAAATCGTTGAGTGCGTATTTATTGTGGAATTGCCTGACCTTAAAGGAATGGAAAAGATAAAAAAATATAAAGCCTTTACGTTAACCGAGTTTGAAGGAGAATAATATATCAGGGTTACATTAAAATTCAAGAATACCCATATCCAAAAGACAAGCCCATGACCGTTCTAATTTGAAAAGTTCAATTGGCGAAAAACTTCTTCATTGACCTTCCGCCGAAGATCTAAAGGGTTCTACAAAAATTTTCCGTACATTCTCAACACCGACACGACTCCTATCCACGATTCTAGAATATGATAATTATCTCTGAAATCTATCGCAATTAAAATTTGCTGACAAAACCTATCGTGAGAAACTTTATTTGCCCATATGTCAGACATATCGCAGGTTTTTGAAATGGATTATATTTTCACCAGGAAGGATACTATCTCAGGTCTTAAAAGCAGTCTTTGGTCGGGTTTAATTAAACTGGTCAATACACCTCTGGACAGTTCAATTTTTGCTGGACGATATCACAACCTTCAATATTGCTTTCCCGATTCCATACACATTGCAGAAATCAAAAGTTTAGTTCAGGTTGTGATATAGTATTGAGGTATCACAGAAAAATCAGGCCATTGATACTTGGACGTTATTGCAGATATCACGACATTTTCAAGCCTCCGATAAATACAGTTATGGCAGCTATCAGCAATAATGCCTTTACACTTTGATCCTTTTTGGTTATCGTTTTCAAAGGAAAATATTGCACAAGCTCTAACTTAAAAGGTGGTACAAAAAGTGGGGGCAGGTCATCTGAATAAATAATTTTCATTTGTACTCCACAATGCTATTCTTACCACGTCAGGAAGATAAAAATGAAGCCATCAGGAAAAAGTACCATCACTTCAAAGCGGCTTGGCGTTCTAATCGGTGGTTCAGGTTTGATCGGCGGTGCACTGACTCATTTCTACAAGAAAACATCCCAAGATACAGAGTTTCTTGCCCCCAGTAGCAAAAAACTGAGTCTGCGAGTACACGACGATATTAAACAATATTTCCGGGATTACCATCCGGCTTTCATCATCAATGCTGCCCTTGCTCCTATCGACAGTAGTCCGCAAATGGCATTTGAAACCAATTATTTGGGCAGCATCAATCTGGCCAAAGTAGCGCTTAAACTGAGTATTCCCTATATCCATATCAGTACTGCCGCCACCTTACCCCCCGGCGAGAATCTCACCGAAGAGGAATATTTGCCTTTGACAAGCGATCTTGCCAATTACCCCAAGTCCAAATTGATGGCAGAACTTACCCTCAAACATCTGAGAGCGACACAGGGGCTAGATTACACCATAATTCGGTTGGGACTGGTTTACGGCAAGCATGACCATAAAATTCAGGGTGTTCATCGTCTGCTTTTTTCTATCGCCAATCGGTCTCTTCCCCTGATGCCGACCAAAACAGGGATCGTGCATTCCTATACTAATAATAAGAAATTGCCCCCCTTTATCCATTATATTATTGACAGGCGTGAGGAGTTTTCCGGCCAGACCTATCATTTTGTCGACCCTGAACCCGTGGAATTGGTACAATTCATCTCCAGCATCAAATCGCAACTTGGAATTAAAACACCTAAAAAGATATTTGTGCCCTATGTTCTTGCCCGTATGGGAAAAGAATGGATCAGGTGGATTGTAAAAATAATGACCAGAACCGGCATAGAGGCTAGAATCCCGGCTGAATTGATGTTCATCGAGAATTTTTATAAGAGTCAGGCGCTTTCTTCAAAAAACTTGAAAGATTCGAGTTACAAAGATCCAGCTCCAGGGGTCACCGTATTCACCGAATTGCCGGCTATGATTGAATATTATCTTACTCGATGGAAACATCTGAATCTTCTCAGCATTCCCGGTGGTGAACAAAAGAGTCAGCATAATCGGACCTTAGAGTTTCAGCATTCTCCTACAACGCTTCTTGATTCTTTCCATAACAAAAACTTTGCCATCTCAAAAGACGATAAAAACCAAATATTATGAACTTCTGATATTTACATTTATTATAGAGATGGCACAACAATTGGATCGAGGATTTCAAACAAAAAAATCTGGCATTTATTACTATATGTGATATATAAAAGAGCAGGTTAGGAAAATTTTCTCATTCGACGTTGAGGATACAACTTGAACAAAGGAGTCATAAAGACATTTGAAAGGGAATAGCCATGTCTGTTATCACCATATCTCGCCAATTTGGTTCTGAAGGGAAAGCACTTGGCAAACGACTTTCCGATACCTTGGGGTATTATTATGCTGATGAAGACATCATCGAAAGAGCTGTAGTGGAGGTATATCTTTCTCCCGATGGGAAAAAAATCTTTGAAGCGGAACCGGGCGACAAAATGAAAAGATTTATCTCCAGGCTGAATCCTTTTGGAACGAGCTTAATGGAACTCCCTTTAAGTGATAAAGAGAGACATATTGATGGATTTAAATATCTTGAATTACTAAACTTAATCATACCCAAGATTGCCACGGATGGAAATGCCGTTATCGTTGGCAGGGGGGGGCAATATATTTTACAGGATGTTGATGATACCTACCACCTACTCCTTATCGCTGAAGAAGAGGACCGGATTAAATTCATTGAGGATGATTACCGCGTTTCAAGGACAAGAATTCCTCAGATTTTAAAAAGGATGGATAAAAGACGGACGAATCTTTATAGTTACTTCGGCAGAAAGGACTATGATGATCCAAAGCTTTATGATCTCGTCTTAAACATGAGCATGCTGGGTATTGATAAAGCTGTGGAACTCACTTGTAAGCTGGTAAATGGCTAACTGGAAAGATTTGCTACAGACATGATAAGATCAGCCCCTTTTTCAGAAGAGATTCGGCTCATGTTCAACGTCAAGTGAAAAAAACGAAAGTCATCAAATCCCGCTCCGCAAATTGATTGACGGAACCAACGAAGATTTCTATCTCTTTTTTCTATAAATTTCTGGACGCGATCCTGGCGTTTTCGGTAGTTTTCCGAAGCATATTTTTTTTTCCAATCCATTGGTGCAACCAAACTAAAATGATAGCAATTTTTCATGTCTTTTAAGAAAAAGTATGCTGCTCGTCCAATAATCACAACATTGTTTTCTCGGGCTGTTTCCAAGATAAGGTTTCGCAGGCTTTTCTGATATTCTTCCTCTTCTACTACGCTTTTATCGTATCCCACAATTCGCTCTATATAGGATGCGCTGAAAACCTTGGCGAAAGCGTTGGATATTTTATATCCTCTACTCTTTTCAAAAGATTCCAATGTTCTTTCTGAGACATTCAGATCTTCGGCAATTTTTTGAAAAAGAGATTTGTCAACGTACTGGTAGTCGAGCCTCCTTGCAAGAAACCGTCCCAGTTTTCTGGCGCCGGTAGCCATTTCACTGGTGATCGTGATTACGGCCATTTATTTTCTCCTCTGTTATTAAACAATATTTAATCCTACTAAAATGTAGCATTTTAATCAAGCGATATATGTTTAATCTCAAAAGGTGAATTTTAAATTGAATGAAATGGGGTGAGAATGGATGTTAATGATCTTTTGTGGTGGCGCGGAACTATATTCAAAAATGAGCGATATCGTGTCTAAGTAGCACATATTTGAAAGTTGAAAATTCCCAAGCGAAATTAAATATTGTGTCAGAAAACCAAATATCACTCAAGTAAAGATATATTGAGATTACAACACGAATTTCAGACTTGTCAAAACCTTTGATCTCTTGCCAGTATCTACACCATTCACAACAACAATTGATATACAGATATCATAAATACAAAACCCCACCTCTCTATGAGAAATGGGGCCTTGGTAATCACTCCATGTCAACCTTTCGGGCTAGTCTTCGCAATAAAAAACCCCTAATAAATCCCCACGACATTCCTATGGGTACACGAGGGAGACGTAAAAGGCAGGTCCTTTTACTAAATATATTATCGGCAAACAGGGCAATAATCTTAAATGGTGAATACAGTTCAGGATAGCTTGACGAGGCGAAAACCGGCTTCCTAATGGTAACACCAAAAAGCCCCCGAGGATCCCATTTCGAGGGCTTTAAACAAGCTCCATGGATTCTATTAAAGAGCCCTTGGAACTTGGATGCAATAAACCCCCTGCCAGAATGACTGAAAGGGGCTATGCTCTTTTCTATGAAATCTTTAGGGCGCTTCTCCAAAAAATAATCATAAATTTGGATCTGCACCTATTACAACTATAATATTTCGTGCCGGGTATAAGACGCATCCACCACTTCCGATAGATTCGTTCATGCTTGATATCTCGGCATTTAGGACATTTATTTTGAAAGTTTATTCTTTCCAATGTTATTATTCCCTTTGGTCGAGAAATAAGAATCAGACAAATGAAAAGAAAATTAGATAGCCAAGAACAAATCGTAAGTGAGATCAACTGAACAAGAAATGCTTTATAATAGAGGCGATATGATTTCCAGATTAGATGTTAGATCGAGGGTCTTTATCACGTATAATTTAATGGTAATATTATAGTAAGAACGTTTAAATGTCAAATAAAATGCGCTTCTACCCTTGACTATATTTTTGTAATGATGGGGTTCTAAAAATATGGGGAATAAGGTTCAATCAAAAGTACAGATACTTGGAGAATCATAGCATTTATTTGCTTTATGCTCGCTTTATGAATCGGCAAAAGATAAATTTCTGTCTTACACCTGAGGGTGTCACATGATCTTCAAAGAAAGTTTCCGCTAAAATGAAATTATCTCCGAGTTCATTATGCAAAGTCTCTGGTTCATACCTTACAACGGGAAGCCCGCTGCATTTGGGCGGTGCATCCAGGCCAAAGGTTGCAATGATTAGATGACCATTTAGCATTAATGCTTGATTCAGTACATTTATATATTCCTTTCTGTCCTCACCTTCTGTTAGGAAATGAAATACGGCACGGTCATGCCAGACATCATATTTCTCCTTAAAGCTGTATTTTGTGACATCTGCCTCAATCCAAGTGATTCTGCTGGATTTTTCAACAAGTTGTGTTTTTGCTTTTTCAATTGAGTTGCCAGAAATGTCTAAAACTGTTAATCTTTTATAGCCTTGGTCGAGTAATATGCCAGGTAGTTTGGATGTGCCCCCACCAATATCGATAATACTCCCATCAGCACCAACTTCGGTGATAGCAATTAGTTTCAGTGATATTTCAGGATAATCTTGATACCATCCAACTTCACTGGGCAAATTCTTTTTATAAACACGATCCCAGTGTTTTTTTCGGTCTCGTTTAAAGGGCATGAAGATAGATCGTTTCATATGCTTAATGCTTTCCAAACATCTCCCCAATCCGAGAGTACATGTTACTTGCCATTATGTGGACTATTGCCTGTGTTGTGATATCTGTAAAGATTTTAGGCTTGGTTAGCCGCCGTAGTCTCTCAACCAAATTGAAACCATCCGATAAGATACAAAGATGACGGCCACTGTTGTGCCAAGAAAAACTACACCTATGAACCAATACCAACCGCGATTAATGATACGCTTTAGTTTGCTGAAAAACTTCAAAGACTTATTCGCTTTTTCAGGAACTGAACGAAAAGTCACTATAAAGGAGTAAGTGCTAATAGCCCAGAGTAGGCCGACAATGCTTGGGATAAGAAATCGATCACTTTCATGAGACTTAGAGATGAACGTGATCACGACCATTGATGCCAAGCTAATTAATCCAACAGCAATAGATGGTAGGCGAAGGATCTGAATGGATTGAGCAATTCTCTGGAGTTTATCGATCATTCTTATTAAGGCTAATCAGTGATTATGCAGTTCTGTTTATCACTTAAATTGTAATGATATGCAGAAGGGTTGTAAAATATGATGTCTTCAAATTTCAGATACCTTGGAGATATCTTACAATTTCAAAACATCGAAAAGCATGTGATCACTTGGAGTTATCACAGATTTCATACCGGATTACATCACCACAACATATAGAACCTGTTCAAATAAGAGAGCATTAAACTATACCATCGATCCATGTTTCAATATAAAAAAGAATTGGTGATGAGGCTGATAGCCGTCATACGGACTTTATGTGCAAAAGCTGGTCGTATTATAGCGCCAACCGCGCCCTCAGGCCGAATACCCATATCTAATCCCAGGTAGGTTTAAACATCAGATGGATAGATTTTTGTATTGTTCATCCATCAAAGAAAGAAGGCCACGAAACTTATCGTTCCAAAGACAATTGGAAATGCAAAACGGGATAATAGGTCGACCCGCATAGCGAGTTCTTTTTTTTCTTTTGAGACAAGATAAACTGTTGTGAGGGACTCAACCAGAGCGAGAAACACCAGTATTGTTGAAAAAACAATGAACCGGTCGAGAAGTGTTAAATAGCCAAGTCTTGGTACCATATTCGTTGTCGCAAAAATGAACGCGATCAGTGTCAGCATCGACGTAGCCGAAAGCCCTATCTGGGGACCGTATTGGGCCGGGTTTATCCAAAATACGCACCAGGACATAACAACAATCAGGCAAAGAGGCAGAATCACCTTCCACAAGTAATAAGCCTTAATGCGTTCGGCAGAAATATTGAAATCGCAGCGAGAACTGAATTTTTCTAAAGCCTTACTATACCTACGACCTATTGTTGCTTCCACCCCCTTAATAGTCCAATCAGAAACATTCAATGGCTTCCTATAACCGGTCATTTTCTCGTCAACAACCAGCTGAATGTCTTCCTCTGTCCATTGAGCTGAGATAAGGGAAATACGAAAGGTTTGTTTGTCAAAGGGAAAATCACTCAGATGGTGATAGGTAGCAAAGGTTCCAGAATATCTTTGGGCATATGTCACCTGTCCTCCTGGTTCAATGCCCACTTCCCTTGGGCGACTGGTAAACTTTCTTCCTGAATTGATAAAGATCAAACTGGGAGACCAGGTGTCGTCGATTGAGATCTCGCATCCTTCCAGTTGTCTAAGTCTTGGGTCTACCCATCTCAGAACGACAGCAAAATCGCCGGTCAGGGTCTGCTTGATGTCATTGATCTCCATCAGGTCGATCATATAGATTCCCACGGTAACCTTAATAGGCTGGCCGCCGGCATTAGGCCTAACGTCGGTACGAATATTTGGAGCCGGACAGGGATCATCTTGGGCAGTTGGACTGCTATGCGCGTAAACCGCTGCATTAAACACCACTGCTGAAAACAGCACAGCGACATAAACCGAATGCATCACTTTGTTCATTGGCTTCATTATCTTTAGGAGTTTTAGTTGTCAGTATATCAGTTAAGACACAAAGTGTTGTGTCTCAATAAAGATGGGATAACCGGTCATATATTGAGACTACCTTATAAAAATCGGATTTGTCAAAGATAGTGTTTCTATCCAAAAACACAACTCAGATCTGACTTGTGATACGGGATTATGTTATCACAGAAATATCAGGCACTTGATATTGGGAGGTTATTGCATATATCACAACATTTTCGAGCCTTTGAAAAATACAGTTATGGCTGCTATCAGCAATTGATGCTCATTCTCGATAAGTTGGAGCTATCTGTAATCTTAACGCCCGGCATAACCGGCTGGCAATAAGACGCAGCGAATTGCGTGATCTTCCCCTCAAAAAGTGGACTACTCTCCGTATTAGCTTACCAGTTGTTCAAATTCAAGCGGAGAACAGTAGTTCAACGATGAGTGTAAACGTTTTTTGTTATAAAAATGCGTGATGTATCCTTTGACTAAATTCTTCAATTCAGACTCATTTCGTATATTTCGATTTCTTATCAACTCTCCTTTGATCGTATGAAAAAATGACTCCATATGCGCGTTGTCCTGACAGCATCCGGGTCGGTTCACGCTTGCCCGTATCCCATAACGGTTTAACGTATCATGATATTTATAGGCACAATACTCAATGCCTCGATCACTATGAAAGATCAGCCCTCTTGGTGGATGCCGCTTGCGGATCGCATGCAAAAGGGCACGCTCGGTCAATTTAACATTTTTTCGACTGCCAATGGACCAGCCGATCAAACGCCGTGAGTGCACATCCATGACCGCAGCCAAATACTGCCAGCGCTTCTTAACTTTTATGTAAGTTACATCACCTACCCAAACCTGGTTAATCGCATCGGGTTCGGGTTGATCTATCCGTAAATTCCCAATTCGGTTGAAAAATCGATGAACCTTTGGGTTCCTTATGTAAACGCGGTTTATGCGGGCTTTGAAGCCCTTTACCCGCATGATATCGGCCACCGTGTTTTTCGAGCACCTTACCCCCTGTTTGCGCAGGGCCTGATGAACACGGGGACTTCCGTATCTGCCTTTGCTATCCTCAAAGACTTTATTGATGAGTATTGCCAAATGGCGTCTTCTTCGGCTTTGTCTGCTTTCCGGCCTGTGACGCCACTTATAATAACCGCTTTTAGATACACCGTAAAACCGGCATAAATACCGAACACCATATCGAAGCTTGTACCGATCTATGACCTCGAAGATTTCTGTCTTTTTTCGGAGTTGAACTCGATCGTTTTTTTTAAAAGCTCGTTTTCAATCCGAAGCTTTTCCACCTCTCGCTCCAATTCTTGAATTCGCAGCAATTCGGCCACCTTTTTGGCTTCGATCCGGACTTTCTTTCTGCGTTTGTCCTCTTTAAACTTGCCTTCTCGATATTCCTTACGCCAACGATACAGCAATATCGGGTGAATACCCAAATCCTCTGCCACATCCTTTGCTAGAATATCAGGATGATCCGCCAACTGGATGGCCTTGATCTTAAAGTCATCCGGATATCGATTTGTCTTTTTCGGTCCTTTGATTCTTGCCATTTGGACACCCTCCTTTAGTTAGCTTTTGGTGTCCACTTTCTTTGGGTAAGTTCTGCGCCGTCTTCATGGCGTGGTTATGTTTCAGCTAAAGAATTAGTTAAGTCTGTGCTCATTCCACGTAGAACCCGATGCTTCAAAGGTTAGCAAACGGTCAGATGTGCGAATTGTTGCTTTACTTGATGTTATTTTTATCGTCTCTATGGTTTCTCGAACTCGGAGGCGAATTTCAGTAAAAGCCGAAGTTTCTGCTGCCAAACCAAATGCCCGGCTGGATGTTATCACCACAGCAACATATTTTTCTGCTTTCGCTGTAAGTAGCTCATCGTGAATTGGAAGTCGAGTTTCAATAAATCGATTGGACGCTGCATCAAAACCGATGGCACGATCTCCAGTTACCAGTAAAGCAATATAGGGCGATAAAGACACAACTCCTTTTTCTGATTCATCTAACTTCAAAGGCAATACCTGCCAAGCACCTGATGAAGTGGATATTACGAAAAAACGGTCATTGGTTAAAAAAGTACCTAAATAACCTTTTGCGCCACTCCATAGCACCTTCTCTTTCGGCCGAAGATTAACAGAAATTGTCTTTCTCCCCTTGATAATAGCGATAATTTTGCCTTTCGATTCTGCGATATCAATTAAATCTTCAATTTCTTCTTCGGCATAGGAGGGTATGGTAGATGCAAGTATAGAGACGCAAATTAGAATAGTAAGACATTTTTGACATCGTAACATGGCTCTCCTCCGGAAATAATTAGAAGCTATCTCAAAATAATCTTTTGGCCCAACCTCGGCGTTGGAGCCTCGTTTTAAGTCCTCGACATACTTGAGTATGCCTGCGGGTTAAAACTCGGCACCGCCTTGATCTTGAACCAAAATCTTTATTTTGAGATAGCTTCTAATTATTATTAGGCACATAACATTGTCATCACCGTGTCGCCTAAGGCGATCCGCCGCATGTATTGGTTATGTGCTATATTTATTATCTTTTTTGCTCCACCACGAAAATATATACAACAGCCCTACAAATAGAAATAATCCGAAAGGAAACTTAATACTTGGAGCTTGCCATTCTACAACACAGAAGGATGTATACCCTAAAAATATTAACATACCACCGATGAGTTCCGATTTCCAAGCGATAAGCAGTCCAAACCACATGATGAACATAGCAAGCATTTCAATTCGTACGACCAAGGACTGTTTCATAGGATTGGGAATTCCTTCGCCAATAGCAAAGATGATAAGCATCACAAACAGAAGAGTTCCTATGACACGCGGAGTCCAGAGAATAGCATAACTAAACCATTTCTTATTCATATATTACAATTTTGTTATGAAACCTATTCTATCTCAGTTATGCACTTTGACATATCTTGCCAGAAACCAAGATATCAGCAAAGTACAGATATATTGAGATTACCTCACGAAAATTGGACTTGTCAAAACTTTTGATCTCTTGCCATACTCACAAGTCCAAGCATCTCAATTTTAATTACATATATCGTATTTGTTACAAAATTGCAAAAAAGGCAAACCCTATCAAATGGATTTGCCCTTATTGGAAAACGATATCACAAATAAATTAGGACCTCAAAAACCAGTAGTTTATAGCAAAAATCGCAAGTTCTGAGCAGATGCTTTCAAACCAACAACACAACCCTTTGTGGAATGATCTAAATGTATGATAAATGGCCTGAACTATACCCGGCTTCAGAGCAATTCTATTGAAGAGGAGTTGGAAATTCTATTTATTCGAATTTTTGGGTGTAGTTATCTTAAATTTAACAAATTAGTACTGTGCGTGGTTAATCAGGGCTTCCAGATAGCGTGATTTTACCTGCTGGCTGGCAAGGGCCTGCTTGAATGGCGGAAGTTTCAAAATGACACCCAGAACTCCAGCCAAGGCTCGATGACTCCATAGTACCTGATTATCAAAAATCAAGTTTTGTAAGTTACCGCGTTCGATGGCCATCACAACAGCCCTGTGGGTTGTATTCAGTGGCGTAATCACTCTTTTTGGGCGAGATTTCAGACTAATATTGTCGTTCATGCAGGCTCTAATGCAAAGACCACATCCCAAACAGAGGTCTTCGCTCAGTCTTGATTGTTTCATTTTTGGTTTATCAGGATCATTAGAGGAGACTAATGTCATTGCCTCCACTGGGCAGGTAATCACGCACTTTCCACATCCGATGCAATTTTTTTTGTTGATTTCAGGGATAAAATTGGTTGTATGGATAGGATTGAAAATCGCAAATCGACGGGCGGCGATCATAGCTTCGCAACAACACCCACAGCAGTTACATATAAAATTTACTTTCTCTTTAACATTTTCACCGAACTGGACCAGATTGTGTTCATAAGCCAACTGTAAAATATCAAGACCTTCAGCAACATCCACCCGGCGAGCGAAACCATGTTTAATCAGCGACGATGCCGTAGTATTAAACGTCATGCATATTTCCATCGGGGCATCACAGGCTCTATCCATATGGTGCATTTTGTGACGGCAATAACACATGCCAATCGCTCTATGAGAAGCACCTTTTATGACCTTGGTAGCGCGTTCATAATCCAATACGTGCAGTGCGTTTTCATTGGATAAAACCGGTTCGTGGACAAAGGTGCGACCCAGATGAGTTTCGCCGCGAGTAAACAGATTGCGGATAAAATCCTCTTCCACGTTCAAATACTGATAAAACAACTCGCTCAATAACTTCTGATCAATATCATCCCGCACACGCATCAAGGAAAATTCAAAAAAGCCCGCCATGGGGGGAGGAAGGGTGTATACGGACTCCCCATTTTGGTCTAAATCAACCAGTATAGCTCGACCAGCCAGTTCATTCAGTACCTTTTGAGCACTAGCTAAGTCCATTTGCCAGACGCGGCTTGCTTTTTTTGCCGTAAAGGGCTTGATAGGCAAAAGTGAAACCAATGCAGCCTCTTTCTCTCTGAAAAGCATTTTCAAAATTTTGAATAAAAGCTCCGAAGGGTGAGCACCCTCTGGATAACGATTTAATCTATCCACCAGGCGGGAATAACCGGATTTGATTGTGTTGTGTGCCATAATAAAATAACGGTCTTTATAGCATATAAGGAATGCGTTTCCACCTAATATTAATGGCGTCGCGTAGTGCGAGATTAGGTGCCTGCACCTTCAATTGATGTAAAGTGAAGACTTCTCACTGAGATCATAAAAAGTACA
>Ga0102961_1000047_pt1 | contig 15992 bp, 14 predicted proteins | sample SalPonF2_C_D1_MG_FD_84518 | JGI IMG/M metagenome (GOLD analysis project Ga0102961, IMG submission 84518) | Salt pond soil microbial communities from South San Francisco under conditions of wetland restoration - Salt Pond MetaG SF2_C_D1_MG ...
GGCCGCGCCGAGAACAATGCCGAACCCTGCGGTGGTTGCCGCGATCAGCATCGGGCTACGGAGGTAGGTCTCAATCTCATCGCTGAACAGAAACCCCACGAGACCGACCGGTATCGTCCCGATCAAAACCGCCCACGCCAGCCTTGCATCGGCGTCGACACCTGCACCGCCGAGGCTGCGCAACCACGCGCTAATCATGACCCGGAGATCGTCACGGAAATAGAACAACACGGCGCTGAGAGTGCCGACATGTACCGCGACATCGAATGCGAGCCCCTGGTCGGGCCATCCCATAAACCGCGGAACCAGCACGAGATGACCGGAACTGGAGATCGGCAGGAACTCGGTGATGCCCTGGACGATCGCAAGAACGATGACCTGAATGAAGTCCAAATCAGAGCCTGTGCCGCATGTCGTGAATACCGGGCTCGGACCTGTCATCCGGCCAGTCACGCGAAAAAACCATCATTTTGAACCGTTCCCCCATCTCTCCCGGCAGCACCAGCTGTTTGGCCTGTTCGCGCAAGCCAAATTGACCGGACCCTGCCTCCGCTGCAAGCACTTCGGTCATCCCCGCGCCCAGCAGAAAGTGCGCCTGCGTCACGAACCCCTCAAGTTCCAGGCCCGCGTCGATCCCGGCATCCGCCAACGCCGTGAAATCGAGCCAGGCCGTGATGTCCTGCAGACCCACCAGCACGAACGGATCGTCGTGGGCGCGATGCCGGTAGTGACATCGCAGTGTGCCTTGGCCGCGGTCGCGATGATAGAGCTCGGATCGCGGCAAACCGTAGTCCGCCAGCAACACAATGCCGCGTTCGAGCGCCGCGGACAGTGATCTCATCCACGCTTCCAGCATCGGGCAATACTCGGAGCGAAAACCCACCGGCAAGGATGTTCCGACACACGCCTCGATCTCCGCGACTCGTTGCAGCAAAGCCTTGCCCGCGGGCAGACGCAATTCGCGGAATCCGCCGTCATGCCAGCACACACCGAGCCCGCAAGGCCCTTCAGGGCCGATTTCAAAGCGCTCGACCGGCAGGGCGTCCACCACTTCGTTGGCCAGAACAATGCCATTAAAACTATCCGGCCAGGTATCGAGCCAGCATACTCGCTCGTTCCGGCGTAGCACCTGTTGCTGGCGCGCGCGCAATTCAGCGCTTACCTCGAGGATGCAATAGCGATTCAGCGGACGCCCGAGACGATCGAGTTCCGCCAGCAATTCGACCGCGAGCTCCCCGCTTCCCGCACCGATCTCGAGAATATCCAGGGGGCCGGATTCAGGCGTTCGGTTTACCAGCCAGCGCGCAAGGCAGCGCGCGAAAAGCGGGCCGAGTTCGGGCGCGGTCACGAAATCGCCTTCCCCGCCAAACTTGCGGCTGCCAGCGCTGTAGTACCCAAGTCCCGGAGAATACAAAGCAAGTTCCATAAAGCGCGGAAACCCGATACTGCCACCCTCGCGATCGATCTCAGCTCTGATCTGCGCGGTCAGTTTTTCACTGTGTTCGCGAGCCGACGGCGAAGGGCTCGGAAACGTCTCGATACCGGATTCTGAACTGCTTGGGGACACAAACTGACTCTCGCCGCACTACCAGCGGGCGATGTTGCCAGAGCGCGGCGGGGGTTGCAGCCCGCGCCTGCTGGCGACCGCCGTACGCCACGCGTATGCTCGGTGCCTGGTTGCCATCTGCCGGACTATTGATACGCCCGACCATGACCGAAATATTCGACATACACGACAGGGTTGCGCTGATTAGCGGTGGCGCAAAAAGAGTAGGCGCGGCGATCGGGCGGCGCTTACACGATGCCGGCATGAGGGTAATTGTGCACTACCGAAATTCGGCTGCCGAGGCGCAGGAACTCGCTGCGGAACTGAACACACGACGGCCGGACTCGGCGACGACAATTTCAGCCGATCTGCTCCATTACGAGCAACTCGACGACCTCATCGAGGCAGCCGCAGCCCGATTTGGCCGACTCGACCTTCTGATCAACAACGCGTCGACTTTTTATCCCACCCCGGTGGGGGCTATCACCGGGTCGGATTGGGACGATCTGCTTGGCAGCAACCTCAAGGCTCCGCTTTTCCTGTCACAGGCAGCCGCACCGCAGTTGCGAAGGAACCGTGGCCAGATCATCAATATCGTCGATATTTATGCACGCAAGCCGTTGCGGGAACATACGGTTTACTGTGTTGCCAAGGCAGGTCTCGCCATGTTGACGCTGAGCCTCGCCCGCGAGCTCGGCCCGCTCGTTCGGGTCAACGGTATCGCGCCCGGCGCGATCATCTGGCCGGAACAGGGTCTGGACGAGTCAAGCAAGCAGGCGATGCTAGACCAGATTGCGCTGCGAACAGTCGGCGACCCGGACGACATAGCGCGCTGCGCGCTATACCTTGCACGCGACGCTGCCTACGTGACCGGTCAGATCATCGCCGTCGACGGTGGCCGCAGCCTCGGCTGGTAATTGCCGCGGCCGCCCGCACAGCTGGTCGTCAATGGTAGTCGCGCAATATCTCGCCCCAGCCTCGCTGCCTCGCCTCGGTGCGTTGTTTCTCGGCTTTTGCCTGCAACGCGTCGAGTTTCTGCGCGGTCACGACCGGGCATGCGCCAGTTTCGACATAGCTCAATGCGGCCGCAAGAGAATCCTCACGCGGATCGCCAAAACCAAAATCCAGATCGTCCTCGGCCGGGCAGTCCGGATCGAAGCCGTCGTAGTAATCGCCTTCACCTTCGGCATTTACAGTCTGAAACGTCACCGGCCGTAGTACGAGATCATTGCAGACGTCGAAACCCAGCGAACCCACGGGTTTACCAAAACTGCTCGAGCCTACGACCGCAACGTCTCCAAGCCTCCCGTTTTCGACATACGGCAACATCGCGTTCAGTACCAATTCGCTGGCCGATGCAGTTGTCGGCGTGGTAATGAAAACCAGCTTGTTGATGGTCGCAAGGCTATCGGCCTCACGCGCAAATCTGAATGTCACATTGCGGTTGCTGAGCTTGTCGTTGTAGACCTCGCCAAACGACACTTCGCCTTCGGCCGGGATACCCTGCAAAAGGTTCGCGAGGTACTCGGCGACCGATACCAGCCCGCCGCTGTTATAGCGCAAATCGATAATCAGGTCGGTGGCACGCGCTGCATTGAAAATCTGGAATGCCGCAGCCAGTTCGTCCGGCGATGGCGAGGCGAAACTACGGAAATTCAGGTAACCGGTTCGGGTCGCGCCGGTATCAAATACCGTGTATCGAGCTACCGTGTTGAATACGAGGTCTTCCTTAACTACCGTGACATCATCGATTAAATTTCCATCGGAATCGCCATACGTAATAATTCGGGTGACACCGACGGTTCGCTCGCCAAGTGCCTCGCTGATTGCCGCGACCGGGTTGTCCGGGTCGTCCGCAATGATCTCGGCTACGGGAACTCCCTCGATCTCCAGGATCTTGTAACCGCGCTTGAAGCCCGCGCGCGATGCCGGAGTTTTGAGGTTTTCTTCGTCGTATTCGCCAAACACCTGGGCGAATTGCACCTCGTCATCGTTGACGATGCGAAACGAAAAACCGAACCCCACGAATGCCGCACCGATCAGGTCGTCCTCCTGATCCTGCGTGACAACGAAGCTGTAACGGTCTGCGGCGGTTTCGACCGGATCGTCCAGCAGAAAATCGACGTCCTCCACCAATGCGTCCAGATAGGCGCCAGGTGAGTTGTAGCTCGCTGGCGAAATGTTGGGCAGCTGATCGTAAGCCAGGTACCAGGCATCCATGATTCCCTGAATCTGGCTGTTCTGTTCGGTGACGTTGCACTCGTCGCCGGTGTCGAACGGCCCATTGCCGCCGCCACAACCAGCGATTATCACCAAACACCCGGCCAATACCGGACTGAAGACCCTCTTCATATCGCGTTTCTCCTGCAGACCCGCTCCTGATTTTACCCGACAAGGGCCTATCCGGAGACTTCGACCGGTTCAAGGTTTTTTAGTCCCGCCGGAAACGACTCCCAGTGCTCCGAGAAGCTGCGGCCGGTGACCGGATGGCGGCGATCGCCGGCGATTTCAGCCAACGGACCCAGCACGAAAGCATACTCCAGCGTTTCCGCGCGGGGCAGACGGAGTTCGGGGGACTCGAGCACAAGATCACCGAATAGCAGCAAATCCAGGTCCATTGGGCGCGGCCCAAATCGCGCGCCGTCGCGGTCGCGTCCGCACAAATCCTCTACTTCGCGAAGCTGCGCGATTATGTCTTGGACGTCCTCTTCAGTGCTAAATCCGACCGCGAGGTTGAGAAAATCGTCGCCAACAAACCCCTGAGCGGGGCTTTGGTAGACCGTGGAGGCGTTTATGCGGCCAAACCGCCGATGCAGCTCGGCCAGTGCGCGGCGAATGTTTCGCTCCGGGTCGACATTACTCCCGACCGAGACAAACACCTCAGTCACGATAGTCGGCCGGAGTTCGTTCGATCTCGATCCCGACATCGCGGGCGCCGCGAATCGCGCCGGTTTTGTTTAGCGTGAGCCGCACCGATGCGACCGAAAATTCCGTCACGACGATTTCGGCCACGCGTTCGGCAAGCGTCTCGACCAGCTGGAACGATGAATTGGACACAAAATCGGTGATGCGCTTGGCGACCGCCTTGTAATTGAGCGTGTCCTCGATCTGGTCGGTCGCCGCCGCCGCGCGGATATCGGCGGCCATCTCGAGGCTGATACTGACCCGCTGGCGTATTCGCCGCTCCCACGCCCAGATACCTATCACGGCCTCGATCTCGAGCTCGCGCAAAAAAATCTTGTCCATGCGACTCCCTGGTCTGCTGCGACTGAAAAACCCAGGCGCGGGTTGCGGCGCAACGACCGCTATAACGGCTCGACGCTGTCAAGCGGCCAGCGCGCCCGTGCTACCGGCCCGTCCACATCGACCTGGCCTGCCGCCAGGCGCAACGCCCCCACATGGGCAATCATCGCTCCATTGTCGGTGCAGAATTCGATACGCGGGTAAAACAGGCGCCCGCCAAGCTTACTCATCTCTGTGCCGAGGCGCTCGCGCAGGCGCTTGTTGGCGCCGACGCCGCCGGCCACCACGAGTCGCCTCGCGCCGGATTCATCGAGCGCACGCAGACACTTGCCGGCCAGCGTGTCGACGACGGCCTGCTCGAACGCCAAAGCGACGTCCGCCCGATCCTGCCGGTCCAGATCACGGTCGCGCGTCGCCACGAATACGGCCGTTTTCAGACCGGAGAAACTGAAGTCGCAGTTTGGCTTTTGCAGCATCGGCCGTGGAAAGCGGTAGCGCCCTTCGCAACCCGACTCGGCAAGCTTCGCCAGTGCCGGTCCTCCGGGATAGGGCAGTCCGAGTAGTTTCGCGGTCTTATCGAATGCCTCGCCGGCAGCGTCGTCGACAGTCTCGCCGAGAATTTTATAACGACCGATGGCCTCGACCGCCACCAGCATGGTGTGGCCCCCGGAGACCAGAAGCGCGACGAACGGGAATTCGGGCGGATCGGCCTCCAGCATTGGCGCAAGAAGATGCCCCTCCATATGGTGTACGCCGAGCACCGGGACCCGCCAGGCGAACGCCAGGCTGGACGCGACGCTGGCGCCAACCATCAGCGCACCAATCAGCCCCGGCCCGGCGGTGTAAGCGACACCGGTGATTTCTTTTGCGCTGACCTCGCCGCGCTCGAGTACGTCCTGGATAAGCTGCGGCAGCTTTCTTATATGGTCGCGAGAGGCCAGTTCCGGCACAACGCCACCAAATTCCCTGTGCAGGTCCACCTGACTGTGCAGAAGATGCGCCAGCAAGCCAGCCTCGCTGTCGTACAGCGCAACGGCGGTCTCATCGCATGAGGTCTCTATTCCAAGTGTCAGCATCGATTCCGGGCTCGTGAGTAGCTTTGCAATTGTACAATCCCAGCGGTAGACTACGCGGTTTTCCCGGTCCGGGAGGTTTTTTAGTGTCCGGGCCCGACCATCGATATTACAACTCAAGGTATTTTGTTCATGCCCAGCGTTAAAGTCAGGGAAAGCGAGCATTTCGACGCAGCCTTGCGTCGCTTCAAGCGCGCTTGCGAAAAAGCCGGCATTCTCACCGAATTGCGTCGCCGCGAGTATTACGAGAAACCCACCCAGGAACGCAAGCGCAAGAAAGCCGCGGCGGTGAAACGCCACATGAAGCGGCTGTCGCGCGAGGCATCCAAACGCAAACGCATGTATTGAGCCTGCGGACCGGTTTGCCAATGGCTCTGAAAACCGACATCCAGAACGACATGAAAACGGCCATGCGTGCCGGCGACAAAGAGCGCCTGGGCACGATCCGCATGGTATTGGCCGCAATCAAGCAACGCGAGGTCGATACGCGCGAGGATGTCAGCGACACCGATGTGCTGCAGCTGCTCGAAAAAATGGTCAAGCAGCGGCGCGAATCGGCGGAGCAGTACCGGTCCGGCGAGCGACCCGAGCTCGCCGAACGCGAAGAACGCGAGATCGAATTCATTCGCGTCTACCTGCCGGAGCCCCTGTCCGACGAAGACCTGCAAGCGCTGATTGCCGAGGCGATTGCCACCGCCGGGGCCACTTCGATGAAGGACATGGGCAAGGTGATGGGACTGGTGAAAGCCGAGGCCCAGGGTCGCGCCGACATGGGCAAGGTCAGCGCAGCCGTCAAGGAACGCCTGAGCGCGGCCTGAGCGGCGCGCCACCGAGGCATCCATTGCCTGCCCACGCCCGCTGAGGTTTGGGCTATAGTTCGAGAGACGTGGCAGGCCGAATCCCCCAACATTTTATCGACGAACTGATCGCTCGCGCGGATATTGTCGAGGTGATCGGGGCACGAGTCCCGCTCAAAAAAGCCGGCCGCGAATACAAGGCCAACTGCCCGTTTCACGACGAAAAAACCCCTTCTTTCACTGTCAGCCCGGACAAGCAGTTTTTCCACTGCTTCGGCTGCGGCGCTCACGGCACCGCACTGGGCTTCCTGATCGATTACGATCACGCCGATTTTGTCGAGGCTGTCGAGGAACTTGCCAGCATCGTCGGCATCGAAGTACCGCGCGAGGAAAACGCAACAGCAGATCGTCGCAGCCTCGACCTGTTTGATGTGATGGACAAGGCGAGCGCGTTTTACTACGAGCAACTCAAGCACGACCGCCGCGCCCAGGCCTATCTCAGACGCCGCAACGTCTCGGGCGAAACTGCCCGCGACTACCGCATCGGCTATGCCCCGGACTCGTGGGACGCCATTTTGCGACAGCTCGGCGATGGCGAGCACAAGCGCCAGCAACTGGTCGACACCGGGTTGACCATGCGCCGCGACGACGGCCGCGAGTATGACCGCTTTCGCGACCGCGTCATTTTTCCGATTCGCGACGCTCGCGGTCGCACCGTGGGATTTGGCGGCCGGGTGCTCGACAAGGGCGAACCCAAATACCTGAATTCGCCCGAGACCGTGTTATTTCACAAGGGCAAGGAACTATACGGCCTGTTCGAGGCACGCCGCGCGTTGCGCCAGATCGATCGACTGCTGGTGGTCGAGGGCTACATGGATGTGGTTGCCCTCGCCGAGCATGGCGTTCGCTACGCCGTCGCAACTCTTGGCACTGCAACGACGCCGGAGCATTTGAAACGGCTGTTCCGGGTTTGCCCGGAGGTTATCTTTTGTTTCGACGGTGACCAGGCCGGACGCAAGGCCGCGTGGCGCGCGCTTGAAAACGCCCTGGGTGAGCTCCGTGAGGGCCGCCAGATTCGCTTCCTGTTTCTTCCCGACGGAGAGGATCCCGATTCGATGATCGGCAGCGAAGGCCGCGAGGCATTCGAGCTACGTCTCAGCGGCGCCACACCGTTGTCGGAATTCCTGCTCCAGACACTGTGCACCCAGACCGACCTCGATAGCGTGGACGGACGCGCACGCCTTGCGGAACTGGCGCGACCCTTGCTCGGCCGGGTACCGGAAGGGATTTACAAGGATCTCCTGGTCGACCATCTCGCGACCGCTGTCGGCATGCCGGGCGAACGCCTGACCACACACCTGGCGGTAGCAAAAGACTCGCCCAGGCGGCGCACCGCAAATCCCAGCGCCACCCGACCCGCGCGCAGTTCGCTGCTGCGCAGGGCAATCACGCTGTTGATGCACCATCCGAAGGCCGCCGCCGGGCTCGACTACGACAATCAACTGGAAACGCTGGAAATCCGCGGCATCGGCATCTTTCTCGAACTCCTTGAAGAATGCAAAAACGCCCCCAATATTTCGACAGCCATGGTGCTTGAGCGTTGGCGCGGGCGCCCCGAAATGGACGCTCTGGCGCGGCTCGCCGCACAGGAGTCACTGGTAAGCGACGAGGCCGCAGCTCGCGAACTGCAGGACACCATCGCAAAAATGGTTGAGGAGTCGCGCCCGAGGCTGAAGACAGCCCAATTGCTGGAAAAAGCCGCAGACGGGACTATAAGTGAAGAAGAGAAGAGCGAACTTCAGAATCTGCTCAGTCGTCGCACCGGCACGGCTCAGCCGGGAACCAAATGAACTTTCTGGATATCTAATGTTTTCCAAGCTATAGTGGTGGGTTTACGCGCGCCTCGGTGCACGCTGTTTCTTAATGAGGGCCAGCAATCTTGAGCGACAAACAGACAGTCAAGCCGGACGATCGGGCGTCGCAGCTCAAGCTGCTCATCGCACGCGGCAAGGAACAGGGTTACCTCACTTATGCCGAGGTAAACGATCATCTGCCGAACGATATCGTCGATCCGGAACAGATCGAAGATATTGTCAATATGATCAATGACATGGGCATCACCGTGTACGAGAAGGCACCGGATGCCGAGGCCCTGCTGCTGTCAGACAATGCAGTGTCCGATGATGACGATACCGATGATGCCGCCGCGGCGCTGGCCACTCTGGACAGTGAATTCGGACGCACCACCGACCCGGTAAGAATGTACATGCGCGAAATGGGTACGGTCGAGCTGCTGACCCGAGAGGGTGAAATCCGGATCGCGAAACGTATCGAGGAAGGCCTGAACCAGGTCAAGGGTGCAATCGGCCTGTTTCCGCCGACCTATCAGCGTCTGCTGACTGAGTATGCGGCCGTCGAGGCCGGCGAGGCCCGGCTGCTGGACGTCATGACCGGGTTCATCGATCCGAACGCGGAGGATGCACCGCCTGGAGGCGCAGCCGCCTCCAGCGACGATGACGAAGATGAAGTCGTCGACACCGGGCCGGATCTCGAGGAAGTGAAGGCGGCCATGAACTCGATCGCCAGTCTTTACAAGCGCAGCATCGCCTCGATCGAAAAGCATGGCGTCGACGCGGGCCGCACGATGAAACTGCGCGAGCAGTTGAACGAAGAGTTCATGCTGCTAAAACTGTCGCCGAAAATGTTCGATCGCCTGGTGCAAAATCTGCGTGACACGGTGCGCCACGTGCGCGCGCAGGAACGCCATGTCATGTATCTTTGCGTGCGTCAGGCCGGCATGCCGCGCAAGGACTTCAGCTCGAGCTTCCCGAAAAACGAGACGGATCCGAGCTGGATCGAGAAGCACATCCGGGCCAAACGCAAGCATTCGTCCGTGCTCGCCAAGCTAAAGGCCGATGTCCAGCGATCGCAGCGCAAGCTGATCGCGGTCGAACTGACCAGTCACGTCTCAATAGGCGAAATCAAAGAAATCAACCGGCAGATGTCGATCGGCGAGGCGAAAGCCCGGCGGGCGAAAAAAGAAATGGTCGAAGCCAACCTTCGCCTTGTCATTTCGATTGCAAAGAAATACACCAACCGCGGCCTGCAGTTCCTCGACCTGATCCAGGAAGGCAACATCGGGCTGATGAAGGCCGTGGACAAATTCGAGTACCGGCGCGGTTACAAGTTTTCCACCTATGCAACCTGGTGGATACGGCAGGCCATCACTCGCTCGATTGCCGATCAGGCGCGCACGATCCGCATCCCGGTCCATATGATCGAGACAATCAACAAGCTGAACCGGATCTCGCGACAGATGTTGCAGGAAATGGGCCGCGAGCCGCAGCCTGAGGAACTTGCCGAACGGATGGAGATGCCGGAAGACAAGGTCCGCAAGGTGCTCAAAATCGCGAAAGAGCCGATCTCGATGGAAACCCCGATCGGCGATGATGAGGATTCGCACCTCGGAGACTTCATCGAGGATCAGGCGGTGTCGTCACCGCTCGATTCGGCCACGGGCGAAGGACTGCGCGAGGCAACCCACTCGGTGCTGGCGGGGCTGACGCCGCGTGAAGCCAAGGTCCTGCGGATGCGGTTCGGGATCGATATGAATACCGACCATACGCTGGAAGAGGTCGGCAAGCAGTTCGACGTGACCCGCGAACGCATTCGCCAGATCGAAGCCAAGGCGTTGCGCAAGCTGCGGCACCCGACACGCTCTGAGCAACTCCGCAGCTTTCTGCTGGAAGACTAGAGTCCGGGTCGGGAATTGTCGCAGGCAAATCGAAAAAGGCGTCGCAAGACGCCTTTTTTGCCGTCCGTATTGCCGCTACCGAAACACGGCGCCCACCTCCAATTCAACAGCATACTGGACGCCCCGGGGTTCTTTCCTATAATCAGATAGTTTGCACGAACAATCACGACCGCTGAGGGCAAAACCCGCGGCGGCATCCAAGAACAAGAAACCCCTACCGCTTACAAGGAGGTAAGACGAATGAATATCATGGAAGCCCTGCTGTCCGGCAACAACGCCGCGTCCCTGAGCAACGCCGCATCCCGCCTCGGTCTCGGCGAAGACCAGATTCGCGCGCTTGTGCAAAACGTCGTGCCGGTCCTCGCCAAAGGCGTACAGAGAAACAGCGCAAGTGGTGACGGTCTTGCCGCACTGGCGCGGGCGCTCGAGGGTGGAGGACACGAGCGCTACCTGGACAATGCCGAGGCGCTCGCGGGCGCCAGGACGGATGGCAACAAGATTCTCGGGCACGTGCTCGGTGACAAGGAAGTCAGCCGCAATCTCGCGAATCGCGCCGCCCAGCAAACCGGCGTCGATTACGGGCTGGTCAAGCAATTCCTGCCCATGGCCGCGGCCTCGTTGATGGGCGCATTGAGTCAGCAGAACCGGGCCAACCCGGGGCAACTCGCGCAGAACCTGCCGTCCGCACGCGGCGGCGGCGCTAATCCATTGACTTCCTTCCTCGATTCCGACGGTGACGGCTCCGTGGCCGACGATTTGCTCGACATGGCAGCAAAATTTCTACGCTAGAAACCACCTGAGCGCGAACGGCAAGGCAATCCGAAAAGCAATCTCAAGGAGAGACGCATCATGTCCGTAGCAAGAGTTACAGAAATCATTTCGGGTTCTGACAAGAGCTTCGACGATGCACTCAAAAAAGGTATTCGACGTGCCAGCAAAACTCTGAAAAACATTCGCGGCGCGTGGATAATGGATCAGGAAGTCACGGTAAATGACGAAGGCAAAATCACCGAATACCGGGTAAAGATGCGAGTCACTTTCGTGCTGAAAGACTGAATTCCGTTCGGTCAGCCGAGCACAACGATTACAACAGGGAGAATACTGAAATGGGTCTGTTCGATTTTGCACGCGATATTGGTCGAAAACTTTTCGATACCGACGCCGAAGCCGCCGACAACATCAAGGAACATCTGAACACATCGCTGAGCGGTGTCACCAACCTCGACGTGAAATTCGACGATGGGGTGGTTACGCTTTGCGGCGACTGCGCGAAGGCGTCCACCAAGGAACTTGCCGTGCTTATGGCGGGCAACGTCGAGGGCGTCAAACAAGTCATTGCCGACGAATTGACCGCGCCTCCGCCGCCGCCGGAAGTGAAGGTGGAGTACTACGAGATTCAGCGCGGCGACACGCTGTCGGGAATCGCCAAGAAATACTACGGCGACCCGATGCAGTACAAAGCGCTGTTCGAGGCCAATCGTGAGGTCATCGAGGATCCCGACAAGATCTATCCCGGCCAAAAAATCCGGATTCCGAAAAAAACGGCAAACTGAAAGGCCCGGGCAACCGCCCGCTCATACGCTTGCCGCAAGCGATTGCGAACATCGACACTGACCAGACGGGTGAGCGAGCTTGCGGGGGCTCGCTCACCCTTATCCCAACAAGGCATACTTCGCCCAAGATACCCGCACAACAGTCGAATCCGACCGGCGCCGGGATTCGAAATCCCGGTTATAAAACACCATCCGGGTTCGCGAATGAAGCTGGGGAACGGGGCAGTAAACAAACTTGGGGGGCGAAGGTTCGTCTGCCCTAGAATGAAAACATAGTATTCCGGCACCTGCCGGACCCGTCCGCAGACGCTAAGGTAACCGCAGAACTGACCGTCTGGCGGAAAACGCCATGACTATTGGACTTGAGGCAAGCGGGTAGACGTGATTGACGTAGTTGATCCGCTTTCGCCCGGGCGAACCCGGGTTTGACCGATAGAGGGACTGCACCGTAAGCGTCGATCCGGGCACGACAGGAGTCGCAGTCCATGCTCCGCCGAGAGATTCTCATATCACACACGGGACTAATACAGCCATGGCAGGGAAATTTGATTTGTTTGGATTGGTCTGGCGATTTGCGCTGGCGCTGGTACTGGTTTTGGTTACCTTCAACCCGAGTGGACATTCCTACTTCCACTGGGTCCGGGACGCCGTGGCAGCGGGCGCATTCGATCCGCTAATGGCTTTGGCAGGCGTTGCCCTGGCGATTGGTTGGGTAATGTTCCTGAAAGCGACTCATCGATCGCTCGGCAGCCTTGGCCTGATTCTTACCAGCGCCTTTTTTGCGGCGTTTGTCTGGTTGCTGATCGACCGCGGCATCCTGGAGGCGGACTCCACGACTGCCATTAGCTGGATCGTGCTGATTGTGATCGCCGCGGTGCTGGCAGTCGGCATGTCATGGTCGCATATCAGGCGCCGGCTCAGCGGTCAGGTCGATGTGGATGACGTCGACGACTAGACCGGGCCAATTGCAGGTCGACATTATCCGGACGGAGACGCAGGCGCGCGAGCTATAGCCAACTGAGGCAGTGCGGCGCCAACAACGTTAGCAAACGGATTACCCGATGCAGCAGACCACCTTACGAAATCGGCTTCACCTGCAGGGCTGGCGCCTTTGGGTAGTGGCCGCAGTGCTCCTTTACACGCTGGTCGGATTTTTCCTGCTGCCATGGATCATCGAGCGGCAATTGCTGAGCTTCGCCGACCAACGCCTGCAGCGCCCCATGAGCATCGAACGGGTACGAGTCAATCCGTATTCGCTTGCGCTCACCATCGAAGGATTGAAGCTCGATGAGGCGGACGGTACCGCACTGGCCGCGCTGCGTGAATTCCACATCAATTTCGAGGCTTCCAGCCTGGTGCGCCGGGCCTGGACCTTCAAGGAGTTGCGCTTTGCCGACCCATACCTCAACTTCCTGCGTTACAGCGAAGGCGACAATAACCTCAGGCGGCTCGCACGCACTCTCGACGAGACCGGGGAAGCCAAAGCCGTGGAGCCCGCGGACGAGGACGGCCTGCCACGCCTGATACTGCAGCATTTTGTTCTTGCAAGCGGCACGGTTGACGTCAAAGACCTCTCCAAAGATACGCCTTTCGAAACCCAATTCGAGTCCATTGACTTCGAGCTGTTTTCGTTCAACACGCTGCCCAACAAGGAAGGCGAGCACAGCTTCAAGGTTGTCACCGAAACCGGTGCGGAAATCATCTGGACCGGCAGGCTGCAACCCAACCCGACCAAGCTCAGCGGACATATCGATGCCATCGGCGAACGGCCGCGCCTGATGTGGCGCTATATCCAGGACGAGGTCGATTTCGAGGTAGCCGATGGCAAGGCGACATTGTCACTCGACGTCAGCGTCACACAAACCGCCGGCGATCCGGAAATCATCCTCGACAACATCGAGTACACGCTCCAGGACCTGCTGCTGCGACCGAAAGGCGTCGAGCAGGACGTTTTCAAAGTACCCAGCCTGAGCCTGGCGGGCGGACGGCTGAACGTGACAGAACAGACACTTCACGTCGAGGAAGCGAGAATCGATGGCGCCCGGCTGGAGGCATTCCGCGACGAAAACGGCGCCATAAACATCGTCGATCTGTTACAGCCGGGCGACTCGCCGCGAGCGTCCGCCACAACTGCACGCAGTGATGGCGTGACCGAACCGTCGGCTGACGGCCCGCGAGCTGCCGACGCCGCGCAGGCGGTCAACACCGACGCCCCGGACGACCCCGCCTCGCCCGCAACGCCCGCGCCCGCGCCGGATGCGGAGTCTTCTCCCTGGACTATCAGCCTGACCAGGCTGGCCGTTACCGATTTCGGTGCCACGTTCGAGGATCGCGCATGGAGCCGGCCGATGCAGAGCGGGGTCGAGAACCTCAATCTCACTGTTACCGATTTCAGCACCGCACCCGGCTCGACGTTCCGGCTCGAACTCGAAACCGGCATAACCAGCGGTGGTCAGCTCAGTGTATCCGGGAACGTTGGTCTCGACCCGCAAAGCGCCGTGCTTGATATCGACATCGGCTCGCTTTCACTCGAACCCCTCGAGGCGGCGATCGGAGACAACAGCAAAGTTCAGTTGTTATCCGGTGCCCTGTCGCTCTCAGGCCGGTTGAGCCATGACGGCAACGAGACGGTGGCGTTTACCGGGACCGCGCGTGTCGACGAGTTCGCGACCGAGGATACTATCCTGAACGAGCGATTCGTCGCCTGGAAGACCCTGTCGATACCGTCACTCGAGTTCGCCCTCGACCAGGAAACGCTTGCGATCGATACGCTGGCGTTCGACGCCCCCTACGCCAAGCTCACCGTCAAGGAAGACGGCACCACAAACATCAGCGACATATTCCCGGATGACGCCGCAGCCGATGAGCCGGCTGGCAGCGAAGCCACCGCGGAAAGCGATTCCGCCACCGATAACGTCGCGGACGACGATTCCGGGGCGGGGTCGTTCAAAATCGACGTCGGCACAGTAACGATCAGCGACGGTTCGGCCAATTTCGCCGATCTGTCGCTGCCGCTGCCTTTTGCGACCGCAATTCACTCCATGAGTGGAGCGGTAGACAATATCAGTTCCCACCGTGGCGAGCCGGCGACGGTCGCTATCAAGGGCACGGTGGACGAATCGGGCAGCGCCGACATCAGTGGCGACCTGGACCCGTTTGCGCCGACGGATCTGCTCAAGATGGATCTGATATTCAAAAACGTCCATATGCCGAAACTGAGCCCCTACTCGGCGAAGTTCGCCGGGCGCGAAATCGCCAGCGGCAAACTCAGCCTGGATCTGGAATACCGCATCGAAAACGGCCAGCTCGACTCGCAGAATAATTTCGTTATCGACCAGCTGACACTCGGGAAGAAGGTGGAGTCGGCCGACGCGCCAAGCCTGCCGCTGGATCTCGCCGTGGCACTGCTGAAGGACTCGAACGGACGCATCGATCTGGATATCCCCGTTACCGGTAATCTCAACGATCCTGAATTCCATTACGGCCCGGTCGTCTGGAAAGCCATCGGTAGTGTCCTGGTCAAGGCGGCCACCGCGCCATTCAAATTACTGGGCGCTCTGTTACCCGGTGGCGGTGGAGATGGCGAAAATCTCGAATTCGTCGACTTCGAGCCCGGCCTGGCAACCTTGTCCGAGTCCGAGACCGTCGACCTCGGCTCTATCGCGGAAGTCCTGGCAAAGCGGCCACAACTGACGCTCCTTGTGCCGTCGGCCTACTCGGCCAGCACCGATAAGCAGGCGCTGCAGAAGATGCGGCTCGAGGAGAGAGTGCAGACCCGGCTCGCTGCGGTCACTGCCGCCGATGGCAAGAGTGCGGAAAGAATTGCGCTCGAGCTGATTTACGTCGAAGAGTTTTCGCAGACCGAACTGGACAATCTGCAGGCCGCGAACACCCGCTCGGCCGACGAAGGCGGTCTCGATGCCCAGCTCGACGAGGCCGCGTACCTGGCCAACCTTCGCAGCGGCCTGGAAAACGACGAGGTCGTGACGACCGCCGAACTCGAACTGCTCGCCGACCAGCGTGCCC
>Ga0102961_1000062_pt1 | contig 14479 bp, 11 predicted proteins | sample SalPonF2_C_D1_MG_FD_84518 | JGI IMG/M metagenome (GOLD analysis project Ga0102961, IMG submission 84518) | Salt pond soil microbial communities from South San Francisco under conditions of wetland restoration - Salt Pond MetaG SF2_C_D1_MG ...
AAAAGCCGAATACCCGTTTGAGAAAATGGTGAAAAACAAAAGTGCCAGGAAAGAGAGACTGGTAAGAACAGCCAACAGTCCATAGATCTTAAAGCGCTGTTCTTTGCCATAGCGTTTAGCAAGGCCCCGGTTGACGATATCTATTGTCCGCGAATCTTGAGGCTCTGCTTCGTGTGATTCTTTTACATTGGAGTTATTCATACTGCTCCCTGTATTTCCGCACAACATACAGCGCTATGATATTAAGAATGAGCGTAGCAATAAAGAGGATAAGCCCCAGGGCAAAAGCTGCCAGGGTCTTCGGACTGTCAAACTCCTGGTCCCCTACCAGGAGAGTGACAATCTGAACTGTAACCGTGGTGACAGCCTGCAGCGGGTTGGCGGTTAGATTGGCAGCAAGTCCGGCCGCCATGACCACAATCATGGTTTCACCAATGGCCCTTGAAACAGCAAGAAGTACGCCCCCAACTATGCCGGGAAGTGCAGCAGGTATGACAACCTGCTTGATGGTCTCACTTTTGGTCGCCCCCAGGGCTAATGCACCGTCACGCATGGCCTGCGGCACAGCATTAATAACATCATCTGCCAGGGAAGAGACAAAGGGGATAATCATGATGCCCATGACAAGACCGGCTGCCAACGCACTTTCCGATGAAACATCAAGCCCGAATGTTACCCCCAGCTCTCTGATGAATGGGGCAACTGTAAGAGCCGCAAAAAAGCCATAGACAACCGTAGGAATGCCGGCAAGGATTTCGAGGAGGGGTTTTGCTATAGAGCGGAAATTCTTATTGGCATATTCCGAGAGGTAGATGGCAGACATCAACCCCAAAGGGACGGCAACAAGCATGGCGATTCCTGAAATCATTGCTGTACCTGCAAAAACAGGAATGGCCCCGAAGGCCCCTGAAGAACCGATCTGGTCGGAACGGATGGACATTTGCGGACTCCAATTCAGACCGAATAAAAATTCGTTTACAGGGATTATTTTGAAAAAACGGATTGCTTCGAAAAGTACTGACAACACAATGCCGATCGTTGTGAAAATGGCAAAAGATGCACAGGCTACGAGAAAAAAGGTAAAGATTTTTTCAACATGGTTTCTCGCCCTGAGAATCGGGGTTATTCTCTGCCTGGCAATAAACGCCCCAATAAGGGCAAAAGATAAAATAACTACAGTTAAAGCCGCATTTCCTGTTGCCTGTAACGTGCGATAGTGGTTTGCCGCTTTCTCCATCGCCGGCTTTATTTCACCGCTGACAATATTGCCGCTCACCAGGTTCCTGATATCATTTAACACCAGGTTGAGCCGGCTTTCGGGGAGCATCCGTATTTCATCGGGTAATTGCGCCACAACCATTTTGGTCATGATCACCGGTTCGCATATCTGCCAGGCAAGAAAGAGAAACAGGGCAGGAAGTCCGCACCAAAGAGCGGTCAGCACACCATAATATACCGGTGTTGAGTGTAATGTTCTGATGCCGTCAGGTGCTTTAGCCAGAGAAAGGGCTCTGGTTCTGCCAAGGTGGTAGGCAACAGCTGTGAAGCTTAAAAGTATAAAAATAAGCAAAAAAGAGGACATAGCCCTTTCGTTCAGCAAAATAATAGTAAGCGAAAACAGCTTCTATCATACATACATATGGTGCTCCAGACGCTCTAGTAAAGAAAAAAAATGATACTACCATACAATTATAAAAAAATGATGAATATTCTGTTTATATTTTTGTGTTTGCAGCAGTTTTTTTTCTTGTTATCTCTACGTGCAAAATAACCGAATCGTTTGCATCGATTGTAATCGAAGGAGAAAGTGTTTTAAAAAATATTCAGCATGTAAGTGGATAAAATAAACGGGTTAAAACCCAAATGGCAGCTCGCCCATCTCATATATTTATCACCATCCAAACAGGTTTTTGATAAATTCCACGTATAGTCTTTTTCAGCAAGTATGCTATAGTTGGAAATCTGTTTCGATTAATTTGAAAGTATGGCAATTATCACAATCTGAGTAGCAGTATTAATTTGAACTGTTTCTCATTTTTTTAAATTTTATAGAGGGCACTGCCATGCAAAAGCACCTTCAGAAAGATATCGACAGCCTGAAAGACAAGATCATCACCATGGGGAGCGCGGTAGAAGACAGGGTCTATAAATCATCGCTGGCCCTTATCAACCGAGACGAAAGACTGGTAAATGAAGTTATTCAGTCAGACGAGCAAATTGACAGCATGGAAGTTGATATTGAAGAACACTGTCTGAAAATACTTGCTCTGTACCAACCGGTTGCCGTTGACCTGCGGTTCATCATAGCTGTGCTGAAAATTAACAACGAAATGGAAAGAGTCGGCGACATTGCTGTCAATATTGCCGAAAGGGCAGCAGTCCTCAGCAAGTGTAAGGACTTTGAGATCCCCTATGATGTCAAGGCGATGGCGACAAAAGTTGAATCCATGCTCACCAGAAGTATTGATGCTCTTGTGCATATGGATGTGCAGCTTGCCCATAAGATCCGGGCAGAAGATGACCAGGTGGATGAATACAACAGGTTAATGTATAGCCGGGTAAAAGATATGTTAATAAAGAGTCCCGAAGATATTAACTGCATGCTCCATGCAGTTTCGGCCGGGCGTCATTTTGAACGCATTGCCGATCATGCCTGCAACATTGCAGAAGATGTCATCTACCTGGTCGATGCGGAGATAGTACGGCATACTCCGGAAGTTTTTGAGGAGTAATTATGCCGGGAAGCAACGTATTAGTATTGTAACATGGATTAAAGTTTGTTAGCCCTATGCGTGGTCAATTCTTAGCGGGTTTATTTTATAATTTCTGAGGTGAAAAGATGAATATTATTCAAGAGTTGTTCGGGAAATCCCCTTTCGGGCCGCTGGTTGAGCACACCAAGAAAGTACACGAATGCGTGGAAATGATCCGGCCGCTGATGGAGGCCCTGGTTAACGAGGATTATGATGAGATCCGCAGACTGCAGGACCAGGTTTCCAAGCTGGAGTATGAGGCGGACACCATCAAACATAACGTGCGTGATCATCTGCCGCGTCGTTATTTCATGCCGGTTGACCGGGTTGATTTGGAAGGATTTATCAGCAGCCAGGATAATATCGCGGACAAAGCCGAGGACTTCGCTGTTATCCTGACCTTACGCAAAACAAAGCTGCATCCTGCTATCATGGATAAGTTTTTTGACTTTGTTGACCAGATATTCCAGGTGACCGGCACCCTGCTCACAGCAGCCGTGGAGTTGAGCAATCTTGCCGAGGCATCCTTCAGCGGTGCTGAGGCTAAGGTGGTCCTTAGCCTGCTCAAAGGTCTCAATGAGGAAGAATGGAAAGCGGACAGGAAAGCCCGCAGCTTGAGCAAAGATGTATATGCTCTTGAAAAGGAACTGGACCCAATAACCATTATTTTTTATGAAAAAATGATTCTGACACTTGGGGCCATTGCCAACGAGGCAGAAAATGCCGGTGATATGCTCAGAACAATGATTCTCAAATAGCTTCTTCAGACCCGTATCACTGATTTCATGGATATCTTAATACTTGCCCTTATGGTCCTGCTCGGGCTTTATATGGCCTGGAACATAGGTGCCAACGATGTGGCCAACTCCATGGCCGATGCCGTCGGTTCCGGTGCTCTGTCAGTTAAGCAGGCAGTCATAGCAGCAGGAATATGCGAGTTTGCCGGTGCGGTTCTGGTCGGATCCCATGTAACTGATACCATCCGCAAGGGCATTGTTGATCCTTCGGCACTGGCCTCAATGCCGGGAATGCTTGAGGGTGAACCGGCAGCCCTTATGGTCATCGGCATGTCTGCCGCCCTGCTGTCTGCAGCCATCTGGCTCAATTTCGCCACCTGGACAGGCATGCCCGTATCCACCACCCATTCGATTGTCGGTGCGATTGCCGGTTTCGGTATCGTGGCAGCTGGAATAGGTTCTGTCAACTGGGGTAAGATGGGGCAGATCGTGGCCAGCTGGTTTATCTCACCCTTTGCCGGCGGCCTCATGGCCTTTATCATCTTTAAGATCATCAGCCGGTTGATTCTAGGGCATCATAAACCTGCAAGAGCGGCTATCAAAATCACACCGTACATTGTTTTCTTTTTAGCCATGGTTGTGACCCTTGCCACTATCTATAAGGGACTGAAACACGTTCTCAAGGGACTTGACTGGCTGACAGATACCCATACGTTGCTCTTTGCTTTTGTGATTAGCGTTATTTCAACTATTATTTCCAGGCTTCATGTGGTCAAAAAACTGGCCGGCAAGGAAACATTGCCCCTTGCCCAGCAGCTTGAACTGGTTGAGGAGGTCTATGTGCCCTTGGTTATCATCAGTTCCTGTGCCGTGGCCTTTGCCCATGGTGCCAATGACGTGGCGAACTCGGTGGGACCACTTGCCGCGGTGGCAAACATTTTCAAGACCGGCACCGTGGAGATGAAAGTGCCGGTCCCCCTCTGGATCCTGGTGCTGGGCGGTTGCGGTATAGTGCTGGGTCTTTCCACCTATGGCTACAGGGTCATGGCCACGGTCGGCACCAAGATAACCGAGATCACCCCCACCCGCGGCGTGGCAGCCGATATTGCCGCAACCGCAACCGTGCTTATCTGCACCCGCATGAAACTGCCGGTCTCAACGACCCATACCCTGGTGGGGGCTATCATGGGTATCGGCCTGGCCCGCGGTCTGGCAGGTATTGACAGCCGCATCGCCAAAAAGATATTCAAGTCATGGCTGATCACTGTGCCTGCCGCCGCCATAGTGTGCATAATCCTTTTTCTGCTCGGCCGGGCCTACCTGCTCGATTATGTCCGGGAGTTGGTGCTTGCGGCCAGGGTTGGTTAACCCCGCATTTCTAACTTATGATAAATGCGGGTTTACTTTAAGTAATCAAACTTCTCAGCAGTTTCAGATTTTCAATGTCTTCCTGCAGGTCTTTTTCCTTCGGTGTTTCCAGGACCATTGGGTGATGGATAAAACGAGGATCGTTCATAAGCAGCCTGAAACCTTCCAGCCCAATTTCCCCCTTGCCGATATGGGCATGGCGGTCAACCCTGGAACCCAACTCCTTTTTTGAGTCATTAAGGTGAAAGAATTTGAGGCGATTGAGGCCTATGATGGATTCAAAGTCGGCAAAAGTTTTTTTGTAACCGGCCTTTGTGCTGATGTCATAGCCGGCTGCAAAAGCATGGCAGGTGTCAAAACAGACTCCCAGCCGCTCACTATACTCAGAATGAGTTATGACATGGGCCAACTCCTCAAAGCTTGCGCCAAGACCCGTGCCCTGGCCTGCGGTGGTCTCCAGCAGGACCATGACGGATGTTGCTCTATCAGCCTGTTTAAAGGCCCGGTCAAGGTTTGCCGTGAGCTGCGCAAGGCCTTTTTCGCAGCCCACACCGACATGGGAACCTGGATGCATGATAAGGTAGGGGATGTCCAGCTGCCCGGCCCGGATGATTTCAGCGGCAAAGGCGTTAACAGCCCTGTTTGCCTTTATTGTATCAGGATTTGCCAGGTTGATGAGATAGGAGTCATGGATGGCAATGGGCCCCTGGCCCCACTGCTGCCTGGCCTTGCTAAACTGTTCAATCTCAGAAACATGCAGCGCAGGTGCCCTCCACTGCCGCTGGTTTTTGGAAAAAATCTGCAGGGATCGGCCTTTGACAAGGCTGATCCGTTCAAAGGCCTTGTGCAAACCGCCTTCAATGGACATATGGGCACCAAGCAACGGCATATTTCTTCTCCGGACAGGCTTGAATTACATCAAATTGGCATTTCTTGTTTTTATTTGCCGGTTTTTGCAAAAACAGCATAAAATTTGTTGCTTTCTGGCCTGCTGCTTGCATGTAAATGATAGGTTACTCTATAAAAACAAAAACGCAGAAGATGACAGAAAATCGGAAAATCTTTTTATTTTCAAGTTAAATCTGCAAACTATCTTGTTGACCAGAAAACTAAAAAATTATAGGGTGTTTAATTTGTTAGTATATTTTCAAAATAAGTTAGTTGTCTGCCAAGAGATAATAAGAGGAGGACCTTGATGAATGCAAAGATGATGACGGGCCGGAAAGTAGTTTTTGGTGCCTTGATATTCTTGCTAGCACTAATCCCCCAGTTTGCTGTTGCAGCCCAGACGTGTGAAGAGCGCGAAACATCGCTGCAGCAGGCAGTGACAGTCCAGGACTTTGAACGATTTATCGCAGATAACAGTCCGTGCGAGTTGGCCTTTGTTGCTGTGCAGAGGCTTGCAATCCCCCATGTCAATAACAGAAATTGGGAAGCAGCGGCTTCTACCTATAAAAAATATAAGGCTAACTTTCCGAGCATGGCAGAACGATTCGACAAGATAATCAGCCTGCTTGAAGCGCCTGAAGAATATCTGGAAAAGTCGCGCCTGGGTTCCGGGGTGAACAGCAGGGGAGCTGAATTCAGGCCGGTTATCTCTGCAGACAGTCAGACCCTTTACTTTACACGCAACAGGGGTGAAGGTGCCGGGGGTGAGGATATTTATTATTCAACCAGGCAACGCCGCACCTGGCAGAATGCAGACAATGTCGGGCCCCCGATTTCAACACCCGAGCATGAAATGATTCTGGGCATCTCAGCCGACAGCACCAAGATGACCCTGATGGGCAACTATCCAGGCTCAATCGGGCGCGGCGATATATTTTACGCTGAGAAAGGTAAAAAATGCTGGTCGGAAATAAAGCATTATCCTGCCCCGATCAATACGGAGCATTTCGAGTCTGACGCCATGCTTCCTTCTGACGGACGCACTATACTGTTCATCTCTGACAGGCCTGGCAATGTGGGCCCTTTCAGGCCGAAGGAAACGCTGTTTCATGGCAGTTATGCCGGCAATACGGATATTTACATATATGAGGAAACACCGGGCGGTGAAGGCAAACTGATCAACCTCGGTCCAACAATTAATACCCCCCATGCAGAGTACTCTCCATTCCTGCACCCTGATGGCAAAACCCTGTATTTCAGCTCATCAGGGCATTACGGGCTTGGAGGGCTTGATGTTTTTGTGGCCCGCCGCCAGAGCGACTCATCCTGGACAGAGTGGAGTGAGCCGGTCAATCTTGGCAAGGAAATAAATGGGCCTTACAACGACTGGGGTTTCCAGATAACAACAGAAGGCGACCTGGCCTATTATGCGACAGCAGAAAAGAAGTCAGACTGTTGGGAGGGTGACATAACCTCGGCCAGGACAGGATGCGGCCCCAGTGATATTTTTTCCACCGAGTTGCCTGCCATAGCAAGGCCCGCTGTTGCAGTTGCTGTTTCCGGCAAGGTCATGGATCCTGACAAAAATCCCCTGGAAGCTGAGATTGTCTGGAATGACCTGACCCTGAACAAGTCAGCCGGTATTGCCAAAAGCGATCCGGATTCCGGAGAGTATCTCATTGTTCTGCCCGCAGGTCATAAATATGGATACTCTGCGGAAAAAGAGGGCTATATGGGTGCTTCTGAAACGCTTGATTTTACCAACATAACTATCTATACCGAGTACAGGCATGATATTATTCTTTATCCGCTCGATAAGCTGATCGACGAGAAGATTACCTTGAAAGTCAACAATATCTTCTTCGATTTTGACAAGTATTCACTGCGGACCGAATCGTACCATGAGCTGAACCGCTGGGTGGAGGTCTTCAAAAAGAATCCTGGCCTCAAGGCAGAGATCCATGGCCATACTTGCTGGATCGGCACCGAAACATATAACCAGACGCTTTCAGAGCAGCGGGCAACTGCTGTTGTCAAGTACCTGGTCACCCAGGGAGTTGCCAAAAGTCGCCTTACCATGAAAGGCTTTGGCGAAACCCAGCCGGCTGCCAGCAACAAAACACAGGCAGGACGTGAACTGAACAGACGGGTGGAAGTACAGTTTACAAAGTGAGAGAAAAGGTATAATAAAATTTACAAGCCGGCCACAGTCCCGTGGTCGGCTTTTTTCTTTCTGGGACAGATTTTAAATCTGTCCCCATTTTTATTTGAGCAGCTCAGACCAGTCTTTTTGCAGGAACTTGAGGGCTTCGTAGTTTGTAGGATCCAGATGCATGGGAGTTATGGAAATCTTGTTTACACTTATTGCGGCCGAATCGGTATCTTCACCTGCATCGAATGAAGGGGTGCCGCCTCCTATCCAATAATGTTTACGGCCCCACGGATCGAAAGTTTCCTTGATGGCATCATCATAAAGCCTTCTGCCCCGCCTTGTAAAGGCAACACCTTCAATCCCCTCTGATGCTGTATTGGGAACATTGACATTGAGCAGGGTATCCTTGGGAAGCCCCTTTTCCAGGATTATTTTTGCCATCCTGGCGACAAAGGCAGCCGCAGTTCCATAGTGCAGGGGTTCGGATTCTGCTGCCAGGGATACGGCAATGGATGGGATGCCCAGCATGGTGGACTCGATGGCAGCTGATACGGTGCCTGAATAGCTGACGTCATCACCGAGATTGGGTCCCGGGTTTATGCCGGAAATAACCAGGTCCGGCTTTTGCGGCAGGATTTTTCCTATGCCGATGGTGACGCAGTCCGTGGGTGTCCCGTTGATGGTATAAATATTTTCAGCAATCTCACGTACACGCAGCGGGCGGCTCATGGTCAGCGAATGGCTTGCCGCGCTGTTGTCATGCTCCGGGGCGACTATGACCGTTTTCCCAAGATCCAGGCTTTGCTGAAAAAGTATCTTCAGGCCAGGGGCATGGACCCCGTCATCATTGGTCAGCACGATATGTTTAATATTCACGGCATCCTAAGCCCTTTTATCTTATTGACCTCGTTGGCGGCTGCGAGACTTTTTGCCATGTCATCATTTTTGATCAATCCAGTTTTCCAGGTCTGCCGGCCAGGTGTTATTGAGGAAAAAATCCATCTGGCGCCTGTAAAATGGTTGATTTCCCGGATCAAGATTAATGGCTGCTCTTTCAGCATCCAGGGCCTCCTCGATCATATTATTAGCCCAGTAAGCCGCTGCCAGGGTATCCAAGATGTAAGCGGCTGTCGGCCTTAATGAAGAAGCCTGTTTTGCCAGGTCTAATCCCCTGTTCGCATCAAGGACTTCCATGTCATTGGCAGTAATAAGCAGCCAGGCAATATTGTTCAGGGTGTCAGGGTTGTCTGGTTCAAGGGCGCGAGACTTTTCATAGGCCACAAGCGCCTCTGCCTCCTGACCCAGTTCCTGCTTGAGGTCGCCGAGCAGCCGCTGCCAGATGGCTTTATCCGGTTCCCGCCGAGCTCTTTGCTGCAGTACAGATTCAACAAACTTGATATTTGCCTCATTATCAAGCTTCAGGTCCATATTCCAGAATAGCCCTGCACTGAATACCAGCAGTACAATAAAGAGTATAAGGCTGCCATAAACTTTACGGTCATGACGGGCAATTAACGATTTGTCCCTGCTGCATCTTTCAAGAAAATCGACGCGCTGCCCAATGCCGAAATGGTGCCAGCTGGGCTTGTCCCGTATATTGCCGCTCATCCAGCTGATTTTTTCCAGTGAAGAGATTAAGGGTGTGCTGTCACCGAGCGCTTTGAATACTGCCAAGTCAGCCTGGCGCTCAAAGTTACGCATGAAAAAACCGAACACATAGCGGAAATAAACAAGCATTATGACAAACATCGGGGCTGTTCCCCAGAATGCCAAAGCCGCTTCGGGGTCTATCCCTGCAAAATTGATAATCTGATAAAAAACATTCGAGTTTAAGAGCATGTAGAGCACCGGGCTGGCAATCAAGCTGGCCACAAGCCCAAAACCCAGGAACAATACAAGGTAGAGCTGTAAGTGGTATTTTTTGATATGGCCTATTTCGTGGGCCAGAACAGCCTCTACTTCATAAGGTGAAAGGGCCTCCAGCAATGCAGGCGTGATGAGGATATACCTGAATTTTTTTGCCACACCCATGACACCTGCTGTCAGCATTTTTCCTTCATAGAGGGGCCAAAGCATGATGTCGGAGTATTTGAAATTCTGCTGCCGGCAGAATTCTTCCATATGGGCCCGGGCATGGCCGGCAGGCATGGGTTGGCAATTCCAGAGATTCTTTATGAGTACAGGGAAAATAGCGGCCAGGAGAATAAAGAAAAGCAGAAAAACAATGGTCTCGCCCCATTCAGATGACGCCAGCATTCTTGACAGGGGAAAGGGTAGAATTTTGAGGAAATCGGCAAGAAAGTTTATAATGAGCCATGGCAGTATGATGGGAAGATTGAGCTTGATATTCTTGATGACAAATTCCCTGGCAGAATAGAGGCGGCCGAAAGTTTTCTGGTAGTTTTTCCTTGCAGCCAGCCACAACAATGAAAGATAGAAAAAAAACAGCGATATGCCGGCAAGACTGAGAAGCGCAGGCAAATTCCCATTGAGAGATAAAAAGGAAAGGTAGTACTTGATGTCAAGAACATAGACATCGATGGCAAAAATGAAAATAGCGAGGAACGAAAATTTTTGTTCAACGGCAAAATATCCTTTGTCATTGAGGGCGCGCCCGCCTGCATGGGCGTGGTGCACCAGGTAATGATATGCAGCACCTTTGAGAACGAAAATAAAGAGAGCCGCTGCAAAAGGTATCCGCGGCTCATCAGGAATACTTCCCGTGGAGAAAATAATGATGGCCGTTATGAAGTAGAGCAGATTATTATAGATCAAGGCTGCAACCAGCGGTTTGCGATACATTATTAATTAGTAAATGGAGAAGATTCTGCCCGAAACAGAGCAAAACTTATATGAAAGCTCTGGACCGGTCAAGGGAAACCGCTTTATTTTAGAAGTTGCAATGCAGCAACAGACCTCTTTCAAAGTTCAATGATTTAGCGGTTGACAAATAAAACTCGCTGGGGTAATTAAACTAATTTGGTTTTTGGAGATGGGCCTATAGCTCAGTTGGCTAGAGCCACCGGCTCATAACCGGTCGGTCCCTGGTTCGAGTCCAGGTAGGCCCACCAGCTAAGCTGCCCATCTTTTGCAGATAATTGTCAACTTTGTAAAAAGCTCATCGTCGACAGGTATTGCGCATTTAATTAGTTGATATTATTAGTTCCTGTTGTAGATTCGAGACTTTTTGCTATTGTATCAATAATTGAGTTTGTGATTGTATGCATTGGACTGCCGCGTGTCAGTATGCAGCTTCCAAGCCTATTGCAGTGAGACAAAATGAAATGGCAGTCAGTTTGTAATGAAATTGCGGTTTCCAGGTTCTATCGCCTGAAGGAGTGGCCCTGGAGGGTTATTCTCAAGGGGGTTGCCGCAGAAAACTCTCTGGATCGTATGAAAAGGTGCACCTGAACAAGAGGTGTGCCTTTTTTCTTTACCCTATTTGGCAGTAAGGCCTCGACGCAAGTTGGAAAAATGAAAATAAAAGATTTGCTCAAGACTCTTGATGAGATCGCCGCATTTGGCCTGGCTGAAGAATGGGATAATGTCGGCCTGATGCTCGGAGAACCGAACAGGTCCATAAGAGGTATCCTTGTTGCCCTTGACCCTACCGAAGAAATCCTGGCCGAGGCAATTGAAGCAGGAGCGGACTGTATCATTAGCCATCATCCCCTTATATTTCATCCACTCAAAGCAATATATACTGACCAGCCTCTGGGAAGATTTTTATGCCGGGCCCTGGAAAATGAAATATCGGTAATAGGCTGCCATACCAACCTTGATCAGTCTGTTGGGGGAGTCAATGATGTATTGGCCGGCAGTCTTGGCATGCAGGAGGCCAGGCCCCTTGTGTCAGCAGAAAACGATCCGGCGACAGCGCCAACTATAGGCTTTGGCCGCATTGGCCGCCTTGCCGACCCGTTAAGCCCCGAAGCATTCATTGGATATTTATGTGATTTTTTTAATCTACCTGTCCTGCGTGTTGCCGGGAAGCTGCCTGAGGAAATAAATACTGTGGCAGTGTGCGGCGGCAGCGGTTCTGATCTGGCGGCAGCCGCATATGCCAGCGGAGCCCAGGTATATGTAACCGGCGAAGTAAAGCACAGCACCGCCAGGTGGGCAGAAGCTGCTGGTTTCTGCATCATTGATGCAGGACATTTTGCTACAGAAAATCCCGTGGTGGAATCGCTGGTTGAAATTTTACAGAACATATTTACTGAAAAGGATATCAACATCCCGGTCATGCCTTCGGCAAAACAGCAAAACCCCTTTGTCTATCATCAACCTGGCACTTGAAATATGAGATGTGGCCATGAAGCCCATAAAGCAATTCAGTCCTGAAGTTACGCTTGCATTATTATAAATAACAAGTCGAAGCAAAAACGATACCAATCAAGGAGATAACAAATTGAATGAAGAGATTAAGCAGTTGACAGAACTGCAGGTAATTGATCTGGAAATCGCTGAGTTTGATGCCGAGATTAATGCTGAAAAAGCAGAACTCGCCAAGAGCGACAAAGCGTTTAATGAACGCCAGGTCTTAATTGAGGAGTTAAAAGAAAAAATTGAAGCTTCGGAAACGCAGCGGCGGGAGCTCGAGGGCCAACTTACCGATGACTTGAGCCGGATTAAGGAACGTCAGTCCAAGATGATGCAGGTCCAGACAAATCGGGAATACCAGAGTCTGCTCAAAGAGATTGAAGACGGCAAGAAAAACATCAAGGAAAAGGAAGAGGAAATCGTCAGGATAATGGAAGCCGCTGAAGCCAATAGTAAGATTTTGGCAGAGCACGAAAGCCTGCTTAAGGACGAAAAAAAGGCCCTTGCCAAGGAGAGCACGCAAGTCAAAAAGAAGGCTGGAGCAATTGAAGGCAAAAAAGCCAAAATTGTCGCCAAGCGTGATGCCATGGCAAAAAAAATCAGAACTTCAACCCTGAAAAACTATGATATGCTTCGTACCAGGCGAAACGGCAAGGCAGTAGTCGGTGTGGTCAACGGTATCTGCCAGGGATGTTTTATGAGCATCCCGCCCCAGCATTTCAATAATATTTTGAAGGGTGACAGGATACTCAACTGCCCAACCTGTCAACGCAGTCTTTTTCACAAACCAGAGAGCGACAAGGAGTGAGTCCCCGCCCGAGAGTTTCTGGTGTAATGCGGCAGGCAGGCGATATCCTCCGCGTGCTGGTCAAGAAAATGCCTGATGAGGTATTGCAGGACTATTTCGGCGACCTGTCACCCGCACAGGTCAGAAAGATCCTGCAGGATGCCGCTGCAGTTCTAGCCCCCCCAAAAGAGGAAAAATCCAGGCCGTCTCCCCAGGCGAATCTCTGGCAGGGCAAGGATAGAGATTGGAAAGGCAAGTTAAAGGGAACCACATTGTATTTATACTCGGACGGAGCATCCAGGGGAAATCCCGGTGAGGCAGGGGCAGGTATTGCGATACTTGATGAGCAGGGAAATGAGCTGGTCGCGACAGGAGAGTACCTGGGGCAATGTACCAATAATGAGGCTGAATACAGGGCCCTGCTGTTCGGACTTGCCAAGTGTAAAGAGTTTGGCCGGGGCAGAATAAAAACCCACCTTGATTCGGAACTCATTGTCAAGCAGATCCTTGGTCAATACAGGGTGAAACACCCGAACCTGATACCGCTGTTCAAGGAAACCATGAAAAGATTTGCAGACTTTGCCTCTTTTAGCGTTGTTCATGTGCGGCGCGAAAAAAACAGCCGCGCGGATGAGATGGCTAATCGCGCCATTGATGATCAAAAAAAATAGTCTTTTTCTCCAACCTCTGTATCGACCTGTTTTCGTTAATTTAAGCCTATTTTACTGTTCATTTCTTTGCTTTTTCTGTCAATCGTCAACATTATTGTCTGCCGACAAAGAAACGAACCAAAGAAAGGGCCATCACTTGGTCCCGCGTTGCGGGCCTGCCCGAAGTTTATACCCCCTTGAGGGATACTCCGCCGAGTCGCTTACCCGTTTTTTGCGGAGTTTATGCCCCGTTTTTTGGGGTGCAGCTCGGCTGCGCGAAATGGCAAATACAGAAAACCCGCCTGCTTTTGGCATTAAAGCTTTACACTCGGCCGACTAAATCTTACAATTTAAATTTGGAGTGGGTGCATGATCGCTGGTTCGCTTTATGCGGACGAGAGGAAAGTCCGAACTTCACAGGGCATGGTGGTTCGTAACGCGAACTTCGGGTGACCGGAGGAAAGTGCCACAGAAAACATACCGCCCCGCTTGCCGGGGTAAGGGTGAAAAGGCGAGGTAAGAGCTCACCGCTTCCATGGTGACATGGAAGGCAGGGTAAACCCCACCAGAAGCAAGATCAAATAGGGAAACGTTTGAGGGCTGCCCGTCCGATGTTTCCGGGTAGATCGCAGGAGATACCGGGCGACCGGTATCCAAGAGAAATGATCATGACCCGCCTGGCGGGATACAGAATTCGGCTTATAGCCCACTCCAGTTTTTTTAGTTTATTTTCTTTATTTGCCTAAAGAAAATAAACCAAAAGCAAGGGCAGCCATTCATTTGGTTCCGCGTTGCTGAGCTATCCTGTACTGCTCATAAAGAAA
>Ga0102961_1000065_pt1 | contig 14236 bp, 13 predicted proteins | sample SalPonF2_C_D1_MG_FD_84518 | JGI IMG/M metagenome (GOLD analysis project Ga0102961, IMG submission 84518) | Salt pond soil microbial communities from South San Francisco under conditions of wetland restoration - Salt Pond MetaG SF2_C_D1_MG ...
CATCTGGAAAGCCATAGTTCGAGTTGCTGTCAATATTACGCCGCCGCGGCACGATGCTGCGGCGGCGCAGTTGTGAGAGATGGCGGCGGACCGTGTTCGTTCAGCCGACGCGACGCTGAAGCCGGACAGACACAACGGCTCGCCGTGATCGAAAGCACGGTGGACAGAGTACTGACAAGTTAACCGCGGCTGAATGACAATCGCGTCATGAGTAGAACCGCATCGCTGTACAAACGCCATCGATTCCCTCCCGAGATCATCCAACACGCCGTGTGGCTTTACGATAGGTTCAACCTGAGCACTCGTGACATGGAAGATCTACTGGCCGAGCGAGGGATCAGGGTTACACGTGGGTCAGTTTTGGGTGCAAATATCCGGAGCTAGTGGGTCAATTTTAGATGCAAATCAACAGAGAATGGTCAGATCTGGCCAGGGCAATTCTATGGATTACCCCCCTCATGCCTGCGGGACTATTGCGGGACTCAGTACTGCGAGGTCAGGCGCAGTACTGCAGTAATGGCAACGGGCACCCCGTATTAGTTTATTAAAAACAGATAGATAGGAAATATTGTCGCCCTCAAAAAGCCGCGATCAACCCGAGGAATACCTCGCCCTGCTGGAAACCGCTGGCCTCGACCTGCACCGCGCAGCCGCCCGAACAAAACAGGCGGGTATCGCTATCAAGCACGGTGAGGTAACCACGCGCCTCCAGCCGTGCGCCGACATGTTCAGAAAAAAACGCTTTCACTCCCACCCCGAGCGACAGCGACAGATTCGTTTCGGTATCCAGCCCCGACCGGTCCGGGTCGAGATGGGTAAACCCCACCCCTCCCGACACGAAGGGGCGCCATTTTTTGCTAGCGCCTGGCGCGAAAATCCCGCCAATATGAAAATAATGGATATCCAGATCCAGCACAGGGTCGCCGACAAATCGCCCGCCCGAGTCAATTTCCGTTGACTGATAGCTGTAGAGCACCTCGATCTGGCGCTGGTAGTCCTGGGTCCAGCTGACGATAAAACCGTAGCTGGTGGAATCGTCGATATCGTATTCGGCGTCGGTTTCCGAATCGTCAAAATCGCCGCCAAAGCGCCAACCTATATAAGGCGCCAGCTCCCACTGCTGTGCCTGCGCCGGCAGGGCGAGCAGACACAGCAGCGCAATGGCCGCGCAGACGCAGCGCTGCGTGACCGAAGGATAGCGAATGGGATTTCTCGTCATTTGGATTGTCTGTCCCCTCAGCGACTCCGTGCATTCCCGGTTCCGCATGGTACCGGTCGCGCGCCGCCCGCGCCCGGCGCGGCAAAGACTATCGCACGCGCCACGGGACCGCGGCGTGAACCGGTTCGCAACGGAGCAAGTTCAATTCCCCGCGCAATCGCCGAGGATCGCCGTAATCGCCCCGATATTGTCAGCATGAACCGGTTTCATCAGACACGAGCGCAAACAGGTGACACGGTCCATGTCGAAAATCACGTCCGGCCAAAAAGGCGCCAGCATATCGCGCGGCAGCTGCGCGAGAGCAAGATGCAAGCCGCGTTCGGCAGTCCGATCGAAGACCTCGCGCGACATGCGGGAAATATCACCGGCACGATCCGCCCGCGGCGCCCACACAACTATGTCGAGCTGCGGCCGGCCGATTGCCCTAAATCCGGGATGAGCGTCAACAAAACTCCACAGCGCAAGCGCCGCTTCACGACAGCGCCGAAGGTCAGCCGCAAACCTCCCGCCGGGTACCGGCGGCAGCAAACGCTGGGTGGCCCATAACGCGACGGCAGCGGCACCCGGGCGCGAGCATTCCAGACTGATCTCTCCAAGGTGGAGTTCATCCGAGGTGAAATAGGTATAGGCGGAATCGTGTACATAGAACTTGCCGACGCCCGGGTCGGCAAACAGCACACAACCGCAACCATACGGCTGGAGCCCGTGCTTGTGCGGATCCACCACCACGGAGTCGGCGTCGCGAATCTGGGCAAAGGCCTCAGTCCCATCCGCATCGAGATTGTCGACGAGCGCGAAGTAGCCGCCATACGCGGCATCCACATGAACCCGGCAGTCATGGCGGCGCGCGAGATCGAGTATTTGCGGCAGCGGGTCCACTGCCCCGGTCGCGGTCGTTCCCAGCGTCGCCACGACTAGCCCGGCATCGCCGCGCTCAAGGCGCTGCTGCAGCACCCCGCAATCCATACGCCCGTGGCAATCGGTCGGCACCGACTCGTAGGGCAGCTTGAGTACGTTCGAGATACGGCCATGCGTGTAATGGGCCTGCTCCGACGCAAGCACCGTCATGCCCGGGCGAAGTTGACCGCCGACCCACAACGCTTCGAGATTGGCCATCGTGCCGCCCCCGGTGAGATGCCCGAGGTGGCGGCTCCAGCCAAACATCCGCGCCAGCTCGGCCACCGCCTCTTTCTCCATGAGCGAGGATGCCCTACCACCGTCGAGCGCATGGTTGTTCGGATTGATTTGCAGTGCCAGCTCGTAGGCAATCCGGGCAACCGGGTGCGGCGGCTTGAGCATTTGCCCCGCATACAATGGCTGGTGATAAGGATAGTTATCCGCGAGACGATCCGCGACGTCGCTGATAACCGCATCGATTTCATCCCACTCGCCATCGCCCAGCATTGCCGGGAGGTCCGCGAGATGACCTTCCAGCCTGTGCAGTGCCTTTTCGAGAACACGAAATTCGCGGTCGCTTCCTGTCACGCTGTTCCCTCCCGGGAAATGATTGCCGGGCACCGTCTGTCACGGCGCCGCTTGCAGTAAACTAACGGCTGCCCTGCTTCAGGTCTACGTCCCGATGATCCGCATATTCTGGCAGTTCCTGCTGCTCGCAGCTTTTGCGCCAATTGCGATCGCCGCCGAGCCGGGCACGGTCACCACCAGGCCGCTGCCCGACCTGCCACGCCCGATCAGCAACAACGCTGTCGCCGCGATCGCCTCCGGCGCGGGAGTCACATTATTCAGTTTTCTGGGCCTCGAGAGTGGGAAACGCTGGAGCGACACCTCATCGGCGGCGTTCGCGCTCGGACCGGAGGCAGCGGCATGGGTGGAATTACCACCGGTACCCGGCAGCGAAGGCCGGCTTGCCGCCAGCGCGGTGGCCGTTGCCGAACGGGTTTATATTTTCGGCGGCTACACTGTCGCCGAAGACGGCAGCGAAAAATCTACGCCGAACGTCCACGCATTCGACCCCGATAAACGCATCTACATCGCGCGCGAACCGATGCCGGTTCCGGTCGATGACAGCCTCGCCGTTGTGTATGGCGAACGCCTCATCTACCTGGTGTCAGGGTGGCACGACCATGGCAACGTCAACCTCGTGCAGCTGTACGATACCGTCGCCGACAGCTGGTCGCAGGCAACGCCTTACCCCGGGGCGCCGGTGTTCGGGCATGCCGGTGGAATAGTCGGCAATACACTGGTTGTGTGCGACGGAGTTGCGATCCACATATCCGCAACCGAGCTCCGCCGCTACCAAAGTTCCGCGGAATGCTATCGCGGCGAGATCGACCCACAGGATCCGCGCCGAATCGATTGGTACGGGCTCGCTTCGCACCCTGGCGTCGCCCGCTACCGGATGGCCGCGGCGGGCATGTCCAGCGACGGCGGCTGGGTGATTTTCGCCGGCGGCAGCGACAATCCTTACAACTATAATGGCACCGGCTACGATGGCCGCCCCGCGAACCCGGTACCGACAATATTCGGCTATTCGCTGGCGCTGCGAGAATGGCGAGAGCTCGGACAGCTCGACAAAGCCACGATGGATCATCGCGCGCTGGTCGTCGCCGGAACCGGATTTGTGCTTATCGGCGGCATGCGCGAAAACCAACAGGTCAGCGCCAGCGCGCTGTCCTTCGGGCTCGTGCTCCCTTGAGCGCACGAAAAAAATCCGGGGCGGGTTCGGCTGCGCCCGCTCGGCGCGCATATGACCGGGGCGCGATGCTTTCGCTGCTGGCCGGCGCAGCAATGATCAGCACTTCTCCGGTATTCGTGAAACTGACTACCGTGCCGCCAACCACCAGCGGGTTTTACCGGGTGCTATTCGGCGGCCTGATCCTCGCTCTCCTCGCGTGGCGGCGTCCGGAATCACGCCCGCGAGGCTCGCGGGCCTGGACCGCGCTTATTGTTGCCGCGGTGTTCTTCTCCCTGGATCTGTGGTTCTGGCATCGGAGCATTCACTATGTCGGGCCCGGCCTGTCGACATTGCTGGCCAATTTCCAGGTATTCGTTCTCGCGCTGGTCGGCGTTCTGGCTTTCCGCGAAAAGCTGCGCACCGAGCTGCTGGTTGCGATCCCGCTCGCGCTGTATGGCCTGTCACTGATCGTCGGCTTCGAATGGCACGGACTAGAACCCGATTATCGTGCGGGTGTCTTGTTCGGACTTCTGACGGCGGTGTCTTACGCCGGGTATATCCTGTCCCTGCGTTATGCCCGCACCGGCGGCAGCGGTGGCACGCCCGGCGCGGATCTGGCCGTCGTTTCACTCTGCACAGCCCTGTTTCTCGGTGCCAGCGCCTTGTTTGAGGGTGTCAGCCTAACGATACCGGGCTGGCGCGATGCGGCGTTACTGGTTGGCTACGGCTTTGTTGCTCAGGTGCTTGGGTGGCTGTTGATATCGCGTGGCCTGTCGGGGGTGCCCGCGTCGCGGGTCGGGCTGGTACTGCTGCTGCAACCGCTGCTCGCCTATATCTGGGACATTGCCTTTTTCTCGGGGCCTGTGGCCGCCGCGCAACTGGGCGGCGCCTTAATAACCGTGTTCGCCATTTGGCTGGGGTCCCGCCGGCGGGCATAGAACTCATGCCGGAACCTCGCGAATTCCCGCCGGTGTTACAATTCCGCGCCTGTTTTCCCGGACGGCGGACGCGTGCTTGAACTGGGCCTGAAAATTCTCGCAAGCTACCTGCTGGGCGCCGTGAACGGCAGTTTGCTGATCGGGCGACTGCGCGGTGGCATCGACATTCGCAAGCTTGGCAGCGGCAACGCCGGGGCGACCAATGCACTGCGCACACAGGGCATCTGGTTCGCCCTGCCGGCAATCGCCATCGACTTCTGCAAGGGCATGATCCCGGTAATGTTTTTCCCGATGCTGGCACTGCCCGGCGTCGGCCTCGATGCGGCGGTTGACCGCGAATGGCTCGCTGTCGCCTGCGGCGCGGCCGCCGTGGTCGGTCACTGTTATCCGCTGTGGCACAGGTTCTCCGGCGGCAAGGGCGCGGCAACGATGGCCGGCGTGTTGTTCGCAATTGCGCCGAAAATGCTTTTGGTCGTTGTCTCGGTCTGGGGCGTCGTAATACTTCTGACCGGCTACGTCGGGCTGGCAACAATGACGGCAGGCCTGTCGCTGCCAGTTGCATTGATGATCACCGGTGATGCCCGATTGTCGAGTCCGTTTTTCATTCTCTCGATTGCGGCGGCCGCGTTCATAATCTTTACCCATCGGGTCAACATCGTCCGCATGCGCGCGGGCACTGAACAGGCAATTGGCCCGATTACGCGGTCCGGCCGCCGCAATCACGAGCCATGACCCGTCCGGCCGGCCCGATCGACGACCACAGCTTGTTGCACGAACTGGCTGACGGCGAATTTCACTCCGGCAATCGTCTGGCCGCCCGCCTGGGCATCAGCCGCACTGCCGTTTGGAAACGAATTCATGCTCTTGGCGCGCTCGGCCTGGACGTAACCGCCACTCCCGGGCATGGCTACCAGCTTACGGGCGGACTGGATCTGCTCGACGGTGAATCCGTCCTCGAAATCGCCGGCGCCACAGCGCGAACCCGGCTTGAGCATAGCGAGTTTCTCGGCTGTACCGATTCCACCAACAAGCGCCTGACTGCCGGCTCGCCCCCCGCCCCGGGGTTCGCCCATCTGTGCATGGCGGAATTCCAGACTGCCGGCCGAGGGCGGCGCGGACGCATCTGGGTCGCGCCTTATGCCAGCGGCTTGTGCCTGTCCCTCGGCTGGACCTTTGCAGCGCAGCCACCAGAATTTTCCGCTTTGAGCCTGGTCGCCGGCGTCGCCGTGTGCGCAACGCTGCAGCAGGCCGGGCTTCGTAATCCGCGCCTGAAATGGCCGAACGACATCGTCTGCGGCAACGCCAAACTCGGCGGCATCCTCATCGAGATGCGCGGCGAGGCCGACGGGCCGGTCTATGTCGTCGCCGGAATCGGTCTTAACGTCAGGCTGCCCGAAGCGGCCCTGCGAATGCTGGCAGAGATTGCCCCGTTGCCCGCGACTGATCTGGCGCGGTGCATGGAGCAACCCCCCGAGCGCAGCGCGATCGCCGGGCTGATGATCAGAAATCTGATCGCCGCCTTCGATACCTTCGGCCGTGAGGGGTTTGCACCGTTTGCGGCAAAATTTAAACAGCTGGACGCAGCCGCCGGACGGCTCGTCGCCCTGCATTGCGGCGACGACATAACCGAGGGTATGGCCGCCGGCGTCGGCCACGACGGCGCTCTGCTACTCGATACCAACCAAGGCCGCAAACGGTTTTACGGCGGCGAAGTCAGCTTGAGATTCGGCTGATGATGCTGCTGATCGACGCCGGTAATTCCCGGATCAAAAGTGCCGTCCATGGCGAAGCCGGCATCACCGACGTCAGCGCCGTTGATGCGCATCAGCAAGGCATCGTGAGCACGCTGATCGAGGCGGCGCTGGCGCGAACCCGGCACGGCCTTGGCCGCGTGATCGTCGCCAATGTCGCCGGCGATCGATTCACCCGGTCTCTGGTAGAGGTCTGCAGAGAAACCGGGGCACCGGAACCCGAATTCATTGTGTCGACCCGGCATCTCGGCGGCGTCACCAACGCCTACGCGGACCCCACCCAGCTTGGGATCGACCGCTGGATGGCGATTGTGGCGGCATTCGCGATGTATGGCACGGACTTGTGCGTAATCGATGCGGGATCGGCGCTGACGATCGACGGTGTCGACAGCCACGGCAATCACCTGGGCGGCTGTATCGCGCCCGGGCTCGACATGATGCGTTCGGCGCTGCTGCGTGACACGAGCGATCTCGAATATCTCAGCCGCGACGGTAGCGACAAGACTGACGACTGTTTTGCCACCGATACCCGGGCCGCGATCGCCAGTGGTTGCCGCAATGCAGTCACCGGTCTGGTAAGGCAGGCAGTAGACGATATGAGCGCGCGCACCGGTGCCCGTCCAAGTATAGTTATGACCGGCGGCAATGCCTTTGCCGTCAAATCGACAACCCGGTTTTCGGCCACTCACATTCCCGACCTCGTTTTGCGTGGTCTCGTCGTTGCCGCATTGGAGAATTCGTGAAGCTTCTGTTCCTGTCGCTGCTTTTGGCAAACGTACTGATCTTTGTCTGGACACGCTGGTTCGACGCGCCGCCCGCGCCCCCTCCGGCGAGCAGGGTTGCGGCACCGACGCTGATGCTGGCATCGGAACTACCGCCCGTCGCCAGCAACAGCGTGGCCGATTTCGCCGAAGGTGCGGCGGCCGATCCGCTGGTCGCAGCCGACGCAGTTGACCAGAGCGACATGATAACGGGACCGGCCGGGGTCGGCGGGCCTGCGCCGGAGGGCACTACACCGGGCATCGACGACCCGATCGGGATCGCCGATTCGACTAAGGACAGCCAGGAGGCCACGGCTGGCGAAGAGACACTCCGTGTCGCCGATGTCGCGGATGTCCCGGCACCGCTGGCATGCCTGAGTCTCGGCCCGTTTCGCAACCAAAGCGACGCCGAGAACGCGACAGCCCGCCTGCAGACCGAAGGTCTCGCGCCGAGGCAGCGCAGCGCTGAAGGCGTTGTGGGCGGCGGCTACTGGGTCCACCTCCCGCCCTACCCGACCCGGGCCGACGCGCGTCGCGCGGTTGCCGAAATCAATGAGAATGGCGTGCCGGACGCCTATATCGTGCGCACCGGCGAGGACATCAATGCCATCGCACTCGGCCTTCTTACCGAACTCGATCGTGCCGAGCGTCTCGCAACCGAGGTCAGGTCAATCGGGTTCGATGCGCAGATCGCGGAGCGCATTCTGACCGATACCGTGTTCTGGGTAGACGTCGATGTCGACGATCCAACCCTGATCGACCCCGGGTCTTTCCAGTTATCATCGCCGCGCGGCGCGCGGCTTCGGCTCGAAAGCTGCCCCGGCCCGGACGAGGTTCCGTTGGACTAGATCGGGATACGACCCTAAACTACGCGGCCTGCGCCAAAGCCGGAATAGCTCAACTGGTAGAGCAACCGCCTTGTAAGCGGTAGGTTGGGGGTTCAAGTCCCTCTTCCGGCACCAGCTCCGGCGCCGTTCACCAGGCTCCCACCCGCACGATGCCGATTTACTCGAATCCTCGTGGCACCTGCGAACCCCGCCGCGCCGGATGACCCGGACCATGCTTCGCGTCGGTAGCCAGGACTGCGGCGAATACTCACTCCCTCAACGGCGCCTCGCTACTACAATCATTATCGAAACAACGGGGCCATTGCTGGCGACAACACGCCGTGCGGCAGACGGTCCCGGCCAACCGGCCACCGGAGCCTGTCGGCTCGCCGGCGGCCACACCATACGGGGCTGCGTAACATGCGCCGCAACCTGACCGAGGAAATTGCCGAGGAGGTCCGCCTTACCAGCCAGTACCTGGACAAGGACGCCCTCGATCCCAGGGTCATGCAGGCGCTCGACCGGGTACCGCGCCATGAACTCGTCCCTGCCTCGATGCGGCAGCAATCGTATGCCAACCATCCGCTACCAATCGGGTTCGGGCAAACCATTTCCCAGCCCTATGTGGTCGCGGTGATGACGGACCTTCTGGATATTCACGAAGGCGATCGGGTACTCGAAATCGGAACGGGTTCCGGCTACCAGGCAGCGGTCATCGCCGAACTCGGCGCAACCGTCTACAGTATCGAAGTCATTCCCGAACTGGCGGAACGTGCAGCCGCCAACCTGTCCCGCCTGGGTTACGACACCGTGCATGTCCGTGAGGCCGATGGCTACTTTGGCTGGGAAGAACACGCACCCTACGACGCCATTATCGTTACGGCAGTTACGTCGCGCATCCCTCCCCCGCTGATCCGGCAGCTGCGCAGGGGCGGCAAAATGATTCTCCCGCTTGGCGGCCAGCACTCGGCGCAGCAACTAGTGCTGGTCGCCAAGGATGCGGACGACCGGATATCGACACGACAGATATTACCGGTACGTTTCGTGCCGTTGACCGGCGGCCACTAACCGCGCCGGGAGCGGGAATTTCGACTGCAAAAAACTGCGGAGATCCGGCATTTGCATGCGCTGCGACTACCCAAGCAGTCTTGCGCCAACTACACTGGAACGCGTTTGCAAAATCGGAGACGGAAACATGCGGGAACAACTTCGTCAAAAATACGGATCGGCTCTTGCTGCCGTCGCAACGATATTTCTCACTGCGGGCTGCGCGACCACTGATTCCGGGACGCTCGAACCGGTCTGGGGGCCCTTCAGCGAGCGTCAGCCGGTGCCCGTCCTGCAAATTGACGCGACGATCTCCGGACCCGGCGGCAACATAAGTCTCACTACCCCGGACGGAGTGACCTGCAGCGGCACCTGGAGCCGGCAGGCGGGCGGCCAGCCGCTGTTCTCCGAAAGCAGCGTTACCGGTGGCAAGGGCCTGGAATTCTATCGCGCCTGGTCGACCTACACCGGAAGCAGCAATCTCGCAACTGCCACGGCCACCTGTTCCGACGGGACGAGATTTTCGGCCGAGTTTCTTGCCGTGCGCGGATCACCCGGGGTCGGCATTGCCGGAGACAGCAACGGCAACGTCTATCGCATTACTTTCTAGGACCTGCTGCCGCCAGCCGGCGCCGATCCCGACTGCGAAACCGGCCCGGTGCCTCGCCGGTCCAACCGCGGAATGCGCGATTGAAATTCGCCGGATCACCGAAACCCAGCCGATAGGCGATTTCCGCGACCTGCAGCTCGCTGTGCAGCAGCAGATCGACCGCCAGCGCCCGATGCACGTCGACGAGAATTTTCTGGTAGGAGGTGCCGGCGCGTTTCAGACGCCTGATCAGGGTCCGCGGGGATATGTGTTGCGAACGGGCGACGACGTCCAGCTTCGGCATTTTGCCGCGCGCGGCCAGCAATTCCGCGCGGACGGCGACCTCGATATCCGACTCACCGGTCACCCGCCGCAGCAGTTCGCGACAACGGCTGGTCGCGGCGCGATGTAACTGGTCGTCGAACAAGGCGCAGGATTCGTCCAGCCAACCGGCCGGAAGACGCAGGTAGTGACCTTCTCCGTCAAATTTGAGATCGCCGTCGAAAGCGCGCCGTAACGCCGCATCGTATGGCGGTGCCGAATAGGCGAGCTCCAGCTGCGCCCCGGCCAGATGTCGGCCCAGAATCCCCGCCACGATGGACTGAATCGCGAGAAACATCGTTTCCACCAACAGTTGCCGGACCGGTCCCAGATCGACCGCCTCGACCGCCCTGATTATGAAGTAGTCCGCACCGGGCTCGCCGGTGAGCCAGACATACGGTGCCCGAATCTCGGTGTAACGCAAAAGCACATCAATCGCCGTGCGCAGATCCGGCGCGGTCGCTGCGGCAACGCCCAGCGGTCCGTGCGACGTGAAGGAAAGGTGGGAGGCAAGCCCGAGATGCCAGCCCGGCGCTCGCAGGCGAATCGCGAGGTTTTGCAGTAGGTCGCGCATTGTCGCGAGGCTGATGTAGGCGTCGCTTTGCCTGAGCCGGGAAAGGGTCAGCCCGGTACCGGCGAGCATTGCGCGGTGGTCGTTCTCGTCCAGCAGAAAATCCCGCAGCGCAATACGGAGGTAGGTTACCGGCATTTGCTTTCGCTGGAGTTCGGGCACCATTCCACTACTATAAACTGACTGTTTATGATTATTTTGGCATTATTTGACCATTTTATGGCATTTCTCACGCTCCAAACTGGTGCGCCGGGCCCGCATACTGATTTCGTCGACAAGCGCGCGCCGAGGTGACACTGCAGCATGAAAACCTATGTTCTGGAGCATCCCGAGAAAGGACGGATCAGCTACACCGATCGCAAACGCTATCTGTGGCTGCTTTCCACGGCCTACCCGTTGCTGCCGTTCCTGGGCATGTATGTCGCGGTCAAAACCGGTTCTGACTGGGGACTGTGGCTGCCGCTCGCGCTGGTCTATGTGGTCGTACCGATCCTCGATTTTCTGTTCGGTCAGGACCAAAGCAATCCGCCCGAGGAGCTTGTGCCGCAGCTGGAAGAGGACCGCTACTACCGCGTGCTGACTTACCTGACGGTTCCGATGCATTTCATCGCGCTGGTCGGCGGCGCATGGTACGTCGCGACCCAGCCGATCGGTATTGGCGGTTTCATTGCTCTGGCGCTAACTGTCGGGCTGATGAGCGGGCTGGCCATCAACACCGGTCACGAACTGGGCCACAAGTCCACAAAACTGGAGCGCTTCCTGGCCAAGGTCGTCCTGGCGGTCCCTGCTTACGGCCACTTCACGCTTGAACATACGCTCGGCCATCACGGCGCGGTCGCGACACCCGAGGACACCGCGAGTTCGCGTTTTGGCGAGTCCATCTACAAGTTCGCCCGGCGCGAGATGCCCGGGGGCATCCGCCGCGGCTGGCAACTCGAAGCTCAGCGTCTCCAGCGCAAGGGTAGGAAAGCGTGGTCGGTTCACAATGAGATTCTGCAGTCCTATGCGCTGACGTTCGTGCTCTACACCGGCCTGATCGCGGCCTTCGGCTGGATCGTAGTGCCTTTCCTCGCGATCCAGACCTTCTATGCCTGGTGGCAACTTACCAGCGCAAACTATGTCGAGCATTACGGCCTGCTGCGCGAGAAAAAGGCGAATGGCCGATACGAACGTTGCAAGCCACACCATTCGTGGAATGCAAATCACATCTTCTCCAACGTCATCCTGTTTCATCTCGAGCGGCACTCGGATCATCACGCCTGGGCCGCCCGGCGCTACCAGTCGCTGCGCAACTTCGACAATGTCCCCGAATTGCCCAACGGTTATTTCGGCATGTGGTCGATTGCCCTGATTCCATGGGCCTGGCGCAAGGTCATGGATCCCAAGGTTGTCGCGCTGGCGAAAGGAGACATGACGAAGGTGAATATCGATCCCGATGTGCGCGACCAGGTAATGGCGCGCTACCACCAACCGCGCCACCCCGCCATGGCTGCATGAATTCGGAGCCGGATCGGCGACCGCAAAAGCATGACCTACACAAGACCATGCTAATGTAGCCCTGTCTGATAATAGGGCTTTTCCTTCGGCCTACCCGAAACATCAATTCTCTTTTTCTTCGCGCCTGCGAAACCCGCCTAGGCATAATTGACTAGCCTCGCGGGACCAATCCGAATTGTCGCGTCAGCGCGACCCCCTATCCTCGAATAACGCAATGCGCGCACTCAGAGCGCAGCGGAAACCGAACAACAGGGGAGTTTCGTGGGTTTCCTCAATAGCAGGGCAACTGAACCCGCCGGGTCACTCGACCCCGGCATCACGAATCTCCGTCATTTTTCTGCAATTCCCACACACCTTTTTGGAAGGAGGTAACGCCATGGCTGCGAGACACAGAGCGCTAGCAGGCGCATTGGCCTGCGCGGTCGCCATGAGTGTTTTTGGCACCGCACAGGCTGCCGATTCGGATGGCCAGGCCCTGTTCAAGGACAACTGCAATAGCTGTCACGGCGATGGGTCGCCGAACGGTGAATACACACCGATGACATTGATACAGGATCAGTGGAAGCGCTTTTTCGAGCGCAAATTCGAGCGCACCCACAAAGACGTCATGGACCCGGCCAACGGCAATCGCCCGGTAACCGAAACCATCTCACCCGAGGAACTGGAGGCGATCAAGAAATTCGCCGTGGATCATGCCGCCGACTCCGAAAACCCGATGACCTGTGGTTAAAAAGGGGACAATCATGTTACGCAAAAGCATCTTTACCGCAGTCGCAGCACTGGCGGTGATCATGGGTGCGCCGCCGTCTGCTGCGTGGGCGGACTCCGAACAACTGAGCGTGGAGGAACTGACTCAGCAGGTCGAAGCCATGCAAGCGCAAATGGCCGTGTTGATGCAACGTCTCGAAGCCATGCAGCAGGAAGGCGAAGACCTGCGCGAAGAAACCACCGTCCTGACCGAGGACATGGAGGACATGGACGACCGGATGATGGTCGCCGAACGCCATGCGGTACTCGACAAGGTCAGGTTCAGTGGTGACTTCCGGACCCAGGTGCACTCGATCCAGGGCTCAATGATCGACCGGATCGACGGCATCAATGTGCAAAAAGACCTGGTCAATACGCTGTTTTTCTTCGGCGCGACGGGCGCGCCGCCACAAACGCCGGACCTGAGCGATGTCGACTCTTTCATCCAGGCCAACTACGACGATTATCTCTACTATCTGGACAACGTCGTAAGCTTCGACTTTATCCAGCAACAGGTTGGCGGACTGATGGAGCAGAATCCCGACATGGCTAACCAGCTGCTGCAGTTGCTGGCATCGCAGCAGGACAGCTTCATCGAGGGTTATGACCACGACAACGACATCGTCTACACCAGCCGGCTGCGCTTCCGCACGCAGGCTGATGTTGCCGAGGACGTCGTCTTCGACGGCCGGCTGTCAATGTACAAGGTCTGGGGCGACTCAACCGGCGTGCAGGTTTTCAATGGTCAGCCGACATCGATCAACTGGGACGGCACGACCGCCAATGTCCCGAACTCCGACATACTCCGGGTCGAACGCGCATTTTTCACCTGGACCGACATCCTCGACCTGCCTATGTACCTGTCGATCGGTCGACGTCCTTCCACGGCCGGCGTTCCGCTCAATTTCCGCGAGGATGAACTACGCGGCGGCACACCCCTCGGCTCGCTTTTCAACTACCAGTATGACGGCCTGACCTGGGGCTATCACATCAGCGACATTTCGACATTTCGCATCTGCTACGGTCTCGGCTACGAGTCGGAATGGGGTAACGGCAGCGAGTATCTCGAGTCCAACAATCGGCTCGACGATGCCTGGTTCGTGGGCGCAGTGTGGGACGTCTGGAATACGGACAGCATGTTCATCCAGCTAATCGCCGCGACGGCACAGGACATCACGGACGGCTTCAACGGTACCGTGGTGATGCCGTTCGACCCCGTCACCGGACAGGATGCGCCGGCACCGGCAGTGCTTCGTTACACGCCGACCGACAACATCGGCGATATCAACCTCGCCGGTATGGTCTTCGTCCGTCACGACGGGCCGTTCGACTA
>Ga0102961_1000070_pt1 | contig 14002 bp, 9 predicted proteins | sample SalPonF2_C_D1_MG_FD_84518 | JGI IMG/M metagenome (GOLD analysis project Ga0102961, IMG submission 84518) | Salt pond soil microbial communities from South San Francisco under conditions of wetland restoration - Salt Pond MetaG SF2_C_D1_MG ...
AAGGGTAAGCACCGCGCGCTCATCGTCACGAATGGCGCGGGCTATGCGAGCAAGCCCGGCTCCAATCCCATAATAGGTCGCCCCCTTTCCTTCAATAATCCGATAGGCTGCGTGACGGACCCCGTCATCTATACGAGATTTGACCTCTCCAGTGAGGTTGCTACCTCTCTGCTCGGCAAAGTCATACAGGGGCACCCCCCCCACTTTGGCGCTGGACCAGGCCAGTACTTCAGAGTCGCCGTGTTCGCCCAAAACATAAGCGTGAATCGAGTGCGGCGCGATCCCGAAATGTTCTCCCAGGAGAGTACGGAACCGAGCCGTGTCAAGAATGGTCCCGGAGCCGATGACCTGCCCTGATGGTAACCCGGAGAACTTCGCAACCACGTGCGTCATCACGTCCACCGGATTGGAAGCAATGAGAAGGATGGTTTCCGGTGTCGATGCGAGAACCTGAGGGACAACTTGCTGGAATATCTTGGTGTTTCGCTCCAGAAGGCGCAGCCTGGTCTCCCCTGGTTGCTGGCTCACACCGCAGGCCAGTATGACTAGTTCAGCCCCTTTGAGTTGCGCGTAGTCGCCGGCAATGATCCGCACCGGTTTAGCGAAAGGGGTCGAATGGAGGATGTCCTCAGCTTGAGCCTTGGCCAGGGCCTCATTGATATCAACGAGAACGATGTCACTTGCCGCACCCATAAGTGTCATGGCATATGCAGCCGAACTGCCAACATACCCGCATCCTACAATGCCTACTTTCATGGTCGTTTGCACCTTCCTTATTAGCTGTCGGCGGTCAGCTTTCAGCTATCACTTCCCCCTCCCCCTTACCCCCTCCCGCCAGGGGAGGGGGAGATAAAGAGGTGCTTAATGAGGCTCCTCCCTGTCCAAGATCCCGCTCTTGAAGCGGGGCCGGGGGAGGCTACCACTCATCTCCCTCCCCCTTGACGGGGGAGGGTTAGGGTGGGGGTGACTGACGGTTGAACTATTGAACAATCTTAAAAAGACTTCGTTACTCTTCCTTTTTCGGGGCCTTCTTCTTTGGCTCTTTCTCTTCCTCTTTTCCAAGCTCAAGTATGCGTTTGGCGTATTCCTTTTTCAAATTGTTAAGGTATTTCTTATCGATGGTCCCTTTCCAGGTGGTTATTTCAGTAAATCTCTTGGGGATCTTTACTGCTGCCGGATCAAAACCTGTGGCCAGCCTGAGTCGCCAGCGGAGTTTTTGAATATGCTGCGCCACCTGGTGCATATTGTCGGCCAGAGTTGTGTATCCCAGGGAATTCAGGCAATTTGCCAGCAACTCATCCGTATACACTTCACGGGCAAAAAGGCAGGCAACCATTGAGGTCAAGAGCACCCGGCCCTGTTCATCACGCAGCAGAAATTTCACCGCTTCTTCCACGTTCTTCTCTTCATGTTTCTGATCAAAAGAATAGCCGCCGCTGTCCAAGTGAGAATGCCTGAATCCCAGAGCCTGGGAAGTGAAAAAGACCTCGCCCGTGGCATAGCCCCCCATCTCCTGTCCCAGCACGCAGGCGAAATCTTCCCCGCCGTATTGCTCAGCTGCCTTCAAGGTTCCCTGCGCTAGAAGGCGATAGAAATCATTGGAACCCAATCCTAAATGTTGCATGGCCTCCTTGTATCCTGCGGCATCATCAAATTTCAGCGGTACCAGCGTCTCTTTCTCCGATATGATGCCCTTGTCCAACGCTTCCGTTGCCCATGCCAGTGCTACCCCCGCCGACATCACGTCCAGACCCATTTTTTCTACCATGTCAATGATGCTAAGAACACTAAAGGCATTTGTCATCCCCAGCATGGAACCAGTGGCGAAGATTGGTTCGTGGTCATAGGAGACCTGGCGGTAGAGATATTGGTTGGGCTCCATGAACTTTTCGCGCACAAAACCGATATGGATACAGCCCACGGGACATCCCGCGCAAGCGGTGTTGCGCAACAATGTATCGTCGGCAAAGGTTTCACCGGTGATGCCTTTAATGTTCGGATCAGTGGTTTGCTGCAGGTTTTTGATGGGTAAAGCCTTGATCGCGTTCAGAACGGCCACGTTAACAGGGGTGCCCAGATTGTGATACTTGTCCATCATGTCGGTGGTGGTGAGTTGCTTGTGCACTTCCTCGAAGAGCTCTGCATACTCTTTACCCTCAGGGAGGTCGAATACGCCATCGCCCTGAATCGCAATGGCCTTGAGATTCTTGCTTCCCATAACTGCACCACCGCCGAGTCTGCCGAAGTGACGGTAGGTATCCACCGTTATACATGCATAGGCTGAAAGGTTTTCTCCTGCTGGTCCGATACGAAAGATTGACCGATGGCCTGCGCCGCCAATCATCTTGCGAAGCATCTTTCCAGATCTCTGCAAGTCAATTCCCCGCATATAGTGAACGTCAATGAGCTCGAGATGGCGCGAGCCAATTGAGAGGCAACTTAGTCTTTCAGCCTTGCCGGTGACGACCAAGCCGTCCAGGTCAGCAAAGCGGAGGGAAAGGGCCGACCGCCCTCCGGCGTGGCTTTCTCCGTACTGGTCATGGTAGGGCGACTTGAAACCACACACGGTCTTACTCATGAGAGGGAAATAGCCGGTAAGTGGTCCGATGGTGAAAATGAGAGGCTGCTCCGGGTCGTCCCAAGGTTTGTCAGGGTGACCATATTTGTTAAACAGCAATGCTGCCAGCCCACTACCACCGGCCTCCGTATCACGACCTTCCAGCGTAACCACTTTACCCTTGCCGGTGGCGAGATCCACGGTGAGTATCCTGAAATGATCCCTGATCATGGGGCCACCTCCTTTCCCTCTTCTTCAGGTGAGGGCTCAGCCGGAACCTCCGCCATCTCCAAACAATCATGGGGGCAGAATGGCACACACTGTCCGCAGTGGATGCAGACAAAGGGCTCGGTAGTGGCGTCAAGGTAAATGGCGTCAACAGGGCATGCCGCGGCACATTCTCCGCACTGTATGCAGAGTTTCCTTTTGACAAGCACCCCTCCGCCTTTGCGTTGGAAAAAGGCGCCTGTAGGGCAGGCCAGTGCACAAGGCGCTGGATTGCAGGCAAGACAAGGCTTTGACTCAAAACCAGTTGATAAGCCGCCTGATGACACAATTCGAATACCCGCCGTGTCCCAAGACAACCGCTTGTTCACCAGCCGGGCACAGGCCAATGAGCAAGCGTGACAGCCGATGCACCGCTCCATGTGTGGGGTTGTAAGAATCTTTGCGGTTTTCATGTGAACTCCTCTTCATCTGTTATTAGCTGAGTAGGCATTGTCTTCGTAGGGGAGGGGTTTACCTGCCCGCCATCGCTCTCGCTCAGGCGAGGCGGGCGGGTCCCCTCCCGCCGAGCCCCTCAAAATAACCGCTGCCGGGCGGGGGTAAACCCCGCCCCTACATTTTCGATTTAACCCAAACCACCGCTTTCGTCATTCCGGAATTCGCCGAAGGCGGATATCCGGAATCCAGAAAAACAGAATGCTTAATGATGCCTGGATTCCCGCCTTCGCGGGAATGACAAACAAGAGACTTGCTTTGGGATTTAACCAGCAGCAACCTGAAATCCCACATCCCACATCTCAAATCCGAAATCCACAATCCGAAATCCGCAATCCGAAATCCGCAATCGAATTACTCCATCACTCCGCTTTAACAGACAAACCTCTCTATCCTCGCCGGGATAACCTTCAAAGCCGGCATTCTGGCATGGGGGTCCAATGGCACTGCACTCATCAATGTATTTACATTTGGCTTGTCAAAGTGAATGGGGATGAAAAGGTATCCACTTGATACCTCCTCGGTAACCGCCAACTTTGTGGTTATGGTGCCGTAAGGGCTCGTCACTCGGACCTGGTCGCCGTCGGCAAGGGCTGATTTCCCGGCATCGTCGGGGTGAATTTGTACAAATGATTCAGATGCCACCTTCATGAGCCTTTTTGACCGCCTCGACATCTCCCCGGTATTGAAGTGAGCAAGCAAACGTCCTGTAATAAGGACGTAAGGGTACTCAGCCGTTGGTTCCATAAGGCTTTGGGGAAGACGAGCGGGAATAAATCTCGCCCGTCTGTCACTAAAAGCAAAGCCGTCGTCGTAAAGGGCTGGCGTACCAGGATGGGATTCGTCATAGCAAGGCCAGAAGATGCCTCCCATTTCCTTCAACCTGCTGTAGGTCACACCGCTAAAAATAGGTGCCGCCTGCCGAATTTCTTCCCAAATTGCCTCCGTTGAACGGTAATCCCAGTTATGTCCCATGGCGTTCGCCATCTGCTGAATGATCTTCCAGTCCTCTCTCGCCTCTCCCGGTGGTTTGAGACCATCAGAAGTGTGTTGGATCCGTCTAGCCGCGTTTGTATATGTTCCCTCCTTCTCACCAACCACGGCGGCGGGCAGAACTATATGCGCATGCTTTGCCGTCTTGGTTAGAAAGATGTCTTGCACTATAAGAAGTTCCAGCCGCTGCATCATCCAGGAGACAAAACTCGACTGGGGCTCTGACATGACAGGATTTTCCCCCACTACGTATAAAGCTCGGATTTTACCGGAGGCTATCTCGTGAATCATCTCTGGGGCAGCCAGCCCAGGGTTGGCCGATATCTCTCTGTCCCATATTGCTCCCAGATGAAGCCGTGCCGCCTCATCATCAACCGACATGTGCCCTGGCAATAGATTCGGCAGCGCTCCCAGGTCACACGCACCTTGAACATTATTCTGGCCGCGCAAGGGTGCCACACCGCATCCGGCTTTGCCAATGTTGCCGGTGAGCAGGGCCAGATCAATGAGGGCAGAAACGTTGTCGGTACCGTGGGCATGTTGCGTTAGTCCCATTCCCCAGATGAAAATAGTCTTCCTGCCGCGGATCAGCTCAGCCGCCTTGTTTAAATCCGCACGCTTCACCCCGGCCCTTTTACAGGCATCTTTTACGTCAACTTCCTCCAGGTATTTCAACGTTGCATCAAAGCCGATGGTGCGAGATCTACAGAAATCCTCATCATGCCAGCCTTTGGAATAGATGATTTTACCCAGGGCGTTGATCCAGAAAATATCGGTGCCGGGTCTTACCTTGAGGTGAACTTTGGCGTCCTTAGCCAAACCAGTGGTCCTTGGATCTACCAGAATGAGGTTAATTTCACCCTTTTTGGCCCTCTTTCTCAGTCTTTGCCAGATAATCGGGTGGGTGGCACTCGTATGAGCCCCAACCAGGACTACGGTTTCGGTGGCCATGCCGTCCCGGTAAAAGGTGCTCACCGCTCCGAAGCCTAACTGTTTTTTGAGGGCTACCTCCGAGGGACCGTGACATAACCGGGCGCAGTTGTCTATGTTGTTATTACCGATGACAACGCGCTGAAACTTTTGGGTGAGATAGATCTCCTCGTTGAGAATCTTGCTGCTCGAGAGCATTCCCACTCGGCCCCGTCCGTACTTTTTGATGACCTTTTTCAATTCTCTGGCGGCTCGACCGATGGCCTCATCCCAGGTAGCTTTCACCAGCTTGCCCCCCTTGCGGATAAGGGGGTGTGTGAGCCGTTCTTTGCTGGTCACAAGTTCATGGATGGCAAAACCTTTGACGCAAAGGTACTTGTCATTCAATGTCTTGTTTCTGCCGGAAGCGCTGCTCTTGACCGGAATTCCCTTATCGTCAAGCTGCAACTCCAGGTTGCAGCCCACCCCGCAGTATGGACATATGATGGGGACTGAATTAGACATCAACACTCCTTCCTCAATCTGCCTCCAATCTGCAATCTTAAATCTACAATCTACTTGAATCCTTTGGATTCAAGTAATTCCTTCGTCTGCTGAGCAATCTCCAGTTCCTCATTGGTCGGAATCACAAATAAGGCGACCGAACTCTCGGGCTTATTGATTTGCAGTGACCCCTCGTGTTCTTGTTTGTTTTTTTTCGGATCGAGTACAATTCCAAGCCGCTCTAATTTTTCGCAACACCGTTCCCGGATCTCGATATCGTGTTCGCCAATGCCAGCGGTGAAGACGAGACCGTCCAGATGACCCAATATGGCAGAATAGTTTCCAATGTATTTTTTTATTCGATATACGAACATATCCAGGGCCAACTGAGCTCGCATATCTCCTTCCGTCGCCTTTCTGTGAATGTCTCGCATGTCATTGAGACCGCAAATCCCTTTAAGCCCGCTTTCATGAGTGAGAACATGATCCAATTCCTCAATGGTCATATCATTGCTCTTGGCCAGGTAGATTATAATTCCAGGATCGATATTGCCGGAGCGCGTTCCCATAATGATTCCCGCCACTGGAGTCATCCCCATGGAAGTGTCAACGCTCCTTCCCCTTTCAATGGCGCAGGTGCTGGCACCGCTGCCTAGATGTATGGTCATCAGGTTCAATTCATCCAAGGGTCTGCCCATGAGTTTGGCCGCCTCTTTGGCCACATATTTGTGCGAGGTGCCGTGAAAGCCGTAACGTCGAACCCCCAGTTCTTCGTAGTACTCGTACGGCAGTGAGTAGTGAAAGGCGTGAGGTGGCATAGTCTGATGAAAGGCCGTGTCAAAGACTGCCACCTGCTGTGTTTGAGGCATAAGAGTCTGGGCAACCCGAATACCCATCAAATTGGCGGGATTGTGCAGCGGGGCGAGGGGAATGTTTTCCTCGATGGCCCGGATAACCTCATCGTTTATCAAGACGGGTTCATGAAATCTTTCCCCTCCATGCACCACGCGGTGGCCAACTGCGAGGATTTCAGCAGCATCCTCTATGACCCCATGGTCTTTGTCGGTAAGCAGACTTACGATGGTATTCATGCCTGCTTTATGATCTGGAATAGGTTCTTGCTTGACGATCGTCAGTTCTTCTTCCGTGTCGGGAGACTTATTGTGGGTGACCTTCCCCTGGGGTTCACCAATACGCTCGGCAAGGCCCGAGACCATGGCCACCTCGTCTTCCATGTCAAATAATTGGTACTTGATGGAGGAGCTCCCACAATTTATGACCAGGATCTTCATTTTTGTTTCCATTTCATTGACCTCTCAACATCCCACATCCCAAATCAGCAATCCGAAATCTGTCAGAGCAACCTCCCCTCCGGGGCGTAGGCCCCTATAGGCCGGAGGCCGGTTGCGATACAAGGGAATCATTACATCCTCCTATCGCTAGCAAAGCTTGCTCCTACAGGAGTTGTTATAGTAAGTGCTGTTAATTTTTTCCTTGTGCCCTACGCCTTGTGCCTTGCGCCTTTCATCAATCTGCAATCCAAAATCTCTCAGGCCTCTTGGGCCTGGATCGCGGTGATGGCCACGGTGTTCACAATATCCGTTACCGTACAACCCCGGCTCAGGTCATTCACCGGTTTGTTCAGCCCTTGCAACACAGGCCCGATGGCCACTGCATTGGCGGAACGCTGAACCGCCTTGTAGGTATTGTTGCCGGTATTAAGATCGGGGAAGATAAAAACGGTGGCGTGCCCAGCAACTTCGCTTTCGGGAAGCTTGGTTTTTGCAACGCTTACATCCACCGCTGCATCGTACTGGATCGGCCCTTCGATTTTTAGATCTGGAAGACGCTTCCTGGCAATGGCAGTTGCCTGTCGCACCGACTCCACAGCCTCCCCCTTGCCAGATTCCCCTGTGGAGTATGAAAGCATGGCGATTCTGGGTTCAACGCCGAACATACTTGCTGTTTCCGCTGAACTGATAGCGATATCAGCCAGTTGCTCCGAATTAGGGTGAGGATTCACCGCGCAATCCCCATACACTAGTACCCTGTCTACGAGGCACATGAGGAAAACACTGGAAACGATAGAACAACCAGGTTTGGTTTTAATGATCTCGAAGCTCGGCCGAATCGTCTGAGCAGTAGTGTGAACCGCACCGGATACCATGCCATCTGCTTTGCCCTGGTACACCATCATGGTGCCGAAGTAGCTGACATCGGTCATGGCATCGGCCGCCATCTCCTCGGAGATCCCTTTGTGCTTGCGCATCTCATAATACGTTTTGGCGAAAGCCGCGAGCCATTCGGATTGAACCGGATTGACAATGTTTACTCCCTCTAGATTGAGCCCCAGAGAAGCAATCTTCTGTTGAATATCTTTCTCCTCTCCCAGCAAGGTTAGGTCACAAACCTTACGGCGGAGAAGTACCTCACTGGCCCTTAGAATGCGCTCCTCGTCACCTTCCGGCAGGACGATGTGCTGGCGCTTTGATTTGGCCCGTTCAATGAGCTGATACTCAAACATGATCGGAGTAACCCTTACAGAACGAACCCCAGTGATGCGATTTCCGAACTCCTCCAAATCTACCCTGGATTCGAAGAGGCCCAGTGCCGCTGCGATCTTGCGCTCGTTATCAAAGGTGATAACAGCCGGCACCGCACTTACATTCATAGCAGTGGTATAGGTATCAGTATCGACTAATATTATCGGCGTGGGCGACGTCTTCGCACCTTCAATTAACCGCTGCACCTGGGGTTCCGGAGTCAGCCCACCTGTTAGAAGAATCCCAGCTATGTTTGGATAGGTTTCTGAAAAAGCTGTGGCTACACTTCCCAGGATCACGTCGGAACGATCGCCCGGCGTGATGACCAGGGCACCGTCTACGACATAATCCAGAAAATTCGGCAAATTCATCGCCGCAACTTTGAAATCGCGGACCTCACGGTTCAATTCATTCGACTCGCCCTGAAGGATTTTGGCGTTGAGAGCCCTGGCGATTTCACCGACTGTCGGCTTTCCGAGGGTTGGTTCTTCCGGCAGGACGTAGAGGGGCTCACCTTCACGTTGCAAGCCTTTTATCTGCTCGACAATGGAGTCAACTTTGTCTGCTGTGACTCTATTGACTGCTGTCGCCGCAAGAGTGCACCCATGCCCCCCAAAAGACTCCCGGGCCACACGCACGCCATCCACCACTTCAGCCGGGGACTTGCCAAAGCCATTCACCACCGCCAGGATCGGCGCCCCAAGATTGTTCGCCACATCAGCGTTGAAGTCGAACTCGAAGGCTGAAGAAACACCGGTAAAGTCCGTTCCTTCACACAGAACAAAAGGGCATTGACCTTCCAGCCTTTTATATTTGCTGACAATGTTCTTCAAGAGCTCATTGTATTGTCCCCCTGCGATCATGTTTCGCGCTTCTTCGTGGGTGTATCCATAGGTGTCTTCGTATGACAGCTCATGATTGTAACGGCTTAAAATGAGTTGAATGTCGTTGTCGGGCTTGTCACTCGACTTGATAACGGGCCGAAAGAAACCGATATTCCTGATGCGTCTGGAAAGGGTTTCCATTACGCCGAGAACCAAGATGGCCTTACCACTATCCGGCTCCATTGTTGCGATATATAGGTTCTTGGACATGTTGTCATTGCCTCCTGCCCGTGCCGCCAAGTCAAGGGCTGACCCCGTGTTGATTTAATGGTCCTTTTACTAACAGGGTAATATATCTTTTCTTATAATTTTTGGCTTTTCGTTCATATGGATTGGTGTTCGTGGAGAATAAAGAATTACTCATTATAAACCTAATGCTTAGCATCCGGAAGCAAAAGACCCAAAAAGTGGTAAAATGGGTGGCAGCAAAGTGGTATTTCTAACATCGCAGATGAGAGAAATAAGGGGACGTTCATGCGATTATGCGTTTCTCTCAACATCAATATATCCCGTAAGGAGCCGTCGCATAATTGTGGTGCTGGGAACCTTGCCGGTACGCAATAAAAGATGGAAATGGTTAGGCATCAATGCCCAAGTATTACAGACTGTTGATGTCTCGGATAAAATAGTCCCTCGTCGATCAACAAAATTATCTCGATCAACCATATCCTTAAATATTCTTCTACCTTCGATCTCACAGGCAATGATATGATGCAATGCACCTGGTGCGTCTACGCGGGCCTTTCGGGGTATGATCTTTACTGCACCATGGAGAATTTCAAAGAGAAACGCATAATCGCATGAACGTCCCTTTTCGGTAGAGTGAGGAGTTCTGATGGACTGCATCCAATGGCTGAGCGACTATTGCCCTGACAAAATAGTCGAAGCAAAGAAAGCAATCTCACAAGTAAAAACCGGTAGCAGAATCTTCATCGGCACAGGCTCCGGGGAACCTCAACATCTGATCCGGACCATGGTCCAAAACAGTGAATTGGATGACATAACCATATATCAGATGCTCTCCCAAACTCTGGCCGACTATGTTGACGATGAATCTTTCCTGCGGAGGTTTTCCCTGAAGCTCTTTTTTATCAGTCTCGCCATGCGTAAAGCCGCCTTTGAGGGGAAAATTGATTACATCCCGGCGTACCTCTCTCAGGTTCCACGGCTTTTTTACAGAAAGCGCATCGGTCTTGATGTAGCCCTCGTGCAGGTGAGTCCACCCGACAGATTTGGAAATTGCAGCCTGGGTGTCTCAGTGGATATCACCCGAGCAGGAGTGGACAATTCGCAGTTGGTCATCGCCCAGGTCAACCCCATGATGCCCAGGACCTCGGGCGACAGCTTTGTTCATGTGGATGAAATCGACTATCTGGTGTTACATGAAGAACCTCTGGTGGTGTCTCTGCCTGCGCTAACTGAAACCGAGGTGGCCCGAAGAATCGGCCGTTACGTTTCGCAGCTTGTAGATAACGGGGCCACGCTTCACCTCGGCTTTGGGCAATTGCCTTACTCCATTTTGAAATATCTAGACGAAAAGCAGAACCTGGGAGTACATACTCATCTGATCAGCGATGGCTTTCTGCCTCTTTTTGAAAAGAAAGTAATAACCAACAAGAAGAAGACATTTCTTCCTGGGCGCGTGGTTGCCTCTCTTTGTATGGGATCGGAAAAGATCTATAACTACGTGAATGACAATCCCATGTTCTATTTCCGCTCCTCGGAATTTGTGAACGATCCCACCGTCATCGCCCAAAACGATAACCTGGTCTCAATTAGTTCAGCCTTGGAGGTGGACCTGACAGGCCAGGTGTGTTCCGATTCCATGGGATATCAATTTTATAGCGGTCTTGGAGACCAGGTGGACTTTCTGCGCGGCAGCACCATGTCTAAAGGAGGTTTTTCCATCATTGTGCTGCCCTCTACAACTCAAGACGGCAAGACATCTCGCATTGTGCCCCACTTGTCAGAAGGGGCAGGAGTGGCCACCACGCGGGGTGATGTGAACTTTGTGGTAACGGAATATGGTATAGCGGAACTTCAGGGGAAAAGCATATATCAGAGAGTGGTGGAATTGGCCCAGATAGCTCATCCCAAATTCCGTGAAGATCTCATCGAGGCAGCAAAGGAGCGCCACTACATCTTCGCGGACCAACTGCCTCCACAACCGGAAGATCTTCTTTTTCTGGACGGCTACAAAAGCACGATGGTAACGAAGAATGGTCAATCCATCGAGTTTCGCCCCCTTCTTGCATCGGATGAGCTGGCCTCGAGAAATTTTTTCTATTCTCTCACCAAACAGACCATCTATTACAGGTTTTTTCATAATAGGAAGATATTTACCCACGAAGATCTGCAGAAGCATCTGGCTACACTGGACTACAGAAAAAACATGTCCATGATCGGTCTGGTGCGCAACAGAGGAAACTTGGATGTGGTTGCCACGGGTTCATATGGGATGGTAGACGAGACCACAGCAGAGGTGGCCTTCATCGTGCGCGAGGATCGTCAGGGCATGGGAATAGCCTCCTACCTTCTAGGAGTCCTTGAGAAGATTGCCAGGGAAAACCACTATAAAGCTTTTTCTGCCTACGTCCTGCGAGAAAATGCGGCAATGATCCGCGTTTTCAAGAAGAGATATCCCAACCTGAAAACATCCAGGGAAGGGGGCGATATAGAGATTCACATGGACTTCGATGATGCGGTAAGTTCTTAAGAAACTGTTCGCAAGATATAGGGACGCTCTTCAATGAGTGAAATTGAGTTCTTGAAGGGCGTCCGCGTATTTGAATAGCAAATCTTTAAGAATATGAACCGCAGAACAAGGAACCGCAGAATATCGAAGTCAAAAACATTGTCTCATTCCTAAAAAAACTTCCGCTGTTCGAAATTCCTTGTTCGATATTGTCCTTCGGACTCCCCACCCTGCGGGCGGGTCCCCAGTTTCGATATTCAAAATACAGAACAGGCTGAATCCCTCTCCAAATACGACTGGAAGTTCAGCACTCTATAACCTCAGGCATAGCCAACTGTCTCTGACCTGACCCTGAGGTAAGACTAAATAATATTACTCGAAATCTTTTTTGCGAAAACAATAGTTGTGAGAAAGGGTTGGTAGGTTATAATGACTTTTTGTGGAAGACGCTCGGCCCCGTAGATCTCTGAATACACTGAATCTAGGCTAAAAGACAAGGGGAAGATTATGGCTAACATCTTTCGTGCCGCCAGGGAATCAATGGCAGAGAAACTGCAACGGCATCGCAATAAACCTTTCCTTGAAGCTATGATGGGGGCTACTGCTCTCTTAGCTCTTGCGGACGAGGAGATCGTGCTCTCGGAGCGGCTAGCACTCGACTTCATTTTGGAAAACGTCAAAGAACTCAAAATATTCGATGTACACCAGGCGGTCAATTTGTTTCGAGACTGGGGCAAAGCAATCAAAGAGGATTTTGGGAGCGCCAAAAAACAGGTGCTAAAAGCTGTTGCCAAGTTTTCCGGCGATGAGGAGAAAGCATCACTGCTCGTTCGTGCCTGTATCCTGCTTGCCAAAGCAGACGGCGATTTCAATGAGCCGGAACAAAAGGTGATTGATGAGCTGTGCCAAGTTTTATGCCTGGAATCTTCGGCAGTTTGTCACTTTGAGCCGGAGGAGTAAGGAATAGAGCATGGAGCATGGAGCATGGGGAAGGACATTAGTCATATGCCTGCGGCGTCATTAGGTCACTACGCTTCGCTGTCATTTGTTGTAATAGGTAAAAGACTGAATTGGATATTTAGGGATTTTGGATTGCGGATTTGGGATGGAATCCACAATTGAGGTGCTTGAATACTCTTTGTAAACCCGTTTTTTTAGAAAAGTTGAACTTCCCTACGACCTGCGTTAATTTAAAAAGCTCCTACAGATTTCTGAAGTGACCTGAAGAGGTGATAGCCGTGAGAAGGATTCTGAAGTTAAGTATGGTTTTGTTGGCGGTCCTGGTTTATCTGAGCAGTCCTACTTCAGGGCTGTCAGAAGCAGTGAAAAAGAGCATCTACGACCCGGGGCAACAAAAACCCATAGACAGTGTTTTGAAAGTAAAGGTTGGCGAAATAGCCCCCGATTTCGTTCTGCAGTCGGTTTCTGGTGAGAAGATTACTCTGCACCAATTCCATGGCAAGAAGAATGTCGTAATCTCATTTGTTCCTGCAGCCTGGACCCCCGTATGCTCTGAACAATGGCCGGGTTACAATATCGTAAAAGATGTCTTTTCCGAAACCGACGCAGTGCTGCTAGGCATCACGGTGGACAACATCCCCACTCTCCATGCCTGGACAAACCAGATTGGAAACGTGTGGTTCCATGTGCTATCAGATTTTTGGCCACATGGCGCTGTGGCAAAAACATACGGTGTGCTGCGTTCCGATGGCGTTACTGAGCGGGCTCTTTTTATTGTCGATAAAGAAGGGTTCTTACGATTCATTCAGGTGTCGGACATCAACAAGAAACCTGACCCGTCAGTCTGCGCCCTGGAACTGCGGAAACTCAAGAAGAAGTGATCACTGAATTTTAGATTTTAGATTTTAGATTGAAGAGTGCAATCTGAGGTTATCTTCATGAGGAGTTACGTGAATCCGGGCGAGCAACTTGTCGTTGCTCTCTACGTTCGTAACATAAAAGACTCCAGCGAGTTTTACCAAAGCTACGGATTCGAGGTAGTACGAGACGAGGGAACGTTCATGGAACTGAAGTGGGAAGACGCCCGGTTATTCTTATCAGCAGTGCCGGGTACCCCGCCGCCTCCAGCGACGCCGATCGGCAATATGCGAGTCATGGTGCCCGATGTGGACGCATACTGGACTCTTGCCAATAAGATGGGAGCGAAAATATTAAGCCCGATCGAGGATCAGTATTA
>Ga0102961_1000074_pt1 | contig 13803 bp, 10 predicted proteins | sample SalPonF2_C_D1_MG_FD_84518 | JGI IMG/M metagenome (GOLD analysis project Ga0102961, IMG submission 84518) | Salt pond soil microbial communities from South San Francisco under conditions of wetland restoration - Salt Pond MetaG SF2_C_D1_MG ...
TCAGCGCCAATGAGGTCACTCTGGGGGCAGATGCCGAAAGCTGGACGGATGTCGTCTTGTCCTGTCCCGAGCTCGAAATCGCGGCGGCTTTTGCGCGCTGCCCGCAATTGAGTATTACCGGCACCTCGGCGAATCTGGGTCCGCAACGTCTTGCCGGTAGTGCCGTTTTTGACGCCAGGGATCAGGCTGCGGAGATCACGATTGAAGGCGGATCGGTCGCGGGCAGCGCGCTGCAACTCGATGCGAAACTGGCCGGCGGGCGTTGGCAGAGCCAACTCGATCTTCCCAATATCGACCTGGCAAGCCTGCTGGCGCTGGCCGCTCGCTTCCTGCCTGACGGCGAAGCGGGACAGGCAGACGGCTCGATCGGACTGAAGCTGAGCGCAGAGGGAACCTCTTCCGGACCCCTGGCCATGTCGCTTGCAATCGATGCGCGAGGAGTGACTGCGGGCAACGCCAGCGGCACCGTCGCCACCGACGCAATGTCCACGAAGTTGCAATTGGATGCGACGCGTAGCAATAGCGCGTGGCAAATCCGTGCGACACAGAGTGGCGATGCAGGACAAGCCTACGCCGAACCGGTATTCGTTGATCTCGCCACGCAGCCGCAGCGGGCCGCGATCGACGCCGTCCTCGACCTCGACCGGCAAACTCTCGAGATCGCCAGCTGGGAGTTTGAACAACCGGGCATGCTATCGGCCACGGGCACAGCCACAGTCGTGCAAACCGACGAGGGCTTTCGGCTGGCACGCCTCACCGCCAACCGAGTGGTTGCACAGCTGCCCGAGGCGTTCGATACGTACGCCCGCCCCTACTTGTTCTCGACCCCGTTCGACGCGCTGGAAAGCGCGGGTGCCGTCGAAATGCGCCTGCTGCTGAACGACGGTCAACCGGCCGCGTTCAGTGCTTTTCTCGACGACGTCGCCATTGCCGACAAAACCGGTCGTTTTGGCCTATCCGGCGCCACCGGTGCCGTGCACTGGCGCGATCCGGCGGTAGCGGCCTTGCTGGCGCCGGACTGGCCAGGGCAATCGCAAATCGCCTGGACCGCCGCGACATTGATGCAATTGCCCGCCGGTGCGGCGCAAATAGCGTTCGTGGCCGAAGCCCAGGACTTCCGCCTGACATCGCCCCTGGAGCTGCCATTGCTGGACGGGGAACTGAAGATTAACGAACTGGAAGTGCTGCGCGCCGGCGCGGAGAACATGCAACTGTTGCTCGACGCCGCTTTGGCTCCGGTCAGCCTGACTGAACTGACGACCGCGCTCGGTTGGCCTGTTTTCGCCGGGCAGATCGGGGGACGGTTGCCCTCACTGAGCTATCGTGACGGCGTGGTCGAAGTCGGCGGCAAACTGCAAGCCCAGTTGTTTGGAGGCAATCTGCAGATTGGCGATCTGCGCGTAGTGCAGCCGCTTGGCAACCTGCCCCAGCTCTTTGCCGATATCCGTTTCACCGATTTCGACCTTGAAACGTTGACCGAGACATTCTCGTTCGGCCGGATAACCGGGCACGTCGACGGCGAAATTGCCGGGTTACAGATGTTGCAGTGGGAACCCGTCGCATTCACTGCCAGCCTGAGTTCCACCGCAAAGGACAGCACAAAACGCCGGATAAGCCAGCGTGCGGTGGAGAACATCTCCAGCGTCAGCGGTGGCGGTGCGGCGGCGGCACTTTCCAGCGGCGTGATGGGATTTTTCGACGACTTTGCTTATGACGCATTGGGCCTGAAGTGCCAACTTCGGGACGGGATCTGCAATATGGGCGGTATTGCCAAAGCGAAAAGCGGGTATTACATCGTGCGCGGCAAGGGACTTCCCCGGATCGATGTTATCGGCTATGCCAGCCAGGTCGATTGGGCCCGGCTGCTGGAACAACTGAAGTCGATCCAGGAAAGCGGCCCTCCGACTACCGGTCCATCCGAGTAAAATTCAGTTTCCATTCAGGTAGACTCTGCACAATAAAATCAACGTCATCCACGATTCAGTTCCGGAGCAATGTCATGCGTCGCCTTCTCCTCCTTGCCAGCACCGCCCTTGTCGCCACTGCCGCGTGCGTCACCATAAACGTCTATTTTCCGTCCGCCGAGGCGGCTGAAGCCGCTGACCGCATCATTGACGAGGTGCGGGGCGCGAACGACAACAGCGAAGAATCTGCCGCCGAGCTGGGCGTACCAGCCAGGCTGCGGCATACGCTGGCCGCACTCGCCGCGAGCGCGCTGGACTTCGTGGTTCCGGCGGCCCACGCACAGGTCGATTTTAATGCCAGCAGCCCCGCTACCCGGAGCCTCGAGGCCTCGTTGAAAAAACGATTTTCGGACCTCAAACCGTATTACCAGTCGGGCGCTATCGGAGTGACGCGCGAGGCAACTGTTGCGATCCGCGACCGCAACCTGATCCCGCTGCCGGAGCGCAGCCGTGTACTCAAACTGGTCGCCGATCAGAACGCCGACTGGAATGCTCTCTACGTGGAAATCGCCAAGGCGAACAATCACCCGGAGTGGGAAAACCAGATCCGCAGTACCTTTGCCGAGCGCAACGTAGCGAAACTCGAGTCGGGCTGGTGGTATCAGGACTCCAGCGGCGGCTGGAAACAAAAGTAGGCAGGTCCCGGGGCACGTATCTATACTTGGGTTCTGCACCGGATCCACGACATAGCCGAAAGCATGGGCCGATAACAATTCAGATGGAACCGGTTCGCCGCCGGGTCCTGCAGTCTGGGACAGGTGTTCCGCGCGCCTCGTGTGCGCGATTTTTTCAATCTCAGATAACGGCCTGATTCGATGACAACGAGCCGTCAACGCAACCGATTTGTAATCGTCGTGACCGCAGCGAGTGTTGCGCTCGCTTTGGCGATGACGGTTCTCGTGTGGCTCGCTGCGGGTGACGTCCGGCCCGGCGTCGCCGTCACGCTGATTTCGCTGTTGTTCCTGACGACGCTATTTGTTGCGGTCTGCGTTGCGGCTGCCCGGGAACTGGCACGCCGCGAGATCGTGCCGCTCGAATCGCTCACTGCGGCAGCCGAGAATGCGACTGCCGGCGATCTTGAAACGCCAATACCGACAGACCAGCCGCAGACGTTGACGCGGATCGCGGAAGCCATGGATACGCTGCGTGCTCAGCTGCGGGTGGCGACAAAATCGCGCGACTATCTCTACGAACTCATCGACAGCATGAGCGAGGCGGTAGTTGTTTCCGACCTCGACGGTGTCGTTAAGCGCAGCAACCGAGCCGCCGCCCGACTGCTCGGCAGCGATCCCGCCGACCTTAAAGGCAAGCTGCTGTGGGAGTTGTTTGCGGAAAGTGTGCGCCCCGGAATTTCGATGGACGACCTCGCCGGGAGCGGCGGAGAGACCGTGATGATTGCGGCCGACGGTCAGGAGGTCCCGGTGTCCTACACCAGTGCGGCCATCAGTGACGGCCGGTCGGGCCCTGAAGGGTTCGTGCTGGTGGCACGCAACATCAGCGAGCGCAAACGGGCGGAACGCCGCATCCGCTATCTCGCACGTTTCGATGCGCTGACCCGGGTCCCAAACCGCATGCAGTTTCAGCACTTGCTGCAGCGCGCGTTGGCACGCGGGCGCAAGAATGGGTCGCGCACCGCATTGCTCTATATTGACCTTGACCGGTTTAAAGAGGTCAACGACACCTTTGGCCATGTCGCCGGTGACCGCTGCCTCGAAACCGCGGCGGAAAGACTCGCCGAATGTCTGCCTGAAGGTGCCGTGGTCGGACGACTCGCCGGTGACGAATTCGGTGTAATGATCAGTGACGTCGGGGACCTCGCGAGCGGCCGGGAGCAGTTGACGGAGATTGCAACAACCGTTCAGGAACAATTGAGCAACACCTATTTCTACGAACATCTGGAGATTTTTCTTTCGGCCAGCGTCGGAATCGCATTTGCGCCGGATGATGCAGGCAACGTTATCGACCTGATCCGCAATGCGGACGCCGCGATGTACAACGCCAAACACGATGGCGGCAACAGCATTGAGTTCTACCGCCCGGAAATGAACGTGGCGACGGTCGAACTGCTTATGCTCAAGAGCAAATTGCAGCGCGCGATCGAGCGCGGCGAGTTCCTGTTACGCTACCAGCCAAAACTCGATATCCGTGACGGCCGAGTAGTCGGCGCCGAAGCGTTGCTGCGCTGGAAACTTCCGGGCCGTGGCGAGGTTTCGCCTACCGAATTCATTCCGTTGGCCGAGGAGTCCAGTGTCATCCTGGAACTCGGGGACTGGGTCCTGAAGCAGGTTTGCGAAGACTATCGCGCGTGGCAGAAGGCCGACATCGATCCGGGGCAGATTGCCGTCAATCTGTCGCTGCGTCAGATGCGGCAGAAGGACTTGACCCAACGCGTTCGACAACGCTTCCGTGAATCCGGAATCTCTCCGACCTGTATCGAGTTCGAAATCACTGAATCGACTTTGATGGAGGACCCCACAACGACGGTCGAGGTTTTGAACGAGTTCTACGCAATGGGCGTCAACCTGGCCATTGACGATTTCGGCACCGGTTACTCTTCGCTTTCGTCGCTCCAGCGTTTTCCGATCAACACGTTGAAGATTGACCGGTCTTTTGTCCGCGATGCCGACATCGATCGCGACGACGCGACCATTGTCAGCACGATCATCGAAATGGGACGCACCCTGAACATGGATGTCGTCGCCGAAGGCGTGGAAACGGAAGGGCAGCTGAATTTTCTCCGCCAAAACCACTGCCATTACGTCCAGGGACATCTACTCGGCGGCCCGCTGACGGCCGACGAGTATCTCGAACTACTGCGCGGAGACAAGGACGGGAGCGGCCGTCATCGGGCGCTTTTCGCCGTTTCCTGACCGGCTCACCGGCCAAAAAGAAACCCGGCGGCCTTGCGGCCGCCGGGCGTATACAAGGCTCCGAAGGGGGGGCACTGAGCCTTGTGGGGCATCGCTGGACCAGAAAACGCCGGATGGTACTTCCCTGTGTCGTGCCACCGAACGATTTCGAGTCTGCGACCTAATTAAGACTTAATCTAAATATCTTGTCAAGCTTTTGTTTTGATTTTTACTGACAAAAGCTATACAAAGCACATGAATCGCAAAATTGAATAATTATTTCAACGAGTTACTGACTCCAAAACGACGATAGTCCGCGCCAGAACATCGATTCCGCCTTCTGCGACCGCGCACTGCGTGGCTGACGCCACGCACCCGGAACCGGAATCGACAACGACAATCCAGCGCAGACCTGAAAACCGCGGCAACTCGAAGCGCAAAGGCACGTCTTCCATGTTGATCAACACATGGAGCGCTGACTCTCCCGGCGCCCCGGGCGCAAGGGTATACGCCAGGTGACGCGCCGCCGTGTCATGCCACGGCGGATGGTCGAGACGCACGCCGTGCCAGCCAATGTCCGGGATATGCAAAGGCCCGACCCTGTCACCACTCAGAAAGCGCGCGCGCCTGAGGCTGGGATGGCGCTTTCGCAAACCGATCATGGTTTTTACGAAACCGAGCATGTCCGCGTTTTTCTCGACCAGGCTCCAGTCGAACCACCCCAGCGCATTGTCCTGACACCAAACGTTGTTATTGCCGCCCTGGCTGCGCAGTACCTCATCGCCCGACAAAAGCAACGGAACCCCCTGGCTCAAAAACAGCAGCGCGACGAGATTGCGGGCCTGGCGGCGGCGTAGCGCGTCAATAGCAGGGTCATCGCTCTGCCCCTCGACACCGCAATTCCAGCTGTAATTGGCATCGTTGCCATCGCGATTTTGTTCGCCATTGGCAGCATTGTGCTTGTGCTCGAATCTCACCAGATCCCACAGCGTGAACCCGTCGTGACAGGTCACGAAATTCACGCTGTTGATCGGAAGCCTTCCGGACCGGGCATAGAGGTCACTGCTGCCGGTAATCCTCGTGGCAAGCTCGCTGACCAGCCCCGGCTCGCCCGCGACGAAGCGGCGCAAAACGTCACGGTACCTGCCGTTCAGCTCGGCCCAGCGCAAACCGGGAAAGTCGCCCACCTGGTAGAGGCCGCCCGCGTCCCACGCCTCTGCAATCAACCGGGTTCGCGACAGCGCCGCCGAAAATTCAATGTTCCACAACACCGGCGCGTGATACATCGGTTCGCCGTTCTCGCCGCGGCCGAGAACACTAGCCAGGTCGAAACGAAAACCATCGACATGCATTTCCCGGACCCAGTATTCGAGGCAGTTGTCGATGAAGTTGGCAACCAGCGGATGGTTGCAATTGACTGTGTTGCCGCAGCCGGTGAAATCGCGATAGCGGCGCCGGTCATGAGGGTCGAGGTGATAGAAAATGTCGTTGCCGAGGCCCTTGAAATTCAATATCGGGCCGCTCTCGCCACCCTCTGCGGTGTGGTTGAAAACCACATCGAGAATGACTCCCAGTTCCTGCTGGTGCAGGGCGCGGACCATGTCGCGAAATTCCGCGCGTTGCCCGCCACGGTTGGCGTTTTTGCAATAGCCGGGATGCGGCGCAAAAAAACTGTGTGTACTGTATCCCCAGAAGTTTTTAAGTCCCAATGCCGCGGTGCCGGGTGGCATGTCCTGCTCGTCGAAAGCCATAACCGGCATGAGCTGAACATCCGTGACGCCCAGATCGCGCAGGTAATCGGTTTTCTCGATCAGCGCCTCGAACGTGCCAGGATGCGCAACCGCGGACGAAGGATCCCGGGTAAATCCGGCCACATGCAACTCGTAAATGATCGTATCCTGCATCGGCCGGTCAAGCGGTACATCCCCGCTCCAGTCATAACCCGGCTCAACGACGATTGCCCGAATCGAAGCTGCCGATTGGCCTTCCGACACAGCCTGACGATCGTACATTGCATCGCTTATTTCACGCGCCCACGGATCGACCAGTTCGCGCCGCGAGTCGAACCGAAATCCATTGTCGCTGTCACCGTTCGGGCCGTCGCATCGCCAGGTATAGTACGTACCGACCGGAAGCCGCTCGACGTAGATGTGCCAGAAAAAAAACGTCCGATGGAGCGCCGGGTCGAGATCGAGTATCTGAAACGGATTTTCGCTGTCCGCACGCTCATACAAACACAGTTGCATGGCCGTGGCGTCGCGGCTGAAAACAGAGAAATTCACTCCTCCGGCATCAGCCGTTGCCCCTGGCGGCAACCTGTTTCCCGGCGATACCAGATAACCGCTCGACATACTCACAGCGCCCTGATCAGGTGATCAGGCTCGGCTGGTCGCGCCCGCTGTGCTCACGTATCGCGGCGAGCGATTCGGCAATCGCATACAACTGCGCAAGCACTCGATGCACGTCCTCGTCCTGATTTTGCGGACGTACCTCCAGGCGCTCGTAGTACACGCGCAAGGTCGCACCCGCAGTTCCCGTCCCGGAGAGGCGAAACACAATTCTCGCGTCGTCACCAAAAACGACACGTATGCCCTGGTGCTCGCTGCGGCTGTTATCGACCGGGTCGGCATAACAGAAATCGTCGGCGAGAGTCACGGTAAAATCTCCGAGCTGCGAACCCGCCAGTGCCGGAATCCGCGCGCGCAATCGCTCAATCAGGCGGCCGGCGGCCGCCGCGTCGATCGATTCGTAGTCGTGTCTGGCATAGTAACAGCGGCCAAATTCGCGCCAGTGTTCACGCATGATTTCCGCGATACCGATACCGCGTACCGCAAGAATGTTGAGCCAGAACAGCATGGCCCAGAGGCCATCCTTCTCGCGGAGGTGATCGGAGCTGGTTCCGAAGCTCTCCTCGCCGCACAAACTGATGCGCCCGTCGTCCAGCAAATTACCAAAGAATTTCCAGCCGGTCGGCGTTTCATAGCACGGGATTTTTCGCCTCTGGGCTACCGCATCCACCGCCCTGCTCGTGGGCATCGAACGCGCGACGCCGACAATGCCTGCGGCGTAACCCGGCACCAGTTCGGCATTGGCCGCCAGTGCAGCGAGAGAGTCGCTGGGCGTCACAAAAAATCGTGGCCCGAGAATCATATTTCGGTCGCCGTCACCATCGGACGCCGCCCCGAATGACGGCGGCGACGGCCCAAACATTGCCGCTGCAAGGGCGCGCGCATGCGTGAGGTTCGGATCGGGATGCTGACCGCCAAAATCCGGTTTCGGAATCGCATTGATGACTGTTCCCGGAGCCGCGCCGAGGCGATTCTCAAAAATCTCCCTTGCATAAGGACCGGTGATCGCATGCATCGTATCGATCATCATTGAGAAATCCGGAGCGGTTACGAGGTCGCGAATGCGATCGAAGTCGAAAATCGTCTCCATCAGCGCCGCGTAGTCCGTGACCGGGTCAATAATCCGGATCTCCATTGCTCCGACCCGGTCAACGCCCTGTCTGTCGATGTCTAAGTCGGGTGAATCCACGATTCGGTAGGCGGACAGCTCGCGACTGCGGGCGAATATCGCGTCGGTTAGTCGTTCAGGCGCGGGACCGCCATTGCCAACGTTATACTTGATGCCGAAATCGCCATCCGGTCCCCCGGGGTTGTGACTGGCGGACAGAACAATACCGCCATGGGCGCCGGTTTTTCGAATAAGGCAGGAAACCGCGGGCGTCGATAACAGGCCGCCGCAACCGATCAGAAGACCACCCACGCCATTGGCTGCGGCCATGCGTATGATGGTCTGAATCGCCTCACGGTTGAAAAACCGACCGTCACCGCCGAGTACCAGGGTCTTGCCGTTCAGGTCCGGCAGGCAATCGAAAATCGACTGCACAAAATGTTCGAGGTAATGCGGCGCCTGAAACACCGTCACGCGTTTGCGCAGGCCGGACGTCCCCGGACGCTGATCGTCAAAACCCGGAGACTCGACAGTCCGAATTGGGAGCGGCTCAATCGCCATTGGCTTCTCTCCTGACCATGAGTCCGGCCGGCTGCTTCAAATCCCCATCGAGCATGATGTCGCGCCGGTTTGCAGCGAGGTGACGCAGCGTCAGGTAAACCGTCTCCGGCTCCGCCGCGAGGCGTTGCGCCAAATCGGCAATCCCCAGCGGCGACGGGTTTGCCTCCAGCCAGTCACATATCTTGCGCTGCAGGTCGAGGACCGCGGATGCCGCAAGTTTGCCGGCCTCGACACCAGGCTGATGATAGGCGTTGATATTCACCAGGGTCGCATAAAAACCGACCGCTCTTTCAAACAACGCGATCAGCGCGCCTATGGATCTTGCCGACAATTCGTCAACGGTAATCGTCAACGACTCGCGACCGTTCTCAGCCAGCGCCGCACGCGTGCCCTGGAAAAATCCCGACAGGTGGTCCCCCGCGGTCACACCGTCTTCAACCCAGACCTCGGAACCGGAACGATCGCGAAGTACCTCGACGAAGGTCACGAAGAAGTTGTCGATTCCTTCGCGTAACTGCTGCACATACGCATGCTGGTCAGTGGAACCCTTGTTGCCGTATACGGCGAGTCCCTGCTGTACCCGGTTACCGTCGAGATCGAGCGCCTTGCCGAGAGACTCCATGATCAGCTGCTGCAGGTAACGGCTGAAGAGAAGTAACCGGTCCTTGTACGGCAGAATGACCATGTCCTTTGCGCCGCGCCCGGCACCGGCGCTGTACCATGCCAGCGCCAGCAGTGCGGCCGGATTATTGCGTACCTCTGCGACCCGGGTTGCCTCATCCATCGTGGCCGCGCCGGCGAGCAACCCATCAATATCGATATTCTGCAACGCCGCGGGCAACAGGCCCACAACCGATGTCTCGGAGGTACGGCCTCCAATCCAGTCATACATTGCAAATCGGCCCAGCCAGCCCTGCTCGACTGCAAGCCGATCCAGTTTGCTGTCCGGCTGAGTAACGGCAACCGCATGGCCGGCGAAGTCGAGGCCGAGCTTGGCATATGCGGCGGCGGTTTCGATCATCGCGTTACGGGTCTCCGCGGTACCGCCGGACTTGCTGATCACGATGACCAGGGTCACGGCAAGTTCGTCGCCAAGCCCGGTCAGCACGCGATCGAATCCGTCAGGATCCGTATTATCCAGAAACGCAATGCTCAGGGGCGGATTGACGGGCGCAAGCGCATCGGCGACGAACTGCGGGCCTAGTGCCGAGCCGCCAATCCCAAGCACAAGCACGTGGCGGAAAGGATCCCCGGAAGGGCTGGCGGTCACGCCGTCCAGTACCGACCGGGCAAATTCCTTTACCCGCCCGATGTCGTTGCGGATTGCGTTCCCGAGTTCCTCGTCGGGTGCGAGTTCGGGGCGCCGTAACCAGTAATGGCCGACCATGCGTTGCTCATCCGGATTGGCAATTGCCCCTGACTCCAGTTCGGCCATCGCTGCGAACGCTCGGTCGAATTGCGGCTTCAGCGTGTCGATGATGCCTGCGGCGAGGTTCATCCGGCTGAGATCGAGATAAAACCCCAGGTCCGTATTCACATACAGCCAGTCCTGAAACCTCTGCCAGGGGTCTTCCGGTGCACCCTTGCTGCCAGTCGTCTGCTCGTTCGCATTCATTGCGGTATGCCTTCCATCGTCGCGCGATGTGCAGAGCTTACCGCAACAAGTGCAGACGCTGTGTGAACCGGTTCGTTTGCGCGGGTATTACCGCGTTTTGGAGCGGCCGCGCCCGCGCACATGCCCGCCAGGTTGACCCCGGCCGGCGCAATGTACCGGAGAATCGGCGGCTGTTGTGTTGGCAATCGGGACGGGTCGGGTTCGCGCGTGAAGGCGGAACCGGGTGGCGATTCAGAGATCGCGAATCTGCTGCTTCAGATCGTAATTGCTATCCGTGACAATTTTCTCCAGCACCTGCACACGCTCCTCGAGCTCATCCAGGCGCGCGAGGCGCTGCCGGGTATCGTCATCCATCGTCGGAGTTTTGTGCCGGAGACTGAGATAGTGCTTCAGCGCCCCGGTCGCAAAAATGATAAAGATAATGAACATCATCATTTCGTACTTGTTCATCTTTGCCCCATTTGCTGCGAAAACGATTTCCCGCTCCGGCGACGGCCACAGCGCCAGCTCCCTCGGCCGACGACCTGCTGCAATCCGCCGGGCAGGTCAGTCCTTCAAATTCTCGAACTCGCGGTCGAGATTGTAGCGCGAGCTCGTCACGTAGCGCTCCATGCGCTGCATTCTTGCATCCAACTCGCGAAATCGATGACGCAGACCGGAGAACATATTTTGTGGTGACACCCGGACTCCGCGCCAGAAACGCTCATCGCGTTCGTCACGATACAGCCTGGTCGGTTTTACCGGCAAGATAAAGCACAGAGCGACATAAGTCAGAAACGTTGCCGGGAAAAAGAAAAGAAAACCGATCACCGTCAGTACCCGGACCACAGCAAGGTCGATGCCGAAATAATCAGCCAGACCCGCGCACACGCCGCAAAAAACTCCACGTTCCTTGTCTCGGTACAGGCGTCTCGGGCTCGGTGGCTGTTGCTCGTATTCACTCATTCTGCTCACCCCAATGCGTTGCGGTTGCGACCGGCAGACCGCCAGAACTGTTTCTCGGCTCCACCGCCGTGAAAGTGCAGTGATTTGCGCGGCAACAGTACGCCGGCTGTCAGATAAACGAACCCGGCTGGTAGCGTGAAAAACACCAGTGCCAGCGCGGCCAGTATGCGGGCGGCCAAAACACTGAACTGAAAGCGCTCTGCAAGTCCCGAGCAAACCCCCAGCAGTATCGCGGACTCCTCGTCACGATACAGCGACTTTGCCAGTGTCGTGATGTCGGCGAAGGTCATACCTTCTTCCTCCACTCCGGCACCTGGTCGTCGAGAATCGTCTCGAGCGTGTTGATGCGGCTTTCCATTCTCTGTGCGTTGTCCCACAGATCCTGCAGCATCTTTTCGTCTTCGGTAGACAATGACTTCGACTCGCGCCATTTGGTGACGTAGTGCAAAACGATCACCAGGGGTGCAATGAACGCCACTGAAATAATACCGATTACTTCACCCATTTCGGCTCCTCAAAACCGCGATGTTCTTCTCAGGACGCGTTGTCGCCTTCGCTGATTCTCTGCTTGAGCTGGACCAGCTCGGCTTCAACCTGCTCTTCCGACTCCAGGCTGGTGAACTGATTACTCAGATCCTTCTTCAGCCCAAGATCGTACGCTTCGACGCGCCCCTCGACAGTTTCCATTTTGCGCTCGAACTGCTCAAACCGGACCAGCGCATCTTCAATCTTGTAGTCATGCAGCTTCTCGCGCACCTTCAGCCGGCGCGTCGCAGTCTGGTGTCGCATTACGAGGGCTTTCTGCCGATTCTTCGCGTCGGCCAGCTTCTCCTCGAGCTTCGCGATATCGTTGTTGAGCTTGTCGAGGCCTTCGTCAATCGCGTTGTACTGGGCCTCGAGGCTCGTCTTGCCTTCGGTAATACGCGCTTTTTCCTGCAACGCGGCCCGGGCGAGATCATCACGGCCCTTGCGAATCGCGAGCTCCGCCTTTTCCTGCCAGTCACGCTCCTCGCGCTCGAGAGTGCCGAGCTTGCGCCGAAGCTCCTTTTTGTCGGCAATGGCCCGAGCCGCAGTCGAACGGACTTCGACGAGCGTGTCTTCCATCTCCTGAATCATTAGCCGAACCAGTTTCTCAGGGTCCTCGGCCTTCTCCAGTATGGAGTTGATGTTCGAGTTCACGATGTCCGTGAAACGCGAGAAAATACCCATTTGCAAGCCCTCTTAACGAATATTTCGGTCACCCTGAATTAAGCAGGATTCGTGCCACAATCCCAAAAACTTTATAACTTTCTGTTTTAATGAATTTTTTTCTCAAACTCCGGAAAAACTCTTCCCCTTCAAAGTCGTTTTTTTGACTTATTAGTCGTTTTTTTAACTGATTATTGATAATTTCTGCCTATGACAGAATTATCGCCCGAATCGACCAGCCTTATCGGCGAAGCACCGGCTTTCCTGGCCATGCTCGAACATGTTTCGCGCGCAGCCGGGCTGGCCAAACCCGTGCTGGTTATCGGTGAACGCGGCACCGGCAAGGAGTTGATTTCCGGCCGATTGCACTACCTGTCACCGCGATGGGAACAGCCGCTGGTGAAGGTAAATTGCGCGGCGTTGCCGGAAACCATCCTCGAAACCGAGCTTTTCGGCCATGTCGAAGGCGCCTTTACCGGCGCCACGCGCGACCACACGGGCCGGTTTGAACGCGCCGATGGCGGCACTCTCGTACTGGATGAACTCGGAACGATTCCGCTGCGGATGCAGGAGAAAATCCTGCGGGTGATCGAGTACGGGGAATTCGAGCGGGTCGGCGGCTCGACCACAATCAGGGTGGACGTTCGCGTCGTGGGCGCAACCAACGAAAACCTGCCCAGGCTCGCCGAACAGGGGAAATTCCGGCGCGATTTGCTCGACCGCCTTGCTTTTGATGTGATCAACGTGCCGCCGCTGCGGGTGCGCCTGGAGGACATCCTGCCGCTGGCGCAAAGTTTTGCGGTGGCCATCACCAGCGAGCTGGGCCGCAGCTATTTCCCCGGATTCTCAACCCGGGCGGCTTCGGCTCTAATCGCCTACCCCTGGCCCGGCAATGTGCGCGAGCTGAAAAACGCGGTGGAGCGTTCCGTATACCGTTCGTCCGATCCGGATGCGCGCATTGACCGGATCGTTTTCGACCCATTCGCGAACCAGTTCCAGCAGTCGGACGAGCCTGCGCCGGAGGAAACGTCAGCGATGACCGCCCCTGAACCCGATCGCACGGCAAAACTGATGTCGGTCGCAATGCCGATCGATCTCAAGGATGAGGTCCGCAAACTCGAGGAAGCCTGGATCGCCGAGGCCATGAGCCGTTGCCGCCACAACCAGATGCTGGCAGCGGAAGCGCTGGGCCTCAGCTATCACCAGCTGCGCGCACTGTTGCGCA
>Ga0102961_1000075_pt1 | contig 13788 bp, 11 predicted proteins | sample SalPonF2_C_D1_MG_FD_84518 | JGI IMG/M metagenome (GOLD analysis project Ga0102961, IMG submission 84518) | Salt pond soil microbial communities from South San Francisco under conditions of wetland restoration - Salt Pond MetaG SF2_C_D1_MG ...
TAATTGAAATCACAAAAATTCAGGACCTCAAAAAACCTGTCTGATATTGCAGTAATCGCCGCAACCATCGTTTGGTGATATCGTATTATGGTATCACAAAATAATTAGGCCCTTGATACTTGCTTGTTATTGCAGATATCACCGTCTAAATCACCAGTCTGCAGATCATTCGTCTTTTGAAAAACCAAAAATCGCTGACTGTATTTGTTTAATGCCCTCAATAGATATTGCATTAAGATTCATATAGAATTTAAGTTCACGCGTTTTCTTTTGGTATTCTCTTGCGTCTTCTTCTGACCAGAAGAAAAGTGACTTCCGTCAGAAAATATCCACAATGCTTGGTTCTTTTGTTTTATCGGTATCCATTGATGCAATGCAATACATGGGCTCGGAACCCTCATCCACGCCTGTGATATTTAAATCACTGTCAAGTTCGATCTTCATCGGTTTTCCGCTATTAGCGCATTCCGAATTAACAGTAAAAAACAATTCCTCATTTTGTAATCTCCCATACACGAAGGGAGTCGCAATAGCATCTACCGCTCAAGCAGCGAAAAATTGTTCACCGGTACTAACGGTCATTTTGTGACCTGTATTTTCCAAAGAAAGAGGATAAGCCCAGTTTATACCTTGACTATCGGATCGGTAACAATATGTTTTCATCGCTTCAAGTTTTTCCACAATATCTTTGCCCCGATTTAACGATATATTGAGTTTTTCTCCGATAAATTCAGTTGTTATAGGTTCTTTAGCAATCGCCATTTGTTTCACAATAAAATGATGAACCTTACGTTCCTCTTTTGACAAAAGATCTGCTTTAGTTTTTGCGCCAGACACGCCCCTTTTTAACCCTTTTGCTGAAATCGTCGGAGGTAATGGAAGCATAAAACGCCAAGCACCCATGTACATTTTACGTTTCGTATCAGTTTTCATAAATTTGCCTCGTTAATTTTTAGTTTACTACGTTTTATTTTCTTTAAAATATCAAATCAACATTAAATTTGGTAAAACGTGAATCTTATAAAAAAGGGCAAACCCCGCAAAAAGGATTTGCCCCTATTGAAAAACGATATCACAACTTTTGAACTGGCATTATAATATGAAATACATAGCCGAAAGTGCAATATCTGAGTTTATGATTTCGAACCGATTCTTCAGTCCTAACGACCGGTCTTCTATTCTAATTCCTAAGAAGAGAAATAAGTTGGTCTAACATTTCTTTAAAAGAGGGACGCAGTTTGTAGCTTGTTCGGCTGGCCTTTTCTTCAAGTGCTCTGAGAAAATCATAGGGTAAGGATTTTTGGGCCATATTGAAAAGCCAAGTAGGAATATGGCCTCTCGGGTCAACAAATAGTGTAAGTTCTACTTCAGTTTGTCCTATGTCTTTCGGCCGCAAAATCATTTGTCCACAGTACAAATTGGCACGGACATGATCTTCCTTTATGGGATTCGTATCAGGATCAACAGAATGTATCTCAACGACAAGATATTTTTTTTCTCTGTCGAGTCTTAATTTGTTGTAAAGTAATAATGCTCTGTCGGCAAAGGGCCAAGGCACCACATTGACACTATATGTAATGGTCTCTATATCGGAAAATTCTTTGACTAATATTTTATTGTCGATATTTGGAATCCATTCTTTTGATATTTCAACTTTTCTTAAAACCTCCAAAATTTGATCCAGAGGAGCTTTGAGGATACCGATGGCTTTTAAGGCCAAAACATCAGAGTCCGGTGCTTTTTGAGAATATACAGTTATGCCATTCTTGCTATAAAGATTTTTCCAATTGTTTTGTGAAAGACAGTATTGTGCAGACAGGTCATTTGCTACCAGACCCGAACTGGGCAATGTTAGAAAAATAAAGATGATGAATATGATAATCCAGGCAACTTTCATAATGACCCCAAGCTCTATTTCGTTGTATGACATAACATATAGCCGTATATTTAGATGTCAATTTCTTGCCAAAACAACAACCCAAGGTTAATCAACTCTGATTACATATATCGTAAAATCCACAAAAAAGGGCAAAACCTGTCAAAAGGATTTGCCCTTATTGGAAAACGATATCACAACAATTTTTTATAGACTTGATACGTGTGATTTATGGCAGCAATCGTCACAACTAACCTTAGGTGATACGATATTGTGGTATCACAAAAAAATCAGGCCACTGATAGCTTTTTTTCATTGCAGAGTTCCAGCTATCGCAAGTTTGCCCGAAAGCATAGACGTTGGAGCTTCCACAGGTTTCACAGCAAATATCATCATAAAATATGCTGTGTGTCCATACTAACAAGAAAAGCGTGGACTTTGACCTTCCAGTCCACACTTTCCATTCGACAAGCTTGTGTGAATATATATAGCTGAGGTTCCTGTTATAGATAATAATATAATAATTCTTTCCAGCTATTCTTTAACCGCGCTATTCTAAGCCCATAACAACACTTTCAACCCGCCTGTTTTGCTGGCGTCCCTCTTCTGTGGTGTTGTCGGCCACCGGATCTTTTTTTCCGTACCACTGGGTGATGATTCTACCGATATTAATACCAGAGTATTGGGTCAGATAACCTTGAACCTTTTCGGCTCTGCGTCTGGCAAGCCGCAGGTTGTATTCTTCAGAACCGGTAATGTCGGTATACCCTGAAAGAACAACATACGTGTTAGGATGCTCTCGTAAGAAATCCCCCAGTTTGTTCAGTTCCTCATAGGACGCAGACGGTACGGCTGAACTGTTGAAACCAAATTGAACGTTGTCAACCTTGAAACCGGCGAGATAATCAATGGTTTTAACGGTTTCAATGGTTTTAACATCGATTTCATAAAGGGCGCCGGTCAAGTATTCCGGTCTTCCCAGCAAATAATCGAAGGGAACCACGCGCGAACACTGGTTGATGGATGCCACAGTTTTCAATATTTCTTTATAATGTGACCCCTTTGCGGTGTTGATGACATAAAAGCAAACATCGTGTTTGTCGGCAAGTTCTTTGGCGATTTGAACCGGCTTTTTCATGCCGGGAGCGGGTGTGTAATCGCCGTCGGTAAAAAGAAAAACCACCGTTTTTCCGGTAAGTCCTGCTAAAACACCGCGAAGTTTGCTCAGACTTTCCACCAGCAGCGTTGCGCCACTTCCCTTGGCTGGGAGTTGATCAAGGGCAATGGTCACTTTTCCCCGATCATATTTTTGCACCGCGTAGATGGGCTTGAAGTTCGAAAGCAAATATAACCCAGCATTGTATCCCAAATCCGGTAGGGTTTTGTTTTTTTCTTTGAGAATTTCCTTGGCTGCCCCTAACTTGGTCATGCTGGTGTTTCGGTATGGTTCATTCATGGAGCTGGATGAATCAAACAGAATGATAAAATTGTCCGCTGTTTTTACAATTTCTGCTTCTTGTGCGGTGGTTGTAACCGTATCTTGTTCCATGACCTTTTCGGCCGCCATCACATGGGGCGCAGTAAAGACGAAAAATACCAGACCTAACGCACTTAAAATTACAAATAAATTTTTCATTGACGTACCTCCTTTTTTACTGGTTTAGGTTAACTAAATCTTATTTTTGATAATAGTCAAATCATCTCTGTCCAACGACGTTTTATTTTCCAGCTGCAGCCTTGGCCACACTTGTACGCAAATTCTTTGATCCAAGATACCATAAATCGGGTATCGCTTTTCAGCCTTCAAACCTTTGATACATTGAGATACCTTGCAAAAATTGTCTCGTCAAAACTTGTGTTTTCTTGCCATAAGTGCAACTTGGAACTAATTCATGTTAATTACATATATCAATAAAAACAAACTCCCGAAAAATGATTTGCCCTTTTTGGAAAAACGATATCACAACAATTTCAAGATTCAGGATAAATAACAGAACTGCTAAATCAACGCATTTAAAGGTCAGTACGATATATTGTTATCAGTGATTCCTGGATCGTCATTTCTCGGATATCGGCTCGCAGTACTCAACTATAATCATTTATCTTGACAAGGAAGATATGACTTTCACTCTTTATTTTTATCTTCCTCCTTATCCTTCTCCGTGCCCGAAACTCCCACGAGGTCGGGGCGCTGATTCCCAGGCGGCGTCAAGATTGAGCCAGTTGATTCATCAACGCTTCGTATATGGAGGTCTCTCTGCGGGAAGGAAATCTCGATTTCCGCTTCTCGGAACCTCCGGTCAATCTCGTAGCGAAGGTCGCTTGCCGCAGTCAACTTGTGGTCCACATCCGATATCCAGACGCGAAGCTCGAAATCCAAAGAGCTTTCCCCGAAGTTTTGAAAAAACACTTTGGGCTCGGGCATTCTCAGCACCTTGGAGCTTGCCATGGCGCACTCCGTCAAAGTCTCTGTTACCAGGGTAACATCAGAACCATAGGCGACTCCCACCTGTATAGTGAGACGTATATGCCTTTCGGAAAGAGTCCAGTTGGTCACCTGATTTGTAATGAGATCGCTATTGGGGATGACAATCTCCGAGCCGTCGAAGGATCGGACCACTGTGGATCGGAGCCCAATCTTTTTGACCTCAGCCCATATCGCACCAAGCATGATATAGTCATTTACCCTGATGGGTCGCTCAAAGAGCAGAATGAGACCGCTGGCAAAGTTATTCACGATAGCTTGCAGGCCAAAGCCGATTCCAATTCCTATCGCACCTCCAAGGATTGTAAGGTTAGTTAGTGTGAATCCAAGCGTCGCAAGCGATAGTAAAAATCCCACGAAGATGAGAACGTATTGGATTAAACGGGATATTGACAAACCGACTCCATGTCCAACATTGCGCTTGGGAAATACCTCCTCCAACAAGAAAACTTGTACAGCCGAAGATACGACAAACGAGCCGTAAAGGAGAAAAGCCGAGGCAAGCAGCAGCCCCAAGGTAATCCTTTGAGATCCCAGCGTGACACCCAATGACAGAACGCCGTTGAAGGCCTCAACTGGGCTATGGTACACTTTCCAGTATACGAGGATGGACACAATGATAAAAGACCCTATAAAAAAGTTAATCAAGAGTGTAGATTTAGCGGCAATACTTGAGGCGTGGTTGCGAAAAACCGTTATTTTTTGGAGGCGAGATCTGTGAACGGCCCAATCCAAACCGTCCCGTGCGAGGAGTATAAACATCCAAGCTACCAGGACCAAACTGAATGTAAGGATTGAGGATTCCAGTAGATTCAGGGCCAAGTCTGCCTTCCCACTCACTTCCACAAGTGCTACAATCATGAGAATCAGACTTCCAAGGCCCAGTCCATAGGTGTACAAGGGCGAATCCTTTCGACGACGACTCTGCCGAGCGAGCCACAGCCAAAGGATAAGGCCAACCAGCGCAACGACGAAGACGTACAGTCGGAAGAGCGGCAGTGGCAGGCTCAAAACGCGAAAGAACTCGATAGTGATCAAGATGCAAGCCATCCCATAAATGAGCCACCTGTTCGAGGATCTGGTCATATAGACTCCAACCACGCGAGCAAAGGCGATCCACCCGAAAACCCAAATAAACAAATGCCATGTGGGTGTATACGACGTATAAAATCCCGTGAGGATTACGAGACTGATGACCACGCCGAAGGCAAAGGGTCGCTTGGCCAAAGCCCGCAACTTCTCCGACTTCTCCAGAGACTTTCGAGAACGCAGAAACACAACGGCCAGAGAGATGGCGAGCAAAATCTGCAGCAAAATTACCCATCCCTGTCGCGCAAAAAACTGCCTGTCTGGAAAGGTTACGGCACGTATTCCTTGTCGTAGTTCGTGCCATAACTCCAATGAAAATTGAGCAACGTACTGAGAAGAGAACATCGGCGGGGATGATTCTGTTGAGACCACACCGCGTCTGTCCGAAATTAGATCATTAACTTCCGATACAATTGAATACGTTCTGGCCTGAAGGGCACCTCCCCTTATCTCTGCTGCGAGCAATGGCTCTAAATGTTGGGAGATTGTGGTTCTTGCCTTGGAAATCGTTTCTTGGGCTCTGGCAAAAGTGGACTGCATAGCTCGAATTTGCATATCTTCATCCGGAGAAGCCTGCCATTGGGACCATTGTTTCTTTTCCTTCGACCACTTCTTTTTTAAATCCAAAACGTTCCTAAGGCTTTCTGTGACGGGCTTTAAGTTCTTTTCCAGGAAATCTCTTTCCTGCTGCAATTCCCCTTTGAGCTGAATAAATTGGAAGTGGCCCATGGTCTTCGCAGTTTTCAGATCCTCCAATCGACTGGAGAGATCGCTCAACCTTTCCTCTGTGCCGCTGAAGCTACTCTCAGCCGAAGATGGATCGAAAACTTCTTCCAAACTCTCCTCTAGATCGGTCAAGCGCTTAGACAGCTCTGCTGCCTTGAGGACAAGATCAGCCAGGCCTGGTGTAGAGGCTATTGTTTGTTCCATTACGGCCCCAGTGGCAGGCTTAGAGGTTTTGGCGGTCTCCTTGGCATAGGCTAACTGCCCGAAGCACAGAGTGGCAAATAGGACGAGGATGGCTGCTGGGCTGATACGCTTCATAGGATTTCCTTTCATTTGCTGCATCATCCAACCGGAACGGTAAGCACCGAGACCTGCCAGGCCATTCAGATTAACGGCCAAGTGAGTATGTCTTGGATTGTCAGTACTCCTCATCACTATACCCTCCAAAAGCTTATCCCGGCTCGGTCGCCGGCGGTGTGTACCACCGCTCCTTCGGGACGATCTTCGGTTCGGCCGGGTCCTCCTTATAAGCCGGTGACATGATCTGCACACCATTTTCATTGAAGACATCCTGGATGTTGCGATGCATATCGGTGTACAGCTCAATCATCCGCGAGGCATCGCCACAATAGGCGTTGAGTTCGTAGTTCACCGCGTAGTCCGCCAACGATTTCTGTCGTATGAACGGCTTGGGTTCCTTGAGAAGCCCCTCGGTGTTTTCGGCGGCCAGTAACAACATCGCCTCCACCTGCCGCCACGGCACATCGTAACCAATCCCAACCGTGGTATGCAGGATCAGGCCCTGATCGCGGGCCATGGTGCTGTAGTTGGTCACTTCGCCGTTAAGGATGGTCGAATTCGGGATTACGACCTCTTCATTTTTTGGTGTCCTCAAATGGGTAACCAATACACGCATTTCCGTGACATCCCCGACGGTGTCACCAATTTTTACCCAGTCACCAATTCTGAAGGCACGCCTGTAGGTCATGGTGTATCCGGCGATCACGTTGGAGATCACGGAAGTGGAGCCGAGAGAAAACAGGACCCCCAACAGAACCGAGACCCCCTTGAAGGCCGCAGAATCGGATCCTGGAATAAATGGATATGCGATCACCAACGCGAAGAGGATGATCCCCAGCCGAACGATCCGATGGGTCGGCCACGCCCAATCGGTCTCAAATCCTTTAATTTTCAGGCGCTTATTATCGATCGCGGTAAACACGCCGCGAGCCAACTTCAACACATAACGCGTGATGAGAAACAACACTACGAGGAACACGAGGGCTGGGATAAAGTCGATGACGGCATCAACCATGCCGCCAAGGGGGCTCATCACGAGTTGGAACAGCCTATGGGCGGTGTACCTTGTTTGCGGAAACAAACTCAGAGCGTAATTCGCGAATACGTAAATGAGAAATAAAACAACCAGTGCCCGCAACATCCGCAATGCACCGTGCAGGAGGCTCCAAAACTGCTCTCCTCTGAAGAGGTGTTTAGACCGCGCTTCAAGGTTCTGCATTTGGAGCTTAAAGCGACGCTCCAAGAATCCGTTTAGACGGCGAAAGCACCAGAACACGCTGCACAAGAGCGCTATCAGCACTAGCGTGCTTCCGAGCGCATACAGTGCGTTTTTTATTAATACAGCGGGTTTGCGATCATGACGGTAGTCATTGATGGACTCGGCAATGTTATTTAGTAAGGTCTTGGCAAGCACCGTCCGGAGGACCCCTTCGAATTTGGCATCCGCTTCCAACACCCTAAAGATGGGTTTACCGCCCTCATCCGGCAAGATCTGGTGATAGGCGCCGGCATCTTTGGTCCGGAGTGTCTTGGGATCGAACTTCGGATCTTTTGCCAAGGCCTCGATTCGCCGGGCGATCTCATGGGCCCGGCGTTCGGCCGGGTGAGCCGACACCCCGACTACATGAAACCGTACCTTGCCGTTAACCACTACCGGGGCCGTATCCACTATTCTGGAGTCGCGGGATGGTTTGGTGTCCTTTAGTTCGGTCTGGGATTGGGCGTAAACGCCCGTTGGCAGCAACAAGGTGATAACGAGCAACAGGAACGATCCGAGTATGCGCGCAACTGGATCGGCAACCCTACCCGCAACGCGGAATGGATGAGCTGCCTCAGAATTGCATGAAATGGTTCGCATTATCACAACCCTCCCTTCTTGAGTTCAAGCCAGGCGGTACCAAAGACAGTATCCGTGTTCCTGTTCAAAAAGGGCCTCATAAGCGTTAAGCGCATCCACACTTTATTCAACGGCTTTCGCATTTGGAAATGTCCAGCTTCCATCCAAAATCTCCTTTTTCGGCCTATAAAGCCTCACGATGTAATTCCAGCCCGGCACGATCGGAAGGAAGTTGTCCGCCTTGGGGTCGCCGCCGAAGTGAATGGTAATGCTGCCGTCTTTGTCCTTCTTGGCGGTGACGTTGTTGAACGAGTAGGCCTTGTACTTGTTGACCGGTATAAAGCCCTTGTCGTCGTAGAGCGTCACGGACCAGAAGGCGTCCACCGGGACGTCCTTCGCGGTGAGGGTGTAGGCGGTCTTTCCATCGTTCCTTTCGGGGACCACATTCACGTAGCTGGCGGCCTCTGCTGGCAGCCCGCCCCAGCCGAGAGCAGCCCCCAGCAGCCAGTAGACCGGGTCCAGATCCTCTTTCTTGCCGAACATCTTTCCCGCATCCGTGACCGTGGCAGCGACCACATTGATCGTGGCCCGCATCTTCTCCACTTCTTCCTTATTCCAATCGGGCACTTCAAACTTTCCGATATCAGCCTGCTTGACACTGACCGCATCCTGGAGCCGGTGCGCCGCCTTCACGTCCTTCTCATCGTTCGGATCCATAAAGGTTCGAATGACCAGACACACATACCGGGTGCCCACCTTCTCTTCTGTCAGGGTGCCTGTCTTAGGGCCGTAGAGCCCCCAGATCGAATGATCCTGACTCACGATCATCAAGGACTGATAGCGCCCTTTGGTTTCCGGAAGCGTGACCGTGAGCGGAGACCTCAGGTCAAACACGCCAAAGGAGTACAGGGTGTCCAGGTTGCCCCGAACGGTAACCTGGTTATCCAAGGGGAAGCCCTTCCGGAAATGCTCGAACTTCCCAAAGTTCTTGTAGCTCTCGATGTAGCCTATCATCTGAATGTCCGACTCGGCACGGACGTAGTTGTTGGCGGTGACCTTAGGGGCATCCGCAGCATGAGCCGATGCCAGGGCAAAGATTGAGATCCCTGTGATCATCAGGGCTTGTAGTGTTCGATGTCGTTTCGATGGTGTGTTCATAACTGACTCTCCTTTTGTTGATTTTTCTACTGTTACCGGTGCGGCCAATGTTCGGCAGTCGGCCACGCCGTCTGCCGAACATCGGCGCGAAGAGTTAATCTTTATTTAACGAGTTCAATTTCGCCGGGCCGCCATGTTTTGTCGAACCAAGGATCCAGCGGCCCATAAAGGCGCAAGGCACCGAACCAGCCTTTTCCGGGCACAGTCTGAATCCAGTTCGCCTCCTTGCCCTCGGGTGCTTTCGCCCCGAAGTAGAGGTCCACCGAGCCGTCCTTGTTGATATCCAGTTTATGCCGCTTGTTGTTTTTGGCGGGGAACGGCTGACCCGTCTGAAGCTGCGAACGAGTTTGCGGGTCATACACCACGACCGACCAGAAGTCCTTGGCCGGAACATTGGCTGGGATGTTCAGCTTGTAGTTCTTGCTGCCATCCAGATAGTCACTGTTCTCATCGACTGCGATTATCGCGTACTGCGAACCTGCTCCCACCATCTTGTTGACCATCGCCGGAGTGTTGACCGTTGCCGCATAGAAGAGGAGGCTTCGCGCGTCGAGGTAGCGGCCTCCCTGACCTTTGTCCTTCAAAAACTCGTGGCTGCCCCCGACGAATGGGGCAAACCAACCGCTGTTCTTGTAGAGGAATGCTTCCTTCATTGGACGGAAAAAGAGCGCTCGCGCGGTGCCGTTACCGACTGCCACGGCCTGGGTAAGCAGTTCCTTAGTCCGCGCATCCGGCTTAAACGGCTTCCCTTTCTGGATCCCGATGGAAGCGATCAATCCTCGCAACTCCAGGTCAATCAGTGAAAGGGGCTCGCGTTGAATGATGTGGTTGAGCTCCTCGTAGAAATGGAAGTTATTGGCGTGAACCGTGTTGAACGGAACTTCCGAACCGCTGATGAAATTCATCTTTGGTGGGTTTTTCTTATCTTTGAGCGGGTAAATCTTCAAGCCGTTCTTGAAGATGGCATTGGCGGCATCCGGCTTGCCATCCTCGAGGAATCCACGCAGGACGATCCAGTTCACATAAGTTGGCGACTTGGCTACGATATATTTCTCGCCGTCCACCTCGGCGAACTCGCCACCGATGGGTGGATCGAGCGGCCCTTCGTAGTCAGGCGGCAGGATCAGGTACTTTCCACCCTTGCCCCTGTCGAGGCCGGGGGCTCCCATATCGACCACGAAGCGCTGCCACGCGTCGTCCACCGTTCCGGGACCAACCTTCGGTGGAATCACAACGACCGTCGGCCCATCCCGATCCAACTCGAGGATAGCCGTCGCGTAAACTGTGTCCGTATTTCCGGTGAGGAAAAGCGGGTCTGAGTCCATCAACTTGTCGAAGATGACCACGTCGTTAGCCCGCTTCGCGCCAACTTCGGCATTACCCAGGCGAATCGCCTCGATGGATGTCGCGGGAATGCCGGTAAGGAAGGCCTCTACCCCGCGCATGAAAATCAAGTTGTCGTAGAGCTTCTGCACGGTTGCTTTATCCGGCATACCGTCGAAGAAGTTAAGGTCTCCGATAGGCGTCTTCACGTGGTCGGGTGTCATGATGTTTTCCGGTATCTCGTTATTGAAACCGGGTGTCTTTTGCGCAAGAGCTACCGTGCTGGCACCCAGCAACAGCAGACTCGACAAAAACAGCGCGAGCATTTTCTGTATCTTAATATTCATGGTATTCTCTCCTTTTTGTATGGGGCCCTGTCTTCTCATAGCGTGTTCTTGTAGATCTTTCCGTCCTTAATGATCACGGAGATCTCGTGCGGCATCGGCTGCAACTGGTTGTCAGCTACTTAAGATGCTTCATTCTAACCTTTCTTCAGCATCTGTATCAGCTCTTCCTCCAGCTCGCTGACAAGCTGGGCGTATTCTCTGCGACGAACAGGGGCAACATCCGTAGAGTTACGGGACCAAAACCGGTGGGCATCGAGGTAGGTCAAATAATCGTCGTAAATATCTCTGAAGATCTCATCGGCTATGTATCGTTTTTCGATGTAGCTTCGGATTGCGGAAAATTGATCTGGAATTGTAAGAGCCATGGGAAAGTGTCTCCAGCTTGTCGTGGCTCAGCTTTATCTAAAGCTGAGGATAAGGTTGTGAACAACCGTTAGCGTGTTGAATGCTGCTCTTCTATGTTAATGATAATATAAATGCCTTGAAAATTTTTTAAACCTACGTTATCCTATCCTAGACCTAAACTAGACTGCTTAACAGTACGTAAATATTCGTTTTCTGCTAACCGATTGTTAGCCGGCACAATCTCACACCCATAACCCGGCAGGTACGCCATAATGGGCAATAATCGCGTAACAGACCCAATAGCCATCGAGGAACAGCTCCATCGGATTTTGTCCAGCCCTGAATTCAACGCTACAGCGCGTCAAAAAAAATTCCTACGCTTTGTTACCCAAATGTTTCTTGAAGGGCGGGCCGGCGAAATCAAAGGCTACACCGTTGCAACGGATGTTTTTGGCCGCAAAACGAACTTTGATCCTGGCACGGACCCCATCGTCAGCGTCGAAGCAAAGCGGCTTCGTCGGGCCCTGGAGCACTATTATCTGACAGCAGGCAGGCGCGATAGGGTGCGAATCACCATTCCCAAAGGCGGCTATGTGCCGTCGTTTTTTTTTCAGACCGGTACGGATTCGAGCCGTTCGTTACCGGAAACCGAACTTAATAATCGGCAGGTAGATCCCTGGCCGTCAGTGCTTATCCGGCCGTTCCAAAATTTTTCTGAAGGTACGGGACCCGATTACATGGCGGAAGGATGCATGACGGAATTGGCCATCGAACTGTCCCGTTATCAGGATATGCGAGTGCTCATGAAACCTTCGGATCCGGAAGGGCAGTCCATCTCGGAACCCCCGGCGCGGTTTTCAATCAACGGCAGTGTTCGTTACGGGCCCCACAATTTTAATGTTGCGGTTCAGCTTTTCGACCAAAAAACACACCGGCAGATATGGGGCGATGTTTATGAGTGCGATATGAAGACCAATGATCTGATTGCGTTTCAAAGAGAGACCGCACAAATCATTGCTGCCCATATCGCCCAGGAACAGGGCCATATATCTCAAACCCTCTCCCTTGAATCGCAGAACAAGCCGCCGGCGGAAATGGATACCTACCAAGCGCTGTTAAAATTTTATAAACACGAAACAACCTTCACAATCGAGACATTCAAAGATGCGCTGGATGCGTTGGAAGAGGCCGCGATCAGAGAGCCTGAGTGCTCTCAGGTTTGGACATTTCTGAGTCTTCTGTATATCCAAAGCTTAGCTCTGGAATCAATTGAAAGGCCGACACCTGTCGAGGAGGCCATCCAATTTGCCGAAAAAGGGGTACGCCTGAGTCCTTCCAATCAAAGGGCTCGAGTAGTGTTGGCAATGGCTCACCTGATCAATAATAAGCTGGAAGAGGGACTTGTGGAAGCCAGAAATGCGTTGGCCTTAAATCCCAATTCGCTGATCTTTATGGATGTGATCGGACACGTGTTGGCACCTCTGGGCGATTGGGATCTGGGAACGGGTTTAATAAAAAAGGCGATAAAGCTGAACCCGTATCACAAACCCTATGTCTACCATGTCTTGTGTGCTGACTGGCTCCGGAAAAAAGAGTATGAAAGGGCATACTTGGAGACCTTGAATTTCAGGTTTCCAGCGGCATTTTGGGACCCACTGCTTCAAGCGTCCACACTGGGCCATTTAGGAAGGACGGATGAAGGAAGTCGATATGTTGAAGCACTTCTGACGACAAAGTCCGATTTTCCAGACCGTGGCCGCACATTGATTAAACTTTGGGTGAAATCTGATGAATTAGCCCAATGTATTATTGACGGTTTGAAAAAATCAGGCCTTGAGATTAAATAGCATTTGCTGAAAACTTCATTATACCGGCCTGACGACACCCTCAAGATTGCATATCTTGTTGAAGGTCTACCCGTGCCTGCCGGCTAATGTTTAACAACCGCTGGTCGGTAAAAGCGAAACGGTCAAGGGCAACGATCAGCACAAGGACAGCGCAAAAAACCAGAATCCGAATAGTGGTGTCAAAAATGCTGCGAACCTTGCGCAATAACCCCTTCACATATCCCTGATTAGCACTGCAACCAAAAACTTCGAGTTTTTGTGAATGGGTGGCGACTGTTGCGATAGAACTTCCGAGAGGATATAATTCATGATGTACCGATTATCCTCGGGCAAGTTCTTCAGGATTCGGCTCCGATCCGATTGCTTGTGTAAGGTCAGCGCGGCCAGGCGTAGGCCGGTGACCCAGCACTCTGGTGATACCTTGCAACTATCTTTGTTCACTCGTAATTGTGATA
>Ga0102961_1000085_pt1 | contig 13131 bp, 10 predicted proteins | sample SalPonF2_C_D1_MG_FD_84518 | JGI IMG/M metagenome (GOLD analysis project Ga0102961, IMG submission 84518) | Salt pond soil microbial communities from South San Francisco under conditions of wetland restoration - Salt Pond MetaG SF2_C_D1_MG ...
CTTTATTTGAAGCAAATCCCAATACGGTTCCATGACTGCCGGAACCCGTTGAAATCGTGATGATGTAAATTTCATCAAAACCGTTACCGTCAAGATCGGCTACGAATACTTCTGAAATGGGATTCCTGTCCTGGTATATTTCCGGATAATTGTGTTCAAAGTCCTTGGTGCTGATCTTGATCGTGCTAAGACTCTGACCGACCGGGTGGGTTTCCGATATGATGATCGTTTTACCGGTTTTTGTCTTATACTCTTTTGGAGCAACGGAAGAACTATCATTGGTATCAAAGCAGGATATCAAACCGACCGTTGAAACCAACATTGCGATAACAAATAATATACTTAGTGACAGCTCCTCCTTTTTTCGTCCCGAGATGCTCATTTTATTCCCCATTCCGCATTGAAATGATCCATTTAACAATTGTCCAATCTTTTTTTCTTAAAGCTATTTTATCTTTTCGGCCTTGGGTGCGTTCCAGGTTTTAAATTTTTCCAGGTCGGGCATGTATATTCTCAGGATGACATCCAGGTTTTCGTCTTTGCGATTGATGGGGAGCCAATTCTCATCGGGCACACTTTTAGGCTTTTCCGCTGCGACGTATACATCGATACCGCCATCAGCGTTTAGCTTGATACCGCCATTCTCGCCCACGCTGTACTTCTTACGGTCATTCGGAATGAAAAATCCATTTGCGGAGTCATACAGCGTCATCGACCAGAAGGCCTTGGCGGGTGGCAACTGATCTTTTGTCATGCGAATCACATAATCGTGCTGTTCGTTCATTGGTTGACCGTCTTTGGTAGCCACGGGCGGATATACCGCTTCTGTCGCGGGCAACCCGATCGGGCCGATAACCGATTGCATAAGCAACAGTTTTTGTGTTATCTTCCCCTTGGTTTTAAACAGACTCAACCCATTTTCTGCGGTTACAGCCGGATCCATGGCGAGGGCAAATTCACTTTTTTGAACCTTTTCTGCAATACTTCTGAATCTTTTACCGTCGATTCCAACCGCTTTATTCCTGTCAAAGGTCTTGCCCGGCTCAACACCCAGTGGTTTCAGCGCAGCCAGGAACGCTGTATCCACTTCATTTTTTGAGTCGAAGGTTGTACAATTGACCACAAACTGCATGACTTCCAGAAAATTGTTTTCATACACATCAAAATCGGATTTGCCAACATTCGGGAACGTCACATCATCTATTGCTTTCACCGGCTTGCCCTGGAATTCAGATAAGGTGATCAGTTTGACGGATTGCATTTGTCCGATAATTTTTTTAAATAGGGCTTTTTCATTTGCGTGGGGCATAACGCGGAATATCGCCGACACAAAATCTCCCGTCATTTCAAAGGTGCGATCCACGCCTTTTACAGGACTTCCGTCATAGCCTTTTGTTCGCGCGGTATAGAATAGTACTTTCTCCGGTTTTTTAAAGTCCCCCGTGGTCACTGACATCGGGACATTTACATAGTGATCATAACCGGTCACCATCAACGATACATACTTGGAATCAAACGCAGGGATATCGAGGATCACAGGGTCCTTGCGCAGATCAAGCATACAGCCTATGTAAAGTGTGTCATTATTGGGGCGCGCAATATCCCTCATCGTGTGGTCTTTCAACTTGGTGTCGGCCACCACGGTATTCCACCCGCCCTGCTTCAATGCGAATTTGTTGTTCACGTTGTACATGGCGACGTACTGGTAGGATCGACGGACGAGGTCCTCGATCTGGGCATCACCGAGTTCGACTCCGGTTCCTCCTGCGTTAGTTGTTCCATATAGTCCCAGGACGAGTAGCGTTGACATAAATATCGTAAGTATAGAGATTGGTTTTCTGTTCATGCCTTACCTCCTTCTAATTTTAAAATCAGAATTCATCAGTTGTATTTATAACAATATTTAACAAGTACTGTCTCTCCCGGTTTCTATATTTGATCGAATCATAGGTTCCGTATGATCGCCCTTGATTTTAGTCATGCAGATGCGGTGCGAAAAGCGCAGCTTTTTCCGGTCTATACTTGTCGAATATTACGAAAATAGTTACCATTTCATCATTACTTAATCATCATCCGGACTGGCTCGAAATGCCCCTCCTTGTTTCCCGGTGTAGCGAATATGAATGCGGTGTATTTTGCCGTTGAATCTGAACGGCGCGCGATCGTAGTAATCCAGTGCCACCGGCGAACCCAGGTCCTTGCCCACATCAAAGGTTTCAGAGGCGGTGTGGACAGCCGGAACCGATCGTTCAATACGACCCTGGCCCACCTTTTTCCCGTTGACGGTCAAGGTCACGGTCGCCGGGGCCATGCGCTCCTGGGTGTCATACCTGGTTTCCACTTCGATCTTTACTTTTCCGGTTGGAATGGCCGCGGCAGAAGAAATCTTATAGCGGTTCAAGGTCATGGCATTGTACTCTGCTTTTAAAAAACCCTTATCCATGTAAACGGTGAACCCTGATGAAATACCGCCCAGGGAAAACAGCACCCCTTCGGCATCCTTACCGATTTCGGCATCGATGACCGCCAGGGTGGAGCGTCCGCTCGCAAATTTGGGTGCCATCGCTTCAGGAATCCGGTCCTGTCCTTCATAAAACGACCATTCTGTCAACGGTGAAGAGGGCAATTCGCTGGGGCTGAAAAACACCGTGTACATGGAAGCACCAATGGGATACACGAGGTTTTCCGTGGCTTCTTTATCAAACAAGGTTTTTAATTCAGCCAGTTTTTCCGGATTCTCTTTGGCCAGGTTTTTCGATTGTGAATAGTCTTTGTCCAGGTTGTACAGCTCCCACTCATCTTTCTCCGGCTCCCAGTTTATCACGCCGGTGAAGTCGGTGGACCACGGCGCTCTGGGACCAAAGGTTCCGGCGAACCAGCCCTCATGATAGACGCCCCGGCTGCCCAGGATTTCAAAATACTGGGTCTTTTTGGTGGTTTTGGCCTCCGGCTGGTTGAAGGTGTACACCATGGACGTTCCGTCCAGCGGCTGCTGCTCCACGCCGTCAACCACCTTGGGCGGGATGATCTTCAGGATATCATAGATGGTGGCAGCGATATCATTGACATGATGGAATTGGGAACGGACTTTGCCATCGTGTTTTATTTTTTTCGGCCAGGAGATGACCAGCGGCGTTCGGGTCCCGCCGAAGTGCGCGGCGACCAGTTTGGTGCTTTGGAACGGTGCCGATCCCGAAAAGGCCCAGCCATGGTGATACATGATGTCCAGCTTCGGCCCGCCCAGCACGTCCATTCCACCATAATTTTTGTTGAGTACATCCATCTGTTGTTCGATGGTGGAGGGCATCCCATTCTGGGCCAGCAATTCACTGATTGTCCCGTTCATGCCTTCAGCCGATGGGCCGTTGTCGGAGAGTATGTAGAGAATCAGGGTATTGTCCAGCAATCCCTGTTGTTCGAGTTCATCGACGATCTTGCCGTATTGTACATCCGTGTGCTCCAGGAACCCGGCATAAATTTCCATTAACCGGGTTTGGAATTCACGTTGTGATTTTGGAACGTCGTCCCATTTTTGCATGCTTTTTTGCAACGGATTGAGAACGGCATCCTTGGGAATCCATCCCATTGCCTTTTGTTTTTCAAAGGTCATCTTCCTCAGCGCATCCCAACCTTCATCGAATTTCCCGTCATATTTATCCGCCCACTCTTTGAAGATATGGTGAGGTCCATGGACTGCGCCTGGCGTAAAATACAGAAAAAACGGTGTGCCGGGATTGATGGTGTTGCTGGTTCGCATCCACTGGATGGCTTTTTCCGCCATATCCTCGGTCAGATGATACTTGGGATCGTGGGGCACCTCGATGGGATTGGTGTTCTCGAACAGCATGGGTTCGTACTGAGAGGTTTCACCGGCTATAAAGCCGTAGAAGTAATCAAACCCTATACCCGTGGGAAAGCGGTCAAAAGGCCCCAACTGGGTAAGATCCGTCACCGGTGTATTGTGCCATTTGCCAAACGCGGCGGTATTATACCCATAATACGACAGCACCTGGGCAAACGTGGCCGTTGATTTTGGTATCTTCCCCACATAACCGTCCCAGTCCGACGCAAGCTCGGCAATCTGGCCGGCACCTACCCGGTGATGGTTGCGCCCGGTCAGCAGCGCGGCCCGGGTGGGGGAACACATGGCGGTGGTGTGAAACGCGTTGTAGCTGATGCCTGATTTTGCAAGGCGATCCAGCGTTGGCGTATGGATGGGGCCGCCAAAGGTGCTTGGATTTGAAAAACCCGCATCATCGGTCATGAAAATGACGATGTTAGGGGCATCCTTCGGCAAGCGGTTAGGTGTTTTCCGCCACTGGTGTTTGGAGTCCTTCAGGGTTTTGCCGGTCACACTGGCTGACGGCGGTTCAGGAAAGGGTAAACTGTCCTGGGCAGCGGTCATCCCAGTGAAAAAGAATATTATTGCTATCACTGTGATCAGCAATATCCCTTCTCGTTTCAAGGCGTTACCTCCTTTTATAGTATATTGTGTTAAACAGCTTCTTATCAATTTTCATGCAAGATACGGGCTATAATATGGCCTGCTGTGCCCCATTTTCTTCATTCCTGCAGTCAGTTTGCCAACCCTCGATAGGCTTTGATCCGATGATCCATTTCCGGGTGATCATTCACCGTCTTTCTGAAAAGAGACCCGTCGTCTGCCATGAATATTTTTTTAGCGATACCCCCGAGTTGAAAGAACAGCACGTACCAGCCCTTTTTTCAACCAGATGGGGATTAATCCCCTTGCTCACAAGCGTTCAAAAGAGTTTGGGCAGCACAAAAGTGGCCTGGAGGCGAAAGCGAAACCCTTCAGGGCCTGTTTCGGGTGATTCCGCCCAGTAGCCGACCCCGGCCTGCAGGCTGACAGGCAGTCTGCCCCATCTGACCAACTTGGTAACGGCGGCATTGATGGGTACAGACCACTTCTCCGTCTTCCAGTTGTAAGTACTCTCGGATTGCACCGATACGGTCCAAGCGCTCGGCCATGTGTAGGCCGCAAATGGCTGTACAAAGGTATTGCTGATGTCCTGGCGATCGCTGTCTCCGGCATAGGACCAAACGTGGTTAGCGAGCATGCCAAGGGTCCATTTCCCACGCATTGTCAGGGCAACCATGGCTGGCCCAGCTCCCCACTTTTTGGCGCCAAGTAATGAATCCGTCGCCGTCGGCAGGAGCAAAACCGGTCCAATGCCCCAGATTATACCGCCGGAAGTGGGTTTCCTGGGTGAAAAAAACAGGCTCAAATTGATGTCGCCCAGGCCGAACTGGGACCCCGCACCCGGAAAGATGTCATCCTGGTCAATCACCGGAACGATGGTTCGTGAAATCAGGTTCCAGTCATCAGACAAGGTGAATGGGATTACCGGTTGGATGTTTGTTTGCAGCTTCCAACCGTCGTCCAACGGCCCGATGTTGCGGTCGTAGTTCATCTGAATCGGGATCGACATCAGATCGGCGATCGGATTCGACAATTCCTGGGCAAGTTCTGCGTCTCCACCTTGCTGGGCTCCTGACATTCCCTCAGCTTGGACAGGCTTGACCGGTGAAAAAAAAGCCAGAGACAAACAGAGTGCTGAAATCAACAGTATTTCTTTTTTCATTTAGATCGTTCCTTCTTTAATGCAGAGCCTCACATTCCGAAATCGTATGTATTCATTATTCAATTAAAACCGCCAGGACAACCCCAGCGTTAGGCCATCCTGGGCAACATCATACAGAAAGTCATCCTTCTCGTAGTCGACATCCAGATAACGGTATCCCACTGTCGTGGAAAATCCTTTGCTCCACTGATAACCCAGGTTGACATTAGCGTCCCAAAAAAAGTCGGAGCCTGCGCCAAATCCGCCGAGGGCAAGGCCGCCGCTGATAAAAAACTTTGAATTCCCAAGCGCTGATAGACCTTTCAGGCCGATCAAAGGATCAAACCAGTCCTCGCTGTTGGATACGCTTCTCTCCGGCAAAAGGCCGGCTTTAAGGGTCAAGTCCATATCAACGGACCAATACCGAACCCCTGCGATGACATCCAGAAACCGGTTTTGATGTTCTGCCAGGCGGTATAATCCGGCAATTGATACCATCCAGGATTTTGTTTGCGTATCTACCGCAGAATAAAGAATTCCATAGGGTACCGGATCTTCCATTTCGATATCAGTGTACACAATGTCCATAAACAGACCGTAACGCCCTTTGCGCGCCTCTCCGACCAGCATACCTGCTAAATTGATATTCCCCCAAATATCGTCGTAAAAGTCGACATCGACATCTGCCGGCGGCAAACCCGGCAACGTCGCCACGGTTCCATTTTGGCCCGACAGCCAGGCATAAGGGGCCAGTTGGAATTCCCATTGATCGCTACTGGACGGATCCGCACTGGCAGAAAAAGGGAGTATCTGGAAGAAAAGTAAGCTACAAAACAATAATATTGAAAATCTATGTGTGTTATTTGTCATATTCACCTCACATTTATTTTATGAAACGTTTCATTTTTGCCTTTGTGAAAATTTACATAGATAATAGTTTATAACTCCATGTTTTCGACATTTCTTAATCTGCAAAAAATCTCCAAAAAAAGTTCGGTGAAACGAATCTTTATTGTCTGAATTCATTCAATTTTTCCAAAATTTCAGTTTAGAGTTCTTTCAGAATTGACTGATATTCGCTTACCCGTAAGGGCGCTTGTTCCGAATCTGAATTATCAACCGGCTCAGGACGAGGATTCGATACACCGCAGGCTGAGATATCAGATCGCCTGTGCTGGAGTCAGCTTGGCTATGGCACCCTCTACCTGCTCGCTCATGCCATTTTGCCGGAAATTCAAATTGATCATACCCCGCCTCTTCTTGTGCTTCAATCAAGTCCAGCAATGATTGTTGATTAAAAGGTTTTTGTAGAAAACCCACTGCCCCTCGTTGGAAAGCCGTGTCCCGTGAGCCAGCCTCGGTGTGGCCGGTGATAACAATAACCGGCATGCTGTAGCGCAGTTCCTGCATTTTATCTATTAACCAAAACCCATCCCACTCAGGCATGTGAATATCCACGACGGCAATTCCTTTCTGGTCGAAAGGAACGGAATCTAGGAAAGCTCTGGCTGACCCAAAACATTCTGCAGCGAACCCTATGGCGTTTAGTAACCGCTTGAGTGACCTGCCGAAAGACTTATCGTCATCGACGATAAAGATGTGTGTCGGAGAAGCGAACATACTTTATTCATTTGCACAAAAGAATGAGGCTTGTCTATTGGATATTTGTCTAATACCCAAAAAGTTCCACATGGGGCCGAATTATAAAAATATTGAAATATATCATATAGTTGGACGATCCCAATGCGGCTTTACAGGTAAGGCAACTTTTTTCCTTGCATTAAAAATGTTAGAATACTGCGAAGGGATTGACAGACTGCCGAAGATGAGGACTGCATGGAGATGATCAGGCTGCCGGAGAGATATCGGCCTTTTCTGCTAAACGGACAAGCTCTGCTACGGACGAAGCCCTGGTTTTTTGCATGATGCGGCTGCGATGAACGATAACGGTTTTCTCGGTAATGCCTAAATCATAGGCGATCTGTTTATTGAGCCTGCCGGTGATAACCCAGCGCAGGACCTCCTTTTCCCGAGGAGTCAACGTATCAATCAACGCCTTGATCTCTTTCTTTTCGAAATCCTCCTGCACAATGTGAGCATCGCGCTCATGCGCCTTAACGATGGCGCTGAGGATATCCTTAGTTTTAAAAGGCTTGGGCAGGAAATCGACCGCCCCGTCTTTCATGGCCTGGACGCTCATCGGGATGGTGCCATGCCCGGTCATGAAAATAATAGGAAGACGAATGCCTTTTTCTATGAGTTTTTGCTGAAGGCGAAGGCCGTCGATATCAGGCAGTTGCACATCCAAAAGAAGACACCCGGGATGCCGAATAGAGGCTTGCCCCAAGAAAGAATTCGCGGATTCACAGGCAACGACCTCATATCCCGAAGCAAGGATCAACCGCTCCATGCTTTTCCGGAATGACGGGTCATCTTCAACAATATAGACTATCCCTTTGGGAGCGCTCATTCGGATTCTCCTCCGTTCACTTTTAAGGAGAAGGAAAAGGTTGCGCCAGCGTCCGGGTTATTCTCCACCCAAATCCGTCCGCCATGTTCCTCGATGATCGACCGGCAAATACGAAGCCCTATCCCCAAGCCATCCTTTTTCGTGGTAAAGAACGGTTCAAACAGTTTATCTTTATTTGCCTCATCGATGCCTGTTCCTGAATCGCTGACGCTCACAATGATCATGTCTGGGGATTGCATGGTTGACCGGATTTTTAATTTCTTTGAGAAACTTTCCCCCATGGCTTCATTGGCATTGTTTATTAAATTCATGAGGACCTGTTGAAGCTGGACCCGGTCCGCTCTGATGTGTACAAAGTCCGTCTGCAAATCCAATAAAATTGAAATCTTTTCTAAATTGAAAACGTTCCGATATAACTCAACAACTTCCTCTATCAAGAGGTTTAAATTCCATTGTTCAAATTTCGTCTGCTCTTTTTTTACTATTGCCCGGATTTTTCGTATGACTTCACCCGCATGCATTGCGTCAGTGATAATATCCGCTAAAATATCCCCAAACTCCGTATCCCCTCCCTTAGGCTTAGAGATTAATATTTGAGCGGTCGAGGCATTATTCAAGATCGCGCCCAATGATTGATTCAACTCATGCGCCAGCGCCGAGGAGAGCAGGCCCATCGAGGACATACGCTGAACGTGCGCCAGCTCATTACGCAACTGGATTCTCTCGCTGGCAGCCTCTTTGCGCGCGGTGATGTCCTCAATGATGGTTACAAGCCAATCCGGCTCTCCGGATTCTTTTCGAACGAGGGAAGCGGTCAATCTGGCCCAGACCAGACCGCCGTCTTTGCGAACGTATCGCTTCTCCAGGACGTAAGTCCTGATTTCCCCGCGCAGCAAGCGGTTTATCTGTTTGGCATCGGCGTCCAAATCGTCCGAGTGGGTGATGTCCCGGTCGGTAAATTCCAGCAACTCCGCCGGCGAATATCCGACAATGTCGCAGAATTTCGGATTGATCCGCAGGAACCGGCCCTCGGTTGAAACGTGGGCAACACCGACGGTGGCCTGTTCGAACGTGGCACGAAAGCGGGCCTCGCTCTCCCGCAGCGCTTCCTCACTTTGCTTGCGATCAGTGATATCCCGGGCGGCCGCATAGATCAGGTTTCCGACTGGAACTGAAGTCCAATCCAGCCAGTGATACGTCCCGTCTTTGCAGCGGTAACGGTTTTCAAAATGGATCACTTTATGCTGTAATAGCTGAATGGAAACAGCCTCCTGAGTCCTCAGCAAATCGTCAGGGTGGATGAAGTCGAAGAACGGCCGGGCCATGAGTTCATCGTGGGTATAACCAAGGATCGTTTCTGCGGCAGCGTTCAATCGCAGGAAATAGCCGTCAGTGTTGGCAATACACAATAAGTCGAGGGAGACATTGAAGAATTGATCCAGTTCTTCGGTTTTTTGGTGCAACGACGCTTCGGCCCTTATCTTGCGGTATCTCTGAAACAACAACCCAATGACCAGTAATGTCTGGGCCAGGAACGCGGCGATGCCTCCGATTACAAGTCCTTTATACTGCTCCCACAAAGTGGGAACCTGATTTACGAGCACGCTCCCCTTGGGGAGTATGTTCTCGTTCACCCCCCACCGCTTGAGCTGTTGCCAGTCAAACATATATGTTTTGCTCGTGGGGAGGGTCGTAACTGGCTTTGTCAGAACTATTTTCCCGTTAAGAATGTCGAGCACCACTTTTGCTGCGTAAGTGCCTTCGGCCTCGAAGCTCAACAGCGAGCCACCGATGGGGCCATTGCCGATCAGGGTGTCCCAGAGGCAAAAAACCGGAGCATTGGCGGCTTTGGCGACCATTTTCCCGATATCCCGGGGGATAAAAGTGCGGCCGGTCTTGTCTGAGAAGACGTTACAATAGATGACGGTTGACTGGGGTGGGAGGCTCGCAACCGATTGCAGGATTTCCTCGACGGAACGATCGCTCGTTAAGTCGAATTCCAGTTTGTTGCGCCAGGGCTCAAAATCACGCTTAGCCTGATGTTCAAGTCTTTGCTCCGCAGTCCCCGTTACGAAGACGATTCTCCGGGTTTGGGGGAACATCTTCAAGGCCATTTCGAGGGTTCCCTTCATGTCCAGGCTTTGTGGCCGTATCAAGATCCGGCGCCCTGTGTTCTTCGCTTCGATCAACTCAGGCCTAACAACTAAATAGGAAAACACAGGGACATCGGGAAAGAGTCCCTTGCCCTCGTCCAAGAGAAAATTAAGGGCCTCCGTGTGCACGGCAACAATCAAGTCGGGGGTGCTCTTGGCATATTTATAGCGGAGTGAATCGGCGAGTCTTTGCCGATATTCTGCACTGTGGTTGCGTTGCAAATCGAGATATTCAAGAAACAGATCGTTGAGGTTTATCCCGCCCGCTGTCATTACGGAAAGAAAGGCGGGGGTCGCCTTTTGATACGCCGGCAATCCGTCTCCATAGGTATACAGAAGCACGACACGCTTGGGGGCGGGAGCGGACGAAACCTGCGGTTCTGCCTGGGCATGGGCCGGAGCGCTGACGTGCCAAGTCACAAGTAATGTCAAAAACAGGCAAACCTGTCCAAATGTTACAACTTTAACCCGTCCGTTGAGAATGCCATGTTTTTTTCGTTCCATCAGTTCACTGCCTCTTGCCAACAAGGAAGATACAAACCCTCGTTCAGCACATAGCCCAATTCGAGCATCTCCGGGCATCAAAGTATTCGGGAGAAGTGGACTGATGAAACCTGAACCTCCCCGCCTCCCTGTTTTCTTAACTGGACGAACCGATCATAATCCTAAATGAATGTAAACTCAAGGGTTCTTTAATGCGTATGCTTTTCCTTTGGGGCAGACAATCGTAATAAATTGCTTTTCTTTCCTTTCTTAATCAAATCTTCTCTCAACTTTTCAAAGGTCTTCCTGCGATCCTTTTCTTTATGGAGTTCATTCTCAAATTTAATGATCCTCTGATTTATCCTCATCGGGCTCCGAACCGGGAGCCTCGCCCTTCAGGGCATAGAACTTCAATATAAACAAGATGGTCAAAAAAGGAAAATCACCTCTTGAACCCAACGCCGAACAAAATGCCGCTCGGATCGCTGAAAAGGTCCAACAGCAACTCCAGAGGATTCTTGCGAGTCCGGAATTCCACGCCACTGACCGACAGGGAGAATTTCTGCAATTTGTGGTCGCTGAAACCATTGCCGGAAGGTTGGAGGAAATAAAAGGTTACACGATAGCCACCCGGGTGTTCGGCAGGAAAGAGGGCTTTGATCAGACGTCCGATCCTATTGTCAGCATCCATGCCAACAAACTTCGCTGGGCTCCTGAACGATATTATCTAACCGCGGGTAGAAATGACCCTATACGCATCGATATCTCCAAGAGATCTTAAGTGCCGACTTTCATTGAGCAAACTGGAGTTCGGACCGCCTGCAGCGAAGAAAATCCCTTATCCCTCATTGAGGGTTCATGGTCTATGATGGTGGTTTGGTCGTTTCAAAACCTGACAGGGAATCCGCATCTCGATTATATGACGATCGGTTTTATAACCGAGCTTGTCATGGAGATCACTCGATATCAAGACGTCCGTGTACTGATGTACGGTCTTGAAACACAGGAAAGGCCGGGTTTTAATTGAGCATTACATCAAGTTTGATGATATTGTCGGGCGCGTTATTGAGGGTCTGCACAAGGTCGGACTTAAAATAGAGTAGAAAAACTTCCCGATTCCTAAAATAGTTATTATTCGAAAATCACATTTATGAATTATAGATGGAGTAGAAGCGTTGCGATTTTGAAATAGAAAAAAACACTCAGGATATCGGTAAAGGTTGTGACAAAAGGTCCGGTAGCAATAGCAGGATCAATATTAAAGCGATGAAAGACCAAAGGAATGCTTGAAGCCAAAGTGGCGGCCACTGTCATAGAACATATCATGGCAAATCCTACAACCATTCCTATCTCCCACAATTCATGTCCATATTTGAATTGTGTAAACAATGAAAGCATTGCGCCATAAAAAAAACCTAAAAAGAATCCAATAGTAAGTTCCTTGAAGATAATGTGCCATATTCGGCTGATATTAATCCGGCCGGTTGCTAACCCACGCATTATACTGGCGGAAGTTTGGGTCCCGACGGTACCGCCCATGCCCATGATTATCGGCATAAAGGTGGCCAGGTAAATATACTTATTAAGACTTTGCTCAAAATAGCCAACAACATAACAGGCAATAATGCCTCCGAACCAGCTTGCCAAAAGCCATGGTAACCGTCTGCGAATACTTTTGAAGATGGTCTGCGTTTCGATATATTCCACACTTCCGCCAACACCGGCCATTTTCAAAATATCTTCTGTGGCTTCCTCGTGGATAATGTCAATAACATCATCTACCGTCACGATTCCAACCAATTTATTACTCTCGTCTACAACGGGAACAGCCAGAATATTATAATGGGCTACGATTTTGGCGACTTGTTCCTGATCCGTATTTGTCCGAACGTTCACCACTTCTATGTTCATAATCGATTTAAGGTTTGTATCCGGCGGAACAACGACCAATTGTCTCAAAGATACAACACCTTTAAGATGACCGAAATCGCCAATCACATATAGATAGAATGGCATTTCAGTGTCGAAATAATCTTCTTGCAGCGTTTCGATAGCCTCTTTTGCCGAAGCCCTCTTCTTTTAAGGCAATAAAGTCCGAGACCATGATGCCGCCCGCAGTTTTTGGGTCGTAATCGAGTAACTCTTCAACCTCCTCAGAGGTCTTCTTTGTCATGAGATCCAGAAGAACCTTGGCCTGCACATCAGGAATTTTTCCGAGAAGATCGGCCAAATCGTCGTTGGGCATATGTTCGAGAATTTCTGCGATCTTCCCGACCGGTGAATTTTCTACTCGAAGCCGATCCAGCTAGTAATATTCTCAACCGGTTCCCGGTTGCTGACCACCTTGTTGGCCGGAAAATCCCAGTTGGGATACCCGATGGCAATGGAAATGACAATCCGTTTGGATTCGGGTATTTTGGCAAATTCGTGTAACACTTCA
>Ga0102961_1000089_pt1 | contig 12970 bp, 8 predicted proteins | sample SalPonF2_C_D1_MG_FD_84518 | JGI IMG/M metagenome (GOLD analysis project Ga0102961, IMG submission 84518) | Salt pond soil microbial communities from South San Francisco under conditions of wetland restoration - Salt Pond MetaG SF2_C_D1_MG ...
ATGGCCGTCGACGCTTCATCCCGTTCCTGCGCGGTCAATGTGGCGTGAAATTTTTAGGCCGTGTGCTGGAGATAGCCGCTGGTAGCGGTTGGATGTCGGCAGAAATGAGCCGCATCACAGAGGTTACAGAGGTGTTCACACTCGATGCGTCAGAGACACTGCTGCAAGAGATCACGCCGAACATCTTTAACTATCTTCAAGCCCAGGAGGACAAGATCACACGCGTGCTAGGGGACTTTCATCGCCTAGACTTCAAAGACGAGAGCTTCGACTTGGTAACGGTCGACGCGGGTTTGCATCACGCGGTCAGCCTTGACGCGGTACTTGCCGAGGTTTTCCGCGTGCTGAAGCCGGGCGGGCAGCACGTTGCCATACGTGAGATGATCACACCGCCGCTGTGGTTCAAGCGGACCAGCTCGACGCGGAGGCGGCTGATTGCGGCGGGTGTCACGGAGAACATGTATCCGATGAAGGAGTGGCGTGCCGCATTCGAGAAAGCGGGATTCAGCTTCAGGGCGCGCCGCGTGAACCTGAAGACCAACTGGCTTGCCCGCTTGAATGAGTGGCTGTTCAATGGCCTCTTCCACTGCCGCTACGTACTGCTTGGTGCCAAGCAGGAAGGCGGGTCAATCTCATAGCGCCGCCCCGACGCCGCGAGGTGGGCCCGGCGAATGGGTTCCGGAAGACGGTATTTCAAGCAGCATCGCATCACCAACCTATGACTGCTCTCCACCTCCGCCAGATGGCCTGGAGAAACGTAGAGAGGTTTGACGTCAGTCCTGCTTCTCAGCACCACCCCCACCCTCTCGTCACGGTACCGTAGCGAACGATACTGTCCTTTCATAGGCCCCACCTTCCTGTGAGTTCCCACCAATCTCGTTTTGGCACAGCCCACCGTGGGCAAATTCAGCCACAGTCCCAGATGGCTGGCAAGACCGAACCGGCGCGGATGGGCTGTACCCTGACCGTCACACAGCACCACATCAGGCTCCTCTCTTAACCGCTCAAACGCTTGCAAAAGCAGCGGTATTTCGCGAAACGAGAGAAGGCCGGGAACGTAGGGATAAGAAAACTTTCCTTGAAATCGGACAAGTTCTCTGAATGCTAGACCTGGATAGGTGTAGGTGGCCACGGCCGCCACAGCTCTATCATGGCGACGGGAGTAACCCACATCTGCCCCCGCCACCAAGGTGATTTCTTCAGGCAGCGGCTTCAGTACCACGCTAGACGCCAACCGTTTCTGCAGGGCTATGGCTTCTTGAGGGGAAAGATTCCAGGAGTGGAGCATAGTATTGCGGATTTGGGATTGCGGACTGCGGATTTAGAAAAACCATTCAGAAATGTGAAATGAGGTGGCGCCATGCGCTCTGCGCTTTGCGCGCTTAACCACACCGAGAAAAACCGCAGGAGCGGCAGACAATGCAGCCACCTTCATGTTCAACTGTTGCACCACAGTCGGGGCAGGCACCCATTTCGGCTACCATGTGGGTAAAACCGCTCTGACAGTATTCATTGAGTGCCTTGGCCATAGCGTCGGAGCAACTGAGCACCATCTCGCCCTCTTGCCAGACGGGCGACGGACACCTGATGCCCATGATTTGTTTCAAGATGGATTCAGGTTTGACTCCTGATCGCAGGGCCAGCGAGATGAGGCGGCCGGTGGCCTCAATCTGCGAATTGGCACAACCGCCGGCCTTACCCATTTGAGCAAACACCTCGCAAACCCCCAGATCATCGGCATTGAGGGTTACGTATAGTTTGCCGCAGCCAGTGTTCATCCTCTGGGTAACCCCGTAGGTCCGCTCAGGTCGCGGCCGCGGTGCAACCTGGGGCGGTTCGGGTTTGCGCTGGATGCTAAGCACCTGCTGATCCCTACTGCCGTCACGGTAGATGGTCAGCCCTTTGCAGCCTAGATTGTAGGCCAGCAGATAGGCCTCACGAACATCTTCCCTGGTAGCGGTATGAGGGAAGTTTATGGTCTTGCTCACGGCATTGTCAGTGTATTTCTGGAAAGCCGCCTGGCTACGAATGTGCCATTCCGGGTTGATGTCGTGAGCAGTGACGAACAGCCGTTTCACCTCCTCTGGGATCCCTTCGATCTCCTGCACAGTACCCTTCTCGGCGATCTCCTTCATCAGTTCGTCGCTGTAGAAACCTTTTGCTTGTGAGATCTCCCGAAAAATCGGATGCACCTCCAGCAACTCCTGTCCGTCTAACACTTTACGCAAATACGAAACAGCAAAAATGGGCTCGATGCCGCTGGATGTGCCGGCAATGATGCTGATGGTGCCGGTGGGGGCGATGGTGGTGGTGGTGGCGTTACGCATGAATGGCGTGTCTGGTCTGTCATAGATGGATCCAGGATAGTTGGGAAAGTTTCCTCTCTTCTCAGCCAGCGCTGCTGAAGCAGCCTTTGATTCACGCTGGATGAAAGACATTACCTGCTCAGACATCTGGATGGCTTCCTCGGAGTTGTATGGGATCCCGACGGAGATCAGCAGGTCGGCAAATCCCATTACTCCCAGGCCGATTTTGCGGTTGGCTTTGGTTTTCTCCTCAATCTGGGGTAGAGGGTAACGATTAACATCAATTACATTGTCCAGGAAGTGTACACTTGTCCAGACAACCTCTTTCAGTTTATCGAAATCCACCTGGCCGTTATTCACCACTTTTGTCAGGTTGATGGAGCCCAAATTGCAGGATTCATAGGGAAGAAGCGGTTGCTCGCCGCAGGGATTGGTTGATTCTATCTCGCCCACGTGGGGCGTAGGATTATCGCGGTTTATGCTGTCAAGAAAGATGACCCCCGGCTCGCCGTTCCTCCAGGCACAATCAACGATCTTCTCGAAAACCTCCCTGGCTGCTAACCTCTCGACTCTTTCGCCCGTGCGGGGGTTGACGAGTTCGTATTCCCCACCCTCCTCCATTGCCTGCATGAATTTGTCGGTGATTGCCACTGAGAGATTAAAGTTATTCATCTTGTCGTTATCGGTCTTGGCCGTGATGAACGCCTCTGCATCGGGGTGATCCACCCGGAGAATTCCCATATTAGCGCCACGCCGCGTACCACCTTGCTTGATGGTCTCGGTGGCTACGTCGAAAACTGTCATAAAGCTGATGGGACCACTTGATACTCCTTGAGTGGAGAGCACTTTGTCGTTTTCTGGCCGCACACGAGAAAAAGAGAACCCGGTGCCACCCCCACTCTTGTGAATCATGGCAGTATGCTTGATGGCCTCGAAAATGCTCTCTATGGAGTCCTCCACCGGTAGAACAAAACATGCAGAGAGCTGTCCCAGCTCCCTGCCCGCATTCATCAGGGTAGGTGAGTTTGGTACCAACTCCAGTCGGGTCATCAGATCGTAGAAGCGCGCCACAACTTCATCCACATCGGCCTGCGGATCGTAAATCAGCTCGGCCTGCGCCACGGCGTTGGCGACCCGACGGAACATGTCCGCCGGCGTTTCTGTGACCTCGTCGTACTCATTCTTTCTCAGGTAACGCTTCTTCAAAACTACCAAAGCGTTTTCCGTGAGCACTGGACCGTTTGTGCTTTGTTGGGGGGCCATGGTGTCTCCTTGCCTTGTTTGGCTCCGTTTCTCTTAGATTAATTCTAACATGTAGAAAAGACAGGCCCAAGTGCAACTTGACTGCCAAAAAGGAAGCTTCTTCGCCTGCGGGGTTCATAATAATAAAGGAGCCCTTAGAGGAAGTCAAACCCCTTTTTTGGTCCGTGGTCCGTGGTCCGTGACCCGTTGTAAATAATTGATTATATTAAATGTATTATATAGCTATATAATACATAAATAAAGAATCCGGGTCCAGAGGACCCGGATTTGGGCTGTCCACAAGGGAACGGCTCAAGGCGCAAGGTATAAGGAAAAAAGCACAGAACATAAAGCATATCTAAATCCGCATTCCGTAATTCCTCAATTCCTCAATTTTTCAATCCCAAATCCGCAATCCGAAATCAGAAATCCGAAATTAATTCCCCATGCCCCATGCGAATTGGTCTTGCAAAGGGGGATCAAATGGGATAGTTTAGTCTGTTGAACATTGGTGCCGCCCTACCATCGGGGAAGCGATCTATGCAGTTCCGCAAGAAAGATTTACTCGGTATCAAACAACTAGAGCCTGAAGAAATCAACCTGATCCTTGAGACGTCGGAGACTTTCAAGGAAATCTCCACTCGACCCATCAAGAAGGTCCCCACCTTGCGGGGCAGGACTGTAGTCCATTTATTCTATGAGCCCAGCACCAGAACTCGAACCTCTTTTGAGATTGCGGCGAAGCGGCTGAGCGCGGACACCTTTAACATATCTGCCTCAACCAGCAGCATTGTAAAAGGTGAGACCTTGCTGGACACCGCAAGAAATCTAGAGGCCATGAATCCGGACGTTATCGTGCTTCGTCACTCCGCTGCCGGCGCTCCCCACCTGCTGGCCAGACACGTGCAGGCTGCGGTGATCAACGCCGGTGACGGCATGCACGAACATCCCACCCAGGCCTTGCTCGACCTTCTCACTATCAAAGACAAGAAAGGCACCATAGCCGGGCAAACCGTTGCCATCATCGGAGATATTGCTCACAGCCGAGTGGCACGCTCCAATATCTGGGCCCTCACCAAAATGGGAGCTCGAGTCTTGGTAGCTGGCCCGACCACCATGATCCCACACGATCTGGACAAGCTCGGGGTTGAAGTTTTCTACCGTCCCGAAGATGTAATCCCAAAAGCGGATGTGATCATGATGCTCCGGATACAGCTGGAGCGGCAAGGTCAAATGCTCCTACCCAGTCTCAGAGAGTATGCTCGTGTTTTTGGCTTAAATGAAGAAAAACTGTCCCAGGCTAAACCGGATGTGCTTATCATGCATCCCGGCCCAATCAACCGCGGCGTAGAAATCAGCCCTGCTGTGGCCGACGGACCCTATTCCGTGATCCTGGACCAAGTAAACAACGGCGTCGCCGTGCGCATGGCTCTGCTCTATTTACTCATAGGAGGTGAAAAAGATGAGTAAGCTCATCCGTGGCGGCAGAGTCCTTGACCCAGCAAGCGGTTTGGACGACATACACGACCTCCTCATTGAAGGAGACAAAATCAATGACCTAGGTCCTCCGGGTGCACTGGACAAGAAACTAGACTCCGTGGAGGTCATTGATGCAGATGGTCTTTGGGTGGTGCCGGGACTCATTGATCTGCATACCCATCTGCGGGAACCGGGCGAGGAATACAAGGAGACTGTCCTAAGCGGAAGTCAGGCGGCAGCTGCCGGCGGTTTCACCTCTATCTGTTGCATGCCCAACACCAAACCGGCAAATGATAATGCCGCGGTTACGGACCTCATCCTTCGCCGTGCAGCCGAAGCTGACCTCGTGCGAGTCTTTCCTGTAGGAGCCATCAGTCAGGGCCAAAAAGGTGAACTGCTGGCCGAGTACGCTGAGCTCAAAGAAGCGGGAGCTGTAGCGGTCAGCGACGACGGCATAGCGGTTATGAACAGCCAGCTCATGCGGAGGGCCCTGGAATACGCCCAGGTGTTTAACCTGCCGGTTATCAGCCATGCCGAAGATCGTGACCTTGCCGGCGATGGGGTAATGCACGAAGGGGTGGTCTCCACCCGTTTGGGCTTGAGGGAAATCCCCAGCGCTGCCGAGGACGTCATGGTTTTTCGTGATTGTAGTCTGGCAGAGCTCACTGGCGGCCGTTTGCACATAGCTCACGTGTCTAGTGCTGGAGCAGTAGAGCTGGTAAGGCAATTCAAGGCGAAGGGAGTACAGGTTACCGCCGAAGCTACGCCACATCATTTCACTCTCACTGATGAGGCCCTCGAGAATTTTGACACCAATCTCAAAGTTAACCCACCAATCCGCTCCTCCTTTGATCTAACCGCGATTCAACAAGGTCTTGCCGACGGTACTATTGATGCCATCGCCACCGACCATGCCCCCCACAGCACCATAGAGAAAGACGTGGAGTTTGACTACGCCGCCTTTGGCATGATCGGTCTCGAGACCGCCTTCCCTCTGACACTGCGGCTCGTTGATCAGGGATTGCTCAGCCCGCTGGAAGCAATAGAAAAATTGACCAGCAATCCCGCCCGCATTATTGGAGTTGACCTGGGACGACTGACTCCTGGGCTTCCGGCCGATGTCACCCTCATTGATCCGAACCGGGAGTTCACTGTCGACGTCAACCAGTTTCGCTCCAAAAGCAGGAACTCGCCTTTTCATGGCTGGCAGCTCAGAGGAAAAACGGTCATGGTCCTTCGGGATGGCAAGGTCATCTTCACAGAGGAAAACATAAGCGGTTAGGTACTATTCTTGCAAGGAATACCAGGGGCACTGAGGACCAAATCCTAAGGCTCCAACAATGTGCAGCCCCAACGTCAATGGGCGATAAGTGATATGTGAGGTGAGATTTCAGTTTACATCTCGCATCCATACGCCAAGCTTAATTTTATATCCGAGATTGCAGCGCTATAGCAGGAGACTGAACCCGAATGGCCAGCATCCTTGTAGTTGACGACGAACACAGCATGAGAGAATTTCTAGAAATCATGCTCCATAAAGAAGGCTACCAGGTGGCCACTGCGGCCGGAGGTGGCGAGGCCATAAATATTCTGAAGAAGAAAGACTTTGACCTGGTTATCACCGATATTCGGATGAAGGAGACTGACGGTCTCCAGGTGTTGAAAAAATGTAAAGAACTCCATCCAAATACGGTGGTGATCATGATCTCTGCTTACGCCAGCACCTCCACTGCTGTTGAAGCCATGAAGTGGGGAGCCTACGACTATTTGCCCAAACCTTTCAAGGTAAGGGAAATCAAAACTGTTATCCAGGACGCCCTGGCCACCGCCCAATCACACGAGCCCCAGGAAAAGGCAGCAGCAGATACGGTTAGTGCTACTCACTACCACGGTATTGTTGGTGAAAGCCCTGAACTGAGAAAGATCCTCGAACTCATTCCTCGCATTGCCGCCGCCACTAGCAACGTCCTCATTACCGGAGAGTCAGGAACCGGTAAAGAGCTGATAGCCAAAGCCATACACCGTGAGAGTCCTCGGAAAGACAAGCCTTTTGTGGTGGTCAATTGCGGCAGTGTGCCCGAAACCCTAATAGAAAGCGAGCTTTTCGGACACAAAAAAGGCTCTTTTACCGGGGCCACCGCAACTCGCAGTGGCCTTTTTGAAGCAGCCGATAAGGGAACCCTCTTTCTTGATGAAATGGCAGAGCTTCCTCCTCCTGTCCAGGTAAAGCTTCTGAGGGCCGTTCAGGAAAAAACCTTCAAAATGGTGGGTGGCAGTGAGGAGATCAGTGTAGATGTTCGCATCATTAGCGCCACCAACCGCGATCTTGAACGCGAAGTGATGGGCGGAGTGTTCCGCGAAGATCTTTACTATAGGCTCAACGTAATAAACATTCACATGCCGCCACTAAGGGAACGCCCTGATGAGATTCCCCTGCTGGCTCAGCATTTTCTGGAAAAGTACAGCGATCAAATGGGAAAGGACATCAGGAAAATTTCTGCCTACGCCTTGGATCTTCTCAAGAGCTATAACTTTCCCGGTAATATTAGAGAGCTGGAAAACATCATTGAACGAAGCGTCGCCCTGGAAGCCTCTAACATAGTCCTCCCCGACAGCCTAACTCTTTCCAGTTTCAAGCAGACCCAGGTCCAATCTAAAACCGAGTCTGTGTCGCTTACAATGCCCCAGGAGGGAATCGATCTGGATAATGTCCTCGGCCAACTGGAAAAGGACCTTCTCGAGCAGGCCCTTGAGAGGACACGGGGGGCAAAACAAAAGGCCGCTGAACTTCTCGGCATTAGCTTTCGCTCCTTTCGCTACCGTCTGGCCAAGTACGGATTGGGCGGTGATGACGATGTGATGGAGGAAGAGAAAAAAGCCGAGTAGTCACCTTCCATGCACATTTCCTACTTTTTTGAATCTAATTCCCTAGCCCGGATGTTTCATTCTACCTCAGTGCCTGGAACAGGGCATCTCCATCGGTTATAATTGGTGGAATTGGAAGGGGAATTATGAACGAGTCCAAAAAATTGTCCAGACGTGCCTTTTTGGCCAAAGCCGGCGGATCGGTTGTAAGTATCGGCCTGCCGGGGATATTCGTGAAGCTCATGGATCTGGAAAATCTCGCCCTGGCGGCAGAGATGAGGCCTGATGGTAGACCGCGTCTACCCCCAAGCCAGCAGGCAGTAAAAAAGATTATTGATATGGGTGGCGTTCAAGGAACTGCCGATAGCAAGAACTGGAGACTCCAGATTCATGGCGAGGTGGGAAGACCGACCACCTTGAATTTTCAGGAACTTCTCAATCTATCCCAGGTGGACCTTACCTGCGATGTGCATTGTGTGACTGGTTGGACCCTGCTTGACTCTCACTGGGGTGGTGTTCGTCTGACAACAATTATGGACCTGGTCAAGGTCAAGGAAAACGCCAGTTTCGTCATTTTTGAGGCAGCCTCTGGCTATACCAGCAACATTCCGATCAGTGAGGCCCGCAAGGAAAATGTGATTGTCGCCCACAGTTTCTTTGGCAGAGAATTGCCTCGGGCCCACGGTGCCCCGGTACGCACCTTGGTTCCCGACCGCTATTTTTACAAAAGTGCCAAGTGGCTGGAGGGCATCAACTTCACAGCCCAAGACGACCCAGGCTACTGGGAGAGACAAGGCTACAGCAACTCTGCAGATCCCTGGAGAGAAGAACGATTCAAATAGAAACCAGGCTATCTTCTCCTTTTTTCGAATTGCACCTCGGGCTCCAAAATGGTGGTTTTCCCGATTGACAGGAATATCCTTATGTGTGGTAGGTTACAAGGTGATTCTTTCATAACCTCCGTTGTCACCTACACATAGTATCCTCATGTCTACTCGTCAGAAAAAACGTCAACACAGCCGAGCTGAAGTCGACTGGCCAGTTTTCTTGTTAACTCCAAACCGCATAGTAAAAGGAGAAAAAAGGAACATCATCCCTGGAGGCGCCTTCATTCATGCCCTGACCGATCCTGTTCAAGATGATATTTTTCGCTTGATCATTAAACCTCCCACCTATGCGGGACACTTGGTGGTTACTGCGGAAGTTGCTTGGAAAAGTCAGAAAAAGAGGTTTAAGCACATGGTGCCTGGAGGCATGGGCGTTCAATTCGCTCAGATCTCCAGGGGTGACCGCGACTTTTTAAACAGCTTGTTTCCTTGCTACATTTAGTGGGTTCGCTGCTGACCGCCAATCTCAAGAAAAGCCTCAAGCAAACCCCAGAAGACCTCAGGACCTGCAGTCGCAGCAGGCGATTGGTGAATAATGAGGGCTAATCCTGTATTTTGTAATACTTGCAGGCCATCATCCGACTACGAAGGGGAGTAGTTTAACTCCAAACGGGCGGTGCTGCCCGTTTGTTCCAACATGTAGATGGAACGATTTCTCAATGGAGGAGGCGCAACAAGCATGACGATCATTGATCTTTTCAATATTCGGGCAATAGTTGAAGTCGATGGCAAAGTGAGATGTAAAAACTGTATCGACGGTGATGATTACCGGAAGGGATGCGACCCCACGGACGAAATTCTGGTCAGCCAAGACGATTTGGAAGATCCTGAGAAGCTTTACATTTGCGACTACTGTGAAAAAGAACTCTGATGAGCCCTCACTGCTATCATCAGATTACAGGACTGGTGAAGTTGCCTTCCTCTTGACCCTATCTGTCAGTCTAAGGACGCTCATCTATGGTGTCCTGCCGCTATCTGCTGAAGTCACAACCATAAAGAAAAGCATCTCATGGGAAGATGTGGTGAATAATTCCTTAGCCCGCATTATTCACGAATTTAGTAGCTTCGTGAATAAGCGCCTGCAAGAAAGCATTTTTGCTTTCTTGCAGGCTTCGACGCGGTGCTTCGCACCTTGCTCAGGGCTAACCCTGAGCGGAGGCCTGTAGGGCCGGAGTCGAAGCCCGATGGGCGGATAATTCATGAGGGAGTAAAAGACTCATGAATTATCCGGGTTAGGTGCCATCATAATTGACCTCGAAAACGTACAAACCTCTGCCGTCTGGAGTGGTCGATAAAGGATTAGTTTTACAAAATAATTCTTTTCATACTTGACAAAACAAGCCAAGTGTGTGGTAAATTCCAATCGCTGCGCTTTTTTAATTACCAGTTCATAGAATTTTCTAATCGCCCCGGTATTGTTCTTACCTACCCTACCCTTTTGTTCTTTGTGCAATCTTAGGAATAAGAAAGATATGTGTAAATGATCCGGGCAAATATTTTGCCTGGTGTCACTTGACCTCAATTCTAACAGCAGGGGGGAATTATGGGTTTACGCATGAGGGATAGGCTATTTGGAAATGTGACATCCATCTTCCGATTTGAACATCCCAAGCAGTGTCCAGAGGGCCACAGACAGATTTCTTGGGTCTCAAACGAAAGTGATGTCCACTGTTGGCTTTGCGACAAAACCTATCCCATTTCTGAGTGTTTCACTGCACACGGCGAAAGCCAACAAACTGGAAATAACTGAATAGCAGTGCAACTCCAGGTTGGCAGCGACCAAGTGAGTATCGAAAATTACAATTAGATGTTGAATAATCTTCAGGGCGATGACCTAAGCGGAATAATCCTTGAACAGGGAGGTGCCCTGTGAGCAGAGAAAGACGCCAAAGCTCCAGGATCGAAGTCAAATGGCCCGTCATCGTGCAGCACGCCAAGGGCGATATGGCAGGAGAAACCCTGAATTTCAGCTCAATCAGTGCCTTTATTCGTTGTCCAAAACCTCTAAGGCTAAACGAAATCTTTGACATGACCATCGACGCTCCCGATCGCCGCCTCTCAGTCAACGCAGAAGTGGTATGGTCCAATATCCACGGCCGCGATGACGAGATCACCCCCCGTGGAATGGGTGTGCGCTTCCTGAATATGGCAAGTGAAGACCAAATATTCATCACCAAAGCTCTGGCAACCCAAAGCCTGGGTAAAGTCGCAACTGAATATCTGAGGGCTTTGGAAAAGAAGGTGCATAAAAACCGATCGGGACACCCGCTGAAAGTACGAGCCTAGCCCGGGTGTTTCAAGATCGGCGTTCCGAGACCATTGAAAAGGGTGTTCTCTGAACCGATTACACGTGGCACTTTCCCAACACATGTGTAGATTAGACAACAGTTTTTAGCTAGGTTTATTGGCAGCAAAAATTATAACCATTTGAATTATAAAGAAAACTAATCCATGATTTGAATAGGCATGCTTCTTGTTAGGGTAGACTACAGGAGAGATGGCTATAAATCTCTCTTAGTAGGGCCCCATAGAGTGCGGCCCCACTAAGTAGCCCCCACTGGGGTAGACTTAGGATGAGTCTTGAATGGGTGAAGAGACATGTCCTCGTCAGTGGGGGTTTCGTTTTTTTACCGCCTCCCCTCCCCTCGCCGCATCCAGACTTGGCAAGCCCCACCTTCAAATATCAATCCTACTATACCTAGCCCGGAGATTTCATGAATAACTTGCTGCGACCACGGATATGACCGTCCTTCCTGGCGTCCTCGGGTGTTGGCCCCTGCGACGTACCGTTAAGGTAAGCCTCGGAGCCACCACCCTGCGGTTGCCAAGTGGCACGCCCATCTTCGCGGTCTCGCGACAGCAATTGAAGCTCCCTGTCCCGCTATAGCGGGACAGGGAATCTTCGAAATGTAAGGTACGTATTCCATATTTATTGTAGTTCGCTCGCTAACCCCGCAGCAAGCTACGGGGAATGCGCTCGCTAGAGCATTTTCATGAAATCTCCGGGCTAAAGGCAAACTATCGTTGAAATATCTTGTTGAAAAATGCGAAATATTATTTAAATGCTATCTTATTTAAGCTAGTCTGCCCACCTGTATTTCGAAATCATACTACTCTGAAAGGGGACATTGAGTGCATCCTGGTAGTGGTGATCGTCGGCCTGGAAATGAGCGGCGCCGAGGCAGTGATCGACGCAGTGGTCAAGATCGTAGGAAGTTGAGCGATCCTCAATATATCGGTGTGGAAAGACGTGGAAGTGAACGAACTGATGATGAGCCAAAATGCCAGCGGTGTACCGCTTGTCTGGGGAAATTGAGAGTTCTCATTTTAGAATGTCCTTTTCCAGACAAGAATTGCATATATAATAAATATCACGAGATAATCCATTATGTTACCTATCCAAGTGCACGCCTCGAAAATGAATCAGCTGTGGTCGCCAGTTCGTCCTCTGATATTTCATCTTACAGTATCATCTTAATACGTCCGGATCCTATCCTAGAAAAGAATCGAATATACTATATTGATGTTACCGACAGCCACGTTCCCTGAAAACCACCACTGATTTGTCCCCCAACCCCAGACCAGCAACTTCCCTCTCCCCTCCGTTCCTCTTGAGGAAAGAACCCTGTACTCCTGGTTTCGGCTCACTGGTCCGTACGCTCTTACCAGTCTGACTCATAAGTGGCAACGGATTACATACTCTTGGAATTAGATTACCCAATGGCAAAAAAATATTGTCATGTATATGTCAGATAAATCTTTATAATTAAAGGAAAAATAGTAATGCCACGGATTGGTATGATTTGTGCCTCTTTGTTTTCAACAATTTTAACTAACAAAACTCTCACTATTATGACCTGACCCTCTTGCGAGATGACCGAAGATAATAAAATAAATCTCAATAAGGTCATATGTACTCAGTGCAAGGCGACGCTGATGATCAGGCCAACTGAAAAGAGATGCCCAGTCTGTGGGGGTCTCCTGCCTCACGCTGATGAGAGAAGCTGACGGATACTAGCCCTAGCCCGGATATTTCGTGAATTGCTGTCGCGAGACCACGAAGATGGGTGTGCCACCGGGCAACCGCAGGGTGGTGGCTCCGAGGCGTACCTGAACGGTACGTCGCAGGGGCCAACACCCGAGGACGCCAGGAAGGACGGCCATATCCGTGGTCGCAGCAAGTGATTCATG
>Ga0102961_1000094_pt1 | contig 12644 bp, 14 predicted proteins | sample SalPonF2_C_D1_MG_FD_84518 | JGI IMG/M metagenome (GOLD analysis project Ga0102961, IMG submission 84518) | Salt pond soil microbial communities from South San Francisco under conditions of wetland restoration - Salt Pond MetaG SF2_C_D1_MG ...
CGCGCCGTTACTACTATGAAACGTTGCGGCTGGGCCCGGCGCTCGAGAGTCCCGAAGCCACCCGCCGCTTTCTGCTGGCCGAGTTACGCGACCTCCGCCACGAGGTCTTCGCCTGCCTGTTTCTCGACAACCGCCACCGCGTGCTGGCTTTCGACATCCTGTTTCGCGGCACCATCGACGGCGCCAGCGTGCATCCGCGCGAGGTCGTTACCGAGGCACTTAGACGCAACGCCGCCGCGGTTATCCTGACCCACAATCATCCCTCCGGCGTGGCCGAGCCCAGTGACGCGGATCGCCGGATAACGCTGCGCCTGCGGGACACGCTGGCCCTGCTCGACATTCGTGTGCTGGATCACCTGATCGTCGGCGACGGCAATTGCGTATCTTTCGCCGAGAGAGGGCTGTTGTGACGGGTTTTGACTTCGCCCGCCCCGGCTGCTACATTACGCGGCTTCGCGTCGTCCGCAAAGCGCGGCCGATGATATAGAAATCATAAGTTTTTCAAGGGCTTAACCAATGTCCAGAGTCTGCCAGGTTACAGGCAAGCGCCCGGTCTCAGGGAACAATGTGTCCCATGCGAACAATAAGACCCGCCGCCGCTTCCTCCCGAATCTGCATACGCACCGCTTCTGGCTCGAGAGCGAGAACCGGTTTGTGCGTCTGCGTGTCTCCAACAAAGGTCTGCGGATCATCGACAAGCTCGGCATCGACAGCGTCGTCGCCGATCTTCGTGCCCGTGGCGAAAAGGTCTGAACCGGAGGATTAAGCGATGCGAGACAAGATAAGACTGGTATCGACTGCCGGAACCGGGCATTTCTATACGACGACCAAGAACAAGCGGAATCATCCGGAGAAAATGGAAGTCCGTAAGTTCGACCCGCGGGTGCGCAAGTACGTGCCCTACAAAGAGGCGAAGATCAAGTAAAGCCCCGGTCGAAGCTCCAATAACAAAAAAGCCCGCTTGTAGCGGGCTTTTTTGTTGCTCGGAAAACTGCTCAGGCTGGCGCGACGGTATAGTGCTTCAGCGCTCGCGCATAATCCTGGAGTACCTTGATTCCACTGGCCTCGGCCTGAGCGCACCACTCTTTCAACTGAGCGATCAGGCGCTCGTTGCTGACGTGCCGCCCCTCCCACAACGCCTGCAGCCGCTCACGGAATTCCACGACCGTGGCGAGCTTCGGATTCTTTGCCAGCAACGCGCGCAGCCGTTGTCGCGATGCTTCGTCGAGCAACTGCGGTCGCCGGATCAGCAAACGCCGGGCGCGGCGGGTGAGGCCGTCGCGGTTCAACTCGTTGCGAAATACCGGCAGGGTCACATTGCGCGTGTATTCGCGCAAAATGTGCATGCGATTGACAATCACCGCCCGAACCGTTTCCAGGTCGATTTGTTCGCGCTCGTCTTCGAATTTCAGCTTCGGCGCTACCTTCTTGACCCTGGCGAGACCGATGCTGGAAAAAATCGTCAGCCACATCCAGCCAATGTCGAACTCCCAGCTGCGCATCGAAAACTTCGCCGAGCTCGGAAACGCATGATGATTGTTGTGCAGTTCCTCGCCACCGAGGAAGACACCCCATGGCACGATATTGGTGGCTGCATCCTCGGTTTCGAAATTGCGATAGCCGCTGTGATGACCAATCCCGTTGATCACACCTGCCGCAAGCAGCGGCATCGACGACATCTGGACGGCAACCATGATCACGCCGGCAACGCCGAACATCAGCAACATCGCGACAACGAAAATCAAGATTCCGAGATACGAATGGCGATAGTAGAGCTGGTTCTCGAGCCAGTCATCGGGACAGCCACGAGAATATTTTTCCAGGGTCTCCGGATCGGCCGCGTGCTCCTTGTAAAGTTCGGCGCCTTCCAGCAGAACCTTTTTGAGGCCGAACACGACCGGGCTGTGCGGATCTTCTGCGGTCTCGCACTTGGCATGGTGTTTACGATGCACGGCGACCCACTCGCGGGTCGTCATGCCGGTTCCCATCCACAACCAGAAGCGAAAGAAATGACGCAGCACGGGGTGCAGATCGACGCCGCGGTGGGCCTGATCGCGATGGAAGTACAACGTGACCCCGGTAACCGTGACCTGTAGCATCACGAGACTGATAATGACGTAACCCCAGAAACTGAGATCGATCAGCCCGTACATGTGATCGTAGAGAAATTGCATGGGGAGTGTCCCCCCGGACGAAATGACTAGACGGCAACTATACCGGATCGGGTACAACCCCAGCAAAGAACTGGTTCAAGCTCTGACCCGCCGCCACGCCATGCGCCGCCAGACCTGTAAAGACAACCGCAAACCGATTCACCATGCCTGAATTACCCGAAGTAGAAACCACCCGTCGCGGTGTTGCACCGCACATATCCGGACGGACGGTCCGCGATGTAGTCGTGCGCGAACGCCGGTTACGCTGGGAGGTGCCGCGGCGACTCCCGGCGGAGCTGCGCGGAACCGTCCTCGCCGCGCCGCAACGGCGCGGCAAGTACCTGCTTTTCCCGGCCGAAAACGGTACCGCGATAATGCACCTCGGGATGTCCGGCAGCCTGCGTATGGTTATTCACGATACGCCGCCGGCAAAGCACGATCACATAGACATTGTTCTCGATGGGCCCTATCGCATGCGCTACAACGATCCACGGCGTTTCGGCGCGTTGCTCTGGACCCGTGCCGACCCCCTGCGCCATCCACGCCTTGCCCGGCTCGGGCCGGAGCCGTTCGATCCGGTTTTTTGCGGCGATTATCTGCGCCGTCTCGCGCATCGGCGCAAGACCTCCATCAAGCAGTTCATCATGGACGCGTCGGTCGTGGTCGGGGTCGGCAATATTTATGCAAACGAAGCTCTGTACCGCGCCGGGATAAACCCCGCCAGGGGTGCCGGGCGAGTCGGCGCCGAACGCATGTCGCGGCTCGCCCGCGCGGCAACCGAAGTTCTGGGCGAGGCCATTGAAGCCGGAGGCACGACATTGCGAAATTTCGTCGGCGGAGACGGAGAACCTGGCTACTTCCAGTTCGATCTGGATGTCTACGGCAGGGAGGGCCAGCCATGCTCCGGTTGCGGCACCGCGATCCGGCGGCGCTGGCTCGGTCAGCGCGCAACCTTCTTTTGTCCCGCGTGCCAGCGCTGACGACTAGTAAACCCGACCCTCGCCTTCGCCACGTGGATCGGAAGCGGCCTCGACCTCACCGCTCGCAAAGTCCCACGTAACGACCTGCAGGTTGCCATAGCGGCGCGTCAGCGCTTTGACTTCGTGCCCCAGCTCGGCGAGAGCGGCCTGGCGCTCCGCCGCAATGGCATCGGGCTCGAAACTGACCACATCCGGCAGATACTGATGATGGTAGCGCGGCAGGCTTACCATCTCCTCGGCGCTGGCGCCCTGGTGCCAGGCAAGGCTTGCCAGCAAGACCATGGAGATGATCCGGCTACCGCCCGGAGTGCCCAGTATCGCGATACCGCGGTCGGACTCCAGGAATGTCGGCGTCATGCTCGACAACATGCGTTTGCCCGGCACGATCTTGTTAGCGTCGGCACCGACCAGCTGATAACCGTTCGGAACTCCTGCCTTGATCGAGAAATCATCCATTTCATTGTTCAGAAATACCCCGGTCCCGGGCGCCATGAAGCCTGACCCGAACCAGAAGTTCAGCGACAGACTTGCCGCGACACGATTGCCTTCCGCGTCCATGACCGAAAAATGCGTCGTCTCGGTACCCTTAGTCCCCGCGGGCAAAATACCGGGAAGATCGGCACTCGGGGTGGCCCTGTCGAAGCGTATCGACGCCCTTTGCCCCGCGGCATAAAACGGGTGAGTCAGCTGCTCGACCGGCACATCAACGAAATCCGGGTCGCCGAGATACTCGGCACGATCGCGAAAAGCCCGGCGCATCGCCTCCACAATCAGATGTTGCGCGGTGACCGGGTCGAGCGTTTCCAGCTGGTAGCCGGCCAGCATGCCGAGGGCGTTTATCAATGCAACGCCGCCCGACGACGGCGGCGACGCCGAAATGACCCGCATGCCCCGATATTCGCCAATGACCGGCTCACGCTCGACAACCCGATAGGACCTGAGATCTTCACGCGTCCAGATGCCGCCTTCGGCGCGCGCGGCTGCTACCAGCCTGGCCGCAACATCGCCGTCGTAAAAACCCGCTGCGCCGTTCGCCGCCATCGCCTCCAACGTCCGCGCCAGATCGGGCTGGCGGATCACGAAACCGAGTTCCGGCAATTCGCCGCCCGGCAGAAACACCTCTGGCCCCGCTGGCCAGCGTTTGAGCAATTCCAGCTTGAACCTCAGGCCTGCCCGAAGCCGCGCGTACAACGGGAAGCCGTCGCGCGCAATTCGTATCGCGGGCGCGAGATTCTCCGCGAGACTGAGATTGCCGTATTTCTCCGTGATGTGGGCAAGTCCTGCCGGCTGACCGGGAATCCCGGCGGCGAGAGGACCGTCCATGGATGCCCGCGGAATCGGATTGCCCGCCGCGTCAAGATACATATCGCGGGTGGCCGCGCCGGGCGCTGCCTCGCGGCCGTCTACCATCACGTCCAGCCCGTCGGCCGCCCTGTGCATCAGCCAGAACGCACCTCCGCCAAGCCCGGATCCATTCGGCTCGACGACCGCCAGCGCCGCGCTGACGGCGACCGCCGCGTCGAAGGCATTGCCGCCTTGTTCCAGCACCTCCATGCCGGCCGCGGTAGCCAGCGGGTGCGCAGTTGCGATCGCCGCTCGCGCCGGTCGCGGCTCGGCGCCGAACGCCGTGCTGAATAGCAATAGTGCCAGCGCCGCAATCGCCCAGTGGCGACCCAGCGGAAAAAGTCTGTTGCTCATATCTTTGGTAGTTCCACCTCGGTCCGGCCGATGTTGGCAAAGCCCGCGTAACTCAACTGCCGCCGCGTTGCTGCCGCTTGTTGTTGAGCGCCGCGACCACATCGGCATGTACAAACGGCGACACATCGCCGCCCAGCAACGCGATCTCGCGGACCATGCTCGACGAAATGAAACTGAACGCCTCGGTCGGCGTCAGGAATACCGATTCGACTTCCGGCGCCAGCGCCCGGCTCATGTTCGCGAGCTGGAATTCGAACTCGAAATCCGACACTGCGCGTAAACCGCGGATCATCACATTGATATTGTTGTGCCGTGCGAAATCGACCGTCAGGCCCTCGTAGCCGGTTACTTCGACGCCTTCGACGTCCGCGAGCACCCTCGTCGCCAGCGCGACACGCTCAGTAAGTGAGAACAACGGGGCTTTGCCCGGGTTGGCGGCAATCGCAACCACCACGCGCCCGAAAATCCGCGCCGACCGGCGCAGCAAGTCGTAATGCCCGTTCGTGATCGGGTCGAATGTTCCCGGATACAACGCGCCTGCGCCCATAACAACTGATCCCCCGGATTATTTTTCTTGTCCCTGCGGCGTGCGTCTTGCGAGCCGGTACGCAACCTGACCGGCACGTTTTTGCCTGTGCCAGTCCCAGCCGGCAGGTAAAGACAGCGCATCCAGATCGAATTCGGACTCGACGTAAAGTGCCGCGGTCGGGGCAAGCCAGCCACGGCGCCCGAGCAGTGTACACAATTCCGCAAGGTAACCCGACCGGAACGGGGGATCGAGAAACACCACATCGAAGGCCCGCGCCGGCTGTGCCAAATAGTCGGCAGCATCGACACACCGGACTTCGCCGCGATCGCATTCCAGCCGCAGCAGCGAAGCAGAAATTGCAGCGCAGGCAGCCCTGTTCTGTTCGACAAACACAATCTCGGCCGCGCCGCGCGACAAGGCCTCCAACCCCAGCGCGCCGCTGCCTGCAAACAGATCGAGGCAGCGCGCACCTTCGATGTCGCCGCGCAACCAGTTGAACAGCGTTTCGCGGACCCTGTCCGAGGTCGGCCGCAAGCCCGGCAACGCCGGGAAAGGCAGGCGCCGGCCGCGCCATTTGCCCCCGATAATTCGCAAAGACCCGGGCCTGGCACCCTGTCTGCCCGCGCGAGGAGTTCTGCGCTTCAACGGACTCGCCCTCCGGGCAAAAACCTGCAATCAAAATAGGACATTGTGGCTTTCCTGGCTGCGCTCGCGAACTTTACCTCATCACCGCCAGACGCAGCCCGCCACCGATCTGACTCCGACAGAGTCACCGCGAGCCGCTGCGAAAACGACATCGGCGCGAGTCAGCATTATGTGCAATCGGGCGCTGACAGACGAGGCCGGCACACCTGCGCCGGCGTCCCGGCCAGATCGGCATGACGCCGAGGCAACAGCGTAGCGCGGCAGGAACAACCGCCACGGCGCTGCATCGAACTCCGGGAATTGCCAGCCAGACACATCGCGGCGGTGGGTTCGACCCGGCTTACCTCCTGGCGCGCAACAGCTGCAGCCGGAGCAATCGCGACGGTCCCGGCAACGCGACGAAATCCGGCTGCACTCGCTGCGCGGGCGGCCACGGGACGCCGGGCCCAAACCATTCGTTGATACCTCGCGCGCGGCTGGGTACCTTATGCACTCCCCGGCCGCCGGCCCGTTGATGCCGGCGCTAGATTGAGTAGCTTTTCCCATGTTTCGTAAAGCATCCAAAAAGGACGCGGCCGAGCCCCGCCCCGGATTTATAAAACGTCTGCGCGCGCGCCTGAATCGCGGCGATTCCTGGTTGACACGCGACATCAAGGACTTCGTTCCGGGCGGAAAAATCGATGACGACCTGTTCGAGGAGCTGGAGACACGACTTCTGCTCTCCGATGTCGGTGTCGAGGCGACCGAAGAGATCTTGCAGCGGCTGAGAAAAGACCTGCGCCGAACCGAACTCGCCAGCGCGGAGGCAGTCGTTCAGGGACTCGAACACGGCATGCTCGAGATTCTCAGCCCGTGCGAGGTGCCGCTCGAGATCGCGTCCGCTACCAAGCCGTATGTGATCCTGATGGTCGGCGTGAACGGCGCGGGCAAGACCACGACTATAGGCAAGCTGGCCAGGCGGTTTCGCGACCAGGGGCTGTCTGTCATGCTGTCGGCCGGCGACACATTCCGCGCGGCCGCGGTCGAACAACTGCAGGCGTGGGGCGATCGCAACGGCGTTCCGGTCATTGCCCAGCAACCCGGAGCCGACCCCGCGGCGGTAAGTTTCGACGCGCTGCAATCCGCTCGTGCGCGCGGAATCGACGTGCTGATCGCCGACACCGCGGGTCGGCTGCACAGCCAGACCGGGCTAATGGCCGAACTCGAAAAGGTCGTACGCGTCATGAAGAAAGTCGATCCGGATGCGCCTCACGAAGTCATGCTGGTTCTTGATGCCGGCACCGGTCAGAATGCGCTTGCCCAGGCCCGCGAGTTTCGGGATGCAGCCGGCGTAACCGGACTTGCGGTGACCAAGCTCGACGGTACCGCCAAAGGCGGCATCCTGGTCGCGATCGCTCGTGATCAGAATTTGCCGATTCGTTTTATCGGGGTGGGCGAGCAGGCGGAGGATCTCGACGTGTTCTCGGCCCGCGAGTTCGTCGCCGCTCTGCTCAGACCGACAGCGGGCAACGCCGAATCGTGATCCGATTCGAACACGTCTTCAAGCGTTATCCCGGCAGTCATGAGGCACTGTCGGACCTCAGCCTGCATGTACGCGCGGGCGAGATGAGTTTTCTGACTGGCCATTCCGGTGCGGGCAAAAGCACGTTGTTGAAACTGATAGCACTGATCGAGCGCCCGACCCGGGGCCAGGTCATTGTCAACGGCCAGAACACCGCCCGGGTCTCGCGGCGCAAAATCCCTGCTTACAGGCGCCGGATTGGCATGGTGTTCCAGGATCACAAGCAGCTCCAAGATCGAACCGTTTTCGACAACGTGTCGCTTCCGTTACTGGTCGCGGGAATCGGCCATCGCGAAGCTGGCCGCCGGGTTCGTGCGGCACTCGATCAGGTCGGGTTGCTTGGCAAGGAGAAGCTGGCCCCGGTGCAGCTCTCGACCGGGGAGCAACAACGTGTCGGCATAGCCCGCGCCGTGGTCAGCAAGCCGGATATTCTGATCGCCGATGAGCCAACCGGAAACCTCGACCCTGACCTGTCGGTCGAAATCATGGAGCTGTTCCAGAGATTCAACGAGGTGGGCGTCACGATAGTGATCGCGAGCCACGATCACCAGCTGGTGGAACGACTCGGAATGCGCCGCCTCGAGCTCGAACACGGCCGGCTTGCGGCGGGTTACTGATCCATGGCCAGGCGCAAAAACCGGCCGATTCGCAAGACCCGGACCGGCGAGAGCAAGCCCGCCCGCCGCAACAAGGCAAGCAGCCAGTCCGAAAAGCGCAACAATCCGCTGGGTTCCTACCTGTTGCGCCATCTACAGAATTTTCTCGGCACACTGGGCCGGATATGCCGCCATCCTGTTTCGAGCTTGATGACGATGTCGGTTATTGGCATTGCACTGGCACTGCCTGCCGCACTGTACGTTGTCGTGGAAAACGGCCGCGCAATTGTCGGAGGCTGGGACAGCGTCGCCGATCTGTCGGTCTACCTCGACCGACAGGTCAGCGCCGAGGCAGCGGATGAACTGGCACGAGCTCTCCGCGACGAGGACGGCGTCGCCGCCACGAAGGTTATCTACGCGGACGAGGCACTGGAGCAGTTTCGCGAGCTCAGTGGATTTGGCGGCGCAGTCGACGGGCTTACGGAAAATCCCCTGCCGCACCTCGTCGTCGTGCGCCCGCGGCCGAATCTTGCGCCGCAGGCAATCGAGGCGCTCGGCACCGCGATTTCCGGCCGGCCTGGCGTTGATGTGGTGCAGATGGATACAGAATGGGTCAGCCGCTTCCAGGGCCTGCTGGACATAGTGCGGCGCGGGGTTGCGCTTGCGGCGCTGGTGCTGGCGGTGGGAGTGATCCTGATCGTCGGCAATACGATCCGTCTCGATATCGAGAACCGGCGCGACGAAATCGAGGTCAGCAAGCTGATCGGTGCCAGCGACGTATTCATCCGCCGACCGTTTCTTTACAGCGGGTTCTGGTATGGGCTGGGCGGCGGCGCAATCGCGCTGCTGATAGTGTTCGGCGGGATGTGGTTGCTGAGAGGCCCGGTTCAGCGGGTCGCGGGCCTGTACGGCAGCGACTTCACGCTGTCCGGCCTGCATTTTCCGGCCGCGCTGGCGGTGCTTGCCGGCGGCGCTGTTCTCGGTTGGCTCGGGTCATGGTTTGCGAGCACCCGTCATCTCCGGCAAATCGAGCCCGGGCAGGACCTGTAAAATCGTAAGCAATTGTTTTATATGAAATTAAATATTGTTGCATTGCGGAACTTACATTCCCCTTAGCACTCTAAATCGCAGAGTGCTAAAATTAGCGATCCACGTTGGAGGTGTTACCGCAACTATGGCTAACGCGCTTGTTCGCAAACAGAGTGATTTGATACTGGCGGGGCCGACCGGCAGTCTCGACGCCTATACCCAGGCCGTCGCGACCATTCCCATTCTCTCCCGGGAAGAGGAGCAGGAGCTGGCGCAACGCTACCGCAACGACAATGATCTTGATGCGGCCCGCCAGCTGGTGCTGTCGCATTTGCGTTTCGTCGTGCATATCGCCCGCGGCTACTCCGGCTATGGCCTGAACGTCGGCGACCTGATCCAGGAAGGCAACGTCGGCATGATGAAGGCGGTAAAACGCTTCGATCCGGATGTCGGCGTACGCCTCGTTTCATTTGCCGTGCACTGGATTCGCGCCGAAATTCACGAGTACATCCTGCGCAATTGGCGCATGGTGAAAGTTGCGACGACCAAAGCCCAGCGCAAGTTGTTCTTCAATCTGCGTAAATTCAAGAAGAACCTGAGCTGGCTGTCGCAGGACGAGACGGAGGCGGTCGCGCGCGATCTGGGTGTCGCTCCGGCCGAAGTAACCGAGATGGAGAAGCGCATGTATGGCCACGACCTGGCCTATGACGCGCCGACTCAGGACGACGACGATACTTATTCCCCGTCGGCGTATCTGCCGAGCCCGGACGCAGATCCCGCCGATCTCGTTGCTAACAGCGAGATAGCCGATTCGGCGGGCGAACGGCTGGCCGCGGCACTGCGCACGCTGGACGATCGCAGCCGCGACATCATGCAGCGGCGCTGGCTGTCTGAGCCGAAGGTGACGTTGCAGGATCTCGCTGACGAGTACCAGGTATCGGCCGAGCGGATCCGCCAGATCGAAGCCAACGCCATCAAAAAACTGCGCGTACAGGTAGCCATCTAGATCTACCCGTATGCGGGGTGTCCCGAAAGGACCCGGCCATTGGCCGGGTCTTTTTTTACAGGCTTCACAGGCCGGCAACGGCCCGGCTGAACCCGGCTCGTGCAGCGCGCCGCAACGGAATCAATCTCGTTCGCACTTGCGCCGGCGAATCACTCGCGCTAGTTTCGGCGCCTGTCCTGGAGTATCCGTCATGCGCAGCGCCGATGAATGGTTCGCCGAATATGGCGAAAGTCACGTTAATCCGACCAACAAGCTGATCCATTGGATCTGTGTCCCCGCGATCGTGGTCAGCGTCATCGGCCTGCTGTGGTCGCTGCCGGTGCCGGCTGCTTTCGAGCGGATCTCGCCGGCCTTGAACTGGGGCACGGCGTTCGTGATGGCAGCCGTTGTTTACTATTTCCTGATGTCCGTGACGCTTGGCATGGGGATGGTGGTCATCGTGCTCGGGATGATGGCGATCGTCCACTGGCTGGATGGCTTTGCGACGCCGCTGTGGCTGATCAGCCTGGTGATTTTTGTCGTCGCATGGGTCGGCCAGTTCATCGGCCACATTCTCGAAGGGAAAAAACCTTCCTTTTTCAAGGATTTGCAATTCCTGATGATCGGTCCGGCCTGGTTGCTGGGGTTCATTTACCGGCGTCTCGGCATCCCCTACTGAAGGGCGCCGTCCGCGCGCCCCGGTATCGCGGCCGCATAGCTGTGGCGGTCACTGCGGCGATTCCCGGGAAGCATGCCCGGCAAATCCTAATCCAGTATTATTGACGGCCTGTCTGCATCGCCCGAAACTTGAGGACACACGCCATGGCGACCCCTGCAAACCAGGCCGGTCAGCGGCAAGACGCTGCCGTTTCAACGCTCAACCCGCTGGATTTCTACGATGTTCGCTCGGAGTTGTCCGAAGACGAACAGATGGTCCAGGATTCGATCGCGCGCTTTGTCGACGCCAAAGTCCTGCCGGTCATCCAGGAGTGTTTCGAAGAGCACCGCTTCCCGCGCCACCTGGTAGCCGATATGGCCGAACTTGGGGTGCTGGGCTGCTCGCTCGAAGGCTACGACTGCGCCGGGCTAAACGCGATCTGCTATGGCCTGATCTGTCAGGAGCTGGAGCGTGGCGACGCGGGTCTGCGCAGTTTTGCATCCGTGCAATCCAGCCTGGTGATGTATCCGATCCACAGTTACGGTTCCGAAGAGCAAAAACTACGCTGGTTGCCGGCAATGGCGCGTGGCGAGGCCATCGGCTGCTTCGGCCTGACCGAACCGCATGGCGGCTCCGACCCGTCCAACATGAAGACCCACGCAAAACGCGATGGCGATGACTGGATCATCAACGGCGCGAAGATGTGGATTACCAATGGCAGCATTGCCGACGTCGCCGTGGTCTGGGCGATGACCGACGAAGGCGTACGCGGGTTCCTGGTGGAAAAGGGAACGCCGGGGTTCGATGCGCCCGAGATCAAGCGCAAGTTCTCGCTGCGGGCGTCGATCACCTCCAGCCTGTTTTTCGACAATGTCAGGGTTCCCGCTGAAAACATGTTGCCCGGGGTCAAAGGACTGAAGGGACCGCTGTCTTGTCTGACCCAGGCCCGCTACGGAATTACCTGGGGCGCGATCGGCGCCGCACAGGCCTGTCTCGAGCAGGTGCTGGCGTACACCGAGGACCGGGTGATGTTCGGGCGCCCACTCAATCACACCCAGACCATCCAGCGCAGGATGGCCGACATGGCGCGACGGATTACCACCGCGCAACTGCTGTCGCTGCGGCTCGGGCAGATGAAAGACGCAGGTACGATGCAACCGGCCCAGGTCTCGATGGCCAAATGGAACAACGTTCGTATGGCCATCGATATTGCCCGCGACGCCCGCGATATCCTGGGCGGCGCCGGCATCAGCGCCGAGTACGTGCCGATACGCCATGCACTCAACCTCGAAAGCGTCATCACCTACGAGGGCACCGAAACGGTGCACGAGCTCGTCATCGGCAAGGAGCTGACCGGCGTCAACGCATTTTGAACAACCCGCAATGACAGCCCGGTCGCATCGGCTGGTCGTGTATGCGGCCATCGCCATAACCGCGTACCTGCTCGGTGCCGGGTTCGGTGGCGGCGCGGCCATCGCCGCCTTTCTGGTCCTGGGCGTCGTCGCCGAGCTGTTCTTCTGGGTTGAGCTGTTCCGCCGCGGTCGCCGGCGTGGGCCCAAGTAGCCGCCCACGGGCCGTTGCCAGGCTAGCTCCAGGCACTGTTTTATATAGACTTTTTCTCCCGCCCGGGCGAGCCATGCACGGTTCCCATACCTGCGTCATCGAAAATAGTTCGTTCGCCAGCTAAAGTAGACATATTTATGTCTGATTAGTATGCTCTTATGCATGAGAACTACCGTAAGACTCGATGACACCCTGCTGAGGCAGGCGAAGACCCACGCCGCCGAGCACGGGCAAACGCTGACCGCGC